>FLNV01000213.1_pt1 | contig 32711 bp, 27 predicted proteins | sample 1140351 | NCBI WGS metagenome assembly FLNV01 (sample SAMEA3878207, study PRJEB12797) | bioreactor metagenome | biome: Moose rumen | place: Sweden | collected 2011-10
CGTATGACAACTGGCAGAACTTCTACTCCTATTCCTTTCTGCCCAACGACAGCGTGAACGACCTGAACAAGCTGTTCTCAGTCTCCACCCGCGTCGGTCTGACCCTTCACGAAGGTTTCAACAAATACGCCGTAGCCGGACTGAGCGCCTACGTGGGCCTATCCCACCGCAGCTATAACCTGCCGGACACGATAGCCGGATCGAAGGTCACGCGCCTCTCCCGCATGAAATTCAAGGAGAACGACGTTCTCGTAGGCGGCCGGTTGGAGCGTACCCAAGGCACATACGTGCACTACAATGCCGACGTGGAGTTCGTGGCCGCCGGCTCCAACATAGGGGACCTGCGTGCGAACGGCCACGGGGAGCTGAACGTCCCGGTCTTAGGCGACACGGCCCAACTGGCCGTCAACGCCCACTTCAGCCACTTGACCCCCACCCCGTTCTTCTACAACTTCCACAGCAAGTACTACTGGTGGGACAAGGACCTGAAGCACGAGAACCGGCTGAAGCTGACCGGCACCCTTTCGTACACGAAAACGGACACAGAGCTCACGTTCGGCATGGAAAACGTGTCGAACTACACCTACTTCAAGAACACCGGCATCCTTTCGACAAACACGAGCAACGAGGAGTTCTACTCCCACAACGCCGATGTTCAACAGGAAGGCAGCGTCCAGATCCTGATGGCCCGTCTGAGCCAGAAGCTGAAGCTTGGCCCTGCCCACCTTGAGGCAGACGTCGTATGGCAGAAATCCACCAAGGAAGAGGTGCTTCCCCTTCCATCCCTCTCCGTTTACGCGAACCTGTATTTCAAGTTCGTGCTGGCCAAGGTGCTTCGCGTAGAGATGGGCGCCGACATGAAGTACTTCACGAAGTATTTCGCCCCGGACTATGACCCCGTGACCGGACAGTTCATGGTACAGAACGAAAACACCCGGATGAAAGTGGGAGGATATCCCCTTCTCACGGTGTATGCCAACCTGGCCTTGAAGAAACTCCGCTTCCACATCAGCTATTACCACCTCAACCAGAGTGACGGACGCTATTTCACGATGCCTCACTACCCTATGAATCCGAAAGGTCTGCGGTTCGGCATCAGCTGGAATTTCTACGACTGATATTTAGTTGAAAGTTGAAAGTTTAAAGTTTAAAGTTTAAAGTTGAATGTTGAATGTTAAGCAGGACAAATCAGACTAACAAATAGAACATACAATAAAGAAATAGACGATGAACATACTGATAACAGGCGCAAACGGCCAGTTGGGCCGCAGCATGCAGGAAGTGTCGAAGCAGTCGGAAGACACCTATTTCTTCACTGACGTTTGTGATGGATACGAACGTCTTGACATCACAGACCTTCCTGCCATAGAAGCCTATGTAAAGGCCCATGACATCCGCTGCATCGTGAACTGCGCCGCCTGGACGAATGTAGACGCAGCCGAGACCGCAGGCGAGATCGTAGAGACCCTGAATGCCAAGGCCCCGGAGAACCTAGCCATAGCCATGAAGCAGGTTGACGGGCTGTTGGTTCATATCTCCACCGACTACGTCTTCGGCGGAGAGCCTTACAACACCCCCTGCAATGAAGAAATGACAGGTACTCCGACCGGCATTTACGGCCAGACGAAGCTGCATGGCGAGCAACTCATAGAGAAGACCGGCGCCCATGCCATCATCATCCGCACCGCTTGGCTCTACAGCGAGTACGGCAAGAACTTCGTGAAGACCATGCTGACGCTGACCTCCACCAAGCCCACTCTGAAAGTGGTGATTGACCAATGCGGCACCCCCACCTATGCCGGTGACCTTGCCCGTGCGATATTCAAGATTGTGGAGCAACGGAAATATGAGGGTAACGACGGCATCTACCACTATTCGAACGAAGGCGTGACTTCATGGTTCGACTTCACGAAAATGATAGCAGAGATGTCAGGCCACACATCGTGCGACATCCAGCCCTGCACCAGCGCAGAGTTTCCCTCGCCCGTAAGGCGTCCTTCCTACTCAGTGCTGGACAAGACGAAGATCAAACAGACGTTCGGCGTGGAAGTGCCTTACTGGACCGACTCGCTGAGAAAATGTCTGGAGAATTTGAGATTTGAGGTTTATTGACATGTTTTTCGGCTGCGCTCGGCAAAATTGAAGCGAGCTTCATTCTGCTCTCGCTTGCACGAAAATTGAGGTTTGGCCTTCCTGACGGAAGGATGCTGAAATAAAGAGAAGAAAATCTCCCCGGAGATACCGGAAATCCCGGAAACGCCAGAGATACCGGAAACAGACAATCCGGAGATGCCGGAGATGCCGAAAATTCCGAAAATACCAGAGATACTGGACAATCCGGAGATATTAGACATAAAAACGACAAAAAAATGAAAATAGCAGTAGCAGGCACAGGTTACGTAGGCCTTTCGATCGCCACCCTTCTGGCTCAGAAGAACGAAGTGACGGCAGTGGACGTAATACCAGAGAAAGTAGAGATGCTGAACCGCCGCGAGTCCCCGATTCAGGATGATTACATTGAAAAATACCTGAAGGAGAAGGACCTCCATCTTACAGCCACGCTAGACGGTGGTTCCGCCTACAAGGATGCCGACTTCGTGGTGATAGCAGCTCCGACCAACTACGATCCCGTCCGCAACTATTTCGACACGAGCCACGTTGAGGAAGTGATAGACCTTGTGTTGAGCGTTAACCCCGACGCGGTGATGGTAATCAAAAGTACGATTCCCGTCGGTTTCAGCCGTAGCATGTACGTGAAATACCTCTACCGCTTCGAATATGACCCCCAGTTGAAGGACAAGAAGTTCAACCTGATATTCTCACCAGAGTTTTTGCGTGAAAGCAAGGCCTTGTACGACAACCTATACCCCAGCCGTATCATCGTAGGCACCCCTAAAATCATCGATGACCCCCAGTTTTCGGTTGAGAACGATGCCATCCGTGCCATAGCCGACACAGAGAAACTGAAGTCTGCCGCCGTCACGTTCGCCACTCTGCTGCAGGAAGGTGCAATAAAAGAGGATATTCAGACGTTATATATGGGTATGAAGGAAGCAGAGGCAGTGAAACTCTTTGCCAACACGTACCTGGCGCTTCGCGTGAGCTTCTTCAATGAGCTAGACACATACGCCGAGATGAAAGGCTTATCGACCAAGGACATCATCGACGGAGTCTGCCTTGACCCCCGCATCGGCAGCCATTACAACAACCCTTCGTTCGGCTATGGCGGTTACTGTCTGCCAAAGGACACGAAGCAGTTGCTTGCCAACTACACAGACGTGCCAGAAAATCTGATAGAGGCCATCGTTGAGAGCAACCGCACGCGTAAGGACTTCATAGCCGACCGTGTGCTGAAAAAAGCGGGCTACTACGACTACAACCAAGGCAGCATCTACAATCCCCAAAACGAAAAGTCCTGCCGCGTTGGAGTTTACCGTCTGACAATGAAGAGTCACAGCGACAACTTCCGTCAGAGCAGCATCCAGGGAGTGATGAAGCGTATCAAGGCCAAAGGAGCCGAGGTGATTATCTACGAGCCCACGCTGCCCGACGGTACGACCTTCTTCGGCAGCCGAGTTGTGAACGACCTTGCCGCCTTCAAGGAGCAGAGCGACGCAGTCATCGCAAACCGCTATGACAGCAGCCTGGACGACATTAAGGACAAAGTCTACACCCGCGACCTCTTCATGCGGGACTGAGGGAAAGAGAGTGACAAAACGAAACAATAATCATAAAACACCCCATTGCGATGAACATACTGATAACAGGCGGTGCCGGTTTCATCGGCTCGCACGTCGTAAGACTGTTTGTGAACAAATACCCGGCCTACAAAATCGTGAACCTAGACAAGCTTACATACGCCGGTAACCTGGAGAATCTCAAAGACGTTGAGGACCGCGACAACTACAAGTTCATCAAGGCCGACATCTGTGATTTCGACGCTATGCAGCGTATCATGCGTGACGAGGCCATTGACGGTATCATCCATCTGGCGGCCGAAAGTCACGTTGACCGCAGCATCAAGGATCCGTTCACCTTCGCCCGAACCAACGTGATGGGCACCCTCTCACTCCTTCAGGCCGCCAAGCTTTACTGGGAGTCCCAGCCCGAACGTTATGATGGCAAACGTTTCTACCACATCTCCACCGACGAGGTCTATGGCGCTTTGGAACTGACACATCCGAAAGGAATAGAGCCCCCCTTCAGTACCACCGCCTCCTCTCAGCACCACTTGGCCTATGGTGACACCTTCTTCTATGAGGACACGAAATACCAGCCCCACAGCCCCTATTCCGCCTCAAAGGCATCTAGCGACCATTTCGTACGCGCCTATCACGACACCTACGGAATGCCGACCATCGTGACCAACTGCTCCAACAACTACGGTCCCTATCAATTCCCCGAGAAACTGATTCCGCTCTTCATCAACAACATCCGTCACCGCAAGCCCCTTCCCGTTTACGGCAAAGGCGAGAATGTGCGGGACTGGCTGTTCGTGGAGGACCACGCGCGCGCCATCGACCTGATATTCCATAAAGGCAAAATAGCTGAGACCTATAACATAGGTGGCTTCAACGAATGGAAGAACATCGACATCATCAAAGTTCTAATCAAGACCGTTGACCGGGTTCTTGGACGCGGTGAGTTTGAGGACCTCGACCTGATCACCTATGTGACAGACCGAGCCGGCCACGACATGCGTTACGCCATCGACTCCACGAAGCTTCAGAAAGAATTGGGATGGGAGCCTTCGCTTCAGTTTGAGGAGGGTATAGAGAAGACCGTCCGCTGGTACCTAGACAACCAGAAATGGATGGACAACGTGACCAGCGGCGACTATCAGAAATATTACAGTTCCATGTATGACAACAGGTGACCGAACGCCACAACAAGAGAAAAAAGGCGAAGAAAAAGCGTGGTACGTAGTCCGTTCCACCTTCAACCGCGGTATGAAGGCTTATGATTTTCTCATGTCTCATGGTTTTCATGCCTACATACCTTTGCGTGAGATTGAGCGGCCCGTCAAAGGCCGTCTTAAACGTGTGACCGTACCGTTGATTCCCAACATGCTGTTCGTCTTGTCCGAGGAATCGACGTTGAAGGCCTTGATTAAAGAAAACAAAGACATCAACTTCCTATCGCTCTACTACGACCACTTCAACTCAACGGGCGAGGGCACCGACCGTCTGCTTTCAGTCCCGACCGTTCAGATGGAGAACTTCATCAGAGCCACTTCAGTCAGGAGCAAGCACACGCTGGTTGTTGACCCGACAAAAATTCGTTACAAGAGCGGTGACAAAGTGCGGATAGTAGAAGGCGACTTCATGGGTGTCATAGGCAAAGTGGCCCGTGTAGGCGGTCAGAGCCGTGTAATCGTCACACTTGACGGTGTCTGCTCCATCGCAACGGCCTATATTCCGAGTGCTTTCCTTGAGCCATACGACGAATAATCCATATAATAATCCAGATAGACCAGAAAACCATAAATACAGATTACAGAAATCAGCCCATTATGCAATATCACATATTTTCCCCCTACCGTGTGTGCCCAATAGGCGCCCATGTAGACCACCAGCATGGCCTGGTCACCGGTTTTGCCATAGACAAGGGCGTAGACCTTTGGTTCACCCCCCGCGAGGATTCTCAGGTGAACCTGGAATCCAGGACCTTTGAAGGTGATGTCCACTTTGACATTTCCCAGCCATCTCAGGTTAAGGAACGTCACTGGGGCGACTATGCCCGTGGTGCCAAATACGCTCTGAAAAAGCGTTTCGAATTAGAGCGCGGCTTAGACGGTGTGATTCAAGGTTCCCTTCCCATCGGTGGCCTGAGTTCCTCTGCCGCCGTTTTGATTGCCTATGTGATGGCATTCGCCAAGTCGAACGGTATTTCGTTGAAACCCTTCGAGATTGCCCAGATAGCCTCAGAGGCAGAGCGAGAGTATATTGGTCTGAACAACGGCCTTTTGGACCAGGCGTGCATCGCCCTTGGCAGAAAAGACGGCCTTCTCTTCCTTGACTGCGACACCAACGAGTACCGGATTATCCGCAAGAACCCCGACATGCCCGAATTTGAGATAGGGATCTTCTTCTCCGGTCTGACCCGCAGCCTGGTCAACAGCGACTATAACCTTCGCGTGTACGAATGTAAAACCGCGGCATGGAACATGCTTGCCTATACCGACCAGCCACTGAAGACTTTCGACAAGACGTTCCTGCGCGACATCCCCAAATCCACCTTCGACAAGACCAAGATAGCCATGCCCTCCCGTTTCGCCCGCCGCGCCGAGCACTTCTATTCAGAATACCGTCGTGTTCGCCAGGGAGTGACCGCATGGGAGAGCGGCAACCTCAAGCTGTTCGGTAAGCTGAGTTTTGCCAGTTGCGAGTCGAGCATCCACAATTACGAGTGCGGAAGCCAGGAGCTCATCGCCATCTACGACATCATGAAAGATCAGAAAGGCGTATGGGGCGGCCGCTTCTCCGGTGCCGGCTTCAAAGGTGCATGTATCGCGCTAGTAGACCCCGCCTACAAAGAATCAATAGAGAAAGAGCTCACGGAAAAATACCTTGAGCAGTTCCCGGAGTACGAGACCACGTTCAAAGTGTTCTGGGTGAAACCCGACAACGGAGCCAGATTCGTATAATTTATTCGATTGAGAGAACATTATTAGTTGAAAGTTTAAAGTTGAAAGTTGAAAGTTTAAAGTTTAAAGTTTAAAGTTTAAAGATTAAAGTTTAAAGATTAAAGATTAAAGTTTAAAGATTAAAGCATTCTGCAGACATTTCCGTTACACATATCATTCTCGGCAAAAAAACAAAGTCAAACACAGCATAAAGCATGAAGAATATCGTAATCGCCGCCGGCTACGCTACACGTCTTTACCCCTTGACGGAGAACACTCCCAAGCCGTTGCTTAAGATTGGGGGACGTACAATCCTCGGACGTATGCTCGACGACATAGACCACATTGACGCCATTGACGAACATATTATCATAACGAACCATAAGTTTTCGGACCAATTCCGCGAATGGGCGTCGCTTCAGCAATACGTCAAGCCATTGACCATCCTCGACGACGGCACGATGACAAACGAAACAAGGCTGGGAGCCGTCAGCGACCTTCTTTTCGCGATTAATCGTCTCCGCATAGATGACGACATGTTGGTAGTAGCCGCCGACAACATCCTGGAGTTTTCGTTCCAGGAGTTCGTAGAATTCGCCCAACAGAAAAAAACATCCTGCATCATGTGCCATAGAGAAGAGTCCCTGGAGCGTCTTCAGCGCACTGGTGTAGTTGAGCTCAACGACGACATGCAGGTGACAGGAATGGAAGAAAAGCCAGCCCATCCCAAAAGCCATTGGGCCGTACCCCCATTTTATATATACGTCAAGAAAGACCTGGACCTGATAAAATCATCCGTAGCAAACGGCTGCGGCAAAGACGCCCCCGGCAATCTGGCCCACTATCTGTCGAGCCATACCATTCTCCACGCCTGGCCGATGTCAGCAGGACGCTTTGATATCGGTTCTCTCGACACCTACTACGAAGCACAGAAGAAATTCGGAACGTCAGAGGCATTGAAGTAAAAGTCACAGGTCGCATGATATTCCCCTCTATCTGCCGAAACAAGAACTTATCATTATCAAAAAAACAGACCATGCAACAAGTCAACCTCAACAATAAGACCATCCTGGTGACCGGAGCAGCCGGCTTCATCGGTGCCAACCTAGTAAAACGTCTGCTGTCAGACACCAATCAGAGTACCATCATCGGCATCGACAACATCAACAGCTATTATGACGTAAGCTTGAAATACGAACGGTTGGAGATGCTTCAGTCCGACCCCCGCTTCGTTTTCATCAAAGGTGACATTGCCGACAAGGACATGATTGACGGACTCTTCCGTCAGTATCAGCCCTCAATAGTAGTGAATCTTGCCGCCCAGGCCGGTGTCCGCTACAGCATCACGAATCCCGACGCCTACATCCAGTCAAACCTGATAGGTTTCTACAATATCCTAGAAGCCTGCCGGCACAGTTATGACGAAGGTAACACAGGGGTTGAGCACCTTGTCTATGCCAGTTCCTCCAGCGTTTATGGAAGCAACAAGAAGGTCCCCTACTCCACAGACGACAAGGTTGACAACCCCGTAAGCTTGTACGCCGCCACGAAGAAGAGCAACGAGCTGCTGGCTCACGCATATAGCAAGCTCTACAACATCCCGAGCACCGGCCTTCGTTTCTTCACCGTCTACGGCCCCGCCGGTCGTCCCGACATGGCCTATTTCGGTTTCACGGACAAGTTGGTGGCCGGCAAAACCATTCAGATATTCAACTATGGGAACTGCAAGCGTGATTTCACCTACGTAGACGACATAGTAGAGGGGGTGGTCCGCATCATGCAGGGAGCCCCCGAGAAGCAGACCGGCGATGACGGTCTTCCCCTCCCCCCCTACAAAGTATATAATATTGGCAACTCCCACCCTGAGAACCTTCTTGACTTTGTCACGATCCTTCAGGAAGAACTCGTCAGTGCCGGTGTTCTGCCTAACGACTATGACTTCGATGCCCACAAGGAGCTCGTTCCCATGCAGCCTGGCGACGTACCTGTCACCTATGCCGACACATCCGCTCTTGAGCGCGACTACGGGTTCAAGCCATCCACCACCCTTCGCGACGGTTTGAGAGCATTCGCTCAATGGTATTCGAAGCGTCAACAGCATTAAGTATAAAAGGTAAAAAGAATGTTTTTATTTGAAGAAGTATTCAAGGAGACCATCTGGGGCGGCGACCGCATCTCCAATCTTAAAGGCCGGTTTCTTCCATCCAGTGACATCGGCGAGAGTTGGGAGTTATCATCGCTTGACGGTCATGAGACCCTAGTCAGCGAAGGTCCTGCCAAAGGTAAGAGTCTGAGGGAACTATCTGCCACTTATGGTGCTTCTCTGCTTGGCATCCACGTTTACAACCGTTATGGCACAGACTTTCCCCTACTCATCAAATTCATCGATGCCCATGCCGACCTCTCCATCCAGGTTCATCCCGACGACGAGATGGCCCGCCGTCTTCACGGTTGCAACGGCAAGACTGAGATGTGGTATGTGGTCGATGCGACTCCCGAAGGAAGGTTGCTGGTCGGTTTCGACCATGCCATGACTGCTGACACCTTCTCCTCAGCCCTGTCAGGCGGGCATCTTGCATCCACGCTCCGGAGCCACCATGTAAAGCGCGGTGACGTGTTTTTTCTCCCCCCAGGGCGTGTACATGCCGCATGCACCGGTGTTCTTCTGGCAGAAATCCAGCAGAGCAGTGACATCACCTATCGTCTCTATGACTACGGTCGCAAAGACCGTGACGGCAAAGAGCGCGAACTCCACATCCCCCAGGCCCTTGAAGCCCTGGACTTCTCGTCGCAAGACGACTATCAGACCCATTATGATATTCAAGCCAATACTCCTACAAATCTGGTGTCTTGCGATTACTTCTCAACCTCCCTGCTTCAATGTGACACCCCCATCCATATAGACATATCCCAGCTTGACTCCTTCTGCATCCTTATCTGCGTTGAAGGCGAGTTGAAAGTGACCCAATCAGGAGGCCTGTTTCCCGGTGAGTCCGTTCTCAAGGAAGGGCACACAATTCTAATCCCCGCGTCCTCCACATCTGTCGAATTAGAGCCATTGACGGCATCAAAATTGCTTCAAGTATGGGTTCCATGAGAAAAAAATCATCTAAAAAGCTCTGAATATTTGGCAGAATGAATAAAAAACACTAACTTTGCAACGGAAAATCAAGCGATTAGATACATGGATGTCAGTTAATCAGACTGAAATCCATGTGATTTATGCGCTGCAGACATAATGAGAAGAGATTAGCTTTGTCAACATAAAGTCTAACAGTATTAATTATTTATCAAAACATTTATTAATTATTTATGAACACAAAAGACATTAAACCGCTGGAAGGTTTTGACTGGGAAGCCTTTGAGAACGACGGTGCGACAGCGACCGACATGGCCGAAGCCGCCAAAGCTTACGAGTCGACCCTAAACAAAATCACAGACAACGACGTCGTTGACGGCGTAGTTGCCAGCCTGAACGACCGCGAGGTTGTCGTGAACATCGGCTACAAGAGTGAGGGAATCATCCCCCGCAGCGAGTTCCGCTACAACCCAGAGTTGAAAGAAGGCGACACCGTTGAGGTGTACATTGAGAATCAGGAGGACAAGAAAGGTCAGCTGATTCTTTCTCACAAGAAAGCCCGTGAGGCCCGTTCATGGGAGCGTGTGAACGCCGCTTTGGACAATGACGAGATTGTAAAGGGGTTCGTAAAATGCCGCACGAAAGGCGGTATGATTGTTGACGTATTTGGCACCGAGGCATTCCTTCCCGGCAGTCAGATAGACGTAAAACCTATCCGCGACTACGATACATTTGTAGGCAAGACAATGGAGTTCAAGATTGTGAAGATCAATCAGGAATACCGCAACGTTGTCGTAAGCCACAAAGCCCTCATCGAGGCAGAGCTTGAGCAGCAGAAGAAAGAGATTATCAGCAAGCTTGAGAAAGGCCAGATTCTTGAGGGAACCGTTAAGAACATCACTTCCTATGGTGTATTCATCGACCTTGGTGGTGTTGACGGTCTCATCCACATCACCGACCTCAGCTGGGGCCGTGTAAGCGACCCGAAGGAGGTTGTTGAGCTAGACCAGAAGCTGAACGTTGTGATTATCGACTTCGACGACGAGAAGAAGCGTATCGCCCTCGGTCTGAAGCAGCTGACTCCCCATCCATGGGACGCATTGGATCCGAACCTGAAGGTAGGCGACAAAGTGAAGGGCAAAGTAGTTGTAATGGCCGACTATGGTGCATTCATCGAGATAGCTCCTGGCGTAGAGGGTCTTATCCACGTGAGCGAGATGAGTTGGAGCGCCCATCTCCACAGTGCTCAGGACTTCATGAAAGTAGGCGACGAAGTAGAAGCCGTGATCTTGACTTTGGACCGCGAGGAGCGGAAGATGTCGCTTGGCATCAAGCAGCTGAAGGAAGATCCATGGAGCAACATCGAAGAGAAATACCCAGTTGGTTCCCAGCATACCGCCAAGGTACGCAACTTCACGAACTTCGGCGTGTTTGTTGAGATAGAAGAAGGCGTTGACGGTCTTATCCACATCAGCGACCTGTCTTGGACCAAGAAGATTAAGCACCCTTCCGAGTTCACTCAGATAGGGGCAGACATCGAGGTACAGGTACTTGACATCGACAAGACCAACCGTCGACTCTCCCTTGGCCACAAGCAGCTAGAGGAGAATCCTTGGAACAACTTCGAGACCATCTTCACTCAGGACAGCATCCACACCGGTAAGATTGTAGAGGTGCTCGACAAGGGTGCAGTAATCGCTCTTGAGCACGGTGTTGAAGGTTTTGCCACTCCGAAGCACCTGGTTAAGGAAGACGGAAGCCAGGCCCAGCTAGGTGAGGAGTTGGAGTTCAAGGTAATTGAGTTCAACAAGGACGCAAAGCGCATCATCCTCTCTCACAGCCGCATCTTCGAAGACATCCAGCGTGCAGAGAACAAGGAGCGTAAGGCAGCCAACCAGGCAGCCAAGAAGGCCCGCCAGCCTAAGGACCAGGGTCCTGCCATCCAGAACAAGCAGGCAAGCACTACCCTTGGCGACCTTGACGCACTTGCGAACCTGAAGGCCAACATGGAAGCAGAGAAGGAATAACCAATCTTTCCTGACAAAATCCAACAAAAAAAATAGCAAACCGGAATCCGCCTCAGCAGATTCCGGTTTTTCATTCAAGTCACCAAGATAATTTGTCCCCGTCACTCCCCAAGTCAGAGAGAGCGGAAACTTGGCAAGTTGAAACGTAACAAAGGACTATAAATTGTGCAGAAAAGAAAAAATTATGCACATATTTTAATTTTTTTCCAAAATTCTTTGGTGGTTTGAAATACAAATTCTATATTTGCAGACGAAAAGGTGTGAAGTATGCAAACGCATACCGACGCATGATGGTATAACGTAAAAAAAGACGATGCCTATGAGAAAAAAGCTACTGATACTGACAATCGGTGCATTTCTGCTCGCCATGCCTGAAGAAATGTGCGCGCAAGATATATCTAGGAGTGCCATAGAGAATGAGCAGGCGCCCATCACCATCACTGTGAACGAGTCAACTGTCCACATCAAGAACGCAGACAAAAAAATTGTCTCGATTTTCAACCTGACCGGTGTAGAGGTAAAGCGCATCAGCATTGACAGTCCTTCAAAGACGATAGATTTGAATTTCCTTCCCAAAGGATGCTACATCATCAAGATTGGCAATGTCGCCCGAAAGGTATATCTCCGCTAATTCACAAAGACGCCGTGAAGAGCTAATTCACAGTCAAAACAAAGGAATCAAAAGACTTGTCTATGGCCCCATAGGCAAGTTTTTTTAAGCAGAAGCACAAAATCAAGAAAACTTCTCAATCCGCTTCCGTCCAATCCTCCCCAAGAGATCCGCAATGTCCAAAGACAAAGAAAAAGACATAACGCAACGCCTGTGTTCCCCATCGACTCGTCGCAAAGCCTTTGAGGACATGGTGAACACGTTCAGCAGCCGCCTCTATTGGCAGATACGCCGCATGGTCACATACCATGACGACGCCGACGATGTGCTTCAAAACACGTTCATCAAGGCGTGGAACGGTATAGAGAACTTCCGTGGTGACAGTAAGCTCTCGACATGGCTATACAAGATAGCCTATAACGAGACGCTCACATTCCTCAGTAAGCAGCACGATACTGTTTCCATAGACGGCACCGACGATTTCGACGAAGAAAGCTCCACGAGCATTCTGAACACATTGGAGAGCGACAGCTACTTTGACGGTGACCGGACGATGCAGCTGCTTCAGTCCGCGATAGCCGGTCTTCCCGCCAAGCAACGTTCCGTGTTCACGATGAAATACTTTGAGGACATGAAATACGAGGAGATGTCCGAAGTGACCGGTACGAGTGTTGGTGCACTCAAGGCCTCCTACCACCTTGCCGTCAAGAAAATCGAAGAATACATCAACAGCCAGGAGTAAAAAAGGCAGACTTGGAAGAAAAAGTAACAAAATGTCAAAAAAAGTCATTGTTTTTTTAAACTTTCACCTTCCAACCCCGTCAAATAGACAAAGGACACAATTATGGAAAAGAAAATCAACATAGAATCATTAGAGCGCAAGATGCCCTTCACGGTGCCAGATGGCTACTTTGAAGGACTTACAGCTCGTGTGATGGCATCCATCCCAGCTGAAGGGTCTTCCTCCACCCCTTCAGCCGTTCAAAATACCAAGGTTGTAGGTCTGTTGCCTCGCAAGAAGAAGAACAGCTGGGTAAAATGGGTAGCCGCTGCCGCATGCGTCTGCGGCGCGTTTCTCTTCATCGCCAACCAAGGCAGCGACACTGACCAAGGCCAGCAACTGGCGAATGTGAAACCAGGTACTCCGATATCCGTTTCCACATCAGATGAACCGGAAGTTGGCTCATTAGATGAGCAGTCGGTACCTGCGTCGAAAGTCTATGCCAACAACGCATACGACCTATCTAGCCACGTCCGTCGAAGTGCTACGCCGACACCAGCCAACATCACCCCTCAGCCCGTCATCCGCACGGCTTCAAGACCTATGACGACCCCGAGCGTGGAGACATCGAGCCCAAGGACGGCATCAACAGAACCGGCTACACGAACCAGCAGTGCAACAAAAGTTTCCACCCCTGCAGTCCAAAGCGCAGTTCTTGCAGTCAACACGCCGTCTTCCAGTGCCAGCACCTCAGTTGACGCATACTCCTCAGAATACGACATGCTGGACTACACCAACATGAGTGGAACAGAAGTTTACGACTACCTTGCCGGCAACGAATATTATTGATAGCCAACCCCGTTTCCAGACCAGACTACCATTTTTCACCACTAACCACTAAACTATCTAAAGAAATGAAGCGAATTTTCATCAACATACTGATGCTGTGTTTCAGTCTCGCATCCATTGCCCAGGGGAATCATCCTCAGCGCCGCGATTTCTCTCCAGAGGAATATTGGAAGAACCTGAAGGAATTCGTGACACAAGAGGCTGGTTTAACGTCAGAAGAAGCCGACGGCTTTATTCCGATGCTGAAGGAGATGATGGACGAGCAACACAAGAACAACCGTAAGAGTTTTGACATCATCCGTTCCTGTAACGAAGGCACGACAGAGTCGGAGTACGGGACGGCAGTGAAGCAGCTTTTGGAGTTGGACGTAGAGAACCGTCGTATAGAAGAGACCTACTACAAAAAGTTCCACACAGTTATGAGCTGGGAGAAGGTATTCAAGGTTCGCCACGCCCTCTACAAGTTCAGCAGAGAGGCCCTCAACCGTTTCAATCCGCGCAGAAGAGGCGGTGGTGGCGGTCATCACGGTCCAAGCGGCAACCGCCCATAACAATGACAAAGCATACTTAAACACAGGGACAGCTGAACACTGTCCCTGTTTTTAATTTGGAATGAACCATCATGCCTTTGACCGCTTAATCGTAATTTGAGCTTCGCCCGAATTTACTCTCGCTCGACAAAATCAAATTAAAAACTTCGTTTTTATTTGGCTTCGCCCAATTTTGTCGCGACTCAGCAAAATATGCGAGCATATTTTGCATTCGCTGCTCCAAAATTTGCTTTTGTGCTCGCTTAATCGTAAATTTGCATAAAATACGAAAAAATGGAGAAAAAAGACCCGAAACAACAAATAGAGGATTCGATCAAAGAGGATCTTCGTTATTTGGAGCTGTTGTCTCATTCCTATCCCACGATAGCCGACGCGAGCACAGAGATAATCAACCTGGAGGCTATTCTGAACCTACCGAAACCGACAGAGCATTTCATCAGCGACCCCCACGGTGAAAGCGATGCTTTCAACCACGTTCTTCGTAACGCATCGGGCTACGTGAAGCGGAAAGTGAACGAGCTCTTCGGCGACACCCTTGACAAGAACGAGAAGAAAGAGCTATGCACACTCATCTACTATCCAGAGCAGAAGCTGCAGCTTGTGAAGCTAGAGAAGCGAGATATGAACGAGTTCTACCGCAACTCACTCGTCCGTCTGATAGGCGTATGCCGCGAGGTATCGTCCAAATATACCCGCTCTAAAATTCGAAAAGAACTGCCGAAGGACTTCGAATACATCATCGAGGAGCTGCTTCATGAGTCCTACAGCGGCTACGGCGAGAAGAAGCACAAGTACTACCAGATGATTGTTGAGTCCATCATCGACACACGCCGTGCCGACGCGTTCATCACAGAGATCAGCAAGCTTATCCAGCGTCTGGCCATCGACCGTCTTCACCTGCTTGGCGACATCTACGACCGTGGCCCAGGTGCCGACAAGATAATGGACACGCTGTGCGACTATAAGCATTTCGACATAGTGTGGGGCAACCATGACATCGAATGGATTGGTGCATGTGCCGGCAACCGCGCCTGCATCTGCAACGTTCTTCGTCTTTGCATGCGCTATGGTAACCTCTCCACTCTTGAGGATGGCTATGGAATCAATCTTCTTCCCCTTGCCACCTTCGCCATGGACACCTACCGTGACGACCCCTGCGAGGAATTCGCCGTGAAAGACTTGATTAAAGACGGCAGTCTTGACGAACAGACCATGCGTATGCTGACGCAGATGCATAAAGCCATCACCATCATCCAGTTCAAGGAAGAGGTCCGCATTCTGGACCGTCGTCCCGAGTTCGGAATGTGCGACCGTAAATTGCTTGAGCATATCAACCTAGATGCCGGCACCGTTGAGATAGACGGTAAAGACTACCCTTTAAAAGACCGCAATTTTCCCACACTCCTTCCAGATAATCCGAACAAACTGACCAAGGAAGAAGAGAAGCTGATGACCAAAATCGAGCATTCTTTCCGAGCCAGTGAGAAGCTTCGCCGCCATATAGACTGTCTGCTCTCTCGCGGCGGCATGTACAAGGTAAGCAACTCCAACCTCATGTACCATGGCTCCATTCCTCTCGACGAACACGGTCAGCTGAAGGAAGTAAAGATAGAGGGCAAGTTCTACAGAGGTAAAGAGTTGATGCAGAAAATTGACCGCATAGTCCGCAATGCGTTCAACATAGAGGTCTCTGCGGAGAAACGTAAATTCAGCACTGACTACATGTGGTACCTGTGGTGCGGTCCCGACTCTCCCCTGTTCGACAAAGACAAGATGGCCACTTTCGAGCGTTATTTCATTTCAGATCCAAAGACCCACAAGGAAAAGAAAGGGTACTACTACCAATACAACAACGATGAAGCAACCATAGACATGATTCTCGATAGCTTTGAGGTGGAAGGGAGCCACCGCCATATCATCAACGGTCACGTACCGGTGAAGACCACCAAGGGTGAGACCCCCATCAAGGCAAACGGAAAGTTGCTCGTCATAGACGGTGGTTTCTCCAAGGCCTACCAGCCAGAGACCGGTATCGCTGGTTACACGCTGATATTCCATTCCCGTGGCCTGGAGCTGATGCAGCACCAGCCGTTCCGCAGCGCGGAGGAAGCCATCAAGAAAGGTGACGACATCAAAAGCGCCGTCCAGATAGTCGAGATGAGTGAGCACAGGATGTACGTAAAGGACACAGACAAGGGCAAAGTAATCCAGTCAAAAGTGGAGAATCTCAAGAAACTCCTTTACGCTTACAGAAACGGATTGCTCAAGTAGTTGAAGGTTTAAAGTTAAAAGTTCAAAGTGATGGAAATAGACAATAAAAAATTGGAAACATCATGGGATGAAGGTCCGGACCAGTATATCATCGCATTGACAGATGCTTATTTGGAGTCAATCGGCGGAAGCCTGACTGCTGAGACAATGGATAATCTGAATGCCGACCAACATACGTTGCTCGCCTATCGTATTATCATGGACGAGGTAGGCGAAGGAGGCTTTATCCAGCTGATTCAGAACGGATATGGTCCATACGTTCTGGGTGGTCCGTTTCCGATGATGATGAAGAAAGCATGGGGATTCACCGATTTCGGTAAATTCATGTATGAGGTTCGTAAGGAATACAACCGTAACCGCTCGGCTTTGGAAGCCGACCTGAACGATGAGCAATTCATGGCTCTGTACGAGGAGCAAGACTTGATGAACAACCTTGGCGACGACTTCCTCGACGAATGGGAGGAGACGATGACCCCCTCCATAGCGAACTATGTGCGTGAACACCAAGAGAGATTTTTGTGATAAAGAAGAGAAGAGAATAGTGAAAAGTTTATTTACTCCGACGATAAAAAAAGTAATAAGAAAAAACAAATTGTCTCGATTTCATGAAGACGAAAAGACAAGAAATTAGTTCATTGATTAGCATGGCTCTATAAGAGGAACGTTTATCAACTTATTTATTTAACCTAACACAAAGATTTTCAAGAGAATCAAAAACGAAGAAAAATGGCAAAGAAACAACAAACATACAAATCAAAAGTAAACATAAAGAACAAACGTGCAGAGTTTGAGTACATCCTGGTTGACACCTACACCGCCGGTATCGTCCTCACAGGCACAGAGATTAAGTCCATCCGTAGCGGTAAGGCCAGCTTGGTCGACACTTACTGCTACTTTTCGAATGGTGAACTGTGGGTGAAGAACATGCATATCGCCCAGTACAGCTATGGTTCCTACAACAACCACGTGGAACGTCGTGACCGCAAGCTGTTGCTCAACAAGAAAGAGCTTCGTAGCCTGGCACAGGACATCAAGTCTCCCGGCTACACAATCGTCCCCGTATTGCTTCATCTGAGTGAGAACGGATTTGCCAAGCTCGACATCGCGCTAGCTAAAGGAAAGAAGGAATACGACAAGCGTCAGACCCTGAAAGCCAAGGAAGACCGCCGTGAAATGGACCGTGTGTACAAAGCGCTATTGTAATTTACGATTTACTAATTTAGTAACAATTAAAAAATAAGTTGCCTCGTTTTGATGAAGACAAGAAGAAAGGAAGACGAGAAGACAAGACGATAGTCAACTGACGGACATACATAAACGGGAACTCTGAACCATGGACGGACATACATAAAGTAAGTCCCTACAGTCAACTGGATGGTGAGGCAAGTTATTTTTTTCACATCACTTACTATTTATTTGGTAATTTTATATTTTAATGATTTCCATGCGGATGGTTTTCAAACAAAACAAAGACTTCCATGCGGATGGTTTTCAGACAAAACAAAATAATTTAGAGACGAGGAAAAGATGGGAAAGATTGAGGATATCATCAAAGAACGGATACTGATACTGGACGGCGCGATGGGTACGATGCTCCAGTCTTACGGACTGGAAGAAGCTGACTTCCGTGGCAAGCAGTTCAAGGATGTGCCCGGCCTGCTGAAAGGTAACAACGACATACTGAATCTGACGCGTCCCGACGTGGTTGAAGAAGTCCATCGTCGTTATCTAGAAGCCGGTGCTGACATCATCGAGACTAATACCTTCTCCAGCCAGCGCATATCCATGTCGGACTACCATGTTGAGGACTATTGTGCAGAGATTATCTCCGCCGGCTGCCGTATAGCCCGCACGCTTGCCGACAGATACACAGAAGCCAATCCAGCCAAGCCCCGCTTCGTAGCCGGCTCCATCGGTCCCACGAACAAGAGCTGCACCATCAGCCCCGATGTAAACGACCCGTCGATGCGCAACTTGACGTTCGACGAGCTGAGTCTTGCCTACGAAGAGCAAATCACCGCCTTGCTTAATGGCGGAGTAGATCTCCTATTGTTTGAGACCATCTTCGACACACTGAATTGCAAAGCCGGACTTTATGCCGCCGAGCAAGCGATGTCAAAATCCGGCAAGAAAGTTCCAGTGATGCTAAGCGTCACCGTAAGCGACGCCGGCGGTCGCACCCTCTCCGGCCAGACCCTTGATGCCTTTCTCGCCAGTGTCAGTCACGCCGATTTGTTTTCCGTCGGCTTGAACTGCTCATTTGGCGCCAAGCAGATGTTCCCGTTTCTCAAGGACATAGCCAAGAAAGCCCCATACTATATCAGCGTCTACCCCAACGCAGGCTTGCCCAACTCCTTGGGTCTCTACGACCAGACCCCCGATGAGATGGCCAAAGAGATGAAAGCCTACGTCGACGCCGGAATAGTCAATATCCTCGGTGGATGCTGCGGCACCACCGACGCATTCATATCGAAATTCCAGCCATTGGTTAGAAAATCCGACGGCACTTACACCCCTCCTCGCATACCGCCTGCCCCCAGCCAGCATCTTCAGCTCTCCGGTCTTGAGCTGCTCGAGGTGACCCCGTCCAGCAACTTCATCAACATCGGAGAACGTTGCAACGTGGCCGGTTCACGCAAATTCCTCCGTCTGATCAAAGAACACCAATACGACGAAGCCTTGTCGATAGCCCGCAAGCAAGTTGAGGACGGTGCCCTCGTGCTCGACATCAACATGGACGACGGTTTGCTTGATGCCCGCAAGGAAATGACGGTCTTCCTGAATCTTCTCATGTCTGACCCCGACATATCCCGTGTTCCTGTGATGATTGACTCATCCGACTGGGAAGTGATCCGTTCAGGTCTGAAATGCGTTCAGGGAAAGAGTATCGTAAACTCCATCTCCTTGAAAGAAGGAAAAACCCTGTTCATTGAGCACGCCCTGGAGATCAAGCGTCTTGGTGCGGCCGTGATAGTGATGGCGTTCGATGAGGAAGGCCAGGCTACCAGCTACGAACGCAAGATATCCATCTGTCGCCGTTCGTACGACATATTGGTGAACGAAGTCGGCTTCCCCCCTTACGACATCATCTTCGACCCCAACGTACTAGCCGTCGCCACAGGAATTGAAGAGCACAACGCCTACGGCCTGGACTTCATCCGTGCCACAGAGTGGATCCGTACCCACTTGCCCGGCGCTCACGTAAGCGGCGGTGTTAGCAACCTGTCCTTCTCCTTCCGTGGGAACAACTACCTACGTGAGGCGATGCACGCCGTATTCCTTTACCACACCATCCAAGCCGGTCAGGACATGGGTATCGTCAACCCGGCCACGAAGGTGCTCTACTCCGACATTTCCTCAGATGTTCTGACCGCCATCGACGACGTCCTGCTGAACCGTCGCGCTGATGCCACCGAGCGCCTCGTTGAACTGGCAGATCGGCTCAAGAGCGAGCATCAGGATGTCAAGTCAGAATCGCATGAGGCTGACTGGCGTATAGGTACAAGCGTTGATGAGCGGCTTCAGACGGCAATGGTGAAAGGCAACAAAGACTATCTGGAATCCGACCTGAAGGAAGCGATGGAAAAATACGGAGATGCCGTCCGTATTATCGAAGGTCCGCTGATGGAAGGCATGAACCAAGTAGGTGAGCTCTTCGGCAGCGGAAAGATGTTTCTTCCTCAAGTTGTGAAGACGGCCCGAACGATGAAATCCGCCGTTTCCATCCTCCAGCCTTATATAGAGGCAAGCCGCGAGTCCGGCATCAGGGGGAAGGCAGGAAAGATACTGCTCGCGACGGTAAAAGGCGACGTCCATGACATTGGCAAGAATATCGTCGGTCTCGTCCTCTCCTGCAACAACTACGAGGTAATCGACTTGGGCGTGATGGTTCCAGCCGAGGAGATTGTCCGTCAGGCAAAACTCCACTCCGTCGACATCATCGGTCTGAGCGGCCTTATCACCCCCTCGCTTGAGGAAATGGTCAACGTAGCCCGTGAATTGCAGTCCCAAGGACTTGACATCCCGCTGATGATAGGCGGTGCAACCACCAGCGAGCTTCACACCGCCCTCAAAATCTCCCCGGTATACCATGCCCCCATCCTATGGATGAAAGACGCGTCGCAGAATGTTCTCGCAGCCGGCCGTCTGATGGGTAGCGAGAAGTCCGCTGTCATAGAAGAAGTGAATGCCCGCAACCATGCGCTTCAATCATCCCACGAGCAAAGCGTCCAGCCCCCTAAGCCTCTCAGCCTAGAGGAAGCCCGCAAACTGAGATATAGAAAAGGAGAGTAATCCCCAATGTCTCAACACCAAGAGAATAAGTTATCGAAATAGCACAAAAAAGGAAGGTCCCCCAATCGTCAATAAAATCAAAGGATATAATCAATGGAAACAAATCCCTTAGTTTCAGTCGTTTTATGCACATACAACTCGTCCTCCACCCTCCCGGAGACGATAGAGAGTGTGTTGCGGCAGAGTTTCACGGATTTTGAGTTCATCGTCTGGGACGACGGTTCTACCGACGACACATCAGAAGTGGTCCATTCATTCAAGGATCCGAGAATCAGATATCATCACGACCAGAACGGTGGCATCGGCAAGGCCTCGAGACAGGCCTGCAGTCATGCCCGTGGCAAATACATTGCCCGCATCGACAGCGACGACCTATGCTTTCCCCACCGTTTTCAGACCGAAGTAGATTTTCTGGAATCTCACCCAGATTATGTGTTGGTCTCCTCGTCCGTTGAATATATAGACAAGAACGGTTCTGTAATCGGCAGAAATTTTCTATGCACGGACAACAACGTCATTAAGAAGAACATCCAATACAGCAGCATGATCGTCCAGCCGATGGTGATGTTCCGCCGCGATGCCTACATCCAAAGCGGTGGTTACCAGAGCATCAACATCGGCGAGGACCGCCTGTTGTGGAGCCGTATGTCGAAATATGGCAAATTCAAGAACCTCCCCACCGTCCTGGGTCAATACCGTCTGCTCTCAAGCTCATTGAGCCACAGCAGGAACCCCTACATGAAAGTGTTGTATGCCCTTCGCACGAAGATGATCCACGACGAAGAAATTCAGCCACATGACGTTGAGCTTTTCAACGCAATAGAACAACTAGGAAAAGAATCACCCGTAGTCCACGACAACAGTAAAGTACTAAAGAGAAAGAAAACAGCCGAAGAAAAAGTTTATCAAGTATTGAGCCACATCATTGGCAAGCGGTTCTCAGAAAAAACAGTTTTCGCGATGAAGGACCTTTTTTGCAGGCTCAAATACCGGTAATCAATGTCAAGGCTTAAAATATAAAACAATCCATCCCATGTACAAAAAACTGCCCCTTATTCTCATTTTCATCTTTCCGACGCTGCTTTTCGGCCAAGAGCCGCTTCCAACCTATTCAGCCAAGGAGGTTCTTCGCTCCATGCCCTCCGATATAGTTCCGTTGCTGACTCACAACAACTTGCTTGACATGCTGGACTTCAAGGAAGCCAATCAGAAAGCCGAAGTGAGCAACCGTCTCAACGGCAAGAGCGAGCTAACGAGTCTGACCAAAACATCCGCCTCCATCCGTTTGACCTCAAAGACCCGCATAGACCTTCATCTTCTTCCCAAAGCCAAAGGCAATTACCTAATCTACATGATTACGACAACAGAAACCTCCGACTCATTGGCCGATAGTGATGTGACCGTTTACGACAGTTCCTGGAAACCAGCAGTCGAAAAACATCAATTACAATCCACCAGATCGTCTATTTTCCGTTCAGTAGTGATAGACCCAGAAAGCACTCAGATAACGATTCGAGAGCAGAAATTCCCCCTTCGATTTGAAGGAGAAGACTCAGATTCTCCGTCCTCGGTTCAGACAGAAAAGCATGGCCAATGGGATCCAGTTCAGGCAAAATTCCTGTTTTCAGATTGAAAGTTTTCATAAGAAAAAACAGTCATCAAAACCAATAAACAATTATGGACCAAAGTAATTTTTATGAATTATGCGGCATATTGGCCAGCGTGTGCATGATATTGGGCTATCTACCCCAGTCGGTAAAGACCATCCGTACAAGAAACACAGACGGCATCGCTCTGCCCACCTTCCTGATGATGGGATTAGGCGGCATCTTCTTCATGCTTCAGGGCTTGCTTCATGAGCCCGACATCATATGGTCCTTATTTTTGACAAATCTAGTTACCACAATCTGCTGTATTATCATCTTCGTGATAAAAATCTACAACGATTACTTTAAAAAAAGAAGGGAGCAGGAGAAAAAGTGAAAAATTATTGCTAACTTTGCATTTTGAAAGAGAGAAAATGTTTTTCACACTTTATAACTAAATTATTATGGTAAATTACAAAGATTTAGGTCTTGTGAACACTCGTGACATGTTCGCAAGAGCCGTTGCAGGAGGCTATGCAATTCCAGCCTTCAACTTCAACACAATGGAGCAGATGCAGGCCATCGTAATGGCTGCAGTAGAGACCAAGTCGCCTGTGATCATGCAGGTATCAAAAGGTGCGCGTAACTATGCCAACGCAACGATTCTTCGTTACATGGCAGAGGGCGCAGTAGCCTATGCAAAAGAGCTTGGCTGCGAGCATCCCGAGATTGTTCTCCACCTTGACCACGGTGACAGCTTCGAGATATGCAAGGACTGCATCGACATGGGCTTTTCTTCAGTTATGTTCGACGGCAGTTCCCTTCCTTACGAGGAGAACATCGCCATCACAAAGAAGGTTGTAGAGTACGCTCACAAGTATGACGTGACTGTAGAGGCAGAGCTTGGCGTTTTGGCTGGTGTTGAGGACGAAGTGGTTGCTGCTGAGTCTCACTACACAAAACCAGAAGAAGTGATTGACTTCACGACCAAGAGCGGCTGCGACTCTCTTGCCATCTCCATCGGTACGAGCCACGGCGCCTACAAGTTCACTCCTGAGCAGTGCACCCGTGACCCGAAGACAGGTCTGCTCGTACCTCCTCCACTGGCCTTCGACGTACTCGAGGAGATTGAGAAGAAGTTACCAGGCTTCCCTATCGTACTTCACGGTTCAAGCTCTGTACCTCAGGATGAGGTAGCCACCATCAACTCTTACGGCGGCAAGCTTCCAGACGCAATAGGTATTCCCGAGGATCAGCTTCGCAAGGCTTCAAAGTCAGCTGTATGCAAGATCAACATTGACTCAGACTCCCGTCTTGCCATGACCGCAGCTATCCGCAAGCACCTGGCCGAGCACCCCGACCACTTCGACCCTCGCCAGTATCTGAAACCAGCCCGTGAGAACATGAAGAAGATGTACATCCACAAGATAGTGAATGTGCTCGGCTCAGACGGAAAACTTGCACAGTGCTAAGTTACAAAATACATAACTAAAAAAAATGGATGCATTTTTCAGATGCATCCATTTTTTTTGATTAAGCTCCAGGTATTGCATCATTTTATCCTCATTTTCGGCCTAATCCTTTTTTTTCCTGTTTTTTTTTGCTAAATTTGCACCATAATTGCAAATTAACTAGAAATATACAGAGCATACAGCAAAAAAATATTGCTGTTAAAAGTCATGTCCGATGAAAAGAATCCTTCCTTTCATACTTATCATCGTATCGTTCATACCGTTCTCATTAAGCTTGGATCCTCCCGAGGGTTTGAGCTACGCTGACAAATCCCTACTGTTTCTTGAACAAATTGGAATGATTGTGGGAGGATGGTATATCATCAACAACGTACTGAGGAAATACAGCCAGGAGACTAAGACGCGCTATTTCAACTTCTTCTTGTTGGGGCTCATTGTCAGCTCCATCCTTTTAAGGTTTTTATTCTGGGAAGAAATTCAAGAAAGTAACTACGATGCAGCCCGATACTACCGTTATACCCTCGAAGTACGTGAATACGGAAGGATTTCCCATGGTTTGAACTACTTAGGTGTAGTATATTCCTATTACTGGCTGATGAAAGTATTTGGCTTTGACCCTTTGGTTCCATTATATGCGAACGCGATGCTGACTCTATATGCCGGTACACTGATAGCAAGAATGGCCGACAAAAAGAACATCAACAAATACGTTTGGGTTATATTCTTTCCGGACCTTCTTCAGTACAACATGATGACCTCGCGTGAGATATTCTGCATGGTAGGAGCCACTGTTTGTGCAGTGAAATATCTGGAATTGAGAGAGAAGCGAACCAACGCAAAGATTGCCGTATTTGCCGTCTTCTTCCTGTTGATGGCGTTTGTCCGCCCTCCTATGGCCGCCATGCTGGTCATAGCCATCGGTGTACACACCACATTGATGTCAAGTTCCAGGCATAGAACAAGAAATATTGCCATCATCACCATCATGGGTCTGCTTATCTTACTTGGCTTCTATTTCTCGGACAGTTTGGGATCGAACTTCAGCCAGGACTATCTGACGGAACGAGTTCAAGTTGGTATGGCCGGCGAAGTAAAGGCCCGTGGTGACGTAAAGGAGGGACTGACAAAAATGCTAATTCCTCACAACACTTTCGAATACTTTGCATTCGGTATTATCCGTTCTTTCGCATACGTATTGCCAGCACCAGCAATGGTAACGAACTTCACCACTCAGTTCGACCCGACACAGCGTTATCTAGAAGGGAACCTTGCTTCTTTGGCTATATTTTTTCTGCTTCCATCAGTATTCCGTGGTTTAAGGAACTATAAAAAACTTCCTCCCCATATTCAGTTCTTTGGCGTTACCGCTGTTGTGTTTTTCTTCGCTATCGGAATCGGTTTGCCTGCCTTGATTAACCTTCGTTATCGCACAGTGTACACTCAGATTTACGTAGCATTCGCCATCTATTGTTACCTCCATCGCAGGTATCTGCCATTCAACCCAGATAAAAGCGTGAGAAGCGGTACACGGCAGCATATGGCATAGGAGTAATGCGCATGACGTTTTATTCACATAACTAAAAGAGCCAGGCATTTGGTTGTTTACTCTGCCACCAAACACCTGGCTCTTTTTGTATTAGGCATTCCAGCAGTCCCACCCGTACCTTATTCATAAAAATAATGGAAATCGTTTTGTGAATAATTCTCCAGATTCTTGTCTGAGAGGTCGTATAGGATGATTTCTCGGTTGGCGTCCGGAAGTTTTTCCATCAGTTCCCGCTTTACCTGAAGGATTTCCTCAGGTTCCGGTCGGTAGTTGACGAGCGTGTCGCCGGACATGGTAGGATATTCCCCTTCGAAATGTTGGATGCCGACAAAATGTTTTCCCCGAAACAGCACGTTCCAGGAGAATACCGGGTAAGCCGCCGAAAGTTCCAGCTCATAGTCACGAGCATGGCTGAGGTATGGCCTCACATCCTTGACATTGAGAATAGGGTTATGGCATTCCGGGTCTGTCACATCACCGGTGTTGTAGACCATGAGAATGCCCCTGTCTGCCGGAGGCGTTTTCATGCTGAGCTGATGAAGGCGGATGGTGACAGAGAGGCTCATGCCCTTTTCACGGAGCAACGTCCTCACCTCATTGAGGAAGCGGAAATAATTTTGTTCGGTCCTTGCCGTCCAGTCGCAGTCAATCTGTAGTTCACGAACGCCATGAATATCATGAGCCTGACACATCTTGATTACCCTTTCCACGATTTTTCCCGGCAGTGCATCCTGTTTCACCGCCATGCATTCGTTCATCACGAAGACGGTAGGCACGATCTCCAGACCTTGAGGGATGGTGTCGATGAACTCGATGGTGGCATTGGGCATAGCGCCTTGCTGCTCCGTCAAGACCACATCGAAAAAGCGCACATACAACCTTCGGATGTCGTTATTGTTCAGAAATCGTGTCTTTTTCTCAGACATACGGAATGTGGTGGTCCAATAATAAGCGCTGTGAACCCTATCTGGTTCTTTCCCGTCGTTGCAGGAAAATGCGAACAACATAATTAGGAATATAGAAAGTCTAGCCATCATAATGATGAAGTGATAAAGGGAAGACAAAATTCGTAAAAAACGGTGAGAAATCAAAATAAAATCAAAAAAAAGGGAAAAAATTAACAAAAAAGTGTTATATTTGCGATTTATAAGCAAAGGTAGAAAAATATGAGAAATACAATACATTTATCGAGGTCCGTCTTGACAGCATTCCTGCTGATGCTGTCCGTCAGTTCGTTGGCCGCAGAGAAGACGGTTGAGTGGACCGCGTCGGAAGCCGGCTATGGAAATTCTGAGAAACTGAACGAGGTGACGGCTACAATAGATGAAACCACCAGTGTGATATTCTACACAGGCAGCGGAAGCAACCAGCCAGCCTATTACGACAGCGGCACGTCAGTACGCCTGTATGCCGGCAACAGCATGACAGTCCGTGGCGAAGGCATCATCGGCATCACCCTGACCTTCGGCAGTAGCGACAAGACAAACGAAATCAAGGCTAACTGCGGCACATACACCCCCGACGGTATCTGGACAGGCAAGTCGAACGTGGTGACCTTCACCATAGAAGGCTCGTCGGGCCACCGCAGAATTTCCGGAATAGCCGTGACCTATGAGACGGACGACCCGGACAACCCGGATAATCCGGATAATCCGGAGGTTCTGCCCACGGTCTATAGCATCCAGGAATTCAAGTCGCTGAGTGAAGGGACAGCCGCCCAGCTTTACTTGTCGGACGGGATGAACGCCCGCGTGATACACAAAAGCAGCGGCGAAGTTTATCTGCGCGACAAAAGCGGGGCGATATGCCTGACGCTGTCCGACACACTCTACAACCCCATACCAGCCCACAACCAGCACGTGGCCGGCTACATGACAGGCCGCTATGAGACAGAGCAGGGCCTTCCGTTGTTTGTTGCCACCGACCTGACCGAGACCGAATACATGCTTTTTGCCGATCAGGTGAGCGAGCCTGACACGAAGCCAGAGGAGATAGACGTGGAGGAATTCGGCGCCTACTATGCCGACTGGGTGACGCTGTCGGGCATGCATGTGAGCCACGACGGAAACGACGTGACCATCGACTACGACGACATGTATTTCAGTGTGGTCAACCGCTTCGGCTTAGGCGAGGACGCCCTCTACTCCACCCCACCCGATGGTTCGACCGTCAACATCACGGGCATTGCCATTCCGAGCGACACGACCGAGCAGATTGCACCTATATACATCGCCCCTTATCTTCCGATAGAGGTAGTGGAGCTTCCCCCTTCACACAAGAAGGGAGACGTGAACGAAGACGGCAAGGTTGACATCAGCGATATCGTGGCAGTGATCAACCAAATAGCCGGGACAGCCACCTACCGCTATGCCGACGTAAACGAGGACAACAAGGTGGACATCAGCGACATCGTGGCTGTGATCAACATCATCGCTGAAGGCGACACCACATCTACGAATGTAGCCGGCCGAAAGGAAGCTGTCCAGGAAGTGGTGAAGACCGTGGAGCCCGCAGGTCCGCCAGCCGACCCCACCTTCAAGTCGCTGACCATCTACTTCGTGAACGGAACCACAGTGACACTGACCATCGACCAGATAGAGAGCATCACCTACATCCCCGACATCGGCATGAAGATTCACCTGTCGAGCACAGGCTTATGCCTCGACTTCCTTTACTCGCAGATTGTGAAGATAGAATACGTGTATGAGGAGGAAATTCTGGAAGACGATAATGCGAATGCCAACTGGAAGGAGTTCGACCTGAGCTCCACCGTGAGCGGAAACCTCCGCTATGCCTACCGGCTGGAATACCCCCACCTGAACAGTAACCAGTATTCCGCCTCCAATAAGGGCGGCAACCAGGTTGTGGTGAAAGAGACGAGCGACTACGGCATCACGTTCTCTCTGGAATGGGACAACACACAGATAGCCAACCGCTGGACCTGCTACACACTCCACGCCAGGAATCTGCTACAGATCGTGAAGCGTAACGACTCGTTCAAGGCCGACCCCGACGTGGCCAATAGTGCCCAGCTAGGGGACTACTCCAGCAGCGGCTACTCCCGTGGGCACCTCTGCCCCTCAGCCGACCGTCTTTGCTCACGCGAGCAAAACTCACAGACCTTCTTCCTGACGAACATGCAGCCCCAGTGGCAGTCGCATAACGGCGGACTATGGGGACGAATGGAAGACATGGTACGTGATTGGGCCGGCGACTGCGACACGCTTTACGTTGTGAAAGCCGCCACGATAGGCGACGTGACGCTTGACGGCGTAAGGCAAGACGGTGTCTACAGTTTCAAATGCAACGGCCGACTGCCAGTACCACGCTATTTCTACATGGCCGTGCTGGCCTATAGCCGCCAGACTGACTCCTACGAGGCCATCGGCCTGTGGACCGTTCACGAGAACGCCAACGACTCCAACAAGAACTACGGTGACTATGCCATCACGATTGACGAGCTGGAGCGGCGTACCGGGATAGACTTCTTCTGCAACCTTCCCGACCATGTTGAGACCAAAGTGGAATCGACGCTGAACCTGTCGTACTGGGGAATATCAAAGTCGTCAGGAAAGTAGAGCCGCACCGTGGTGGGTCTTGTAACTTTAACATAGAAAACAAGAAGACAAGAAGACAGTGAATTTACTGACAATCCCATGTCACAGGAAAACAAGTCATTCTTTTGTCTCTGCTACATCTAACATAACAAATAATTCAACATAATAATGGAAAGAGAAAAAACACCAGTGTTGTTGTTGACAGGATACCTGGGAAGTGGTAAGACAACACTGCTGAACCGAATCCTGTCGAATCAACGTGGAATCAAGTTCGCCGTAATCGTGAACGACATCGGCGAGGTGAATATCGATGCCAGGCTGATAGAGAAAGAAGGCATCGTGGGTGTAGGTGACGACAGCCTTGTAGCGCTTCAGAACGGCTGCATCTGCTGCACGCTTCAGACGGACCTTCTGAAACAGCTTGCCGGCATCATCCGGATGAAGAAATTCGACTACATCGTGATAGAGGCCAGCGGAATCTGCGAACCTGCCCCAATCGCCCAGACCATCTGCTCCGTCCCCCGTATTCAGGACCCTGAGATATACGACGCTGACGGAATTCCAGTAATGGACTGCATCGTCACCGTGGTTGATGCCCTGCGGATGAAAGACGAGTTCGGATCCGGCATGGACTTGCTGAAGAAAAACATCGGCGATGAGGACATTGAAAACCTAGTCATCCAGCAGATTGAGTTCTGCAACATCGTACTCCTGAACAAGGCAGCAGAGGTGGAGCCAAGTGAACTACGCCGCATCCGCGAGATAGTCCACGCCCTCCAGCCAAAAGCCGAGATTATAGAATGCAACTACGGTGACGTGCCCTTTGAGAAGATTTTGAACACCGGGATGTTCGACTTTATGAAAGTAGCCACTTCCGCCGTCTGGATAGAGAAAGTGGAAGGCGAATACGAAGATGAAGACCTCGATGACGACGATGATGAGGAGGATGACGAACACGAGCACCATCATCACCACCATGACGACGACGATGATGACGAGCATGAGCACCATCATCACCACCATCATCATCACCACCATCACCATGATGAAGGGGAAGCAGAGGAATATGGCATCGGCACCTTTGTATATTACCGCCGTAAGCCGTTCGATTTGAGCCGTTTTGACGAATTCGTGGCCCGCAAATGGCCCAAGAGCGTAATCCGCGCCAAAGGAATCTGCTATTTCCGCAACGAGCCAGACACCTGCTACGTGTTTGAGCAGGCCGGCAAACAGGTAGGACTGCGGAATGCCGGTGCCTGGTATGCCACGATGCCCGCTGACGAGCTAGAGCAGTTTGCCATTCAGAACCCCGGCATCATGCGTGACTGGGACGACGAAGTTGGTGACCGTATGCAGAAGCTGGTGTTCATCGGTCAGAAAATGGACAAGAAAGAGATCAGCCGTCTCCTCGATGAATGTCTCTATTAATTATTGTTAAATATGCGGAAAATGTTTGGGAGTGAAAAAACTTTTCTTTAACTTTGGAGCGTTTTTAGCAAACATTATTATTAACCATTTAAATTTGAGAGACATGAAAAAGATGTTTTTAATGTTGGCAGCAGTAGCCGGCTTGGCACTGACTTCCTGCAAAGACGGTAAAAAACCTGAAGAAGCAGTAAAAGAAGGCGCAGAGAAAATCGAGGAAATCGCCAACGAAGGTGCCGCAGAGGCTGTTGACGCTGCCACACTGGGCGACGAGCTCGCAAAGGGACTTGAGGCCAGCGACGGCGAAGGTCTGAAAGGGAAGATTGACCAGGCAAAGGCTTATGCCACTCAGCTGCTGAGCGAAGGCAAGGGCGAGCAGGCAAAGGGCATCATCGAGAAAATCCAGAACTTCCTTTCTGAAAACGCCGACAAGGTAAAGGGCGTGATTGGCGACAACGAGTATGTTCAGGGCGCGCTTGACTGGGTGAAGGGCATCGATGCCAGCCAGCTTGTTGACAAGGCAAAGGACGCACTTGGCGTGGAAGGTGCCGGTGAGGCTGTAGACGCTGCCAAGGACGCTGCCGTAGACAAAGCTGCCGCTGCTGCTGAGGCTGTGAAGGACGCTCCTGCAAAAGCTGCCGAGGCTGCTGAAGCCGTTAAGGACGCTGCCGTAGAGAAAGGCAACGAGGCTATCGAGAGCGCCAAGGAAGCTGTGAAAGCTGCTCCTGAGGCTGCAAAAGAAGCTGCTGCCGAAGCTGTAGAAAAAGGCAAGGAAGCTGTGAAGGACGCCGCCAAGGATGCAGTTGACAAAGGTATCGAGAAGGTAGGCGGACTGCTGAAGAAGTAAGAGATTTGAAATCCATTAAAATAACGGGATATGCCACGCTGTGGTATATCCCGTTTGTTCAAAATATTAATTATTTTCATCCATTTGCTGAGGGAAAATACTATAATTAATAATTCGCTTGCAAAAAATTGCACAACGACGCACATAGCACCTTAATTATCAAACACATACAGAAATCTACAAAATTAAAATGGTTAATTTCTACTGAGGATTTTAAAGGAAAATCCAAAGTACTACTGAGGATTTTAAAGGAATTTTCGTATGCAAAGATAATAAAATCTGAGGAATTTTACAAGGCTCCATGCAATAATATATATAATTGTTCACAAAAGAATGCAATTACCATCGATTGTTGCATATAGAATCACGCACCCCACTTGGAAGAATAAAAAATCGAGGGGATTTTCCTAAATGCATTGAGACTATTACACACTATCATTCAATTCATCCCATTAATTTCAGAAAAAAGAAAAAAACAAGCCGTCAGAAGTTCGTTTTTCTCACATATTTTTTGTAATTTTGCAAGTTATAATGGACTAATCAAGCAACAACAAGACGATTCAAATATATAACTAATAAAAAACTTAACTAAACATGAAACAAAAATTACGACTTATGATGAGCATGCTGCTACTAGCAGTATGCGGAGTAACGTGGGGGCAAGAAACAATTGCCACCTTCAATCACGACAACACAGACGGTTGGACTATCAATGGAGCAACTTATGCAACTGCATCTGGAGGATATTACCAACTAACTTACTCTGAAAGATCAATTGTATCACCAGTTATTGAATGGTCAAAATACAAGGACATTACAATAGAGCTCAAAGCCAGAAAATATGGAGGGCCAGATGCCACACAAGGTAAAATTTCAGTTTCACAAGGAGACACAGAATTAACATCATATAGTCCGAGTGGCACATCTATAGCATCAAGTGGTGAATTATCTACTAAAGTTTCCCACCTTTGTAATGTGCTTATTTTCAGGACTGATTTTTCTTAGAAGTCTAAAAGTCCCCCATAAACACGGAGGTTTAACATTGTCATAAAATTTGTTTATCAGATAGCCTTTTGTGTATCAGGCATATAAGATTTTCTGTATTCTTCCAAAGCTCTGGCCAGGAATAGGATTTCAGATGAAGCCTCATCTTCAGAGGCAATCCTTACCATCATATCCTCCAAGTTCCAGTTACATAATTCCGCGAACTTGATCAGAATTCTAGTCAGACAGTCCAGTATCACATTCCACA
>FLNV01001621.1_pt1 | contig 32591 bp, 23 predicted proteins | sample 1140351 | NCBI WGS metagenome assembly FLNV01 (sample SAMEA3878207, study PRJEB12797) | bioreactor metagenome | biome: Moose rumen | place: Sweden | collected 2011-10
AAAATCCAAGTGTTCATCACGAAGTCGTCCGATTTCATCGGCTTCAGTGTGTCGTCGGTGTTGAAGCCCACCTTGAACTCGATGGTGAACTTGTCGTGGATTTTGGTGGTCAGATCAATCACGGTCGGTCTTTTTCGTATTCGTCGTAAAGGTTGAACTGTTCGGGGTGCTTCCCCATGACTTTTCGCGAGCGGTAATAGTCCCAAATCTCGGCCAAGTCTTTCTCGTAGTCGCCTGAGGGATAGATGACCTTCTCAAGCGAGCAGAGTTTCTTCTGGTAGTCGATGAAGCCAAGCGCTATGGGAAGATGTGCTCCTTCTGCGATGACATAGAACCCTTTTTTCCAATGGTTTACTTTTTTTCTGGTGCCCTCCGGACAAATGACCAAATGGGTGTTTTCGCATTGGCTGAACATCTCGACCATTTGTTCCACGAGGTGGTTCTTGTGGCCACGGTTGACGGGGATGGCGCCGAGTTTCTTCAACGGACGGCTGAGGATGCCGCCGCAGTATTGGAAGAACTCGATTTTCATCATGGCCTTGAAGTTGATGCCTTGTGCCCAATAGAACGCCAACCCGACAAAGAAGTCCTCGATGGCGGTGTGCGGCGCCACGATGCAGACGGCGTTGCCGAGGTCAGGGTAGGCGTTGACCATTTTCCAGCCGCCGAGCTTTAATCTTGTTTTACCTATGGTTTTCTTTAATCCCATTCCCGTAAATATGTAGAGACGCAAAAATCTTGCGCCTCTACATATAATTTATTGATTACCAAATATTTGCGCGTTCTTCAGGCGCGATATACAGCTTGCTTCCTTCCGGAATGTCGAAGGCTTCGTAGAAGTGCGGCATCGAGTAGAGGGTGCGGTTGACGCGGGCCTCGGCGGGCGAATGCACGTCGACGACCACTTGGCGCTCAAGGGCTTTGTCGCGGGTGTTGTTGCGCCAGATGGTGCCGTAGCTGATGAAGAAACGTTGGGCGGGCGTGAAGCCGTCGATGCTCTGGTTGGCCTTGGCTTCGGCAGTCATCTGGTAGGCGTCCCAAGCCACGTTGAGTCCTCCGAGGTCGGCGATGTTCTCGCCAAGGGTGAGCAGGCCGTTGATCTTGTTGCCCCTCAACTCAAACTCGTCGAACAGCTTGACCAACTGTGTCGTGCGTTCCTTGAACCTGACGGTGTCTTCCGCGCTCCACCAGTTGTTGAGGTTGCCGTTTTCATCGTACTTGCTGCCTTGGTCGTCGAAGCCGTGGGTCATCTCGTGGCCGATCACCACGCCGATGCCACCGTAGTTGACGGCGTCGTCGGCATTGGGGTTGAAGAACGGAGGCTGTAGGATGGCGGCAGGAAACACGATTTCGTTCATCTCGGGGCTGTAGTAGGCATTCACCGTCTGCGGTGTCATGAACCACTCTTCCTTGTCGACGGGCTTGCCGAGGCGGGCCATTTCGAAGTCGTTCTCGAAGGCGACATAGTTGCGGAAGTTCTTGAAGTAAGACTCGTCAGTAATCACAAAATCAGTATAGTCCCTCCATTTGTTCGGGTAGCCGATCTTCACATTGAAGGCATCGAGTTTGTGCAAGGCCTTGGCCTTGGTCTCGTCGCTCATCCAGTCGAGGTTCTTGATGCGCTCGCCCAAGGCGAGGCGCAGGTTGCCGACGAGTTCCATCATGCGGGCCTTCGACTCGGCAGGGAAGTGTTTCTCCACATAAAGCTGCCCGATGGCTTCGCCGAGACAGTCGGAGGTGGCGTTGAGCACACGGCGCCAGCGGGGCTGCTGCGTCTCTTGGCCAAAGAGGAAGTTGCCGTAGAAGTTGAAGTTCTCGGTCACCAAATCATCGCTCAGGAAGGAAGCGCTGCCGTGGATGATCTTCCACTTCAGGTAGTCTTTGACGGTGCTGAGGTCGGTGTTGAGGATGACCTTGTCCAAAGCGGCGACAAAATCAGGCATGCCCACGTTGAGGTTCTCGAACCTTGGGGCGCCCACGTTGGTGAAGTAGTCGTTCCAATTGAAGTTAGGCGTCGTCTTTTCCAACTCGTTGAAGGTCCTCATGTTGTAAGTGCGGTCGGGGTCGCGCATGTCGACGCGGCTCATCGAGTTCTTGGCGAGTTCGGTTTCGAGGGCGAGGATGCCTTGTGCCTTTTGGGCTGCGACCTCTGGCTCGGTGCCGGTGAGTTCAAGCATCTTGGCGACATGCTCCACATACTTGTCGCGCATCTCCTGGTGTTCTTCCTTCAGGTAGTCGTCGCGGTCGGTGAGGCTCAGCCCGCCTTGGAAAAGGTGCATGATGTAGCGGTTGGCGTCCTTGGGGTCGAGGCTGGGACCGGCGTTGAAGAAGCCGCCGAAGCCGTTCTTGTGAAGGTCGCCCAACAAAGCCGCCAATTGGGCCTTGTCGTTGAGGGCATCCACCTGCTCGAAGTAGGGCAGAAGCTCGCTGTAGCCGCGCTCGTTGATGGCCACGGTGTCCATGCCGGCGTTGTAGAAGTCGCGGATTTTCTGGGCCATGCTGCCCTCGGCGGCGTTGGCGTCGTGCGATGCCTCGTCGATGATGTCTTGGATCAGCTTCTCGTTGCGTTCCGAAATCTCGGTGAAAGCACCGTAGGAAGTGTATTCTTCCGGTATCGGATTGTTTTTCAGCCAGTTGTTGTTGACATAGCGGAAGAAGTCGTCTCCCGGGTTGATGTTGGTGTCCATGTTGCTCAGCTCGATGGCCGGAACAACGTCATTCTTCTGTTCGGGTGTGTTGGCTGCCTTTTCGGCGCACCCCGCTGCCATTGTGCATAAGATAGTCATGGCGATAAAATTACGTGTTTTCATTATTTGTTGTGATTTGAGAATAATCTTGCTTAGAGATCTCCTTCCAATTTCAACTCGCTTTGCAGTGTCCTCAAAAACGGTCTTTCCTCGGCCATCTTCTCGAACTTGTCCTTGTCGGTGTAGGCTTCAATCTCGGCGGGACGCTCCATCACCTCGGGCTTCAGCTCGAAGAGGTTGTTGTGCAGGCTGTTCTTCAAGTGGTGCTTCAAGGCGGTTATGCCCTCGGTGTCGCGCTCGAAGAGCAGGTTGTCGACGCTGAAATGGATTTCGGTGCTGCCTATTAATTTAGGTGTGTATTTCCCTAACGCCGCCGCAAAGTTGGGCGAGATGTTCTTGTAGCGGTTGACGAAGTCGGCCCACGAAGCGGTCAGCTGTTCCTGCGTGAAGGGCGTGTCCCAACTTTCCTCTTTCTCTTCCGCCTTCTGTTCGGCTTGCTGCATGGCCTTGTTGATGCTGATGCTGGAGCCGCTGGTGCCTCGCGGACGGATGACAGGCTGGGGTGCTGGCGTTTGCGTCGCGGTCGTTGCGCCTGTCGCAACGCCGCCTATGTTAGGGTTTGCTTGTGCAGGCCGCTGCGGGGTGGGCGTCGGGCCTGCGACAGGCTCAGGGGCCTTAGCCGGAGCGGTCGTTGGGCTTGCCGCAACGCCGCCTTGCACGGGTTGCTGAGCGGGCCTGTTCTGCGGCATCTGCACGGGCTGCGACTGCGCCGTCGGCAGGTTCAAGGCTTGGCTGCACAAGGCGCACATCTTCAGCAGCGCAATCTCCAAATGCAACCGCTTGTTGTTGGCGGCGCGGTAGTCGATGTCGCACTTGTTGTTGATTTCCAAGGCGCGGATGAGGAAGGGCATGGGGCAGGCCTGCGCCTGGGCGAGGTATTTCTGCCTAAGCTGCTCGCTGACTTCCAAAAGCTGCACCGTCACGGGGTCTTTGCAAACCATGAGGCTCCTCAAATGGTTGCCCATGCCGCCGACAAAGTGCTGTGGCTCAAAGCCTTTGCTGATGATGTCGTTCAATATCAACAGGATGTCGCTCGTCTCGCCGCGCAAGATGTGGTCGACGATTTGGAAGTAATAGTCGTAGTCGAGGACGTTGAGGTTGTCGATGACATCCTTGTAGGTGATGTTCTTGCCCGAAAAACTCACCATTTGGTCGAAGATGGAGAGTGCGTCGCGCAAGGCACCGTCGGCTTTCTGGGCGATGATGTTCAAGGCTTCAGCCTCGGCACTGACGCCTTCGCTTTGCGCCACGAATGCCAAGTGCTTGGCGATGTCGTCCACCGTAATACGCTTGAAGTCAAAGATTTGGCAACGCGAAAGGATGGTCGGGATGATCTTGTGTTTCTCGGTGGTGGCCAAGATGAACTTGGCATACGCCGGAGGCTCTTCCAAGGTCTTCAGGAAGGCGTTGAAAGCCGCCGCCGACAGCATATGAACCTCGTCGATAATGTAGACCTTGTATTGCCCGATTTGCGGCGGAATCCTCACTTGGTCGACCAAGCTGCGGATGTCCTCCACGGAGTTGTTCGACGCCGCGTCAAGCTCGTAGATGTTGAACGAGGCGTTGTTGTTGAAGGCGCGGCACGACTCGCATTCGTTGCAAGCCTCCATCGTCTCGGTGGGGTTGAGGCAGTTGATGGTCTTGGCCATGATGCGGGCGCAGGTGGTCTTGCCCACGCCTCGCGGACCGCAAAACAGGAAGGCCTGCGCCAAGGTGTTGTTGCGGATGGCGTTCTTCAAAGTGTTGGTAATCGAGCCTTGTCCCACGACGGTGTCGAAGGTGATGGGCCTGTATTTTCTTGCGGATACGACGAAATTTTCCATATCGGGAAGCCTTGGTTTCAATCGACAAAAGTACAACTTTTCATCGTTTCATGCACGATGTTGCAACAATTTTCGCTTTTTTGCCGTTTCGTATCGAAAATCGTCCTATTTTTGTGCCTATGAAAATGTTGGTTCTCGTTCCTAAAGTCACGGGTCGCGTGATGTATGTCTTCGACTTGGTTGTCAAGCAGTTGCTTGGTGTCGAGTTTGTGACGACCACCGATGCGGAGCAGTTCAAGGCCTACGACGGGCCTAAGCTGCACTATGGCACGCAACGCCTTGACGACGAGCCGTTTGTCAAGGCCGTCGAGCTGCTTTTCGAGCGGCATATCCACGAACAGGGCTTCCGCACGGTCGACTACGAGGACACGGTGGCGCCCTTCGCGGTCTACGGCATGGGCAACCTCATGCCTTTCGACGTGTTTGCGGCTTCGTTCTTCTTGGTCACGCGCTACGAGGAATACCTCTCGCAGGTGCGCGACAAATACGGCCGTTTCTGCGCCGAATACAGCTGGATGCACGAGAACGGGATGCTCCAAAAGCCTTTGGTCGACATCTGGGCCAAGTCGTTGGGCGACAAGCTGAAAGCCATATATCCACAGCTTCCCGTCAAGGAAAGGAAGTTTCGCTTCGTCCCGACCTACGACATCGACGCGGCATGGGCCTACAAGCACAAGGGGCTGTATCGCACCGTGGGCGGCTTCTTGAAGGACTTGGCTGCCGGCGACCGCGACAGGATCCGTGAACGCCATCAGGTGCTGCGAGGGAAAAAGAAGGACCCTTTCGACTCGTTTGGGTTTCAGTTCGACTTGCAAAAAGAGTTTAAGTTAAAGCCCATATATTTCATTCTCTGTGGCGATTACGACACAAACGACAAGAACATTTCCATCCGCAAGGAGGCCTTCCGCTCGTTGATCAAGAGCCTCGGCGACCATGCCGACGTGGGCATCCATCCTTCGTTTTCGTCGTATCTCGACACGGCAAAGCTGCAACGCGAAATCGACAGCCTGTCGGATGTGCTGCACCGCCCGCTGACCAAGAGCCGCCAGCATTTCCTGAGGATGAACCTGCCGCGTAGCTATCAGAAACTCATCGAGTTGGACATCAGTGACGACTACACGATGGGCTTTGCCTCGCAAGTCGGCTTCCGTGCCGGTATCGCCGAGGCGTTCCGCTTCTACGACCTTGAAAATGATATGGTTACCAACCTTCAGGTACATCCTTTCGCCCTCATGGACGGTACCATGCGCGACTACCTCAACCTCGACGCGGAAGCCTCGCTCGCCTTGGCCAAAAGCCTTGTCGACGAGGTGAAAGCCGTCGGCGGGACGTTCATCTATCTCACGCACAACGAGACCTTGGGCGGCGAACAACGCTGGAATGGTTGGCCTGAGATGTACCGTAATTTATTGGAATATATTTGTTTATGATACGTTACTTAGAGCATAACTCCATCGACCGCAAGCAATGGGATGCCACCATTGACGAATGCGGCAACATCTACGCTTTTTCTTGGTATCTCGACATCGTGCATCCCCATTGGAACGCCCTCGTCGACGATGATTATCAAGCCGTTATGCCGATTACAGGAGGGAAGAAGTTCGGCATTGACTATCTCTACCAGCCGTATTTCGTGCAGCAGTTGGGCGTTTTCTCCAAGACTGCCTTGTCGTCCGAAAAGCTGGATGCGTTTTTGGACGCCATTCCCAAAAACTACCGTTTCGCCGAGATTCGACTTAATGAAAGCAATACTTTAGATAAAGATAAGCAAGATTTTGAATATCATAGAAATGTTCTGCTTGATTTAAACCAAGACTTTAATGACATCAAGTCCCATTATCACACCAACACGAAGCGCAATTTGGCGAAGGCCGAAGCCAACAACCTCCAGATTGTCGACACGGTGATCCCTTATCATGTGGTGGCCTTGTTCACCGACAACCGTGGCGCGTTGCTCGACAAATGGGGCGATGCCGAATACGCCCGTCTGACCAAACTTGCCCACACCGCCGTCAACCGCAAGGCGGCGTTCATCCTCGGCGTGACCGAAAAGGGCGTGGGGCAGCTGCTTTGCGCGGCCATCTTCATGAAAACCGACAAGCGCATCACCTTCCTGTTCTCAGGCCTCACCGAGGAAGGCAAGCAACGTCAAGCCATGACCTATCTTCTTGATTATGTGATTCAAAGACACGCCAACCAGCCTGTCACCTTCGACTTTGAAGGCTCCGACGACGACAACTTGGCCCGGTTCTATCTCGGCTTCGGCGGTGAGGAAGTGAAATATCCGTCCTACGCTTTCAACCGGCTCTCACCCGTTGGAAAGGCTTTGTTGAAAGCGTGGAAGACGTGGAGATAGGGTCGTTTGCAGATGGCTTGCCAGCGTTGACAATATGTTTTTTTTTGGAAAATTTGTTTGAGATTGGTTTCTTTTCCTTATTTTTGTGGCAACTAAACCGACTACTATGATTAAAATCCACAATTTGGGCTTGGCCGACAGCGTGTTCAACCAGTTCATGGCCGAAATGCGTGACGCCACCATCCAGCAAGACCGTTTGCGTTTCCGCCGCAACCTCGAACGCATTGGCGAGATTATGGCCTACGAAATCAGCAAGACCCTCGAATATGAAGCTGAGGAAGTCACCACGCCGTTGGGCATCAAGGAGATACGAACTGTTAAGGAGCAACCCGTCATCGCCACCATCCTGCGGGCCGGCTTGCCGTTCCACAACGGGATGCTCAACATGTTCGACCATGCCGACAACGCCTTCATCGCGGCCTATCGCAAGTATGACAAGAACGAGGACTTCGAGATTAAGGTGGAGTATTATTCGTCAGCCGACATCGACGACAAGGTGCTCATCCTCTGCGACCCCATGTTGGCCACGGGCGAGAGCATCGTCAAGACGCTGCACGGTTTGCTCGACGACATGACCCCCAAGCACATCCACATCGCCGTGGCTGTGGCCAGTCAGGAAGGCCTTGAATACGTGCAGCGTTCCTTGTCGCGCAAGCCGGTCACCCTTTGGGTGGGCAGCATCGACGAGGAGCTGACGGCGAAGGCTTACATCGTCCCCGGGTTGGGCGATGCCGGCGACTTGGCTTACGGAGAAAAACGTTGATTATGGCAGAAGAGAAGAAAAACCGTGATGGCTTTGGCTCGAAGATTGGCATCATCGCCGCCGCTGCGGGCTCGGCCATCGGCTTGGGCAACATCTACCGCTTCCCCTGCGAATTGGGCAACAACGGCGGCGCGGCCTTCCTGCTGGTCTATTTGGCCGTCGTGCTTTTCCTCGGCCTCCCCGTGATGCTCTCCGAGTTGGTCATCGGCAGGCGCACGCAAAGCAACCCCGTGGGCGCGTTCAAGAAGTTGGCTCCCAAGTCGGCATGGCCCGTCGTGGGGTATTTAGGCGTGCTTTGCGGGTTCATCATCCTTGCGTTCTATTCCACCGTGGCAGGCTGGACGTTGGAATATATCGTCAAGTCGGTCGGCAACTCGTTCAGCGGCAAGGACTTGTCGGTCATCGAGCAGGACTTTGTCGACTTCCACAATACGGGTTGGCGCAATGTGATGTGGCAGGCCGTGTTCATCTTCCTTACGGGTTTCGTGGTCTTCAAGGGTGTGCAAAACGGCATCGAGAGATACTCGAAGATCCTCATGCCGCTGCTGTTGGTCATCCTCGTCATCTTGGGCATCCGCTCCGTCACGCTTCCGGGGGCGAAAGAAGGCGTCGCTTTCCTTTTCCGTCCTGATTTCTCGAAGATCACGGGCAAGGTGCTCATCAGTGCGTTGGGGCAAGGCTTCTTCTCGCTGAGTTTGGGCATGGGCGCACTCATCACCTACGGTTCCTACATCAAGAAAAACGACAACCTGACCACCACGGCCCTTTCGGTGACCCTGTCGGACACGCTGATTGCCATCTTGGCGGGCGTCGTCATCTTTCCGGCGGCCTTCTCGTTTGGCGTGAAACCCACGGCGGGCATGGGCTTGGTGTTCAACACGATACCGATGATTTTCAACCAGATGGTGGGCGGCTATTGGTTCTGCATCATCTTCTTTGTGCTGTTGGCCATCGCCGCGCTCACTTCCACCATCTCGCTGCTCGAAGTGGTGGTAGCCTATCTCTCCGAGGAGCTGCGCCTCAAGCGGCAGACGGCCACGGTGCTGGCTTGCCTGCTCGCGCTGTTGGTGGGTTGTTTCGCCTCGTTGAGCCTGAAGGAAGGCACGCCATTCGTCCTCGGCGGTCGTACCGTCTTCGACGCGATGGATTTCGTGTCGTCCAACATCATGCTGCCGCTCGGCGGCCTGCTCATCGTCATCTTCGTGGGCTGGAAGCTCGGCAAGTCCAAGTTCTTCGACGAGATCTCCAACGAAGGCAAGCTGAAAGCCCCGGTGAAATCGCTGGTTTTCTTCATCATCAGGTACTTGGCGCCCATCGCCATTGCCATCATTTTCTATGAAGGACTGTTTGCATAGGTTGTCGTTATGGAATCGATTCGCAAGTGGCTGACATTCAACAAGGGCGAGCGGATTGCCATCATCACCATCATGGCCGTTATCGTCGTGCTGATTTTGGCCTGCTTGTTTCGTCCGTCACGCAAGTCGTTGAGCGACGGTGCGTTGCACGACTTGGATTCCTTGTTGGCCTTGCGCCAAGCGGCGGTCGAGGCGCAACAACGGCAGCAAGCCGAGCGAAGGCAGGAAACGACGGAGCTGCATCCTTTCCCCTTCAACCCCAACACCTTGACGGAAGAAGGATGGAAGAAGATGGGACTCAGCGACCGGCAGGTGAGCAACATCATGAACTACCAGGCCAAGGGCGGCAAGTTCTACTCGAAAAACGACCTTGGCAAGCTCTATACCATCAGCGAAGAGGACTTTGCCCAGTTGGAGCCGTTCATCGTGCTGCCTGAAGTGAGTCGTCCGTCGAGCAATAAGTCGTCAGAGAAGAAGTCCGAAAGCCAGGCAAAAGCGAATGAACCGAAGCGCGTGGAGAAGAAAGAAATCCCCATCGTCGACCTCAACACGGTGGATTCCACGACCTTAGTAGAGTTGCCTCAGATTGGCGGCTACACGGCTGTGCGCATCATTGCCTTCCGCGAGAAATTGGGCGGTTTCATCGACAAGGAGCAGCTTCGCGACGTGAAGGGCATGGATGCCGAGCGTTTCGCCACCGTTGAGCCGTATATTAATATAGGTGCGACCGAGTTGCGCAAAATCGACGTCAACCGCGCCGACTTCAAGACCTTGGTGAACCATCCCTATCTCAACTACGAACAGGTGAAGCGCATCGTCAACCAACGTGAGAAGCGCGGCATGATTAAGAATTGGGCACAACTGCACGACCTCATCAAGGACGACGGCGAAGTGAATCCGCTGTTGGAGCATTATTTGAAGTATTAGTCATGCCAATGAAACCAGAACGAAAATGAATGCACGGTGGCTGTGCTCAATTTTAGACTGAGAAAAATCTGTAATCAAACCAAGTTAACTCGCTGATTATCAAGATTAGTATCGAAGAAAAATCTGTAATCGGCCCCTTGGCTTGATTTTTTGCTTGGATTTTTGTATACTTTTGTCGGCAGCAAATCAAAGTATTGTCCAACACAAAATTCCAGCAATGAAAAAACACAGATTTTACGCTTTGCTCGCTCTGGTGCTGATGGCTTCCATCCAAGCCTCGGGCGGCGAAGTCGGTATGCAACGCGCCAAGGCCTTGGGCGCGAAGTTTGTCGAGGCCAATTTCAAGAATGTCACGCAATTGGAATTGGCCTATACCGGTGTTTCCGAAAATGGCCACCAGGCGTTCCATGTTTTCAACGGAGTCTCGGGCGGATTCCTCATCGTTTCGGCTTGCGACCTCACCAGCCCGATTCTGGGTTATTCAGAACAGGGCAGCTTCGATCCGAATCGAGTCCCATCGGGTTTGCAGTATTTTTTGGACGGTTATGGCCAATCCGTTGATTTGGCGGAAGAAATGCTTGACAAAGCCGACTTCGTGATAGCTCGTGAATGGGATAATCTTGAGCTTCAAGGCATGACACGATTGACGAAAACCGATGTGGTAGCACCTATGATTGCCACGCATTGGAATCAGGATTGCTACTATAATGCAAGTTGTCCCAAAGACGTGAATGGTCCCTGTGGCAGCACCTATGCGGGATGTGTGGCAACCTCGATGGCGCAAGTGATGAAGTATTGGAACTATCCTCACCAAGGTTCGGGTACACATTCCTACAATTGTGCCCCTTACGGCGACTTGTTTGCCGACTTTGGCGCGACCGAGTATTTGTGGGAAGCGATGCCCGAGTCGCTTGACGACAACGACCCCAATGTGGCCGTGGCGATCTACCATTGTGGCGTGAGCGTCGACATGTACTACGGTGCCTATGGCAGTGGCGCCTTGCATCAAAACATCCCTTCGGCCTTGACCAATTATTTCGGCTATGCTCCAGCCCATAATAGGTTGCGCGACGATTATACCTACGACCAATGGGAATCCATGATTCACGAGGCCTTGGATTTGGGTGTGCCTATCCTTTATGGAGCTTCAACGGCGGATGCCTCGGGCCACGCATTCGTCCTTGACGGATACGATGCCAACGGACTCATCCATATTAACTGGTGTTGGGGCGGCGTGCTTGACGGCTATTTCTGCATCGATAATTTCCACACCTATAACAACTATTGGACCGTGGCTCAGAAGATGGTTGCCGATGCTCGCCCTTTGGAGGTGTATAACAGCACCCCACAAGCTCCAACCAATTTCACCGTCCAACCTCAGTCCGACGAGTCGTATAGCTGTACCTTACATTGGAATAACCCAACCAAAACATTGAATAACAGTAATTTGACCCATATCGACCAAATCGTTGTCAAAAGGGATGGGGTGGTGGTCTATACCGAGGACAACGTCACTCCAGGCGCAACGATGCAAATCACCGACGAAGTGCCGCATTACGGCCTTTTTGACTATCAGGTGTATGCGGTCAACGATGGAATCCACGGCTTGATGGCTTCGCAAACGGAGGTGCGTTTCGGGCCGAGCTGTACATGGACGGTGGTGGCTGGCTCGTCCTCGTTCACAGGCTGGCAAGGTGCTGCCATTCAGTTGATTAATAACGCTTCGCAAGTGTGTGCCAACCTTTCTGCGAACTCGTCGAGTGAGACGCTACACGTCGAAGTGCCATTAGGTCACGTCTCATGGGCTTGGCTGAATGGCAATTCAACGGTCAACGATGTGAGTTTTGTAATCAAAAACGCTGACAATCAAGAGGTCTATTCCTTTGCTGGCACGCCTGCCGATTTGCCTGATGGCATTTTCTTGCAGACGAACAACAATTGCGGCAACATCACGGATTGTGGTTCGCCTATCGAATTATATGCTTTCGCGGAGGATGACCATGTCGTGTTGGATTGGTTCGATTCAGCCGAAGCCGGGTATTACAACGTGTATCGCGATGGAACTTTGTTGGTTACGGTATCGGGGCCGGAAACGGAATTTATCGACGAAAGCCCCAACTATGGCGGCAATTGTTACTATGTGACCGCCTTTTGCGAAGGAGGTGAGAGCGACCCGACCAACGAAGCCTGTGCCACGGTGGGCGAGGGATGCAACCCGGCCCGAAGGCTTTGGTTCGAAATGACAAGCAGTAACAAGGTGAAACTCACTTGGGAAGCTCCCCAACCTAATACGGGGTTGTCGGCATATTATGTCTTCCGTGCCAAAGAATCCGATATGGTTTGGGAGCAAGTCAAAATCGCAGGTTCAAGTGCGGTTACCACAGTGGATAATACAGACATGGAAGACGAGACCACCTATTTATATAAGTTGGTGGCTTATTACCAATCCATCGACTGCTACTCGGCTCCGGCGCAATCGCGCTACAACGAGTTCGAGTATTTCGTCAGAGTGCATTGGTCGGTTGACGGCGTGGCCGAAGCAGGGGAGAAGGGCATCGAGGTTTATCCCAATCCCGCAAAGGATCGCTTAAGAATCGACGGCATCGAGCCTGCCGAGGTGCAGGTTTACAACGCCTTTGGGCAGTTGGTGAAAACCGTCCAAAACGCTAACCAAATCAATGTCAGCGATTTGGCGGAAGGGATTTATTTGCTTCGCATCACTGCAACGGACGGGAAATGCCATGCGAACCGCGTAGCGGTGAGGAAATAGCCATTGGCAGACCTTGGACACGCTTTGCGTCATTACGAAGGAGGAACGACTGAAGCAATCCAGGATAAAAACTTACCGCCTGGATTGCTTCGCTTCGCTCGCAATGACGCGAAGCGGCAGAAAAACCAGCCAAAGCCCGCGATCCATTACGTTTGGCGACAAAGTTTGGGTCGGCGAGGCTTTGGCTTTTTCGTGCAAAGAATTGAAGGCCGTTGAGCTGCCAAACGGAAAAATTGCTACTTTTGCAAGTTTTTATTTCTCGAAGATGCGAAAACTGTTTTTTGTCATATTGGCTTTGTTCTCTTTGGCGATGCCGTCGCAAGCCGCCTATCTCCTCATCCCGATGGACAACACCCAAACCAACCACCTGAAAGCCTACGGCGTGGCCTATTGGGTGCTGCAACGCGAGGTGGAAATCAGTTGGCTGCTCAATTATCGGGGCGGGAGCTACCTCATCCCTTACCACGACATGTTTGAGCGCGAATGTAAGATGCGCAACGTCTCTTACAACGTCATCGCCGACGCGCAAGCCGACGCCATCCTCGCCGAAATCGCCGACCCAGGCGTCAACATGGATGAGATGAAGCTGCAAAAGGTGCCGCGCGTGGCGGTGTATGCGCCCAAGAACAACCTGCCCTGGGACGACGCCGTCACCCTTGTGCTGACCTACGCCGAAATCCCATACGATGTGGTCTACGACGACGAGGTGCTGCAAGGCGTGCTGCCCACCTACGACTGGCTGCACCTGCACCACGAGGACTTCACCGGACAATACGGCAAGTTTTGGGCACGCTACCGCAACTACCCTTGGTATCAGGAAGACGTGCGTGCACAGGAAGCCACGGCACAACGCTGGGGCTTCACCAAGGTGTCGCAGCTGAAATTGGCCGTGGCCAAGAAGATTCGTGAGTTTGTGGCAGGCGGCGGCTACATGTTCGCCATGTGCTCGGCCCCCGACAGCTTCGATGTGGCCTTGGCCGCCGACGGACTCGACATCTGCGACTATATGTTCGACGGCGACCCCATCCGCAGCGGCGACCCGCAACGCTTGGACTACGACAACTGCTTCGCTTTCACCGACTTCAGCCTGTCGACCAATCCTCAGGAATACGAAATCTCCAACATCGACGTCACGCAAGGCCGCTCACGCAAGGTGCAGGAGCAGAACGACTATTTCCTGCTCTTCGACTTCTCGGCCAAGTGGGACCCCGTGCCCACCATGCTCACGCAATGCCACGAGCGTTTGGTGAAGGGCTTCATGGGCCAGACCACGGCCTTCAACAAGGCCGTGGTCAAACCGTCGGTGGTCGTCTTGGGCGACAACGCGGCACTCAACGAAGACCGCTACATCCACGGCAACTTCGGCAACGGCTTCTGGACCTTCCTCGGCGGCCACGACCCCGAAGACTACCAGCACATCGTCGGCGACCCGCCCACCGAACTCGACATGCATCCCAATTCGCCGGGCTATAGGCTCATTTTGAACAACATTTTGTTCCCTGCGGCAAAGAAAAAGGAGCAGAAAACCTGAAATTCCTTATATTTGCCCGCCTAATTCGGAAGTAAAACACAAAAATCTCATAGACTATGCGAAAGAATTTACTCGTCATCCTTGCCCTTCTGCTGGGCATCACCACGCTCCAAGCCAAGCCCGTCGACATGGCTACGGCGCAGCGTTTGGGACTGAATTTCGTCCAACACAAGGCCATGTTTGCCAAAAACGCGGTGCAAAGCCTCGACTTGGCGCATACCTTCCGTGCCGACAATGGCATGGCCACGGCCTATGTCTTCAACTTCGACGGAGGCTTTGTCGTCGTGGCTGCCGACGACTGCTCGCTGCCCATCATCGGCTATTCCGACCAAGGCCGGTTCGATTACGGCCAAGCCCCCGACGGCCTCTTGTTCATGATGGACGAGACCTCGCGAGGCATCGCGACGATGGTGGCGCAAGGCCGAACGGCATCGTCAGATGTGCTTTGCTGCTGGAAGAACCTCGAAGACTATGGCGTGATGCGTCCCGAGAGGAACAACCCCCTCGTCGGGCCGCTGGTGCAGCAGCGTTGGAACCAAGACTCGCCTTACAACATGTATTGTCCTTCGGGCTGCCCTACGGGTTGCGTCGCCACGGCCATGGCCCAGCTGATGAAGTATTGGGACTGGCCGACGCAAGGCACAGGCGAGCATTCCTACCAGTGGAACGGACAGACGCTCAGCGCCAACTTCGGCGAGACCACCTACGATTGGGACAACATGATTGACTACTACGGCACGGGTGCCACCCAGGAACAGAAGCAGGCCGTGGCCACGCTGATGTATCATTGCGGCGTGTCGGTCAACATGATGTATGAACCCGGCGGCAGCGGTGCCTATTCGGCTGACGTGCCCATCGCCATCAACACCTATTTCTCTTATTCCGACCGCGCCACGCACATCGCCAAAGGCGCCAACTACGACGAGTGGATTGCCTTGCTGAAGTCGAACATCGACCAGCACATCCCGATCTATTATTCGGGTCAGAGCAGCGAGGGCGGCCATGCCTTCGTTTGCGACGGCTACGATGCCGACGACCTCTTCCACTTCAACTGGGGTTGGGGCGGCTCGTCGAATGGCTATTTCCTCATCGACGGCAAGGACTTCGATTATACGGGCAGCCAAGCCATCGTCTACGACTTCGTCCCTGATCACGTCTTCGACGGCATGCCGAAAGCCCCCGAGGGCCTCAGCGTGAACATCGACAGCGACGTGTCGCTGACGGGTCACCTCTCGTGGGTCAACCCCACCGAGACCGAGGCCGGATTGCCTTTGACCTCGCTCTCCAAAGTCATCGTCAAGCGCAACGGTGCCGTCGTGCAAGAGATTGAGAACGTGCAGCCTGGCCAAGCCATGACCTACGACGACGAAGCGCCTTTCTTCGACCAGTACGACTATGCGGTGTTGGCCGTCGACGGCGACAACTACGGACGCACGTCCATCGTCAAGGCGGTGTTTGGCCCCTATTGCGAATGGACGGTCATCATGACATCGGCTAACTTCCAAGGCTGGAACGGCGGCGGCATCACGGTGCAAAACGCTGCGGGTTCCTACATCGACTTCCTGACCACCACCACCTCAAGCGCACAGATGCAACGGTTCCAGATGGCCTTGGGCAACAACAACCTTTATTGGACCGAGCCTAACTCCGCCATCAGCAACCTCTCGTTCAAGATCAAGGACGCTGAAAACCAAATCGTTTACCAATACGAAGGCCCCTCGTCGGGCTTGGAGGCCGGATTGCTCCGCACGCTCAACAACTCATGCGGCAACGAGGTGTCGTGCGCGGCACCCTATCATTTGTTAGCCACAGTCGACCCCGACAACGACCAAACCATCGTCCTCTCTTGGGACTCTGACGACACGCCCGAATTTGGTTACTGCATCTATCGCGACGGCCTCTTGTTCAACATGTCGCACGAACTGAGCTATGTGGACGAGAACACCACCGTAGGCGGCCATTGCTACTATGTCACGGCACTCTGCACCGGCGGTGAGACGGCCAACTCCAACGAGTATTGCGCCACCTCGGGCACGGGCTGCGAGCCGCCTTACGACCTGCGTTATTCCTTCACGAGCAACAACAAGGTGCAGCTTGACTGGAACGCTCCCGACAACGCTTCGCCCACGGGCTATTTCGTCTATCGCAAGACCGGCGACGAGCCTTACAAACGCATCAAGTCGGTGAAAGCCACCACGCTGAAAGACAACACCGCCGTCCAAGGCACGGTGTATCAATATGCGGTTTCGGCCTATTACGACGCCACCGACTGCACATCGGCCTACGCGAAAGCCTACATCATCCCTGATGAGTTCTTCGTGGAGGTGGATTGGTCGACGACGCCCGTCCTGCAAGCCGAGTTGGACGAGGAGGAAACGACCGTCAGCCTGCGTTGGCAGTCCGCCTTCCAAGCCACTTCCTATTCCGTCGTCCGCAACGGCGCGACCATCGGCGAGGTGGAAACCGTCGGATTCGACGACGAGGACCTGACGGCAGGCGAGACCTACTGCTATCAGATTGTGGCGCATGGCGCCGACTACGAGACCACTTCCAACGAGGCTTGCGTCACTACTCCTGAAGCACCAGAACCACCCGAACCGCCTGTCTTGCCTTGTCCGGCCCCGACCGATCTGAGGCAGGATGGCTGGATTTCGATAAGATGGACCGCACCTGAAGACCGCATCCCCGACAGTTACACCGTGGTCATCATCGACCACATGGCCGACGATGCCATCACCGAGGTGGAAGGGATAACCGAAACGGTATTTGTCGACACCTCAACCGAATACGGCATCGCCCGTTACTACAAGGTCAAAGCCGTCTATCCCGAGTGCGAGTCCGAGTTTGCCTTGGCCGACAGTGGCGACGACTTTATCTTCTTCACCGATGCCTCGGTGGGCGAGAACGCCCTTGCCGACGTGAAACTCTATCCCAACCCCGCTTCCGACCTGTTGACCGTTGAAGCCGAAGGCATGACCTCGGTGAGCGTGTTCAACCTCGTCGGGCAATGTGTGTTGGAGATGCCCGCCAACAACAGTTCGGCTGTGCTCGACATGAGCCGCCTGCAAGCCGGTGTCTACATGGTGAAGGTCAATGCCAAGGCAGGCTCCGTGATGCAAAAAGTGGTGAAGATGTGATTAATTCAAGGATAATTGGGGTAAAAATTGCCCATTACAAAGCAAAACACTATCTTTGCGCCTTTAAAACCGAACAGAATCAATTAAAATAGTTACAAAACAATGAGAAAATCTTTATTTCTTATGACGACTTTGGCCCTGTTTGCGGGTCAGCTCGTCGCTTCGCCCGTCGGCGTGGAGCAAGCCCGTCGCGTCGGCATGAAGTATGCGCAGCAAAACGCTGCCAAGCAAGTCACCACCCTCGACCTCGTCTACACCGAGCAGACCGCAAGTGGGGTGGATGCCTTGTATGTGTTTAATTTTGAAGGCGGTTTCGTCATCGTTTCTGCCGACAACGTGGCCAAGCCCATCCTTGCCATTTCCGATGAGGGCAACTTCGACCCGAACCACATGCCCGACGGCTTGGTTTACTATCTCGGCTACTATGCCCGCGAGATCGACTACGCCATTGCCAACAATCCCGAACCCGATGCCCTGACGATGGAACAATGGGCCAACGTGGAGCGTTATGGCGTTATGAACTTGGGCGGCAACAGCCGTGGCCATCACGATATCCAGCCCATCTTGACCACGAGCTGGAACCAGGATTCGCCCTATAACATGTATTGCCCTTCGGGAAGCGGCCCTGGCGGCCACGCCTACGCTGGCTGCGTCGCCACCGCCATGTCGATGGTGATGAAGCATTGGAACTGGCCCATCCAGGGCAACGGCCAACACAGCTACACGCCCAGCGGCTATCCTACGCAAACCGTCGATTTCGGTGCCACCACCTACGACTGGGCCAACATGCCTAACTCGTGCAACAACAGCAACTACCAGGCTGTCGCCACCTTGATGTACCACTGCGGCGTGGCCGTCGACATGCAATATTCCGGCAGCGGATCGGGAGCCTATTCGGCTGACGTCCCCGGTGCCATCGCCGACTATTTCCGTTACACGCCCAACTCGCGTCACCTCTATCGCGAACTCTACACCTTGGACGAATGGATCGAAGAGCTTGTGGCCTGCCTCGAAGAGGGCTTCCCGATGTATTATTCGGCCTCCGACCCCAACCAAGGCGGCCATGCCTTCGGCTGCGACGGCTATAGGGCCAGCGACAACTTCTTCCACTTCAACTGGGGCTGGAGCGGCTACGGCAACTCCTATTATTCGCTTACCACGATGAACGCCCCCGGTTATCACTTCACGGAGAACCATTCCGCCATCCTCGACATGATTCCCGATTATGTCTACGACGGCCTGATTGCCGCTGTCGACTACACCATTGAGGCCGAAAACGCCCACTCCAAGACGGGTGTCATCCGCTGGACCAACCCTGAGGTCAACATGGGCGGCAACGCCATCACCAACATCGACCAAGTGGTGCTGCTGCGCAATGATGTCGAGATCTTCTCGCAAAGCAACATCGCCCCGGGCGAGGAAATGAGCTTCGTCGACCAAGTGAGCGACTACGACTGCTATTCCTATCGCCTTTACTACGTCACCGACGGTGTCAAAGGCCGTTTCTCGGACAAGACCTACCAATATGGCCCCACCTGCACGTGGAAAATCATCGGCCAGACCACCAACTTCCAAGGCTGGAACGGCGGCAAGATCCAAGTGCTCAACGCATTCAACACGGTCATCGACGAGATCACCATGACGAGTTCGACACCCATCAGCCAGCAGGTGCGTATGCCCGAAGGCAATGTCACCTTCAAGTGGGTGGCGCCTTCAACGGCAGTCAGCAGCTTGACCATCAACATCAAGAACTCGGCCAACCAGTCGGTCTACAGCTATTCGGGCAACTCCAACCAGCTGCCCGCCACGATGTATACCGGCGACAACGACTGCGGCGGCTGCGATCCTCCGACCAACTTCAACGGCGTGTATGACTGGACCAACGAAGGCTTCGGCACGCTGCTCACTTGGAGCTACGACACCGACCCGCAATCGTTCAAGGTCTATCGCAGCAACGACGGCATTGCGTATGAGGTCATCGCCACGGTCGACAAGGCCGAGCGCGAATACTTCGACGTGACCGACGCCGGCGACTATTATTATAAGGTGACCGCCTATCGTAGCTATTGCGAGTCGACGCCCGCTTGGACCAACGACGACCAAGACTTCGTCCATGTGGAAGTGACCTCGGTGAGCGAGAACGGCGAAGAAGGCCTAAGCGTGTATCCCAATCCCGCCAACGCCCTGATGAGCGTCGAGGCCGAGGGCTTGCAGCAGGTGACCATCTACAACATGATGGGCCAAGTGGTCTATCGGCAGGATTGCAGCGAAGACGGCATGGTGGTCAACACGAGCCATTTCGCACCCGGCATCTACACCATCACCGTCAAGACGGGCGTGCGCCAAGCCACGCAGCGTTTCTCGGTGGTTCATTAATCACGACGGCAAGCACAGTGAAAGGGAACATTACGGTGTTCCCTTTCTTCATAAATAACCTAAAAATCTGATAAACAATGAAAAAGACACTACTTATCCTGACTGCGACGCTGTTGTGCGGCCTTGCGCTACAGGCGCGTCCCATCGGTGAGCCAACCGCCCGCAACTTGGCGCAAAGCTTTGTCGCGGCCCATTTCGAGTTCACCCGCCAAAGCACCGACCTTCAATTGGTCAAGACCGGTCTTTCCGAAAGGGGAGAGGCTTGCTATTATGTCTTTAATGTGGGTGAAACGGGTTTCGTCATCATGGCCGCCGACGACTGTGTGCGTCCCGTGGTCGGCTATTCCGACGAGGGCGTTTTCCATCCCGACGACATGGCTCCAGCCTTGGTGGAATACCTTGAAGGCAAATGCCGGTACATCAATGAGATGGCACAAAAAGGCTTCCAAAGTCTTTCCGTTGCGGCGGATTGGGCCATGTTGGAAAAGACAGGGCGTTTGGTTTCGCGCCACGGCGGGAGGGCCGACAGCTTCCTTTGCGAGACCAAATGGAACCAGAACTATCCCTACAACTACAGTTGTCCTGCCGACCCCGCAGGCCCGGGCGGACATTGCTATGCGGGTTGCGTGGCCACGGCAGCGGCACAGGTGATGAAGTATTGGGACCATCCCGTGCAAGGCCAAGGCAGCTACACCTATACGCCTGAGGACAACCCCCAATACGGACCCATCACCGTCAATTTCGGTGAGACTTCCTACGACTGGGCCAACATGCCTAACGTATTGGCTTCCAATGCGCCTGTCGAGCAATTGGAGGCCGTCGGGACGTTGCTGTTCCATGTGGGCGTTTCGGTCGACATGAACTATCGTCCCACCAGCAGCGGCGCCGTCACCTCGAAGCTCTGCCAAAGGATGCCCCAGTTTTTCGACTATACCACAGCCATGGTCAACCTGGCCCGCGAAAACTACACCCATGAGGATTATATGCAGTTGATGATCAATGCCATCGACATGGAGTGGCCGATGGTGCATCGTGGCGGCGGCCATGCCTATGTGCTCGACGGCTACAACGACTACGACGAGGTTCACTTCAACTGGGGTTGGGGTGGCAGCAGCGACGGTTGGTTCGACATCGACGGACACAACTACACCGATGGCGAGAGCGTCATCTACAACTATGTGCCTGCCGCCCACTATGCCGCCACGCCTGCCGCGCCGACGCAACTCAACGTGACGCCTTCTCAAGACGGCTCCCTCTCTGCCTCGTTGACTTGGAAGAATCCCACGATTTCGTTGACCAACATCGCGCTTGAGTCCATCGACCAGATCGTGGTGTGCCGCAATGGTCAAATGGTGGCGGCTTTCGACAATGTGGCTCCTGGCGAGGACATGGCCTTCACCGACGACAACATCCCGTATTTCGACTGCTATACCTACAGCGTTTTTGCCGTCGCCGACGGTCAGCGCGGCGCATCGGTCGTCGCCGACAAGGTTTTGGTCAGCCCCGTTTGCGACTGGAAAATCATCATGCAAAGCACGGCGTTCCTTGGCTGGAACGGCGGCTATGTCTCGCTTTACACCACTTCTGGCGTCGAGGTGCAACGCATGACGATTACGGGGTCAGTGCCTTCCACGCTTGAGTTCGCCGTGCCGGTGGGTAGGGTGAGCTTCGGCTGGACAGCCCCCGAAAACGCCGTGAACAACATGAGCATCGTCATCAAGGACGCGGCAGGCAACACCGTCTACACCTACCAAGGCAACTCCAACGGCATCGCTGAGGGCATCATTCTCAATGCCAACAACGACTGCGGTTCGGGTGCGACTACGGCTGCTCCTTACGGACTCGTTTCGGAAGTCGACGAAGGCGACTTGGTGCTGAATTGGCACTGCGACGAAATGCCTTCCTATGGTTTCAACATCTATCGCGACGAACTGCTTTACGGCTTCGCTGCCGAAGGCACCACCTTTGTCGACAGCGGCGTTGAGGGCGGCCACTGCTATACCGTGACGGCATTGGGCAACGGCGGCGAGTCGACCCACAGCAACGAGACCTGCGCTTCGGCGGGCGACTGCCTTGCGCCCTCCAACTTCTGGTTTGAATACACGGGCAACACCTACAAGATCAAGTTGATGTGGGACCGCCCGTCGGCAGAAGGGCTTTCGGGCTATTACCTCTACAGGAAACGTGGCGAAGACGGCACCTACGAGCGCATAAAACTGCTCGGCGCCAATGCCACTAATTATACCGACAACACGGCCAACGAGCAAGGCGACTACTACTATCGTCTTTACGCCTACTATGGCAACACCGACTGCACCTCGTCGCCGGCCTCGGTGAGGTTCAACCCCAACCTGTTCTACCTGCATGTCTACTATTCGCCAACCGCCGTCGACGAGAACAACCAGCTGAATGCCAACATGTTCCCGAATCCCGCCGACCATAGCCTCGTCGTCGAGGCCGATGGCATGAAGGGTGTCGAGGTTTGCAATGTGATGGGTCAGGTGGTGATGAAAGTCGATGCGGATTCCAATTCGTTGACCATCAACACTTCAGATTGGAGCGAAGGCCTGTATGTCGTGACGGTCAAGACCGAGAACGCGACGGTGGTCAAGTGCTTGTCCATCGTGCATTGAGGCAAAAATTCGATTATTGTCGCGAAATCGAGCGCGGTTTTTCGGAAAATTGCTAAATTTGCCGCCTTAAAACGAAGTCAATCGTAATAAATAATCAACTAAATTCAACGAAAATGAAGAAGTATTTAATGAGTTTACTGGCCCTGATTCTCGGTGTCGGGATGGTCAATGCCCGTCCGGTCAACGTGAGCCAAGCCAAGTATGTCGGACAACAGTTTGTCCAAGCCAACTTCGAGCAGTCGCGCCAAAGCGCCGACCTTACCTTGGTCTACACGGGCACTTCGACCCGTGGCGAGGTCTGCTTCTATGTGTTTAATGTCGGCAACGACGGTTTCGTCATGGTTTCTGCCGACGACGTTTATCGCCCCATCGTCGGTTTCTCCGATGAAGGCGCTTTTGATGCCGAAAACATCAACCCCGAACTCGCTTACATGCTTGGCGAACTGATGGATGCCCGCAGCGGCAAGCTTACTGGCGTTGCCACGCCCGATGTCGCCGCCGAGTGGGAACTTGTGATGAACCGTGGCACGTTGCTTTCGCGCAACGGCGGTCGCGGCAACACCTATTTGGTGCAGACCAAGTGGAACCAAGACTATCCTTACAACTATTATTGCCCTACTGCCACGGGTGGCTCGGGCGGTCGCGTCTATGCCGGCTGTGTGGCTTGCGCCATGAGCCAGATGATGAAGTATTGGGACCATCCCGTGCAAGGCCAAGGCAGCCACTCCTATTATTATGGTGGCGGCAACTATAGCGCCAACTTCGGCAACACCACCTACGACTGGGACAACATGCCCATCTCCATCAACTCGAACTCGCCTCAAGAGCAGATCGACGCCGTGGCCACTTTGATGTACCACTGCGCCGTTTCCGTCGATATGATGTGGTCGGTCAATGGTAGTGGCGCCTATTCTACCGATGTGCCCGGTGCCATCGCGCAGTATTTCCGCTACACCAACGCGGCTACCTACCAAAACCGCGACAACTTCACCTACCAGAACTGGGCCAACAAGCTGAAGGAATCGTTCGACATGGGCTGGCCGCTCTACTATTCGGGCCAAAGTCCTGACGGCGGTCACGCTTTCGTGTGCGACGGTTACAACGATGCCGACCTATACCACTACAACTGGGGCTGGGGCGGCAGCGGCGACGGCTGGTTCGACTTCGACGAAATCGACTACAACACGAGCGACGGTGCCATCTTCAACTATGTCCCTGCCGACACCTACAACAGCACGGCCCAGGCTCCGACCAACTTCACGGTGACGCCTGCCGCCAACAACGTCCTTTCGGCTGCCCTCTCGTGGGTCAACCCCGTCAAGACCTTGAACAACACCAACCTGACCACCATCGACCAAATCGTGGTGACCCGTAACGGCGAAGTCATCTACACCGCCGACAACGCCACTCCTGGCGCCACCATGAACATCACCGACGGCAGCGTGCCTCGTTTCGATGCCTTCAACTATCAGGTGTATGCCATTTGCAGTGGCTCGCACGGCAAGATTGCCTACCAAAACGCTATCAGCTTCGGTCCCAACTGCGGCTGGACGGTACAAATCAACCAAGCTGCCATGAACGGTTGGCGCGGCGGCATCATCCACATCTACAACGGCGCCGGAACGGAGTTCGCCCAGGTGACCGCCACCAATGCGAGCATCCAATCCATCCCCGTCGATGTTCCCCTTGGCAATGTTTCGTTTGCTTGGAGTGCCCAGACCTACGGCGATGCCTTCAACATGGGCTTCTCCATCAAGAACTCGCAAAACCAGACGGTCTACACTTATTCCGGCCTCTCCAGCGGTATCGCCGAGGGTGTCTTCTTCCAAGACAACAACAGCTGTGGCAACTCGGTTGGCGACGACGTGCCCACCAACCTCATCGCTATGGTGGATGACGACAACCCGAACAACATCCTCGTTTCGTGGGACGGCATCGCCAACGCCAATGGCTATGGCTACACGGTGTATCGCGACGGCCTGCTCCATCGCCTGATTCCCGAAGGCACTTCTTTCGTCGACGAGAACGCTCCCGTTGGCGGCCACTGCTACTATGTGGGCTACCTCTTCGATGGCGGCGAGAACGGCCAGTATTCCAACGAGTCGTGCGCCACGGCTGGTGCTTGCTACGCCCCGACCAACATCGACTTCGAATATACGGGCAACAGCTACAAGATCAAGCTGAAATGGGATAGGCCCGAACCTTCTGACGGTCTCTCCGGCTACTACCTTTACAGGAAGTTCGGTCAAGACGGCACCTACGAGAGAATCAAGTTGATTGGCGCCTCGGCCACGTCATACACCGACAACTCGGCCAACCAGCAAGGCGACTACTACTACAAGCTGTACGCCTACTATTCAGGCTTGGATTGCATTTCGGCCCCTGCCTACTGGCGCTACGACAACAACCAGTTCTATCTGCACGCCTACTATTCGCCCACGGGTGTCGAAGAGATGGACGCCAACGCTGTTAACGTCTTCCCGAATCCCACCACAAGCCGCTTCACCGTGAAAGGCCAAGGCCTCAACCATGTGACGGTCTTCAACACGCTGGGCCAGAAGGTGTATGAGATGGAATGCCAAGGCGAGTCAGCCGTCATCGACCTCGACAACGCCCAAACCGGCATCTATGTGGTGCGCATTGCCACCGAAAATGGCGATGTGACGAAACGCATCACCGTCATCAAATAATCATTGTTTGTTTTTAAGTTTTTCACGGCTGTCTCCATAGGGGGGCAGCCATTTTTTTTGCTATTTTCGCGCCGTGAAACGACATGGCTATCATATTAGTCTCATTTTTTGTTTGCTTTTCAGCATAACGCTTTATGGGCAAGGCCGTTATCATCCCGGTGATGTGGTGCCCGAGCCTTTCCTTAAGGTGTTTGGCTCCGAACGCTTTTTCCGTGTCATGCCTATCAATGCCGATCTCCAAGCTTTGATGAAAGGACATTCCATGAAAAACAGCGACGTTCCAATAGAAGATTTGCGCTATCTGATACTTTTGCATCGCGACAAAGATGGCAATGCGATAATAGGGGAAATGGTCTGTGCCGCCGCTATCGCCGATGACTTGTTGGCGGTTTTCAAGGAGTTGTATCATGAGAATTACCCTATTGAGAAAATGCGTCTTATCGATTACTATGATGGCGATGACGAAGCCTCGATGCTCGACAACAACACATCATGCTTCAACCAAAGGCCCATCACAGCGGGCGGGCGTGTGTCCATGCATAGCTTTGGACTTGCGGTTGATATCAATCCCAAGTATAACCCCTATTGCAAGGTGAAGGGTAGCGGAAAAGTCATTGTACGACCTGAAGGGAGCGTGGATTATCTGCAACGTGAGGCCACTTTCCCGTACAAAATCGTGAAAGGCGACCTTTGTTACCGACTTTTCAGGAAACATGGCTTCCGTTGGGGTGGCGATTGGCTCAGCGGAAAGGATTATCAGCACTTTGAGCGTTCCCACACCTCAAAGCGGTAGCTGTAGTCGACTTGAGGGTCGTCGTCGATCACTTCAAGGTCGACCAAGTCCCATTCGTCAAAGTTGACGTAGGGGAAATAGGTGTCGGCCTCAAATTCCTTGTCGATGCGCGTCAGGTAGAGGCGGTCGGCCTTGGGCAGGAACTGCTCGTAGATGCTGCCGCCGCCCATGATGAAGACCTCGTCCTCGTTTTGCGCCATCTCGATGGCTTGCGGGATGGAAGTGGCGAGTTCGTAGCCTTCGGGAGCCTCGTCCAAGCGGTCGGAGATGATGATGTTGCGGCGGTTGGGCAAGGCCTTTTGTCCGGGCAACGAGAGCCATGTGTTGTGGCCCATGATGACGCAGTGCCCCGAAGTCACCTTCTTGAAATGCTTCAAGTCGTTGCTGTTGTGCCAGATGAGCTGGTTGTTGATGCCGATGGCGCGGTTGGTGGCCATGGCGACGATGATGGATATTTTCATAGTTGTCAGTTGTCAGTTGTTCAGTTGTCAGTTGTCAGTTGTCAGTTGCCAGTTGTCAGTTGCCAGTTGTCAGTTTTCAGTTGTCAGTTTTCAGTTAACTGCTAACTGCTAACTGCAAACTGCAAACTATCAACTCTAAGATTATACCGATACCTCACCCTTAATCGCCGGCCAAGGGTCATAATTCTCCAAAGTGAAGTCTTCGTATTGGAAGCCGAAGATGTCTTTCACGTCGGGGTTGAGCCGCATGGTGGGCAGTGGGCGAGGGGTGCGCGTGAGTTGGGTCTTCACCTGCTCGACGAGGTTGTTGTAGATGTGTACGTCGCCGAAGGTGTGGACGAAGTCGCCGGGTTGGAGTCCGCACACCTGCGCCATCATCATCGTGAGGAGGGCATAGGAGGCGATGTTGAACGGAACGCCGAGAAACACGTCCGCGCTGCGTTGGTAGAGCTGGCACGACAGCCGCCCGTCGGCCACATAGAACTGGAAGAAGGCGTGACAAGGCGGCAAGGCGGCCTTGCCTGCGGCAACGTTGGCGGCGAAGTCCTTCTCGTGCTCGTCGGGCAAGACGCTTGGATTCCAAGCCGTTACGATGTGTCGGCGGCTGTTGGGGTTCTCCTTGATGCTCTTCACCACTTGGGCAATCTGGTCGATGCCTTCGTCGTTCCAGTTGCGCCATTGGGCACCATAGACGGGGCCGAGGTCGCCGTTGGGGTCGGCCCATTCGTCCCAAATCGAGACCTTGTGGTCGTGCAGGTATTGGATGTTGGTGTCGCCACGCAGCAGCCACAGCAGCTCATAGATGATGCTTTTCAGGTGTACCTTCTTCGTCGTCACCAACGGGAAGCCTTCGCTGAGGTCGAAGCGCATCTGGTAGCCGAACACGCTGATGGTGCCGGTGCCCGTGCGGTCGCCCTTCTGCGTGCCGTGGTCGAGGATATGCTGGAGCAGGTCGAGGTATTGTTTCATTGTAATGTCGTTTTGTGGTGCAAAGATAAGGTTTTTTCGGAAATTTTGCTCGATTTGAAAATAATGTGTAATTTTGCAGAAATTTCGGAGCGATGGATAAGCAATTGATTGATACGATGCGAGTTTATTTTGAGACACAGCCCGTCTTGAAGGCTTGGTTGTTCGGCTCGTATGCAAGAGGCGAGCAGACTCCTGAGAGCGACGTGGACGTTTTGGTCGTTTTCGACCAGGAATCCGGGAAGGGAGTGAGCCTGTTGAGGCACATCGGCATCGCATTGGGCTTGGAGGATTTGCTTGGCAAAAAAGTGGACATGATTACGGAAGGAACCTTGTTGCCGTTCGCTCGTGAATCGGCAGAAAAAGACAAAATATTGATCTATGAGAGAGCCAGTTAGAGATAAGGGACGGTTGGAGCATATTCTTGAATGTATAGCCTACATCAATGAATTTGTTGAAGGCAAAACCTTTGAACAAATTGAAGTTGACAGGATGTGTTATTTTGCCATTGTATATCAATTGGTTATCATAGGCGAAGCCGCCAATATGCTTACTAAGGAATTCAGGGAGGCTCGACCTCAAACGCCATGGCGCGAAATAGTCAACATGCGGAATTTCATCGTGCATGGATACAATGTAGTGGATAAAAACGAGGTGTGGTCGGTGATACAAGACGACCTTGTGCCCTTGAAACAACAGATCGAAGAATATATTGAAGAATTGAACTTTTTGGATGATTTAATGGAAGATAAATAAAGCATTAGCTATTATTTCGCGTTCAAGAAAAAAGCCTGAGAAACTGATTTCAAGAAAGTCGATACGTAGCAAATGAATTTTGCACTTGAATAAAGCCGGACGGATTATGTCACAGAAGACGATTTGGAAAATACAATACATCAACCTTTGCATCAATGAGTTTGCGCGGAAACATAAGCTAACTCCTCAGATGGCATACAGTTACCTTTGTGTTTTTAATGGGCTTGCCTTCCTGGATGAATGTTATGAGTCTGAACATACGGATTCGCTGTTGAATACGATGGATACATTAAAAACAATCTGCGCACGCAACGGAGGAACGTTATGATATTGTATCATGGCTCAAATACGGATTTTGAAGTGATTGACCTTTCCAAATGCTTGCCGCATAAGGATTTCGGAAAAGGTTTCTATTTGACATCGGTTAGAAAGGATGCTTTAGGCCGAGCAAAAGACAAATGCAGGAAAGAGGGTGGAGGTGTGCCAACGGTATTGTCTTTTCAATGGGATGAAAATATTACGGGATTGAATATCAAGAAGTTTGAAAAGATGGATGAAGAATGGGCTGATTTCATCGTAAGCAATCGTAGTCGTCAAAGGAAACAGAAACATAGCTTTGATATAGTCATAGGCCCAGTTGCCGATGATGGTGTCATTCTGTCTATTCAACTATTTGAAGCACAGGTGATTAATATGGCGACTTTGTTGGAGAGGCTAAACTTTGTGAGGCCTACCATTCAATATTGTTTTTGTACACAAAGGGCGATTGAAACACTGAAGAAGGTATGAAGAAGAAGGAGTTTGACTATATTGTCCAGTTCGTCACCGACAGTTTGGTTGGCTTCTTAATGGAAGACTATCAACTGTCCATGTTGGAGGCCTTTGACAAGGTGTATCAATCCGAGACTTTGCGCAAACTGCAAGACAAATCGACGGGCTTGTACCTTCGCAGTGCAGCTTATGTATATGAATATTTGAAAAAAGAGTTACAATTAAATGATCAATACAAAGATAATAGAGTATTAAATTAACATATTATAAACCAAAGCATTAGCTGTCGTTTCACGTTCACCGAAGAGCCTAGGAAACTTTATTTGGAATAGAACGAATCAAACGATTTGCAAGGGCAATATAGGAAATGCCTTTTGCTTCTCAAATGACAGATTGCTCGCGCATAGCGTGAGTTTTCTTGGAGAAGCAAAGGTTCCAATTCCTAGGTCGCCTTGGTGAATGTGCAAGAAACTCACGTTTTTTGTGCATACATTGTGACTGATAGCGATGCAAAGCAAAATCACTATCAGTCATGAGTAAAAAGCTAAGAATAGTATCATTGTTTTCTGGATGTGGAGGACTTGACCTCGGATTTGAAAAAGCCAAATACGAAATTGTTTGGGCAAACGAGTATGATAAAGACATTTGGGCTACATATCGACACAACCACAAATCCACTTTTTTGGACACAAGGAGTATCACAGACATTGATGAAAACGAAATTCCCGACTGCGACGGAATCATTGGTGGACCGCCATGCCAATCGTGGAGCGAAGGTGGGGCAAAAAGAGGTTTGAAAGACAAGCGAGGTAGGTTGTTTTATGACTACATCAGGGTGCTGAAGGCAAAACAGCCCTTGTTTTTCCTTGCAGAGAACGTTTCGGGAATGCTTCTCGATTGTCATGCAGATGCGCTCGAAGGCATAAAACAAGCCTTTAAGGATGCAGGATACACTTTGTCGTTTAAGATGCTTAATGCCTGTGATTACAATGTGCCACAAGACCGCAAACGTGTGTTTTTCGTAGGAATCAGAAAGGACATTGGCATCGATTTCTTGTTTCCCGAACCATCGAAGAAAAAGATTACGCTTAGACAAGCCATCGGTGACCTCCCTCAAAATCCATTGCCCGTCGCCAATGGTATTTATCCTAATCGGACACATCCTACAATTCCCAATCATGAATATATGACAGGTGGCTTTTCATCTATCTATATGTCTCGAAATAGAGTAAGAGGTTGGGAAGATGTTTCGTTTACCATCCAAGCGCAAGCACGTCAGGCACCAATTCATCCACAAGCCCCTAAAATGACATTTATCAGCGAAAACTATCGTGAGTTCAAGAAAGGCGAGGAACACCTGTATAGACGGTTGAGTGTACGTGAATGTGCCCGAATCCAAACTTTCCCCGATGATTTTGTCTTTTTGTACGACAATATTTCTGTCGGATACAAAATGATTGGCAATGCTGTTCCCGTCAATTTAGCTTATGCTATGGCAGATGCTATTAGAACACAACTTTCTGAATATGTCAAATAATGCCATCGCAAGTCGAAAACGGTAAGGCATTTGAATATGCCATCGCGAAAGCCTATTTGGATTTTTTTGAATCGAACGGCATTATGGCGAGAATCCAGGAAGACGCCAATCTTATTCATGCACGACATTGTTATACCTTACATGATGGGCTTGGACAAAAAGGATTTTATCTTGCAGCTCAAAAAACCATAGAGACTTTGATTGCCATTGAGCCAGGTCTCGTGTCGCCTAAAAACCATAATGATTTCTTGAATATTAGGTTGGCGTCTGATTCAGAAGGAATTGTCGGAGATGTACGCGATGTGATTTTTTCACGAATGAACGGAAATTCTGTTTGGGAAATGGGTGTCTCGGCAAAAAACAATCATGATGCGGTGAAACATTCACGGCTTTCTCCATACATCGATTTCGGAAAAGAATGGATGGATTATCCTTGTTCTATGGGCTATTTTGACGAGATAAAGCCTGTGTTTGAAATGCTAAGGCGTATAAAGGAAGATAATCCGAAAACCAAATGGGACGACTTGGGAACGGCCAAATCTGAAAAAGTCTATTTTCCATTGCTGATTGCCTTTCGGAAAGAAATGCTAAAGATTTCAAAAGAAGACACGCAAACTACTGCCAATCTACTTCAATATCTTATCGGAAGATTGCCGTTTTATAAGGTTATTAAAGAGGACAGGAAAAACATAGTTGTTGTGAAAGCCTTTAATATCGGAGGAAAACTGAACCAAACCGTAAATGGCAAAAAGCCAATCATCAAAACAGATGTGGTAAAAATGCCGACAAGGATTATTGAATTGGATTTCAAAGAAAAATCTGAAACCACGTTGATGATGGTTTTGGATGAAGGGTGGCAAGTCAGTTTCCGAATACATAGTGCAAGCACATATATCGAGAACTCTTTGAAATTTGATATTCAACTAATTGGCAACCCGCCAATATTGTTTACGCAACATTTGTTTTAATACCCCAACCCAAACATCCAAATCGGGACGGAATGGCCGACGGCATACTCGATGTTGTCTTTCACCAAATTGCACCCAAAAAAGTGCAAAAACAACAAAAAATTGCACTCTGCAAAGTGCGATTTTATGAAAAAACCTCACTTTTTGGAGTGCAATATTGGGGTTGTGCTGGAGGCTTGATTATTTCTCAGGCTCGTGCTTGTACTTGAACAACACCGCAAACAGCACGCCCACGACCAAGGCAAACGCCGCAAACACATACCATGCCGACGACCAGCCCGTCATCAGCTCGGCGAAGTTGGTCTTGCCGAGGGTGAAGTGGTTGACGACAGCTTGGGCGCAGAACGAGCCGACCGTGGCGCCAAGGCCGTTGGTCATCATCATGAACACGCCTTGCGCGCTGCTGCGGATCTTCTCGTCGGTGTTTTGGTCAACGAAGAGCGAGCCGCTGATGTTGAAGAAGTCGAAGGCCACGCCATAGACGATCATCGAGAGGATGAACAGCACGAGGCCGAAGCCCGTGGGACTGCCCGCGCCAAGGAAGAAGAATCGCAACACCCAAGCGCCGAACGAGATGAGCATCACCTTCTTGATGCCGAACTTCTTCAGGAAGAAGGGAATCAAGAGGATGCACAATGTTTCGGACACTTGCGAGATCGACGACAGGAACACGCTGTTTTTCACCGCGAAGGCGTTGGCGTATTCCGGCGACTGCCCGAAGGCCTCCAAGTAAGGCGTGGCGAAGCCGTTGGTCACTTGCAGGCACATGCCCAAAAGGAACGAGAAGATGAAGAAAACGGCCATCTTCGAGTCCTTGAAGAGGGCGAAGGCGCGCAGCCCGAAGGTATCGACAAACGACTTGCTCTCCGCGTTCTTGTTGACGGGGCAGTTGGGCAGGGTGAAGGCATAGACGGCCAAGACGAGTCCCCAAGCCGCCGAGACGAACAGTTGCTCGTAGCCGTTCTTGTAGCCCGTGAAGTTGACGATCCACATCGAGACGATGAAGCCAATGGTGCCGAACACGCGGATGGGAGGGAAGTCCTTCACCGTGTCTAAGCCGGCCTTGGTCAAGGCGTTGTACGACACCGAGTTGCCCAAGGCGATGGTCGGCATGAAGAAGGCCACGCTGAGCGCGTAGAACGGGAACAGTTGCCCGAAGCTGACCGCGCTG
>FLNV01001622.1_pt1 | contig 32453 bp, 28 predicted proteins | sample 1140351 | NCBI WGS metagenome assembly FLNV01 (sample SAMEA3878207, study PRJEB12797) | bioreactor metagenome | biome: Moose rumen | place: Sweden | collected 2011-10
TGGGGCAAGTTTGAGGCCACGCACTGCAAGAACCTGTTTTTCCGCAACCACAAGGGCAACAGGCACTACTTGGTCATCTTCGAGTGCATGCACCAGATGGACATCCACGACCTCGAACAGCGGCTTCACCAAGGCAAGCTCACCTTCGCCTCCGAGCAGCGCATGGAGAAGTACCTCGGCCTGAAGCCCGGCAGCGTCTCCCCTTTCGGCCTCATCAACGACGCCAACCACGAGGTACACCTCTTCATCGACAAAAACCTACTCAATGCCCCCCGCTTGAGCTTCCATCCCAACGACAACACGGGGACGATTATCATTAGCCAAGAGGACTTCATCAAGTTTTTGGAGGCGATGGGGAATAGTTATGAGTTTGTGGAGTTGTATGAGTGAAACTACTCAATTGGTAGGATCAAAAACCAAACGGGCGATTTCTCACCCGTAATTCGTTTCGGTGAACCAAGGCAGGTTAGTGCTGCGTTTGGCCTACGCATCTTGCGGTTATGTTTAGTCACCGCAGGATGGGAGCAAAACCGATGCAAATATACACTTTTTCATTCTCCCCCGCCCTCCAAAAGCAGTTTTTCTTCTCCTTGTGCGATCTGCTTGGCGTTCAATGGTTTGCCTTCAATAAGTCACCATATTGGCATTGTGGTAACATTGGGGCAAGATATGACAATGCCTCTACTTCCTCACGCAATCTTTGCAGATATTGCAACGCGAAAGATGAGGAAGTCAAATCGCTGACATAATCACCCAATTTATCGAAATATGCCTCAGCACCAACACGATATACGACCTTATACTTTTTCATAGTGGCGCATCAAAGCCTCGGTAACTTTGCCCCAAAACTCATCACCCGAAATATACTTATGGGGCTTGCCTTCTTCAATATCGCGCAAGTCCCGCTCAATGGAAGCCTCCCAATAGGCTCTTTGCTCTGGCGTCAGGTCGTCCTGAAGGGCGGCGGCATCTGTTTCTTCCAATGTGTCAATAAATGTAGTCATCTTTTTCGCATTATTTTCGTCTGCAAAAATACACATTTTCATCCATCTTTCTCTTTTTTCACTAACTTTGCACCTGAAAAACAGTCTTAAATTTTAAATTTTGAATCTTAAATCCCAAATCCATGAATAACACCGAAAAAATCCATCAGGCTGCCGAAATCCTCTCCAAGGCGAAGAACATCGTGGGCTTCACGGGGGCCGGCACCTCGGCGGAGAGCGGCATCCCGCCTTTCCGTGGCGAGGGCGGCATCTGGAACCAGTACGACCCCAACTCGCTCGACATCGACTTCTACTACCGCCACACCAAGGACTCGTGGCACATCATCCGCGAGGTGTTCTACAACTTCTTCAGCAACAAGGAGATAAAGCCCAATCCCGGCCACTTCGTTTTGGCCAAATGGGAGAAGGAAGGCCGCCTGAGCAGCGTCATCACGCAGAACATCGACGACCTGCATACAGTTGCAGGCAACACTGTTGTATATGAGTTCCACGGCAACATGTCGCGCTTCGTCTGCACCCAATGCGGCCACAAGGTGGACACTAAATCCATGACGCTCACCGAGGAACCACCACGCTGCGCACAATGCGGCGGCTTGATGAAGCCCGACTTCATCTTCTTCGGCGAGGGCATCCCCGAAGACGCCTACTACAGCTCGGTGAAGGCCGCCGAGAATTGCGACGCCTTCGTCATCATCGGTACGTCGGGACAGGTCAGTCCGGCCAACATGATTCCCGGCATCGCCAAACGCAATGGTGCGAAGATCATCGAAATCAACATGGAGCCTTCGACCTACACGAACTACATCACGGACATCTACATCGAAGGCAAGTCGGGCGAGATCCTGCCTGCCATCGATGCCTTGATGCACTGATTCCGCTGTCAATCAATGGCTTTCCGATAGGCGCGACGGCGCATGAAAGGCTCGGTCTTGTAGTCGCCAAACAGCGATTGCACCTTGTAGTTCTCCTCCAACTGCGGATTCATGATGATGGTATGGATGCCGCGTTTGATGCAGTTCTCGTGCAGGTACTTAAACAGCAAGACTGGAACTCCACATTGCTGATACTCAGGCGTTACGCCCATGATTAAGGCTTCCAACGTGTCGTTTTTCTTCAAAGCCCTTAGGATGTGAAGGAACCCGAAGGGGAACAGCCGTCCGTTGGACTTCTTCACGGCCTTGGAGAGCGAAGGCACGCAGAACAGGAACCCCACGGGCTTGTCGTCGGCGTTGACGGCCAGAGCCACGAAGTCCTTGTCCAAGATGGGGACATAGGTCTTCAGGTAGGCCTCTATCTGCTTGTCGGTCAGCGGCGAAAAGCCGTGCAACGGTGCGAAGGCTTCGTTGTACATGTGGAAGATCTCCATGCCGTAGCGGTTCGACATATCTTTCATGCTGCGCGGCTCGACGACATGCACCTTGAAGCGATCCTCAATCAGGTTGGTGAACTGGAACATGGGAGGCAGCTCCGTGCTTACCTCAAGGGTGCGTTGCGTCCAGTCCACGTCCTTCACAAAGCCCAATTTCTGCAACATCGCATCGTAATAGGGATAGTTGTAGAGGCAGGTGAACGGGCTGAGATGCTCAAAGCCTTCCACGAGCAGGCCTTCCTTGTCCATGTCGGTGAAGCCCCATGGGCCGCGCAGTTCGACGCAGCCGTGGGCCTTGCCCCATGCGGTCACCGTGTCGAGCAGGGCGCGAAGCACCTCTTCGTCTTCGATGAAGTCGAGCCAGCCGAAGCGGACAAGATGCTGCTCGTCGTCGGCCTTGTGGTTGAGGATGGCGGCTACGCGACCAACCAACTTACCGTCCTTGTAGGCCAAAAAGCGGTCGGCCTCACAAAAGTCGTAGGCGCCGTTCTTTTCGGGGTTGAAGGTGTCGTACTCGTCGCCTTCGAGGGCCGGCACATAGTTTTCGCAGTCTTTATATAGCTTGAGAGGGAAAGTCACAAACAGTTTCTCCTGCTTGCGACTTTCCACTTTGGTGATCTGGACAGCCATAGTCTAAAGGGTTGTTTTTGAGCTGATGTAATCAATCACTTCGCCCACCGTGGTGAACTTCGGGTTGCCGTCGAACTTGAACCCGAACTTGTTTTCGACAGCGAGGCTCAAGAGCAGGATGGTCAGCGAGTCGAGGCCCACATCGCGGACGAGTTGGGATTCGTCATTGACGTTCGACAAATCGATGGACGGCTTGATCAGTTTCAATATCTCTTTCAGTTCGTCAAAAATCTTCTCTCTATCCATAGTCCAATTTAGTTGCGTGAAACTTTCATGGCACCGGTGCGCTTGAAGTCCTCTTGGCGCACGGTCATCTTGCCGACTTGGTGGGTGGTCGGGAGCTGGGCGTTGACCTTGCCGACGAGGTCCTTGAAGTAGGCTTCAACCGCTTCCCAAGGCATGTCGGCGAACTCGTCCATGCGGGGCAGGATCTCGATAGCAATCACCTGACGGCCATCGAGTTCGTCTTCCTTGACGAGGCAGTCCCTCAGTTTGATGTCCTTGTAGAAAAGCTCCTCGATGCTTTCGGGGCTGACGTTCTCGCCGTTGGAGAGGATGATGAGGTTCTTGATGCGGCCCACGATGTACATGTAGCCTTCTTCGTCGAAGCGGACGAGGTCGCCAGTCTTAATCCAGCCGTCGGGCGTGAGCGTCTCGGCGGTCTTTTCGGGGTCGCCGTAATAGCCGAGGAAGACGTTGTCGCCACGGAACCAAAGCTCGCCGTCGACGACTTTGGCTTCCTGTTCGGGATAGAGCTTGCCGACCGAAGTAGGCTTCTGCACCACGTCGATGTTGCCCGTGGTGAGGTTGGCGCCTTCCGTCATGCCGTAGCCAGCAAACAGGTTGATGCCGAGGCTGTCGAACTCGCGGATGAGTTTCGGAGGCACGTTGGCCGCACCCGAGATGATGAACTGGAGATTGCCGCCGAGGAAGGGCTTGCCGTACATCTTGACCAACCCCAGCAGGATCTCGCAGATGCCCGGCACCGCGACGAGGCAGGTGGGCTTGATCATCGGGAACTTGGAGATGGTCTCCTTGGTGTTGGCGGCGGCAATCCACTCGGCACCTTCGAAGAGTACCGAGAGCGTGCTGCGGATCAGGCCGAACACATGACTGAGCGGAAGCACGCAGGCGTAGCGATGGCAGGCGAGCTGGCTGCCCGGGGCATAGACGCCGTTGAGCGCACCGCGCATGAGTGCCCTGTGAGGCAGGATGGCTCCCTTGGGCGAACCCGTCGTGCCGCCCGTGAAGAAGATGGCGGCGGCATCGTCCTTGTCGACGACGGCCACCGGAGCGGCATGGTCGGCGCAGTCGGTGATGGCGATCACCTTGCAGGGCATGTCGCCCAATGTGGCGATGAAATCCTTGCCAGCGGCAAGCACCTTCACGCCAAACTTCATGCAGCAGCCCGCGACAGCCTGCGGCGGCAGTTGCGCCGGCAGGTTGATAGCCACGAGTCCCGCCGAAGTGACGGCAAGAAACATCATGACGGCCTGCATGGTCGTGTTGTCGAGGATGGCTACCTTGTCGCCTTTCTGGAGGCCCATGTCGGCGAGCAGGGCGCGTTGGCGTGCCACCATGTCGCACATCTGCTTGTAGCTCAGGGTTTCAACCGTGTCGGAGAGGCAGGGCAGGTCGCCCCATTTTTGCTCAATCCAAGTCACGAATTCGGGAAGCGTGGGGATGAACTTCAACTGCGCGAGCTCTTCGGCAGGAAGCATACCCGGAAAGTAATCATTATTTATCATAGGCTTTGAATTTGATTTGAAATTAAAGGCGCAAAGGTAGGGAAATAACCATTCCGTTCCAAATTTTTCCATGATTATTTCAAAGAATGCCTCCAAGACGCCCCAAGGTTTCCTTTCGGTCAACTGCCCACGACGCGACTCAGGCAAAGCGTTCCTTTGAAGGTCTTAAACCTAATTCTTAACTTATCCGCCCTAATGGTCTGAAAACGAACAAGTCGCTTGTAGCCGATGGTAGTTGTTGGCTCGTTGGTCTCAACGGGAAGCCATTTTCCATTAAAGTAATAGTCTAAATAAAACGCTTCAACATTCTGACCCAAAGGAACATACTCCTGAAGCATCAGTCGGCTAAGGGTAGTGGTTTTGGGGAATTCGAAGACCAACTCGGCATGGCGGAGGCCGTCTTCCGTGGCCCAATATTTCCCGAAGTCCTCGTCCAAGACATTGGTCGGCTTGAAACGCGACGAGCGGACGTTGCTTGCCGTCACGGTGCAGTCTTTCAGCAGGTTGTCGGAGAAAGCGTCTTGCACGGCATGATGCCATTCGACGGCCCTCGCCGAGTCGATGGAAGGGATCCTCCCCTCTTGATTGACAGGGAAATTGAGCAAAAGGTTGGCGTTGTGCCCGACGCTGTTGAAGTACAAATCCTCCAACTGCGCCACGGTCTTCACGAGACTGTCCTCGCTCTTGTGGTAGAACCACCCCGGACGAATGGAGACATCCACCTCGGCGGGCAGCCAAGCCTTGCCGTCCTTGAAGCCTCTGCCAAGGCTTCTCTCGTCGTTAAGCGACTGGAAATCTGTTTTGTACATACACCATTGCGTGGCATCGGCAATGCCGTCTTCGTTGCCAATCCAGCGGATGGTGGGCACCGTGCCGCCGAAAATCATGGCATCGAGGCTGTAGTTCCACACGAGGTCGCGGGCCTCGGCATAGCCGTAGTAGTGTTCCGCCACGATGGAGCGCTTCTCGTTGGCACCACCATACCAGCCGTTGCCGCCGTTGGCGCCGTCGAACCAAAACTCGAATAGTGGGCCGTAGTTGCTCACAAGTTCCTGAATCTGTTGGTAATAGATGCTCACATACCCTTCCCTGCCGTATTCGGCCTGATGGCGGTCCCAAGGCGAGAGATACAGCCCAAACTTCAAGCCGTGCTTCTTGCAGGCATCGCAAAGCTCGCGCACCAAGTCGCCTTTGCCGTTCTTGTAAGGCGAGTTCTTGATGGAATAGTCCGTGGTTTCGGTCGGCCAGAGGCAGAAGCCGTCGTGGTGCTTTGCGGTGAGGATGACGCCTTTCATGCCTGCTGCTTTCAGGGTCAACACCCATTGCTCGCAGTCCAAATGGGTGGGATTAAAAGTCGAGGCGGGCGTGTCGCCATAGCCCCATTCCATATTGTTAAACGTGTTTAAGCCGAAGTGTATAAAAGCGTAGGTTTCAAGCTGTTGCCATTCTATTTGTTGTGGCGTTGGAATGGGATAGCTTGGCTGTGGGGCACGGGCGCAAGAGGCCGCCAATAAGCCTATCAAAAACGTGACGAGCCAACCTTTTCCTTTAGAATACCTCATGTTTGCACCTTTTGTTTTCTGACCGCAAAAATAATCAAATTTTGTATTTGGCGGCGAGTTTTCGGGATTTTGTTAAACTTGACCTTAGCACAACTCATCCATCAGGATTTCTACAAAAACCTCGACTATTTTCGCAGTCTCTTTGACGAGGATGTGGTATCAACCCAAGTGATTTACGCCGAAATATGTCGCATTCACATTGGAGCCCCAAGTCAATCTTGATTTTGGAATTATAGTCAAAAAATTGTATGAAAGTTTATTGCCAAGCTATCGATTTTTTTACTAACTTGCGCCCAAATTATAAAATCGAAAATTATGACTATCGAAGAATTGAAATCCGCTTTCACTCAACGCTTTGGCAATGAAGGCGTTGTTTACACCTCACCCGGCCGCGTCAACCTGATCGGCGAACACACCGACTACAACGGGGGCTTCGTCTTCCCCGGCGCCATCGACAAAGGCATCTACGCCGTGATTAGACTTAACGGCACCGACAAAGTGCGAGCCTATTCCATCGACAAGGAAGACTACCGCGAGTTTGGGATGAACGAGGAAGACTGCCCCAACATCCACTGGGCCAACTACATTTTCGGCGTTTGCCGCGAAATCATCAAGCGAGGCTATAAGTTGGAAGGCTTCGACACGGTGTTTTTCGGCAATGTGCCGATTGGCGCGGGCATGTCGTCGTCGGCGGCCTTGGAAAGCACCTTCGCCTTCGCCCTCAACGACTTGTTAGGCCTCAACATCGACAAGTTCGAGCTGGCCCGCATCGGGCAGATGACCGAGCACCACTACGTGGGCGTGAAGTGCGGCATCATGGACCAGTTCGCCTCGCTCTTCGGCAAGGCCGGCCACCTGATGCGCCTCGACTGCGCCACGATGGAGTTCGAGTACTTCCCCTTCAACCCCAAGGGCTACAAGGTCGTTTTGCTCGACACGGTGGTGAAGCACGAGTTGGCTTCGTCGGCCTACAACCGTCGGCGCGAGTCGTGCGAGAACGCCTGCGCCCACATCGCCGCCAAGCATCCCGAGGTGAAATACCTGAGCGACGCGACGATGGCAATGCTCAATGAAGTAAAAAACGAAATCTCCTCCGAGGACTACATGAGGGCAGAATATGTGATAGGTGAAAAACAGCGCGTCTTAGACGTGTGCGACGCCTTGGGAAAAGGCGACTACGAGACCGTCGGCGAGCGCATGTACGGCACCCACTACGGCATGAGCAAGCTCTACGAGGTGAGTTGCGACGAATTGGACTTCCTCAACGACATTGCGAAGGAATGTGGCGTGACGGGTTCGCGCGTAATGGGCGGCGGCTTTGGCGGCTGTACCATCAACCTTGTGAAGGAAGAGCTTTACGATGCCTTCATCGCCACAGCGAAAGAGAAATTTGCCGCCAAATTCGGGCATGAGCCGAAAGTGTATGACGTCGTAATTTCTGACGGAGCGAGGAGAGTTATCAGTTAGCAGTTTTCAGTTACCAGTTACCAGTTTTAGCTTTATTGACATGGAAAACTTTGGACGTTTTTTAAGAGACAAATGTATGGATTTTGCAATTGATATTGTCAACATGTACAAGTATCTTTGTGAAACGAAAAAAGAATATGTTCTATCTAAACAACTGCTTCGCAGCGGAACAAGCATTGGAGCTAATCTTGTAGAAGCTCAAAGCGGCATAAGCAAAAGGGATTTCATAGCAAAAGTTTACATTTCGCTAAAAGAAACTGCCGAAACTGAATACTGGCTTGAACTATTGTACAAGACTGATTATTTAACTATTGAAGAGTATCAATCCGTAAACGACAAATGCAAAGAACTATGCAAATTATTTAATAGTATCACAAAAAACTCATAATTAATAATGAATACCCAACAGAAAAACTGCAAACTGCAAACTGCCAACTGTCAACTGTCAACTGCCAACTGTCAACTGCCAACTCTATTAGTTTTAGCCGCTGGAATGGGCTCGCGCTACGGTGCCCTGAAGCAAATGGACGGCGTAGGGCCTAACAACGAGGCCATCCTTGATTATTCCATTTATGACGCCAAACGCGCCGGCTTCGGCAAGGTGGTCTTCGTCATCCGCGAGGACTTCGCCGAGGCGTTCAAGAAAGTCAACAACGCGGAGAAATTCGGTCTTCCCGTCGAGTATGTCTATCAGTCGTTGGACAAGCTGCCCGCTGGCTTCTGCGTCCCCGAAGGCCGCGTGAAGCCTTGGGGCACCTGCCACGCCGTCTTGATGGCCAAGGACGTGATTCACGAGCCGTTTGCCGCCATCAACGCCGACGACTTCTACGGCAAGGAAGCCTACGAGGTGATGGCCAAGTATCTCACTGAATGCGAGGGCAAGACGGGTGCCTACAGCATGGTGGCCTACAAGCTGCGCAACACCATGTCGGACTTCGGCACGGTGAGTCGCGGCATCTGCACCGCCGACGCCGACGGCAACCTGCTCACCATCGTGGAGCGCACGGCCATCGGCCACACCAACGACGGCGGCGCGGCCTACACCGACGAAACGGGCAGCCATCCCTTGGACATGGACTCGCTTGTCTCGATGAACTTCTTCGGCTTCACGCCCGACTTCTTCACCTATTCGGAAAAGGGTTTCGTCGAGTTCCTGAAAGGGCCTGCCCAGACCAACATCAAGGCCGAGTTCTTCATCCCGCTGATGGTCAACCAAGCCATCAACGACGGCTCGGCCAAGCTGAAGGTGCTGTCGAGCAACGCCTCGTGGTTCGGCGTGACCTACAAGGAAGACAAGCCCGACGTGATGCGGAAGATCCGCGAACTGATTGAAAAAGGCATTTATCCCAAAGACCTATGGAAATAAGCGTTAAGACATGGGGCAAGACCCCCGACAACAAGGACATCAAGCTCTACACGCTGACCAACGCCAACGGCGTCAAGGTGCAGCTGAGCGACATCGGAGCGGGCATCGTCGGCATCGTCACGCCCGACCGCACCGGCCACATGGACGACATCGCCTTGGGCTATCCCAACGCCACGGATTATTATGGCGACGGCCCTTGTGCAGGCAAGATCCCTGGACGTTTCGCCAACCGCATCGCCAACGGTCGCTTCACGATTGACGACAAGGAATACCAGCTTGAGCTGAACACCGGCGACGGCAAGCACCACCTCCACGGCGGCAGCATCGGCTTCGCCAACCAGAAGTGGGCCAGCCGCATTGTGGGCGAAAGCGTTGTGTTCACCTACCTCAGCGCCGACGGCGAGGCAGGCTATCCCGCCGAGTTGGTGGCCAAGGTGCGCTACACCCTCAACGACGAGAACGAGCTGAACATCCACCTCAGCGCCTATTCGTCGGACGCGACCATCGTCAACCTCACCAACCACACCTATTTTAATTTAAAGGGCGAAGGCAACGGCGACATCCTCGACCACACGCTGAAGCTGAACGCCTCGCGTTTCCTGCCCGCCACCAACGAGCTGATTACCACGGGCGAGATGGCTCAGGTGGCCGACACGCCGATGGACTTTACGCAAGGCAAGCTCATTGGTCGCGACATCAAAGAGCCGTTCCCCGACCTGATTAATGGCAAGGGCTACGACAGCTGCTGGGTCATCGACGGCATCGAGAAGGACAAACTCTGCCTTGCCGCCGAGCTTTCGCACGAAGGCACAGGCCGCATGGTGAAGATCTACACCACGCAACCCGGCGTGCAGGTCTATACCGGCAACTGGCTCTCGGGCTGTCCGACGGGCAAGAACGGCCATGTCTACGAGGACTATTCCGGCGTGGCCTTGGAATGTCAGGCCCTCCCCGACTCGCCCAACAAGCCCAACTTCCCCAACACCATTCTGCGCTCCGGCGAAGAATATTTAGAAACGATCATTTTCAAGTTCTCCACCTTTTAAATCTTAAATCATTGAATCTTAAATCTTTAAATACAAAATAATGAGTACAAAAACAAAACAATGGGGCGCTATCATCGTCATGATCGCCCTCTTCGCCATGATTGCCTTCGTGACCAACCTCTGTTCGCCGATGGCCGTCATCGTGAAAAACCAGTTCGGCGCCAGCAATTTCCTGTCGCAAATTGGCAACTACGGCAACTTTATCGCTTACCTCGTCATGGGTATTCCTTCGGGAATGTTGATTAAGCGTTATGGTTACAAAAAGACCTCGCTGATTGCCTTAGCTGTGGGCATCGTCGGCATTTTGGTACAATGGGCCAGCGGCAAGTACGGCTTCGGCGTCTATCTCATCGGCGCCTTCATCTCCGGCTTCTGCATGTGCATGTTGAACACCGTCGTCAACCCGATGCTGAACCTCCTCGGCGGAGGCGGCAACAAGGGCAACCAGCTCATCCAAATCGGTGGCGTGTTCAACTCGGCTGCTGCCGTGGCGGTCTACATCCTCATGGGTGCCCTCATCGGCGAGGCCACCAAAGCCAAGATCTCCGACGCCACACCTGCGTTGATGATTGCCTTGGCCATCTTTGTCATCGGCTTCATCGTCATCCTGTTCACCAAGATCGAAGAGCCGCAACAGACCATTGAGGTGAAAGACCCCAATGCTCCGAAAGACAAATACAGCGCGTTCTCCTTCCGCCACTTCAAGCTCGGCATCCTTGCCATCTTCCTGTACGGCGGCATCGAGGTGGGCACGCCGACCTACATCCTGCAATACCTCACCTCCGAACCTACCGCTGCCACGCCGGGCATCGGCATGAGTGGCACTATCGCGGGCCTCATCGTGGCCGTCTACTGGCTGATGATGCTCATCGGGCGTTTCATCGGCGGTGCCATTGGCGGCAAGGTCTCGTCGAAGGCCATGGTGACCACGGTCTCCATCGGGGCCATCGTCCTCGTGCTGTTCGGCATGTTCGCGCCGCAGTCGTGGATGGTCAACGTGCCGGGCATCGACTGGGCCAACCTGAAAGTCATCTGGGCCAAGGTGCCCGTAGGCATCTTCGCCTTCATCCTCGTGGGGCTTTGCACCTCCGTGATGTGGGGCGCCATCTTCAACTTGGCCACCGAAGGTTTGGGCAAGTACACCGCCATCGCTTCGGGCGCCTTCATGACGATGGTCTTCGGCTTCGCCATCATGGTGGGTCTGCAAGGCTTGGTCGCCGACTGGACGGGCAGCTACATGACCAGTTACGTCGTCGTGCTGTTCTGCGCCGCCTACATCCTCTTCTACGCCCTCGTGGGTTCGAAGAACGTCAATACCGACATCCCTGTCGACTGATTTATAGTGAGACCAAATCGACAAACAGCCCGTTGGACGCTTCCAGCGGGCTGTCGCTTTTTACGCAAAAGAACTGCAATCACTTCACTCTCAGTCTGTGTCCGATCTGGAGTTTTGTGTTCCGGTTGATGTTGTTGAGCTTGCACAGAATGGAAACCGTAGTGTTGTGCTCCACCGCGATTTGGCTCAAAGTGTCGCCTTTTTTGATGACATAATACTGTTTGGGCTGGCCCATGGGCTTTCCGTCGATGATTTGAATCGTTGCATTGCGATTGAGGTCGGCATAAGCCTCCTTCATCAACACTTCAGATATTGTGAAGTCCCTGTTGACCGGGCGCAACGAGTCGTTCAAGGAATGCGAAAAGAGCCAATCATAAGTCTGTTCCAGATAGAATATACGTGCCAGTCGGGTGTGGTTTACACCTTTCAACTTGGTGAAAATCAGTCGATTAGTATCGCCACACTCCATCATCTCGTCCACCACCCGTTGCGAACAGCCCACAGGGACCGCAGTATCAGCCGTGCCGTGGATAATCCATAGCGGCATCTCGTTGAGTCCGCAGAGCGAAGTCACCGTGGCGCCGCCACACATCGCCATGGCCGCCGCCACATGGTCGGGATAGGTGGCAGCGAAATCCAACGTGCCGTAGCCACCCATGCTCATCCCGATCACGTAGAAACGGTCGACATCGACGGGATAACGTCTTTTGACCCAACTGTATACGTCCATCACCTTTTTGGGGTTCCATCCGTTGTTGGTTTGTGGCGCCACGACGATGGCATCGATTTGCCGTCCCCGCGTCAAGGCGTCGATGCAGCCATAATTGCGAACTTTCGAAAGGTCCTTCCCGCTGAGGCTTTTGCCGTGCAGGAACATGATGACTGGCTTCCGTTCCGCCTTGTAGTCGTCGGGCAGGTAAAGCCAGAAATCATAGCCGTCCTTGATGGAATCACGGCAAGCGATCAACTGGGCTCTCACCAGCAATGGCCACAAACAAACCAATAAAACCAATAATTTCTTCATGCTTTCCTGTAACTCTTTCTGTAGCTTTTTATTGCTTTGAGGGTGCAAAGAAAGCAATAGTTTTGTACTTTTGCAAATTAATTGATTGGGCAAGATGTTCAAGAAAATACTCGGAACCGGCGCGGCAAGGGCGGTCAATGTGCTGACGCAGTTGGCCACGCTCATCATGGGCACCAAGTTCATCGGCGCCGCCGAATGGGGCAAGGCCTTCATCGCGCAAACCGACATCACCTTTCTATTAATAGGCATCGAACTCATCGCCGGCAGCGGATTGGTCTATTTCACGCCGCGCAAGAAAACGGGCACCTTGATGACGATTTCCTACGGCTGGATTGCCTTTGTGATGTTGGTTTACCTGCTGTTGTTCAACATCTTGCACTTCTTCCCCAACTTCTATCACACCATCGTCCCCGAAGGCTATGCATGGCTCGTCCTATTGATGACTTTCGTCTATAGCTTGCATGAGTTCAACCTCAACCATTTCCTCGGAAAGGAGAAAGTGGCAACCTATAACTGGCTGTTTCTCATACAGATACTCACCCAAGTAACGATGATGGCCGTGCTGATTTTCGCCTTGGACATCAGAACCGCCAAAGCCCTGCTCTATTCCCAACTCTGCGGCTACAGCTTGGCCACGCTCGTCGGCTATGCTTTGCTCTTCCCGACCTTGAAACGCGAAAGCCGCGAGCCGTTGAAAGGCAGCTTGAAGGAAATGCTGCACTACGGGGCGTTCATGCAGCTTTCGACCTTGGTGAGCACGCTCAACAAACGCCTGAGCCTCTACCTATTGAACCTCCATTGCGACGAAAGGCAAATCGGCGTTTATGCCTCGGGAACGCAAGTCACCGAAGGCGTGAACATCGTCGGGCAAAGCATCGGCTTGGTGGAGTTTTCCGCCCTGAGCAACACGGAAGACGAGCAACGCACCGCGAAGCTCACCTTGCGGTTCATGAAAGTCGCCATATTGCTGACTTTCACGGCGTTGCTGGTGATTTGTCTGCTCCCAACGCGATTCTTTGAATGGCTGTTTTCGGGCGAGTTTGGCGACATCAGGACGGTCATTTGGCTGATGGCACCCGGCATCGTCTTCTTTTCGGCGCACACCATCTTGGCCAACTATTTCTCTGGCACGGGCCGACCGAAATACAACCTTTACGCCTCTCTTATCGGACTGAGTGTCACGCTGATAGCCGCCTTCGTCTTGATTCCAAGAATGGGCATCCAAGGCGCAGCCATCACCACCTCGCTGACCTATTTGGCCTTGTTCGTCTATCAATGGATGGTGTTCCGCCGCTTGACGGGCAGCCGGTTGCGGCAGTTGGTTCCCGACAAAGAAGACTTGTCGTGGATGAAAACAACCCTCAAAAGTCTGTTTTGACGATTTTTTTCGTACTTTTGCCGCAAATCGACATCCATGGACAACGAAATCATCGAAGACGGCATCTTCACGCAAAACGAAGCCCCCGCTCCAACGGTTGAAAACTACAACGACGACAGCATCATCACCCTTGAGGACATGGAGCACATCCGTCGCCGTCCGGGCATGTACATCGGCAAGCTCGGCGACGGCGCCTCGCAAGACGACGGCATCTATGTGCTTATCAAAGAGGTGATTGACAACTCCATCGACGAGTTCACTTCCGGCTTCGGCAAGAAAATCGAGGTGACGGTTGACAAGGCCGCCAAGAAGGTCAGCATCCGCGACTACGGGCGCGGCATCCCGCTCGGCAAGCTGATCGAGGCCGTCTCGAAGCTCAACACGGGCGCGAAATACGACAGCAAGGTGTTCCAGAAATCCGTCGGCTTGAACGGCGTCGGCACCAAGGCCGTCAACGCGCTTTCGTCCTATTTCAAGGCGCAGTCCATCCGCGAGGGCAAGACCCGCATCGCCGAGTTCGCCCAAGGCAAGCTGACAAGCGACACGGGCATCATCGCCTCCGATGGCGACACCGGCACCTTGATTGAGTTCATCCCCGACACGGCCTTGTTCGGCAACTACCACTACATCGACGAGTACATCGAAAAGCGCATCTGGAACTACGCCTACCTCAACCGTGGCTTGAGCCTGATTTACAACGAGAAACGCTATTATTCTAAGAACGGCCTCCTCGACCTGCTGCAAAACAACATGGAAGGCGAGGGCCTCTACCCCATCATCCACATCAAGGACGGCGACTTTGAGGCTGCTTTCACCCACGTCAACGGGCAGTCGAGCGACTATTTCTATTCCTTCGTCAACGGGCAGCACACCACCGAAGGCGGCACGCACCAGTCGGCCTTCCGCGAGGGCTATGCCCGCGTGGTGCGCGAGTTCTACCAAAAGGAATACGAGCCTGCCGACATTCGCCAAGGCTTGGTTTGCGCCTTGTGCGTGAGGATTCAAGAGCCTGTGTTTGAGGCACAAACGAAGACCAAGCTCGGCTCCACCCACCTTGCGCCCAACAATCCCGACGGCACTAACGACAGCCCCTTCCTGAAAACATACGTCTTCGACATCCTGAAGCGTCATTTGGACAACTACCTGCACAAGAACCCTGAGACGGTCAGCGTGTTGCAGGCGAAAATCCAAGCCAACGAGAAGGAGCGCAAGGAGATTGCCGGCATCAAGAAAGCCGCCCGCGAGAGCGCGAAGAAGGTCAGCCTCAACAACCGCAAGCTCCGCGACTGCCGCATCCACCTCAACACCAACCACGAGAAACGCCTCGAAAGCACCATCTTCATCACCGAGGGCGACTCCGCCTCGGGCAGCATCACCAAGAGCCGCGATGTGCAGACGCAGGCCGTGTTCAGCTTGCGCGGCAAACCACTCAACTGCTTGGGCATGACCAAGAAAGTGTGCTACGAGAACGAGGAGTTCAACCTCTTGCAGGCCGCCCTAAACATCGACGAGGACATCGAGAACCTGCGCTACAACAACATCGTCATCGCCACCGATGCCGACGTTGACGGCATGCACATCCGCCTGCTGATGCTCACCTTCTTCCTCCAGTTCTACCCCGACTTGGTGCGCAACGGCCACGTCTATATCCTGCAAACGCCGCTCTTCCGCGTGCGCAACAAGAAAGAGACCTACTACTGCTACAACGACGAGGAACGCATCGCCGCCAAGGAGAAATGCGGCAAGCAGGCCGAGATCACGCGCTTCAAAGGCTTGGGCGAAATCTCCCCCGACGAGTTCCGGGGCTTCATCGGCCCCAACATGCGCTTGGAGCCGGTCATCCTGCGCTACGACTTCGGCATCAAGGAGTTGCTGGAATACTACATGGGCAAGAACACCATGGAACGCCAACGGTTCATCATCGACAATTTGAGAATCGAGGACGACTCGGAGATGGATAAGATGTGAGTTATTTTACATAAACTATCATATAATAAAATAAATTCCTATTTTTGCAGTCTCAAATGATAGTTTATTATGACGAAATCGACAAAAGGAACGCTGCTTCCAAGGAAACTCGCCAAGAACCTCACCATCGTTGGTGAGCAAATCAAATTGGCCCGACTGAGGCGTGACCTAAGCATAGCCCAAGTAGCCGAGCGTGCCACATGTTCCCAACTTTCGGTGATGCGCATTGAGAAAGGAGCACCCACCGTGGCGATAGGAATCTATTTGCGCGTTTTGTATGCCTTGCAGTTGGACGAAGACATCCTCTTGCTGGCACAAAAAGACGAAATCGGGCGGAACCTACAAGACTTAGACTTGAAGCAACGCCAAAGAGCCTCGAAAAAAACGGAATGATGGAAAAACTACAAGTATATGCGGATTTCGATTGGTTAGATGCGCCTGCTTTGGTCGGCACTTTAAGCCATGAAATGCTCAGGGGAACGCCTTCATACGGTTTTTCATTCGACGCGGAATGGCTGCGCTCACACCGTTCTGTCATTTTAAGCGGCGACTTGATGAACTTTTCAGGCAATCAATATAAATCCGGGGAAGTTTTTGGCTGTTTCAGTGATGCCATGCCCGACCGTTGGGGCAAAAGGTTGATTGACAAGCGAGAAAGGATAAAAGCCGAACAAGAGAGGCGCATCCCCAAGACCTTCACCGACTATGACTATCTGGCCCAGTTGGACGACTTCTCGCGCATGGGTGCATTTCGTTTCAAGCAAGGCGACGTGTTTATTGGAGCTTCGGAGCAGGACATGCGTGTGCCGCCATTGTCCAGCCTACGCGAATTTGTTTTCATGGCGCACGAATATGAAAAAAACGAGCAGTCGGGACAATCCATAAAAGAGGAATGGCTCGACAACCTGTTCCGACAAGGTTCATCGTTGGGAGGCGCACGGCCCAAGGCCAATGTCTTGGACGAAAGAGGTCATCTTTTCATCGCTAAAATCCCTTCGGTATCCGACGACTACGACGTTGCCCTTTGGGAGCATTTTGCGCATGTAATGGCCAAGAAAGCCGGAATCCATGCCGCCGAAACCCGTTTGCTGAAACTTGACGGCGTAAAATATCACACGCTGCTGTCACATCGTTTCGACCGCACCGATGAGGGTCGCCGCAGGCATTTCGCTTCTGCCTTGACATTGGCCAACCTCAAAGACGGTGACAATGCTTCCACAGGACACGGTTATCTTGATATTGTGGATGTCATCATCGGTCCAACCGGCATGGCTGACACAAACGCCACATTGAAAGAATTGTACCGTCGCGTGGCATTCAACATCTGCATTGGCAACCATGACGACCATTTCAGAAACCACGGATTCCTTTTAGGCAAAAAAGGCTGGCAACTGTCGCCCGCCTACGACTTGAACCCCACCAATATGACAACCCAGAGTCTGTTGGTTTCTTCAAATTCAAACGAGTCCTCTTTAGACATTCTCCTCGATGCTTGCGAAGACTACATGATTGACCCCAAAGAAGCCGAAGCTATCATTCAAGAAGTGAAGCAGTGTTTTGCTAATTGGAGGATTATTGCGAATCAATGCCAAATCCCGAAGTCGGAGCAAGAGAGGTTTGCACGGAGATTTTCGATGTGTTTTGCAAATTGAACAGATTTGGTGGAAATCTGTTCAATAGGTTGAACACTTTACTTGATTGGCAACGCCTTGATATTCTCCAAGAAATCCTTTTCCACCTGGCTTAAGGTGCGCTGCTGGTATTTTTTGTACTCACTTGTGGCGTGATCAATGGCTTGTTGATGCGATACAGTTCCTGCGCCTTGAAGCAGTTTTTCACCGCTCATGGTCAAAATGTTGTCCAAATGCGCTGCCCAGTCCTTCATGGTCATTACTTGCTGGCGTTCAGCTTGTCGTTCCGCAAAGTCCAAGTATCCTGAAACAATTTGTCCCATTGCCCGTAATTCCTTTTCGTCTAAATAGTTCTTTGCTATGACGGCATCCTTTAAGTGCGGTCGGTCGCCTTCAAAAGTCGTAAGTCCCATGAACTCCTTTTCGGCATCGGCGCGACTGACAATGACCTCGGCAGCCGTTTGCCCGTGAACCGCATAATGAATCTTGTTCTGCACCCGCTTGAAAAACTCAATGGAAATGTCAGCCTTGGGATTGTAGTCAATGCTTGTAGCATAAATGTCAAGCACTTGCCGATAGAAAACCTTTTCGGAAGAACGGATGTCGCGAATGCGCTCCAAGAGTTCCTTCCAATAGCCGCCACCTCCGAGGTTTTTCAGGCGGTTGTCGTCGAGGGCGAAGCCTTTTTTGATATATTCTTTCAGTACACCTGTAGCCCAAATGCGGAACTTGGTGGCCTTGGACGAATTGACGCGATAGCCAACGGAAATGATAGCATCAAGGTTATAGAATTGTGTTTGATAGTTTTTGCCGTCAGCGGCAGTTATTTCCATTTTGGAAACAACTGAGTTTGCTACCAGTTCACCTTCTTCCAGAATATTACTCAAGTGTTTGCTGATAGCAGGTACTCCAACTCCGAATAGCGATGCCATAGCCTTTTGAGTCGCCCATATTGTTTCGTCTTTGACAACTACTTGGATTACGCCTTCTTCATCGGGAAGTTGGTATAAGACATATTGCATTTCATTAGCCGTTAGGTTTTGCTCAGGATGTTGCTTGTATTCTATTGTCTGTGATTCCATTGCTCTGTATTATGCTGCAAAAATAGCATTTATTTTAACAAAATCCAAGTTAATCGGCTTTTCCGAACAATCGACGCTTTCCAATGGGTGGTTTGAGTGGCTGTTTCCATTTTGGGAAACACCACGCTTTTCTCATTAGCAATACTCTACTTAATTTCAATTCCATACCAAGCATCCGCTACCTTTTTCCGTTTTGAATTCTTATAACCTATCAAATCCACTTCTTTGGAATCTTCTATTTGCTGGCATGAAAAATGAAATACCGAATATATGGCACCTTCATCATAGATTGAATCTAATTCCGAACAACCTATTTCTTGACCATCAACCACAATGAAAAAATTCTCTTTTTGAGGTGTCCATATTCTATCCCAGCTTGATGAATATCGTTCATGAATGGTAATGATTATCTCATTATTGGTCTTCTCAGACAATACTAGTTCAATAAGTTTGTCGGTTTCGATTCTTTTACATCTTGGATGGTAAATACCATCGTCGAACAACCTTCCATTTATCCATAATTTGTATATATAATTGTTCGGGTTTAATGTTTCCGTAATCATCATCCTTGTGTCATTTCCAATATATGAAATAGTAGAAAACGCCAAATACGGAAAAACTATTCTGTAATCGGAAACACTTCCCTCGCTTGAAATACTTGTTTTCCAAACCATTTCTGGAGTCTCAATTCTTTTATTATCATAGGCATACAAATTAATTACGCTATGATAGTTATCAACTTTTTTCGTAACATTATGATATCCAGTAATTCCGTATGAATAATTATAATAAGAATTCGTTCTTGTGGTTTCTGTTCCATAGGCATTGACATTGCCAAAACCTCGTGCATAATAACCATCAACATCTATCCACCCCTGCGAATTTGAGAAACCTTCCACATTTACTGAACCATTTGAACTTGAAGTGGTAGTAACTGATGATAGATATTGCCCAAATATCGGTTTTGGAACATTTATCAAATACGATTCATCCGTAATATCAAAATGCATTAGAATAACAATATCAGCATTATCATGATCATCGCATTGTATTGCGCCATTCATTTTCATTACCATGTCAATATATGAAGCATATTCTTTAAACTCCAGATCATTAGTGGGAAGATTGTCCATACAAGATTCTATATAATATGATTTTCCACTCATATCATAAGTTCCAAACGAATTGATGTTGATAGTAAGTTGAGAATTGTTTTGTGCGAAACAGATGGATGGGATTATTATTACTAATATAATACTAAGAACCCTCGTTTTCATTTTATATGTATTTTGAATTATTAAATTGCAAAAGTATATAAAAAACAGATTCATTGCAAGTTTTTTTTCCATATTAACAGCCAGACAATGATTGCTTCAAAAAGAAAACAATATCAACTAAATTCATCAATCGGACTGATAACTTTTGTCTACAATAGTATTTTAGGAAATTTTGACTGCCAAAGTTTTATTCTCATTATTTCTATTGATTAAAATTCACAATCAATAGATAACCAAACAATTACGCAAATTTTGCTTTCTTCATTTGGGAACTTGGAAAGTGTTTCCTTGGGAACTTGGCAAAAACCCATTCGGCGAGTTGGCGAAAAAGCATTAGGTAATCGGATTATCGCTTCACTATCCATCGGCCTGTACGTGGACCGCCTTCTCGAACAAATAAACCTTTTTTTCTTAATACGTCAAGTTCCCTTTCAACGGCGCGTTTCTTCACCGCCATCATTACCGCCATTTTGGTTGCTGATGGCAACAAATTCAATAAAAAAACCGCTATTAATCCACGACCTGCCAATAACCTGTCTTTTTGCTTCCAACACGACGAATTAGACCGTTTTGTTCCAAAACTTTCATGATGCGTTGTACGGTAGGAACAGAAAGCTTTATCTGTTCAGAAATGTATCCAACCGTTAATCTATCAGCTCCCCCTTTTATTCTATCACTATCTTTTGCAGAATCTCTAATAAAATTAAAGACATTAATTTGGTTTTGAGTAAGTTGCATCTTGTTTATTCTATCATTTATTCTATCATTTATTCTATCAACCATCGTAATTTCACCGCCATTTTGTATATTGAGAGCAACAAATCTTTCACGCTGGATGGTGGCCAATACGCCGCCACGAACTTGCTCAAAGGTAGGGACTTGAAGGCTTTCCTGCTCAAAAGCATTCTTTATCTTCTCATAGCCTCGCCCCCAGTTTTCAATGAAACCAGCCAAATAAAACACTTTGGCTATGAGCTCGTTACGCGGATGTGACTCATGGGTGGTCATCAGATTTTCAGAGGTTATCTCGGGTGGAAAAGTTCCGCTGTTCCACAAGTCTATATGGTCGTCCCAAACACGCATCTGAATGAAAGTATTTCGATAGTCCTTGTGTACGATGGCATTGCAAATCATCTCACGAAGCGCGTCCTCCGGGATTTCCAACGGCTCGATGCGATGCAGACCTTCGTATTTAATAGGCGCGACCAAATAGCGGCTGCGTAACGTTTGGATTACCTTTTCAGGCATACGGATAAGTGGACAAACAATATTGTCATCAAAAATCAAATCGGCTTGGCTTGCACCGAACCTGCCAATACGAAAAGAAGCAGAAAGACAGTAATCTTCAATGTCCTTTCCGAACAGCATCAACGCCGCAAAAGTGAGTTGTCCCTGTTTGTTGACAAGTTTGAGATTCCGCAAAATATGCTCCACGCCTTCATGTCTTGCGCTTTCGTTCAAACGTTTAGCTTCGATAGCGAAATTGACAAAATAGCGAACAGATTCTGGGTCGATGTCATCAAGTGTCGCGTTGGGTTCGATGTGCATGTCCCATGTAGTATGGCTTTGCCGCATCAAAAAGTCAGTAAGCGCAGTGCCATTGAGTTCCTGAAGAGTGCTGCCACTGCGCATATAATACTTGCCATTGCACGAAACAGGTTGGTCGGAAGGCTTAATGTGAATGGCGACATACTCCTTTCCATCTTCATTAAGAATTTCAACATCAGGAATAATGCCCGTGGCTTGGATAGCCTTGTTGGGCAGGTTTTCCAAAAGGTATTTGGCGTTATTGACTCCGACTATTTCGCCAGCATCATTTATTCCGACATAAACCGTTCCACCTTGCGCATTGGCAAAGCCACTGATGTAGGCGAGGTACTTATCGTCCCATTGTTGCTTGTATTCTATTGTCTGTGATTCCATTCTCCATCAAATCTTGCTGCAAAATTATCAAAAATTACCATCGGCACAATCATTTCCACCAAATTATTGCACCTTTGTCCGTCAAGATACTTGGCTAATCTTTCACGCTGATCAATCCAAATACCCATCTGCTCTAACAAGTCCTTCCAAGGTTTCAAGAAAGGCCTCAACGGCGGGAACTAATGGCATTACATCAGCTTCGTTCAGCATAATACCATCCCTTCCCTATTGACATTATCGTAAAACAGCGTTCCTTTTCGATTTGCCCATTCCGCGTAGGTGTAGATTTTCGGGCTGAAGTAAGTGCCATATTCCCATCCCAACTCGACGAAAGGATAGGCATACGTTCCAAAGGTGTCGTTTTGCAACTGCTTTTCGTTGAGCAAGATGAGCAAATCCCAGTCGGAATCTTCACGCGCGTCATTGCGTGCCTGCGAACCAAACAAGACAAGCCTTGCTCCTTTTGGCAGCACTTTTGAGCCCAAAGCTCGAATGGAACTCAATATGGTTTCTTTTTCCGACATGTCCTTACTATTTCGATGCAAAACTACGAAAAACATCTATTCGTCGCAACTTTTCCGTTTCCTTTACCACAATTTGTTGTACTTTTGTCCCCATCAATCATCAAATCTTAAATTTTAAATTTTAAATTTTAAATCTTGAATCTTGAATCTTAAATCCTTAATAATGAAAAAATCCACCTTATTGATTATGGGCAGCATCATCACCCTCACCGGCTGCAACCAGCAACCACAGCAGCCTGAACGCTATTCCATCAAGGCTTACCCCGAGACGCGAAAAGACACCACAGTCTTTGACGACTACTTCGGCACGAAGGTCGCCGACCCGTACCGCTGGCTCGAAAACGACACCTCCGCCGAGACCGCGAAATGGGTCGCGGAGCAGAACGCCGTCACCAACGACTACCTGAGCCACATCCCGTTCCGCTCGGCCATCAAGGACCGCCTGACGCAAATCGTCAACTATGAGCGTTACAGCATGCCTTCGAAGGAACACGGACGCTTCATCTACTCGAAGAACGACGGCCTGCAAAACCAAAGCGTCATCTACATGCAGCAGACCTTAGACGGCGAGCCTACCGTCCTCCTCGACCCCAACAAGCTCTCCGACGACGGCACCGTGTCGCTCGGCAGCATGAGTTTCTCTAACGACGGCAACTTCATGGCCTACACCATCCAACGCAGCGGCTCCGACTGGGTCGAAATCTATGTGAAAGACATGGCCACCCTCGAACTCCTCCCCGACCACATCGAATGGGCGAAGTTCACCGGCGCGTCGTGGTACAAAGACGGCTTCTTCTACGCCGCCTACGACCGCCCCGAAGCCGGTAAGGAGTTCAGTAACGTGAACGAGAACCACAAGATCTATTACCACAAACTCGGCACGCCGCAAGACGAGGACCAGCTTTTCTACAGCAACCCCGACCAACCGCGATATTTCCACCAAGTGGACCTCACCGAGGATGAACATTACATGTTCCTCTTCGAGAGCGGTCAAGGCGCTGGCAGCACACTGTGGATCCGCGACATGGAAGACCCCAATGGCAAGTTCGTCCAGATTGCCGACGACATGGACTACCAATACTCGCCCATCGACGTGATTGACGATGTGCTGTATATCTTCACCAACTACAACGCGCCCAAGGGTCGCATCTGCCGCGTTTCGGCCAAGACCCCGCAGATGGAAAATTGGGTCGATGTGATTCCCGAAAGCGACAACGTGATTGCCGGCATCAGCTTGGCCAAGGGCAAGATGATCGTCACCTACGACAAAGATGCCGCCAACCACGCCTACGTCTATACCATGGACGGCCAACAGCTCCATGAAATCGCGCTGCCGACTTACGGTGCCGTCGGCTTCAGCAGCCGCTACGAGGAGCCTGAGGTGTTCTACGCCTTTACCTCCTTCGCCTTCCCGACCACGATCTACCAATACGACATCGACGACAACACCTCCACCGTGTTTCGCGCTCCCGCAATCGACTTCAAGTCAGAGGATTATGTCACCGAGCAGGTCTTCGTCACTTCGAAAGACGGCACCAAAATCCCGATGTTCCTAACCTACAAGGCCGGCTTGCAGAAAGACGGCACCAACCCGACCTTGCTTTACGGCTACGGCGGCTTCAACATCACGCTCAACCCGGGCTTCAGCACCTCGCGCCTGCCCTTCATTGAGAACGGCGGCATCTACGCCCAGATGAACCTGCGCGGCGGCAACGAATATGGTGAGGAATGGCACTTGGCCGGCACCAAGTTGCAGAAACAGAACGTCTTCGACGACTGCATCGCCTGCGCGGAATACCTTATTAATAATGGTTATACTTCACCGAAGTACTTGGCTCTGAACGGTGGCTCCAATGGTGGTTTGCTCGTCGGCGCGGTGGTCAACCAGCGTCCCGACCTCTTTGCCGTGGCCGTGCCGCAAGTCGGGGTGATGGACATGCTGCGCTACCATCTCTTCACCATCGGCTGGAACTGGGCCAGCGACTACGGCACCAGTGAGGACGACGAGGCCATGTTCAAGGCCTTGTATGCCTACTCGCCCCTGCACACCATCAAGAGCGGAGCTGACGTGCACTATCCCGCCATCATGGTCACCACCGCCGACCACGACGACCGCGTGGTGCCCGCCCATTCGTTCAAGTACGCGGCCACCTTGCAGGCAGCCCAGACCGGCGACCAGCCCAAGATCATCCGCATCGACACCAAGGCCGGACACGGCGGCGGCAAGCCGATTTCCAAAGTTTTGGAAGAGCAAGCCGACATCTACTCGTTCATCCTTTACAATATGGGATTGAGCTATCCTGCAGAGAAAAAATAAGTCACGGCATCCGCAAAACAATCGCCCGCCAGAATGTCTCCGGCGGGCGATTGTTGTTTTAAGCCTAAAGCCAAACTACCAACAATACTTCACCGCATACCAAATGGCCACAAACTGCTCAATGGTGACATTGTCGGAAAGCGTGAAATCGACATCGGAAGTGTAACTGGAGGTGTTCTTATAGACTTTGAGGCCTTTCTTATTTGCAAAAATGTCGGATGTATAGGTCGAGTTGCCTTTGTAAAGTTTGCCATCTCTGATTGTGAAAACCACATCGGAAGAATAGGAAGACGACCCTCTGTAGACTTTGCCATCCCTGATAGTGAACAGGATATCACTGCTGTAGGAGGAATTGCCTTTGTACACTTTGTTGTCGTCAATTCTACAAAGGACATCAGACAAGTATAAGGAGTTGCCTTTATACACCTTATTGTCCTTCAGATTGCAAATCACATCGCTGTTGTAGGAGGAATTGCCTTTATACACCTTCACTTGGGCAAAACCACCGACAAAAGCCAGGCAGAAGAGTGCGGTCAATATTATCCTTTGAAATTTCATGGTGATTGAATTTGACTTATTCCATTTCCAGTTCCTCATACGCGTATGTTACCTTCTCCCCTACATTCACCACCAAATAACTCGGTGTCACTTGGGTCTCGTTGAGGTTGTCGGTCATCACATACTGCACACCGCCAAACTGACGCTGCTCGCGCATGTGGAAATGGCCCATGATGACCATCTCGACATTGTTGCGGCTCATCAGGTCCATGAAGGCATATTGCTCGTCTTGGGGCAAGTTGGCAGCAGGCGTGGTGGTGTAGTTATATGAGGTGCGGAAAGGCCAATTGTGGCTGATGACCATGCAATGGCGATAGTTGGCGCGATACGAGAGCTGTTCCTCAAGCCATTCCAACTGACGCTTGCCGTGGGTGCCGTTGCCCGAGTCGAGGAAAATGTATAGGTCTTGGTAGCCGCCCACCGTCTTCACCGTCACGGTGTAGGTCGAGGTGTGGAAATACTGCTTGTAATATGGCGTGCAGTCGAAATACACGTCATGGTTGCCGATGACGGGGAAATACGGGTCGTTTTTGGCCTGCGTCTCTGGATTGTAGGCCATGGCCTCAGCCGACATGCGGAAGCCTGCCTCGCCGCTTTCGTTCACCAAGTCGCCGGCATGTATGGCGAACAGGCCCATCGGGTCGTTGCGCTCGGCGGTGATGTATTTGTAGAGACGGTCGTTCTTTCCTTGCGCCACGATGCTGTCGCGTTCGGAATAGTGCGAGTCGGAGCAAGAATAGATGTGGTATTCGTCGGGAGCGTTTTCGATGACGGGCATCCCGTTTTGCGCATCGTAGTCGAGCCATTCGGCCACGCGCTCTTCGGTGTCGCTGCGGTTGACGACCATACCGGCCACGTCAAGACGGTTGCAGCCCGTAACAAATAGCAGAGCCGCAAAAATGAACGATAACAAATATCTGTTTTTCATAACATTACAATTTTAATTCTTGAATCTTGAATCTTAAATCTTGAATTTGGAATGCTTCACTGTTTCCAAACCAGTCCGACGTTGCCGAACCAGCCGTTGTATTGCGCCGAGAGGTTGAGTACGCCTGCGGGGTGAAGGCCAAATTCCGAGGTCAGGCGAAGGCCGTTGCCAAAGTCGTAATAGCCGTTCACACTATAGAAAAACAAGGTGAAACGCTCGATGACGAAGTCGCGGTAATTCGAGATTCTGGCGCCCACATTCCACGGATGCTGCTGGTCGAACAGGTTGCCTTCGACACAGAAGGTGACGTTCATCGGCTCGAAGACGGTTTCCATGCCGCCGTTCTTGCGCAGCGGGACGGGGGCCGTGTAGCGGTTGGTGAGGCCAAACTGGAAGTTGAAGTGGCGGTTGCGCCAGCCCAAGTCAAGCAAGGCATTGAATTCCTGCAACTTATAGTTTGGGTACAACCGATAGAGATAGCGGTTCTCCACATACAGAGTGCCGTTTTTCGCCTTGAGCAAATCGACTTGGTATTGCAGGTTGAGGGAATAGCGGCCCAGGGTGTTGGCTTGCAGGCCGAGACCGACGTTGAAGTTGTCGGCAAGCCGGTAGTCGCCTTTCAAGGCAAGCGAGGCACTACTCCCCGAAGTGCGGGCATAGTCGTACTCGCCGTAGGTCTGAAATGTCCATTGCGCCCTCGCCGACAGGACAAAAAGCAGCAACGCAAATGAAATCAGTAGTTTTTTCATAATTGAGTAATTTTCGCTACAAAAATAGTAAAAATCGGAATTAAGTGAATTTTGCGTCCTTTCTTTTGTTGTTTTTCATAAATTTGCCAACAATTTCTAAAAGACCTCACTATATGCATAAAAACAGAAAAAAAACTTTCATCTTATTCGTTCTTAGTGCATTAAGCCTAAACCTTTCGGCCCAATATGGACCACAGTTGGACAATAGCGGTTTCGAGCAATGGACCAATCGCGACGAGCTAACGGTCAGCGAGCCAACGCATTGGCACTCGGGCGGCACCGCCACTGGCTCGTTCTCCGGCTTATTGTCGAGCCAAATCGAACAGTCGACCCACGTGCGCCCTGGCTCGTCGGGCAGCAAAAGCGTCAGGATTTACCCTACGAGCGTTTTGGGCATCACGGCCAACGGCAACCTCACCAACGGGCGCATGAACGCCGGCAGCATGTCGGCCACGGGATCGGGCAACTACAACTACACGCAACGTGCCGAGAGTGCTTTCAACACGCCTATCACCCAACTCCCCGACTCGCTCTCGGTGTGGGTCTGCTTCCGCAGTTCAAGCACGAGCAGTAGGGCGCAAGTGAAGGCCGTCGTCCACGGCAACGCCGACTACAAACTCATCGCCAACGGCACAGAGGAACCCGCCGAGATGCATGTGGCGACCGCCGTCTTGTCGTTTACGCGCACCTCCACGGCCAACGGCTCCTACAACTGGCAACGCCTGAGCATACCGTTCAACAACAGCGGCCCATGCACCGACGTGCGCTATATCCTCATGACCGCCACCACCAACGAGACCCCTGGCTCGGGCAGCACAAACGACGACCTGTTTGTCGACGACGTGTTGCTCATCTACAACCCCACCCTTACGATGGGGCAATTGGAAAGCGACCATTTCCAAGTCAACGAATGGACCACTATTCCCTTCACGCTATCGGGTACTATGTCACCCAACAATCTTAATGCGGATCCTAACGTGGTCATTGCACAGCTCTCCGATGCAAACGGCAACTTCGACAACCCCACCGAATTAGGCAGAAAGACGACGCAAGAAAGCAGTAGCATTATGGCTAGAATTCCAGATGTCACCAGTGGCGAGCATTACAGGATTCGCGTGATTTCCACCAACTATCCCATGGTGGGAGGCAACATTCAGGAAGTAAGCATCACCGTCCCGACCTACACCGTCAGCGTCGCGGCCAACCCCACCAATGGCGGCACGGTGAGCGGTGGCGGCACCTACAATTTCGGACAGAGTTGCACCGTCACGGCCTCGGCCAACACGGGCTTCACTTTTAGCCATTGGACCGAAAACGGCAATTATGTGACTTCGCAGGCCAACTACACCTTCACCGTTGAGGGCGACCGCAACCTCGTGGCCAACTTCACCGCCAACACCTACACCGTCAGCGTCGCAGCCAACCCGAGCAACGCGGGCACGGTGAGCGGCGGCGGCACCTTCACCTACGGTCAATCCTGCACCGTCACGGCCTCGGCCAACACGGGCTATACTTTCACCAATTGGACCGAGAACGGCAGCGTGGTTTCGTCCAACGCCAACTACACCTTCACCGTTGAAGGCGATCGCAACCTCGTGGCCAACTTCACCGCCAACACCTACACCGTCAGCGTTGCGGCCAACCCCAACAATGGCGGCACCGTGAGCGGCGGCGGCAGCTATAATTACGGTCAGGCTTGTACGGTCATCGCCACCTCAACAGATGGCTACACTTTCTTGAATTGGACTGAAAACGGCAGCGTGGTCTCAAACGACGCCAACTATTCCTTTACCGTGACTGGCAACCGCTCATTGGTCGCGAATTTCAACGAACAACTCCCCGACACCTATAACATTAATGTTTCCCCCAACCCCATTATAGGCGGAATAGTGACAGGCGGCGGCACTTACGATGCAGATCAGCAATGCACTGTGACAGCCACGCCCAACCCAAACTACAACTTTATCAATTGGACCGAGGATGGTGAAGAAGTCAGCACGGAAGCAAGCTACACCTTCATTGTTGCAGGCAACCGCAACCTCGTGGCCAACTTCCAGTATGTTGTCGGCATTGAAGAGAACGGCTCCAGTTGCCACATCTACCCCAACCCGACGGCCTCCGTCGTGAGCATCACCACTGAAAGAGCGGCTCAAAGCATTAGCATTTACGACCTCTATGGCCGCTTGCTAATGAAACATTCCGTCGATGGCGAACAACTTGAAATTGACTTGAGCGATTTAAGTCCGGGAGCGTATCTGTTGCAGATCGACTACGGCGACCGCACGACAGTGCATCGCGTCATCAAGGCCGAATAAAACGCGAAATCGCGGCGAGGGACATCCCCCGCCGCGATTTCTTTTCCTAACGAATTTGCCGCTTACAGCAAACCGTCCACATAATTCCAGTCCACGATTTGCCAAAGCGCGTTCAGTTGGTCGGCCCTACGATTTTGGTAATCAAGATAATAGGCGTGTTCCCAAACGTCGAAGGTCAGCAGGGGCTTCAAGCCGCGACGCACGGGATTGCCCGCGTTGGCCTCTTGCGTGATGACCAACTTGCCGTCGGCGTCGACGGAGAGCCAAACCCAACCCGAGCCAAACAAGCCAACGCCTTTCTTGACAAACTCCTCCTTGAAGGCATCGAAGCCACCGAATTGTTTTTCAATAAGTTCTGCTATTTTCCCAACAGGCTTGTTGTCGGCTTTCGGGGCACGGAACTGCGAGAAGTAATGGTTGTGGTTCATGATTTGGCCTGCGTTGTTGAACACGCCACCTTCGGCGGTCTTGACGATTTCCTCCAAAGGCATGTCTTCGTATGGGGTGCCTTCGATGGCGGCATTCAGGTTGTTGACGTAGGCTTGCAAGTGCTTGCCGTGATGGAAGCCCAAAGTCTCTTTGCTGATGACGGGCTCCAGTGCGTTTGCCTCGTATGGCAATTGGATCAATTCAAATTTCCTCATGATTTTTCGATTTTAGGGTTAGTTGAGTGCAAAAATAGGAAATTTTCCACAACGTCAGACAAAAAAAGGCTCTCGGAAGAGCCTTTTCGTCATTGGTTCATGTAAATCTGGTAAAGCGGCGAGTCAGGTTCGGTCTTCAGCTTCTTCAGTGCGCGGTCGCGAATCTGGCGGGTGCGCTCACGCGAGATGTCGAGCTTCATCGCGATTTCCTCCAACGAGTACTCGCGCGAAGTGCCCAAGCCGAAATACATGCTGATGATGGAACGTTCCTTCTCGGTCAACATGTCGAGCGAGTTGCGGATGGCGCGGCTCGTCGACTCGCGCTCCACCACGCCGTCGGTCCGTTCTTGGTCGTCCTGCACGAAGACATCCAAGAAGTTGGCGTCGTCCTCCGCATCGAGGGGCGCGTCGGTCGAAACGGCGCGTGAGTTGAGGCTCAGCAGCTGTTCCACCTTGTCCTCGGGCATGTTCACCTCGTCGGCAATCTCCTTGACGGTGGGATGGCGTTCAAGGGTCTGCTCCAACTTCGACACCGCCTTCTTCACCTTCGCCAAGGCGCCCACTTGGTTCATGGGCAGGCGGATGATGCGCGAATGTTCGGCCACGGCCTGCAAGATGCTCTGGCGGATCCACCACACGGCATACGAGATGAACTTGAAGCCGCGCGTCTCGTCGAAACGCTGGGCGGCCTTCACCAAGCCGAGGTTGCCCTCGTTGATGAGGTCTTGAAGACTAAGTCCTTGGTTCTGATACTGTTTGGCCACCGAAACGACGAACCTCAGGTTCGACCTCACCAATCGGTCGAGCGCGGCCTGGTCGCCAGCCTTGATGCGTTGAGCCAGCTCGACTTCCTCGTCGGTGGTCAGCAATGCCTCCTTCGCAATGTCCGAAAGGTACTTGTCCAAAGTCCCCGAGTTGCGGTCGGTAATCTGCTTTGAAATCTTCAGTTGTCTCATTTCTTCAAATCTTTTAATTGTTTTTACATTTGTTTTTCATCTTCTCTCTCATCATACCAATCTCCTCTTTTCTGATTTTAGCATAATCTTTAGGGTCGAGAGAAGCGGCATGAGGACCGCCTCTCTCAATCCAAGAAGTAATTCCTAACAAAAACTATACCGAAGTCTTTGTTTTTCAGTGAAAAAATTTCGCTCGTGTCGCAATTAGTAGTAGAACGAACCCATCATGCCGTTGGGATACACGCCTTCGAGCGTCGTGCGCATCGAACGTTTGCTCTTCAAGGCATTCTCAAGGTCGGTCTTGCTGTTGACGGCATAGCCGTTCACCTTGGTGATGACGAAATCGACCGGCACGCCCGAATTCATGAAGCGCCCTTCGCGGATTTCGACGATTTTCAGGCCGTTCTTGATGTTCAGACGGTTCATGTCACTTTGGTCGATGGGCTGAAGCATCAGGCCAAACTCCGAATTGTAGAAAGCATCGCCTTTCTTCATCACATCCACGTTGCCGGCTTCATTGAGCAAGGTCAGCTCGTAACGATGATGGCTGCCATGACGGTTCACGCCCACTTCGATTTTGTCGCCAGGACGGTATTGGCCCACGCTTTCCCTGAGTTGTGTCGTGGTGTTCACCTTCTTGCCACCGATGGAAGTGATGACATCGCCCGCCTGAATGCCTGACAATTTGGCAGCACCCCCTTCAGTCACATCCGCAACATAAACGCCGTCAATGTTTTCCAAGCCTTCCTTTTCGGCCAACTCTTGGGTCAGCTCGGCGATTTGAACACCCAAATAACCTCGTTGTGTGGTGCCATAAAGCAACAAGTCGTCGACCACTTTGCGGACAATATTGGACGGAATGGCGAAGGAATAGCCCTCATAAGAACCTGTGTGCGAAGCGATTGCTGCATTAATGCCGACCAATTCGCCCTTGGTGTTCACCAAAGCGCCACCGCTGTTGCCGGGATTGACCGCAGCATCGGTCTGGATGAACGACTCCACCGAGGTGCCTTCGCCCAAGATGCTGAGGTCGCGAGCCTTGGCACTCACGATGCCTGCCGTGACCGTAGAAGTCAGGTTGAAGGGATTGCCCACGGCCAGCACCCATTCGCCGATGCGCACATTGTCGGAGTCACCAAAGGTAAGATACGGCAAATCAGAGGCTTCCACCTTGATAAGGGCCAAGTCGGTGGTCGGGTCGGTACCGATGATGGTAGCGGTTTTCTTCACCTTATTATTAAAGGTGACCTCCACCTCGTCGGCGCCTTCCACGACGTGGTTGTTGGTGACGATGTAGCCGTCGGGGGTCAACACCACACCCGAGCCATAAGCCACCATGGTATTGTTGCGGGACTGGCCAGGATAGCCGTAAAGCTGTCCGAGCAGTGCGCCGAAGAAGTCGTCGTAGGTGTTGCTTTGGCGCACCACTTTGGTCATGATGTGCACCACGGCGTCGACGCTGCGCTCGGCTGCATCAACGAAGTCGGGGGTGCTTTCGGTCGGGATGAAGGCCGCGCGTTGTACGGTAGGTTGCTGCACCTGCTCGATTTGCGTGACAAGAGTCTGTTGTTCGGTTGGGTTTTCGCTTACGACAGCGTCTTGGGATTGGTTGGCACACGATGCCGCCATCAGCAGTCCGGCAAGCATCAAA
>FLNV01001061.1_pt1 | contig 32276 bp, 22 predicted proteins | sample 1140351 | NCBI WGS metagenome assembly FLNV01 (sample SAMEA3878207, study PRJEB12797) | bioreactor metagenome | biome: Moose rumen | place: Sweden | collected 2011-10
CGTGAAGGTGGTCGTAAGGAGGGCAAATGGGTAATCATTAACAAAGAATAATATGCCAAAGTGGTTTCATATAACGATAACGGTTCTACTGGCAATATTGGCGGTAGGCAAGGCTCTCTTGATATGCGGTGAGCATCACTGGGGATATATCCCATGTGCCGCCATCGCAATAATATTGTTTGGTTGCTTCTATGGATTCCTTCGATTGTGCTTTTGGGCGGGAGAAATAAAGGGATGACAGCGGGCAAATGCATCATGACACAGGAAAATCCTCTTTTGGCATTTTATAGTTCATCCAATCCTTTCGTTCCTCCTCCGACATCTTTTCGATGGCATAGCGGAGCGTGGTGCGTGGCATCTCATGAGCATGCTGAGAGAGGAAGGAACGCAGCAGATCCATTGACACCCGTTTCCCCATTTCCCGCAGCATCCAGCCTACCGCTTTATGCATCAGGTCATGTGGGTGACGCAAATGAATCTCAGCATAACGCAGGCACCATGAGGGATCACCCTGCTGGGAAGTCTTCCAGGTACAGACGATACTCATACGCTGTCGCCATAGGCAAGGGCTTGCTGCCTGTTCATCAAGCACCTTACGTTTGTAATCATCACTCCCATCGCCAAGGTTTGTAGGCAGCAACAGCCAGTGCCCCAGAATCTTCGGTGCTGTCAGGTCTACCAGATCCCAGTTGTTTGCCTGATTAGCATACCTGAGATATAAAGACACGATCTCATCCCGTTTCCCGATAGCCACAGCATCCCTCTCAAGTCTTTTGACAGCCAGTCGCTCAAACTGTGCTACAAGAATCAGGAGTCCGCAGAGTCTGACCTCGTGCCAACGGGACATCAGCAGTTCAGGGATCTCACTGAGCGGAATGTCCTTCGCATATCTCACCACTTCCCTTGTCTGTGGAACCTTCATTCCCAAGAACCTGTCACCTTCCCCATACTCACCAAGCCCGGTTTTGAAGAAACGCTGCAAATTCCGCCGCTGATCTTCATTCTGCCGCGACTCCATGTAGGCTATAATTTCCTTTGCTGTCATCATACGAATGCAAAGGTAGTGTTTTTTTCAACAAACACACTCAACTGACTCTTAAAATCTAACATCGCCCTTTTCCAGACAGGTGAATTCGAGATTTGTTGAAAAAAAAATGAGAATTAATTGAAAAAAAGATAATGTATATAAAAAATAATGTATATTTGTATCGTGTAACCATTTAAGGTAAAGATATGAAAAAATATTTATTGTTATTAATAACTCTGATAGGGCCTTCGTGCATCTATGCCGACGACTATCCCTATCTGACTTTTGAGACGGCTGACGGAACACGTACCTCAGTCTCTGTATCGTCACTCACACTGAGTATATCAGACGGGAAACTGACAGCGGGAGATAAGACCTTCACGCTGACGGATCTCACGAAGATGTATTTCTCCACCACCGATGTTACCGGCATTGAGAAAGTGATGGAAACCGTGGAAGGTGAGGTGGAGGTATTTAACCTCCGTGGTGTCTCTATGGGTAAGTATGAGAACATACGCTCTGCCGCGTCTGCCTTAAAGACCGGCATCTATGTGATAAAGAGCAAGAGTGAAACCATAAAAGTGTCGGTAAAATGAAAAAGATTCTCACGCTCCTGTCTGTATGTATGCTCACCGTTGCAGCATCCGCTCAGACCCTGAATGTGAATGTAGGCAATGTCACCTATCTCTTCCCTGCCTCCCAGACAGGTGATATGATCTATGCTGATGGCAATACCCTCACCATTATGGGAAAGTCCTTTAACCTTACTGACATCACCAGCATGACAGTTGACGACACGAAGGTGACTGACAATCAGGTGACCGTTACCTACAGCGGCACATCAGCCCAAGTAACCATTGCGGGTAATGTGGCGCAGTATGTGGAGCCCACCATCAGCAATGCCCATGTGCAACTGGTGCAGAGCACGGATGTCAGTGCGGATAATGTGGGAGAAATCACATACACCCTGTCGGGAACTTCCACCGATGGAGAGTTTTATCTCTCCGGCTCTTATAAGTCAACGGTAGAGCTCAACGGTCTCACGCTCACCAACGTCACACCTGTTTACAGTGGTGCCGCCGTTCATATTCAGAATGGCAAGCGTATCAATGTGAAGGTGATCAACGGAACCACCAATACACTGGTAGATGCCGCCAGCGGATCACAGAAAGGTTGTCTGTATGTCAAGGGACACGCTGAGTTCAAACAGAAGGGAACGCTGAATGTGACCGGTAAGGTGAAACATGGCATCAAGGCTGGTGAGTATATCACTGTCAAGAATGCCACCATCAATGTGCTCTTCGCCGCCGGTGACGGCATCAACTGCGAGCAATACTTCCTCATGGAGAGCGGAACGGTGGATATCAAGGGCACTTCCGATGACGGTATCCAGTGCGATATCGAGGATACGAAGACAGGTTCTACCGGTGAGACCACCGATCACGAGGATGAGGACTCAGGAAACATCTATCTCTCAGGAGGTACCATCACTGTCACCTGTGTCGCAGCGGCAGCCAAGGGTATCAAGAGTGAGGGTGATATGAACATCACGGGCGGAACGCTCAATGTGACGGTAGCCGGTAAAGGAACCTGGGATTCTGATGACAGTGAGACAAAGGCCTCCAGCGCACTGAGCGCCGACGGTAACATCAATATCTCCGGCGGAACCCTCAACCTGACAGCTACCGGATCCGGTGGCAAGGGTATGAAGTGTGATGGTGTCCTGACGGTTTCCGGCGGCATTATTACGGTGAGCACCTCCGGCGGTCTTTACTATAACAATGGTACGACGGAGAATACCAACTACACGGGTAACACGGACAATGTAAGCAGCAACTATTACTCTTCGCCCAAAGGCATCAAGGCCGGCGTGAAGGAAGAGACGGGAAGAACTGTTGTCAACGGAAAGACTGTCATCACCTATTCTTACAGTGGTGGCATCGTCATCAATGGAGGAACGATCAACGTCACCACCACCGGCAACAACGGAGAGGGTATCGAGAGTAAGAACACCTTGATAATCAATGACGGACATATCACCATCAACAGTTATGACGACGCGATCAATGGCGCCCAAGACGTAACTATCAATAATGGGTATGTATTCGCACGAGCCATCAACAACGACGGTATCGACTCCAATGGCAACTGTTATATCAAAGGCGGTGTAATTTACGCCGTTGGCTCTTCCTCACCGGAGGTTGGCATCGACGCCAACAGTGAGGAGCAGAAAAAGCTCTACGTCACAGGAGGAACTCTTGTAGCCATCGGTGGACTGGAATCAGGAAGCAGTCTTTCACAATCCTGCTACAGCACCTCGTGGAGTAAGAACACCTGGTATGCGCTATACAACAGCGGAGAACTGGCGTTGGCCTTCAAGACCCCATCAAGTGGTGGCACCACCATGGTGGTATCCACCTCCGGAACAACGACACTGAAGAAAAGCGTTACCGTCAGTGGCGGTACGGAATATTTCGGAGGCATGGGAAATATCGGAGGAACGGTCTCTGGTGGAAGTACAGTAAGTCTCTCCTCTTATACCGGCGGTAACGGCGGATCGGGCGGCCAAGGAGGCGGACCGGGAGGTGGCCAAGGAGGTGGCCAAGGAGGCGGACCGGGAGGCTTCTGAGAAAGAACTATTCTTCCACCCACCTATCACCATTGCTCTTCGCTTTCCATGTGGGTACCGTCGTGCCCACATGGGAATAAGCCACCAAGGCGATATCGAAGATCAAGGTGCTGTATGCCGGTATGGAACTGGATGACGTACTTGTCGTGCCATATCCCAACTGATACGGGATATACACCCGCCAGTGATCACCTATATGCATATTCATCAGGGCGGTAGAGAACCCATCCACCAATGCGCTGACGGCAAAGGTGGTGGGTTTGAGCGTCTCTTTGTCAAAAGCACCGGTGTAGCTCTGGTCGAAGACATATCCCTCTGTAAAAGAGACGGAAGGAATCAGCCTGCCACGGTAATGCACCTGCACAGAGTCGGAATATATGGGGCATCCGCTGCCGGTACCGCTCTCCAACACCTGCACCACAATATGGTCTTCTGCCTTCGTGGCCGCCTCTTCGTTCAGGCTCCACTGTGTGAACACCCTCATATCGGAGCTGCCGCCCTTGGCTTGGTTGTAGAGGTTGTTGAAATATGTCTCGTTGCGCTCCTGCCAGTTGTCAAACTCACCGGTAGCGTCATCCGACTCTCCACAAGAGGTGAGGAAGAGCGATGACAACATAGCCACGGACAGGAATATAAAATGAAACTTTCTCATTATTGTAATTTCTTTAACAGACTGGCGATGCTTACCTTATCCTCGATGATACCATTCAGCTGATCGATGCTCACACGCTGCTGCTCCATGGTGTCACGGTTACGCAGGGTGACGCAATTATCGTTGAGAGTGTCGTAGTCAACGGTCACGCAATAGGGAGTGCCGATGGCATCCTGACGACGGTAGCGCTTACCGATAGTGTCTTTCTCGTCGTAGGTGCAGTTGAAATGGAATTTCAGACTGTCGATAATCTCACGGGCTTTCTCGGGCAGTCCACCCTTCTTGACCAGTGGCAGCACGGCCAATTTCACGGGAGCAAGGGCTGCCGGCAACTTCAGTACGACACGTGTCTCACCGTTCTCCAGCTGCTCCTCCGTATAGGCATGACACATGATAGAGAGGAACATACGGTCCACGCCGATGGATGTTTCGATGACATACGGTGTATAACGCTCATTGGTCTGTGGGTCGAAATACTCGATTTTCTTCCCGCTGTACTTCTGGTGCTGTGACAGATCGAAGTCCGTACGGCTGTGGATACCCTCCACCTCCTTGAATCCGAAAGGCATGTGGAACTCCACATCGGTAGCGGCGTTGGCATAGTGTGCCAACTTCTCATGATCGTGGAAACGATAGTTTTCTGCTCCGAAGCCCAATGCCTGATGCCATGCCATACGTGTCTGTTTCCATTGGTTGAACCATTCCAGCTCGGTACCCGGCTTCACGAAGAACTGCATCTCCATCTGCTCGAACTCACGCATACGGAAGATAAACTGTCGCGCTACAATCTCATTACGGAAGGCTTTTCCTATCTGGGCGATGCCGAAAGGAATCTTCATACGACCGGTCTTCTGCACGTTCAGGTAGTTCACGAAGATACCCTGTGCGGTCTCCGGCCGCAGATACACCTTCATACTGTTATCCGCAGAGGCACCCATCTCGGTGGAGAACATCAGGTTAAACTGCCGCACATCCGTCCAGTTGCGTGTACCACTGATAGGACATACAATCTCCTCATCGAGGATGATCTGCTTGAGAGCCTCGAGATCCATGGCATTCATAGCCACGGCATAACGCTCATGGAGGGCGTCACGTTTTTGCTGGTTTTCCAGCACACGGGCGTTGGTGGCACGGAACTGTGCCTCGTCGAACTTATCACCGAAGCGTTTCTTCGCCTTCTGTATCTCTTTGTCTATCTTATCCTCATACTTGGCGATCTGCTCTTCGATGAGCACATCGGCACGGTAACGTTTCTTGGAGTCACGGTTATCGATCAACGGATCATTGAAAGCATCCACATGTCCCGATGCCTTCCATATTGTAGGATGCATGAAGATTGCCGAGTCGATACCCACGATATTGTCGTGCAGCAGCACCATACTCTTCCACCAATACTGCTTGATATTGTTTTTCAGTTCCACACCATTCTGTCCGTAGTCGTAAACAGCAGCCAATCCATCATATATTTCACTGCTGGGGAATACGAAGCCGTATTCCTTACAATGGGAAACAATCTTTTTAAAAACGTCTTCTTGTGCCATAACAAATAATTCTAAATGATAACGAATCTGTCTGATTCATGCAATTTGGGTGCAAAGATACAACAAAAAAATGTAGAATGGTCTTTTTTTTAGTAAAATAACAAAAAATAAATATAACACGGGGTAATGGTCATTAAACTCCTTACCAAGCAATAATACACAAGAAAGCACGTTATAAATAAAAAGTAACATTATGAAGAGGAGACTGATGTTCTGTGGATGGCTCACCCTGTTGGGCATCCTGGCAACCTATGCGAGCCCTCAGCGGCTATGGTACACACAGAGTGCAAACTATTGGACGGAGGCGCTGCCCTTGGGAAACTCTCATTTGGGATGTATGGTCTATGGAGGCGCCGATACCGAGGAGATACAGCTCAACGAAGAGACGTTCTGGAGCGGCTCCCCCTACAACAACAACAGCCCCACGGCCAGAGAATACCTGCAGGAGGTGCGTGACCTGATCTTCCAAGGGAAGGAGAAAGAGGCACATCCCTTAATTGACAAACATTTTGTCACGGGACCTCACGGCATGCGTTTCCTTCCTGCCGGGAAGATGATGGTGAAATTCTGGAATCACCAGACAGCCACCGACTATCAACGTGCATTGTCTCTTGACAGTGCTGTTGCCACGGTCTGCTACACGGCGGGGGAGACCCGTTACCGACGTACTGTCATTGCTTCCTTGGCAGACAATATCATCGCCATGCACATCGAGGCAGATCAGGACAAGGCCCTCAACTTCTCCCTATCCTACGAGAGTGAACTGCCACTGAGCAGAACCGTCAGCGGCCATGTGCTGACAGCCGTGGTCAACGGTGTCGATCAGGAGGGCATCCCCGCCGGATTAAAGATGGAATGTCGTATATGGGTGGAGACCGACGGACAGTTGTCGGACGGTGCCCGGACCATCACAGTAAAAGATGGCCGTACCGCCACTGTCTATCTCACCGCTGCCACCAATTTCATTAACTATCAAGACATCAGCGGCAATGCCTCCGAGAAGAACGATGCGGTGATGGAGTCCGTCAGGGGAAAGCGTTTCCACGAACTGTTACAGGCCCATCTTACCGCTTACCAGTCGCAATACCAACGTGTCAGTCTTTCGCTACCCCCCTCGGAGAATTCCCTCCTGCCGACCGACCGTCGGCTGGCCTCTTTCAAGGAGAATAAGGATATGGACCTCATCACCCTGATGTTCCAGTATGGTCGTTATCTCCTCATCTGTTCCTCCCAACCCGGCGGACAGCCAGCCAACCTACAGGGTGTGTGGAACGACAAGAGGAATGCCCCCTGGGATTCCAAATACACCATCAATATCAACACCGAGATGAACTACTGGCCTGCCTTGGTGGGAAATCTCGCCGAGACACAACAGCCCCTGTTCTCCATGTTGAAAGACCTCAGTAATACCGGCGCTGTCACGGCTCGACAGCTATACGGCTGTGGAGGATGGGTAGCCCATCACAACACGGATCTATGGCGTATTGCCGGTCCGGTAGATGGTGCCACATGGGGGATGTTCCCCACGGGAGGAGCCTGGCTGACCACCCATATCTGGCAACACTATCTCTTCACGGGCGACAAGACGTTCCTTGAGGAGATGTATCCTGTGATGCGGGGTGCCGCCGTCTTTCTGCTCGACTATGTCAGGAGAGATCCTGTGAGCGGATGGCTGATGACCGTTCCCACCGTCTCCCCAGAGCATGGACCTGCCGGGAAGGGAACGACGGTGACGGCAGGCTCCACCATGGACAACCAGATCGTCTTTGATGTGCTCAGTAACCTGCTACAGGCTATGAAGGTGCTGAAAATCAAAGACACCTCCTTGGAACGACGGTTGAGGTATACGCTTGCCGACCTGCCACCAATGAGGATAGGACGTTACGGACAGCTACAGGAATGGATGACAGACGCCGACGATCCCCAAGACGAGCATCGTCATATCTCCCATCTCTACGGGCTGTACCCCTCCAACCAGATCTCTCCTTGGCAACATCCGGAGCTTTTCGCCGCAGCTCGTACCACCCTTCTCCACCGTGGTGATATGGCCACGGGATGGAGTCTGGGATGGAAGATCAATTTCTGGGCGCGGATGCTGGATGGTAACCATTCCCTGCGCATCCTGTCGAATATGTTATCCATCCTGCCGGATGACAGTCAGAAGAGCCAATATCCTGAGGGACGAACCTACCCGAACCTTTTTGATGCCCATCCACCCTTCCAGATCGACGGGAACTTCGGCTGTACCGCCGGCATCGCGGAGATGCTCTTACAAAGTCATGACGGAGCCGTCCATCTCTTACCGGCTCTTCCCGATGCATGGAGAGAGGGTGAGGTGAAAGGTCTTCGTTCGCGTGGCGGATTTATCGCCGACATGCAATGGGAGGAGGGACACTTACGTTCCGCCCGCATCCACTCCACCATCGGCGGCATCCTCCGTCTGCGCAGTGAGGTACCCCTGACGGGCAAAGGACTGCAGAAGGCGAAGGGAGTCTGTCGTAACCCCTTGTTACAGTCGTCCAAGATAAAACCCCCATTGGTCTCCGTGGAGAATAAGGTCTCTTCTTCCGCGGAGATACCCGCTGTCTATGAGTATGACCTTCCGACACGTCCCGGGCAGACGGTAGAATTATCCGTGGCTTACTAAAGCTCCGTCTGATTTGATTCCCGTGTAATCAAAACTATTGTTCTCAAGACGTAATTATTTGCGTATTTCAAAGAAAATAGTTATATTTGCAGTCGTTTTTTAAACGATGAATAATATTGTGTGAGAACCTGCTATGGATGACGAGATAAAAGACATACCCTCCAATGAAGAACCGTTGGAAGACGGACACTCCGACTATAAACCGGTAAACCGTTTCGACGCCGCTGCCGTACACCACCTCAGTGGCATGTACCAGAACTGGTTTCTGGACTATGCCTCCTATGTAATCCTCGAGCGTGCCGTCCCCCATATCGAGGACGGGCTGAAACCCGTGCAGCGACGTATCCTCCACTCCATGAAACGTATGGATGACGGGAGATACAACAAAGTGGCGAATATCGTAGGACATACCATGCAGTTCCATCCCCACGGTGATGCCTCCATCGGCGATGCCCTGGTGCAGATGGGACAGAAAGACCTGCTCATCGACTGTCAGGGCAACTGGGGAAATATCCTCACCGGCGACCGTGCCGCGGCACCACGCTATATCGAGGCCCGTCTGAGTAAGTTTGCCCTCGACGTGGTCTTCAACCCCAAAACTACGGAATGGCAGTATAGCTACGACGGCAGGAACAAAGAGCCAATTACCCTCCCCTCCAAGTTTCCCCTGCTGCTGGCACAGGGAGCGGAGGGTATCGCCGTAGGCCTGTCCTCCAAAATCCTCCCCCATAACTTCAATGAGATCTGCGACGCTGCCATCAGCTACCTGCAAGGGCAGCCTTTCACCCTCTATCCCGATTTCCCCACCGGTGGCTCCATTGATGTGGGGAGATACAATGAGGGACAGCGTGGAGGAGTGCTGAAGGTGCGTGCCAAAATCGAGAAGCTCGACAACAAGACCCTCGTCATCCGTGAGCTGCCTTTCTCCAAGACCGTCAGCACCTTGACAGAGAGCATCACCAAGGCCATTGAGAAAGGAAAGATCAAAGCCCGTAACGTCACCGACCTCACCTCCGCCAATGTAGAGATACAAATCCATCTCGCCCCCGGTGTGTCGTCCGACAAGACCCTCGATGCCCTCTATGCTTTTACCGATTGTGAGATCAACATCTCCCCCAACTGTTGTGTCATCGAGGATAAAAAACCGAAGTTCCTCACCGTCAATGATGTGCTGCGCCATAATGTCGACAGCACCATGACCCTGCTGCGTAAGGAACTGGAAATCCGTCGTCACGAACTGCTCGAGCAGCTGCATTTCTGTTCGTTGGAGAAAATTTTCATCGAGGAGCGTATCTATAAAGGACGTCCCTTCGAGAACGCCCCCAATATGGATGCCGCCTGTGAATATGTCGATGAGCGTCTCACCCCTTTCTATCCCCAGATGATCCGTGAGGTAACCAAGGACGATATCCTCCGTCTGATGGAGATCAAGATGCAGCGTATCCTGAAGTTTAACAAAGACAAAGCCGATGAGCTCATCGCACGTCTGAAGAAGGAGGTGGAGGATATCGACAGGCAGCTCTCCAATATGGTGAAGGTCACGGTGAAGTGGTTCCGGTATCTGAAAGACAAGTATGGCGCTGACCATCCGCGTCTCACGGAGATTCGCAACTTCGACACCATCGAGGCCAGCAAGGTGGCGGAGGCCAATGAGAAGTTGTATATCAACCGTCAGGACGGTTTCATCGGCACGGGTATGAAGAAGGATGAGTTTGTGTGCAACTGTTCCGACATTGATGATATCATCCTCTTCTACCGTGACGGAAAATATAAGATTATCCGTGTGGCCGACAAGGTCTTTGTGGGTAAGAACATCATCCATGTGGCAGTCTTCAAGAAGAACGACGTGCGCACCATCTACAATGTGGTGTACCGTGACGGTAAGAAAGGCAACTGCTATATCAAGCGTTTCAATGTCACCAGCATCACGCGTGACAAGGTGTACGACCTGACACAGGGCACCGATGGCTCTAAGGTGATGTATTTCACGGCCAATCCCAATGGAGAGGCTGAGACCATCAAGGTAACCTTCGATCCTGACCCTAAGAAGAAAAAAATGTTCGAGGATGTGGACTTCTCTCAGATAGAGATCCGCGGCAGGGGTATCCGTGGCAAGCGTCTCACCGACCGCAGTGTGCACCGTATCTCCCTGAAGAGTCATGGCCACAGCACCTTAGGCGGCCGGAAGGTATGGTTTGACCCGGATATCAAACGTCTTAACTACGACGACCACGGACAGTACTTAGGAGAGTTTCACGATGATGACTATATCCTCGTGATTCTGGAGAATGGCGATTTCTACCTCACCAATATTGATATAAACAACCACTACGAGGATCATATCCTGCGCATTGAGAAATATGAGGAAGGGAAGACATGGACTGCTGTCCTCTTCGACGCCGACCAGAAGGGTCTCCCCTATCTGAAGCGCTTCCCTCTCGATGCCAGCAAAAAGAAGCAGAACCTGCTGGGCGGTAATGCAGCCAGCCGTCTGCTGCTGCTCACCGATGTGGCCTGTCCCCTCATCAGGATGTCTTTCACGGGTGACGAGACGTTCCGTGAGCCGATGGACGTGGATGCCGAGGCATTCATCAGCGTAAAGTCGTTCAAAGCTCGCGGTAAACGACTGTGGACCACCCACCAGATTACCGTAGAAGAGTTGGAGCCTGTCCGCCAGCCGAAACCCGAAGCGATGTCTGAGCCTGCCGAAGAAACCACAGTGCCCATATCCCAAGCAGTCCCTGAACCCACCGAAGGGACATCTGAGCCGCAACCCGTCACACTGGTCATCAATCCCGTTGTGGAGCCTGATGAGGAGCCGACGGCAGCGCCCGTTACGATGATCCTCGAGCCTGCCGAAACGGTCACTGAGCCTGCCGAAGAAACCCCAGAACCCATATCCCAAGCAATCCCGGAGTCCGCCGAAGGGACATCTGCCCCCCCGACTCCATCCCTTCATGATACCTCTAAACGTCGCCGCAAGAAAAGTGAAGAGACCTCCGGACAGTTAAGTTTATTCCCCGATGATGAGATGTAGAATCCTTTTTTCAGCCCTCCTGCTCCTCGTCACCCTCATGGCCTATGGCCAGGCTGACGACAGGCGTATCACCAATGTACAGACCGTAAGCGTTGGCACCTCCAATATTTTAGACTCCTATCTGAGTCAGGAGAAATATCATGGCACTGAGTTAAGGTATCTCTCCCACACCACCCGTCATCTGTCGGACATGTGGAAAGAGGTGCTCATCCACCAAGGTATCATCGCCAATGTCAATCCCCGTTCTGAGGATAACACCGAGCAACTGGGAATGTACCTCTTCGACTACGGAAGATACAAGCAGATAAAACAGACCGACAAGCTGCATCTCTTCGTGGGAGGGATGGCTGAGATCGGCGGTGGTTTCCTGTATAACACCCGTAACACGAACAACCCCGCACAGGGACGTCTCTACCTCCATGTCTCCCCCAGTGTGATCGGTGAATACTCTTTCACCCTTTTCCATAAGAGTCTCATGGCGCGTTATGAACTGTCGGTGCCGTTGTTAGGAGCCCTGTTCACTCCCAACTACGGACAGTCGTACTATGAGATCTTCTCCGAGGGTAACTACGACCATAATATCATACTCACCACACCCCTCAACGCCCCCAGTCTGCGGCATAGCATCACTGTTGACATCCCTTTCTCCAGGGTGGACCTGCGAGTGGGATATCTCGGCGATTATCAACAGGCGAAGGCCAACAATCTGAAATATCACACCTATTCCCATTTGCTGACCGTCGGCATTGTCAGAAACTTCACCATCCATCCCATAACCCGATAAGACCATGACCACTGCTTCGTTTAAAACATACCTGTTATTGTGCTGCTGCCTGTTTCTCACCGTTGCCTGCATCGACGAGGACGAATACGACGATAATCCCCAGGGGAACTTCGAGGCGCTGTGGAAAATCATGGATGAGCATTACTGTTTCTTCACCGACAAGAAGATAGACTGGGATGCCATCCACAGCAGATACCAGCGACAGGTGAACCAAGGGATGACACAGAGCCAGCTCTTCGAGGTGCTTGCCAATATGGTGGGAGAACTGCGCGACGGTCATGTCAACATCTATGCCTCCTTTGATGTGGCGCGCAACTGGTCGTGGCATGAGGACTATCCCAGCAATTTCTCTGACACACTCATCACCCATTATCTCGGCACCGACTATAAGATCGCGTCAGGACTGAGATACAAGACCTTCGACGACAATGTAGGGTATATCCGTTACAGCAGTTTCACCAATGCCATCGGCAACGGCAATCTCGATGATGTGTTCCTCGACTTGGCGCCCTGCCGTGCCCTGATTATCGATATCCGTGATAACAGCGGCGGCACGCTGACGTATGCGGAGAAGTTTGCTGCACGCTTCACCAATAAAGAGATGCTTGTGGGTTATATGCGTCATAAGACGGGTAAGGGGCATGATGACTTCTCCGACTATGAGGAGCAGATACTGAGACCCTCTAAGAATATCCGTTGGCAAAAGCCTGTCTTTCTGCTCACCAACCGTCAGGTATTCAGTGCCGCCAATGAGTTTGTGAAATATATGAAGTGCTGTCCGAATGTCACCATTGTCGGCGACCAGACCGGTGGAGGTGCGGGCCTGCCCTTCTCCAGTGAACTGCCCAACGGCTGGTCTGTCCGTTTCTCAGCCTGTCCGATGTACGACAAGGACAAGAAGACCACGGAGTATGGCATATCGCCCGACCATTATGTGTCGTTGCAACAGAGTGATCTCCTCAAGAACAGAGACACCATCATCGAATACGCCCGTTCTCTGGTGCGATGACCAATAGTATATCTCTTTATTTTAGCGTTTAGGAATATGATTATACTGAGAAATCTGGCCATTGGCTACCGTCAGAAAGAAAGCACCAAGGTTGTTGCCGAGCATATCACGGCACAGATAGAGGCGGGTGTCCTCACCTGTCTCATCGGTCCCAATGGTGTAGGTAAGTCCACACTTCTTCGTACGTTATCCGCCTTCCAACCTCCATTGGGGGGTCAGATCCTCATCTCCAGAGAAGGCACCGACGACGGGGACGTGGATATCGCCACGCTGTCCGACCGCCAGTTGGCAAAGATGATTGGTGTAGTGCTCACCACGAAACTCGACGTACAGAATATGACTGTGGAGGAACTGGTGTCCTTGGGACGCAGCCCCTATACCGGTTTCTGGGGAAGGCTGCGTGAGGAGGATCGTGCTGTTGTCGACGAGAGCCTCCGTATGGTAGGCATTGAGACACTCAGGGAGCGTATGGTGCAGACACTCTCCGACGGCGAGCGTCAGAAGATGATGATCGCCAAGGCTTTGGCGCAGCAGACACCCGTTATCTTCCTCGATGAGCCGACGGCCTTCCTCGACTACCCCAGCAAAGTGGATATGCTGCAGCTCCTTCATCAACTGAGTCGTGAGACACATAAAACCATCTTTCTCTCCACCCATGACCTCGAGCTGGCTCTGCAGATTACCGACACCCTCTGGCTGATGCAGCCCCATGAGGCGCCCGTCATCGGTACGCCGAGAGCCTTAGCCGACAACGGAGCCCTCAGCCGTTTCATCGACCGTGAGGGCATCTGCTTCGACCGTGAGTCGCTCTCCATCCGCGTCACCAAACACTAATCCTCTCTCCATAGATCAAAAGATGTGTGGTTAGGCTTGGTAAGAACCTGATCTGATTCTTCTATCTTCTCATCACCGGTACTCACCACTGGCAGGCTGGATGCTACCATCAACGACTCAATATGAATGTGATAGCAGTACATAAGGGGTTTGATGTATTTCTTCATAATCAATTATTTTATCACTATTTTCTTTCCTTTATAAATATAAATACCTTTGTGGGGTAATATCACACGCAGACCGCTCAGGGTGTAATAACAGGAATCATCCTCACAACTCTTTAATATACCAATATCTGTAGGTTCCTGCATATTCAACCTTATATAAGAAGGAGAGGAACTGTTTCCTGCAATTCGCAAATAGCAACGGCCGGCAGGAATAACGACATCGGAATCCACAAGATAGAACCCTACTCCCGCCGATAGATTCCCCAAAGCATATATCGTCTCACCGTCACCTTTCACTGTGCCATCACTGGCAATGAGTAGGTTATCTCCAACTGTATCTGCCGACGTTACCACAGATACAGCATAAGTGCCGGGAGTTCCACTAACCACAACAGGTGTCTTCGCCGGTATCATCTCCACACGCTCTAAAATAGCAGCAGAATTTGTCGACTGCGTCACAATAAAAGGGGTTATCTCTGTCTGATTGGTGAAATCAAGTGAACTGGAAGATAAGTAGGTAATATAGCCCGCATCTCCGATGGTTATCGTCTCAGTGGCAGGAAGCTTCTTGTATAGGGATGCTTTCTTATAGCCGGATGATGAACCACTCGTGCAGCAAAAATCATTACTCGACTTTCTTTTAATATAACAGTTTGTGTTGTAAACAGACTTAATGTTTAACTCTTCTGAGGCCTTCTCTATGATCCACCGCGCCCGATTACTGGAATAGTCATCTGCCTCTTTTAGATAGTTACTCGACGGATTCGTAAGGTACTTATCTGTGTCTCTTATTTTAATCGCATAGATATTACTATTGGCATTTATCACCTCCAGTTTTAGAAACAACAGGCCGGAAGAGCTGTAACTATCAGGTATCGTAAAGGCGGTCTTGGTACTATTCAACCAAGTATTCGCTGTTATGGAGGCTATTAAGTTGCCATTAAACGCTTTTCCGATATACCCTTCATACGCTATTAGATAAGTACTCTCTGTATCGATCTCGTCCAGAGAGGTCATCTTCACATACACATCCTCAGCGGTAACCTGAAGCACCGCCAATAACAAACCGATCATTGAGATTATTCTTTCCATAGTTTCCTCTATTTTAAAGATTACGCTTGCAAAAATAATACGATATCACCAAACCGCAAACAACTTAAGAGTTTATTTTGTTAGAAAAACAAAGATTTTCTTGGCATAATATTATTTTTTGACTACCTTTGCACCTGCATTTCAAAAAAAGACTATTAGTAGCGCCTGTGGCGGAATTGGTAGACGCGCTAGACTTAGGATCTAGTGTTTCAGGACGTGCAGGTTCGAGTCCTGTCAGGCGCACCCTCCCCCTAATGAGTTTAGAGTTTACGGTAGTTGACAATTGACAATTACGTCTCGCTCTCTGATGTTGCAACCGTCTGACAGCGACGTTGCGACAATCTCTCTGTTTGGCTACCGTAACTACCCAGTCCCACCTACCATAAAAAAACTCCTATCATAGTTTTTCTCAAAAAAGGCTGCAAGGTTGTCACATCCCGCTATGGCAAAGGGCGTACAACCTGTCGGAGGTTGTCAAAGGTTGACACAAGGTTGTCACAACAGAGCCCCCTCCAACTCCCCCGAAGGGGGGCTTAAAACCTCTGTGTTGGTATTAACGGACATACATAAAGTAAGTCCCTACACAAATATGCAATGATCCATTTTTCATTATCCATCTGTTGCGTAGCAACATCCAATTCTCTCGAGAATTGAAGAGAAATAGGTATTAAAAGCCCGGTAAAAGGTGGTCTTTTGCCCTGAATTCTCTCGAGAATTGAAAAGATTTAGTGGCCTTCTCCGATCGAAAAATAACATATTAGCATTTACTGGCTACCTTAATTTGTTAATATTTCATAACTTGTGGGGTTATATGTGATTAAAAGCATGTTTTGTAGAAATAATTTCGCATTTCTTTGGAAATAAAGAAATAAAACAGTAATTTTGCAGCGTATTATTCTGCCCTAAGCAATGAAGAGAATCGGTCATGTCATTATCTCACTGGCATTATCCCTGCTGATAGTCTATCTGTCGGTAGGAGCCTCTTTAGTGCATTGCAACTGCTCGGGTAAGACACATATAGTCAATCCACTGGACATCAACAACCTCACAAAGAATGACGCGTCAGGATGTATGGAGGTGACCATAGAGAAGATCACTAATTTGCAGCAGGCCTCATCCTTCTTGAGCGATTTCACCGCCAGTTGGACGATAGTGGATGCATACTGTTTTCTCCCAATGGTTATCCAACCATTATATATAAACATACAAGACCGTCCCATCCTGAATCCCATACCCTTACCACCCAGGTTATACCTGAGTAAGATTCAGGTCCTTCTCCTTTGATCCTCACTATCTTCATCTACAGAGGCATATAGACAATATGTCTCTGCGGATCAATGTGTATTATTCGTAACATTACAAATAGAGAGGAGTCCCTATCCGATTTCTATTAAACCCCAAGAGAGAATCACCAGGACCCATCGTAGTAAGAAGAGGATAGAGACACGGGAAAAAATATGATTATATTGATGAACTACAAAAATATGATTGTCACCATCCTGTTGGGGATGGCGACAACTAAAGCGATGGCACAGAATGACAGCGTGCCACATATCGAGGATCAACAATTGAAAGAGGTGACGGTCGTCACCTCACGCCCCGGCATGGTGAAAAGCCGTGGACTGATGAACGCCGCGACAATCAACAGTACGGAGCTGACAAAGGCGGCGTGCTGTAACCTGGGGGAGAGCTTCACCACCAACCCCTCGGTGGATGTGAGCTACAGTGATGCCGCTACCGGCGCCAAGCAGATCAAACTGCTGGGACTGTCGGGTACCTATGTGCAGATGCTCACAGAGAATATCCCCAACTACCGTGGAGCCGCCTCCCCTTACTCGTTAGGCTACGTGCCGGGGCCATGGATGCAGAGCATCCAGGTGTCTAAGGGCGCCGCCTCCGTGAAAAACGGCTATGAGAGCATCACCGGACAGATCAATATCGAGTTTAAGAAGCCACAGCTCACCGACCAGGTCAATGCGAATGTCTATGGGAATAGCATGGGGAAGTTGGAGGCCAATGCCGACGGCAGCATCCACCTGACCGACCGGTGGAGCCTCGGGCTGATGCTCCACTATGAGGATAAATACAAAAACCATGACGGGAATGGAGACGGCTTCATGGACGAGCCGAACGTACAGCAGTATAACGGGCAGTTCCGATGGGCGTATTTCTCGCCCGGCTATATCTTCCAAGCCGGCGTGAGAGGCATCAAGGAGAGCCGCGTCAGCGGACAGATGACCGAGCACATGACCGACCACGACAAGAGACCCTACCAGATAGAGATGAACACCGACCGCTATGAGGCTTTCGCCAAGAATGCCCTGATCCTCAACCAAGAGCATAACACGAACATCGCACTGATCCTCAACGGTTCCTATCATGACGTGAGCTCTTTCTTCGGGGCAAAGAACCATCTCGCATACGACCTCACACAGAAGAACCTCTACGCCTCGCTGCTCTTTGAGAATGACTTCACGCCGATGCATAACATCAGCGCCGGAATAAGCTTGAACCAAGACTCCTACGACGGAACGCATAGTTATATCACTTCAGTGGGCGGTGACCAACAGAGAAAAAGGTATATGAAAGAGACCACACCGGGGGCATACACACAATATACGTTCAACCTCAACGATAAGTTCATCGCCATGGCTGGCCTACGCATGGATCACACGAATATCTACCACAGGACATTCGTCACACCGAGGGCACACCTGAAATGGACGGCCAACGACCATATCTCCCTGCGGGCATCCGCAGGAAAAGGTTACCGCACCGTCTTTCCCATGGCAGAGAACCTCTTCCTCCTCTCATCAGGGAGAGACCTCTCCGTCACAGACACTCCTGAGCAGGAAGAAGCATGGAACTATGGGGTTTCCGCCACCTTCGACATCCCGCTTTTTAAGAAAAATCTACAGGTGAATGCGGAGTATTACTATACTGACTTTCTCCATCAGGTGGTGGTGGACTATGACAGCGACCCTGGAGCAATCCGCATCGATAACCTACAGGGAGACAGCTACAGTCATACCTTTCAGATTGATGCCACCTACCCCGTCATCCCAGGACTCTCCCTCACCGCCGCCTACCGAAGGAATATCGTGAAGACCACCTTCGGCGGCGTGCTGATGGACAAGCCGCTCACCAGTAAATACAAAGGACTGCTCACCGCCTCGTACAAGACGGCACTGGGACTTTGGCAGTTTGACGCTACCCTGCAGCTCAACGGAGGGGGCAGGATGCCGGCTTACCTCACCACAACCGGAGAGAACACGCTCGTGGTCTCCCACTCCTACCATAGCTTTGAACAGGTGAACGCACAGATTACACGCTGGTTCCGACATTTCAGCATCTATGCCGGCGGGGAGAACCTCACAAGTTTCAAACAGAAGAACCCGATCATCGATGCTTCCAATCCTTGGGGGACAACCTTCGACCCCACACTGATTTACGGACCGGTGGAAGGGGCGATGTTCTATATCGGTATAAGATTCAACTTAGAGAAAATCATTTAAAAGAAATATTCCATTAATAACCATTTAATACATTACGACAATGAGAAATTTATTTATGACTATGATGCTCGCCCTCTCTGTAGCGGCAGTCTCAGCAAAAGACATCAAAACCCTCGTGGTAACCACCAATCCTGTGATGCACTGTAACAGCTGCGAGGAGAAAATCAAAAACAATATCCGCTTTGAGAAAGGTATCAAGAATATCGAGACAAACGTGGAGGAACAGAAGGTTACCATCACCTATGACGCTGACAAGAACTCTGCCGAGAATATCAAGAAAGCCTTCCGGAAAATCGGCTATGAGGTGTCGGACTACTCCGCCAAGGAGGAGAAGTGCGCTGAGATGAAGGAATGCTCCAATTGTGAGGAAAAAGGGGAGATAAAGGCGTGCTGTAAGAAAGCCGAGGGTATGAAAAAAGACTGCTGCAAAGAGATGCAGCAAGGCACCTGCGAGAAAGCCGAGGGCATGAAAAAAAACTGCTGCAAAGAGATGCAGCAAGGCACCTGCGAGAAAGCCGAGGTGAAGTAAGAGACGGTTGTAAGACCTATCTGAAAATATTCTAGATTACTATTCTAACAACTTATTATCAACGGTCTATGAGAAGAAAAGATTTATTACCCGTCGTGCAAACGATGTCCGTTTATCTGCAAAGGACTGTCATTTGCATGATCGTATTGCTCTGTGCCACCGTCACGATGGCACAGAAGAACGTGACCGGAACGGTCACCGACATGAGTATGACACCTTTACCTGGTGTGAGCGTAATCGTGAAAGGAGCCACTGCGGCTACTACTACAGACATCAACGGTAAATATCAGGTCACCGTACCCGATGAGAACTCGGTGCTGGTTTTCAGATTCATCGGTATGGATCCCTATACCGTCAGTGCCAAGGGAAAAACCGTCATCGACGTGAAGATGAAAGATGCCACCATCGAACTGCAAGAGGCCGTGGTGGTCAGTACCGGTTATCAACGTATCAGCAGAGAGCGGTCAACAGCCGCCTACGGCTTCGTGGACAACAAGAAACTGACGCAACAGATGCACAAAGACCTGATATCCGCCTTGGAAGGGCAGGTGGCCGGTCTCAGGATGGATATCAACCCCAATACCGGAGAGAGTTCCCCGATCTTACGTGGTATAGGTACGTTCTCCAATAATGTGGGAACGCAGCCGCTGATCGTAGTGGATGACATGGCGACCAACCTTACTCTCGATGAGATCAATCCTTATAACGTAGAGTCGGTGACAGTGCTGAAAGATGCGGCAGCAGCCTCTATCTACGGTGCCCTTGCCGCCAACGGTGTGATCGTCGTCACTACGAAGCAAGCCAAAGACAGCGGGGTGAAGGTGGATATCAACGCCGACTGGTATGTCAGTACGAAGCCTAACCTGAAGAGCCTGCATTATGCCAATGCCAACGACATGATCGACTTCCAGAAAGAGATGTACGACGCACGGGTGGCTAATGCCGGTGGCGTACAGAACTTCTTCAACACTTTCAGTACGAATTACTACAGTCCGCTCTACCAGCTGTACAGAGACCAGGAAGAGGGGAAGGTCACTGAGGCACAGGTGAGCAGCACCCTTGCGCAGTGGCGTAACAACAACTACTACGACCAGTTCCGTGAGAATGCGTGGCGTACCTCTGTCACACAGCGTTATAACGTGGCGCTGAACAGCCACTCCACCAAGAGCAGCAACTTCGTCTCCATCGGCTATGAGCACGACAACAACAGGCTCCTCAACGATAAAGACAACGCGTTCTCCCTGTATTACAAAGCCAACTTCAAGGTGAAGAAATGGCTGTCGGTCAACGCAGGCCTCGACAGTCGTATCTCCAAAAGCTCCGCTCCCTCCACCAATGTGGACCTCACGACACAGGATGTCTATACCGCCATCGTAGATGCGGAGGGGAACCGCATACAGCAGCCCTACGCCAATGTGAGCGGTTATCTGGGAAGTGCCGTCAACGGTACTACCGCCGCCCTGTATGCTGAGGACCCCAGGTTTATGTCATATTCCTTCAACGTCCTGGATGTCCTGGGGGAAGCTTTCCAGAAGACACGTTACACACGCATGCGCCCCTTCGCCAGTCTGGAGGTAAGATTCCTGGGGATGTTCCGCTATACGACGATGTTCCAATACGACTGGGCAGAGAGTAAGAACGAGTTGCAGAGCGGCGCCGATACCTATATGATGCGCCTGAGCCATAATGCCTTCATCGACAACAACGGAGCCAGTCAGCTGCCGGAAGGCGACCGCTACTACCAGCGATCCTCCGTCAGCAAGCGTTACACCTTCCGTAATCAGCTGAACTTCGACAAGACCTTCAACAAAGCACATTCCGTCAATGCCATCATGGGTCTGGAGTTCCGAGAGAACCATCTCCCTCCCTCGGTGGAAGAACTGATGTATGGCTACAATGCCCAGACACTGACCTCTCAGCGTATGGACTGGTATTCCCTCTCCACCGATGGCATTGAGAGCTTGGTCTATGGCAAGTCGATCAAACTGAACGGCGTCCCTACAAAGAAGTCGGATGTCTTCCACCGTTATGCTTCTTTCTATGGCAACGCATCGTATAATTATAAATACAAATATAATATCACGGGAAGTATCCGCTGGGACGAGGCAGACCTCTTCGGACTGGACACCCGTGAGCAGCATCATCCCTTGTGGAGTGTGGGAGCTGGATGGAACATCACCAGCGAGCCCTTCATGAAGAACATTACATGGATCGACTATCTGAAACTCCGCGCTACCTATGGTATCAACGGTAATGTGGACCAGAGCAGCACCACCTACTTCATCGCTACCTACAAGACAATCTCTACGGCTCTTCATCCCTTGGGACTTACCTATCTCAACTATGATGATGATGACCTGCCGAACCCGAAGCTACGCTGGGAGAAGACGGCCACGACAAATATCGGCCTTGACTTCCGCTTCCTGGACAACCGACTGTCGGGTAGTATCGAATACTACAACCGTCATGGTTCCGACCTGCTGGTACGTAAGTACTTAGACTCTACGGTGGGTGCCAAGAGCCGTGTCATCAACAATGGCGAGATCCGCAACCAAGGTATCGAGCTGACCCTCAACGGGAATATCATCCATCATAAAGACTGGAACCTGAACGCATCGGTCAACTTCTCTCATAATAATAATAAGGTGGTGGCCGTGGATGAGGATCCTACCAATATCGCATCCAGCTATATCACCTCTCCAGCAAACTATTTCAAGAAAGGCACCGCCTACAACACCCTGTGGGCCTACCGCCTGAGCCGCATCGTCAACGGTTATCCAGTCATCCTCGATGCAGAGGGGAACGAGATGGCCACCTTCGATGCCGACGGGAATGTGGAGAGCGTGCAGACCACCAGCACTCTCAAGGGCACCGACGCCTTGGTCAATATGGGTACCATCACCCCGAAATACAACGGCACCTTCCAGCTGAACCTCCGTTACAAAGCATTTGAGGTGAATGCCATGCTGGTGTTCGCAGGAGGGAACAAACTGCGTATGGACGTGGCCGACCTGAGCGAGGGCGGCTTCAATATGCGTGACACCCATATCCTCGACAGATGGAACGGCGGCAGTAACGAGGGCGTACGTATGTACCTCGATATGAACGATAAGGCAAGACAATATGCCAGTACCTTCAATGAGTGGTGGAGATATTCCGACACGCAGGTGAAAGATGCCGACTATATGAAGCTGCGCAGTGTCAACATCGCATATAACCTGCCGAAACAAATCTGTGACAAGATGCGACTGAACAGCATGAAGCTGACCCTTCAGGTCAACAACCTCTTTACTTGGTGCAAGGCAGGCAATGACATCGACCCGGAATCATACGGACTGAACTCAGGAACACGCTCCGTCAAACAGCCACGTACCTTTGCCATCGGATTCTCTACAAGTTTTTAACACTCAAAACAAATTACTATCATGAGAAAAATCATATATTCAGTAATGCTCGCCATCACCGTCTCCCTGACAGCGTGTGACAATTATATCGACATTACGCCGAAAGGTGCTATCACCGTGGACTCTGTCTATACCTACTATGAGATGGTGCTCTTCCCCAACCGTACCTATTGGCCCAGCAGCTTCGCCCTGCTCTGCGATGATGCCTATACGACAGAAGCCAATATCACCGGAAAAGAGTCGACGACAACCGACGGCATCAACTTCACATTCAATGAAAGCGCCGATCGAAAGGAATTGGGGCAGAATAACCTCTACGAGAACTGCTACACCTATATCATGAGATATAACCTGATCATCAGTAATATCGATGATGCCGTAGGTAACGAGGACCTCAAGAAACTGGCCAAAGCGGAAGCGAAGATCCTGCGCGCATGGGAACATTTTATTGTGCTGAACACCTATGCTAAAGGATATAACCCTGAGACAGCGGCAGGAGATCCCGCCATCGCTATCATGGATGCCTATAACCTGGAGGCACAACCGAAGAAATCCACGGTGGAGGAGACCTATCAGTTTATCATCCGGGATATCGACGAGGCACTGCCTTACCTGCAAGAGACACCCGACCTGACAGGACACCCCTCCCTCGCCTACGGATACGCGCTCAAGGCTCTCGTGCACCTCTTCCACCACGACTGGCAGACGGCTAAGGAAGCTGCTGAGAGATGTCTCGCTCTCAACAACAGTCTGGTTGACTATACCACCATCTCCAAGGTGACCAGCAACACTCCGTATCGTTATGCCGCAGGACAGAACGGCAACCCTGAGGTCTTGGATATCACCACCTCCTCCGTAACGTTCACCGCCACCTTGATGTATAACTATGGTATGATCAGTCCGGAACTGACAGAACAGTTTGACAAAGTCAATGACCAACGATACAAACTGTTCTTCCAACAGAGCGGCAATGCCTACTACTACGATGCCGGATCAGGTGCCTCTCTCTGGTTGGCAGGGGCTACCCTTAAACGATTCTATTACAGCACCGTGGGACTTCGTACAGCTGAGGTGTACCTCATCCTGGCAGAGGCCAACGCCCGTCTGGGTAACAATGCGGCTGCCATGGAATTGGTGAACCAACTACGTACCAACCGTATCAAGAACTACGTGGCTGAGTCGGCTCCTTCTTCCACGAAGGAGATGGTGGAGCTCATCATCACCGAAAGACGTAAAGAGCTGCTCTTCGGCTTCCACCGGTTCTGGGATCTCAAACGTCTGAACCAAGAGAGCGATTACGCGAAGACAATCACGCGTACCTTCCCGCTCAACAAACCAGAGAGCCAGAAGACCTACACCCTGGGCCCCGACTCACGCCTGTACATCATTCCGTTCCCGATGTCTGCCCGTGAGAAGAATCCGAACCTTACCCTCAATACAGATGAATAACTCATGAGACTTCATGTAAGAAAAATAATATTTACGACAACCCTCATCATTGCACCTGCCCTCGCGGGTGCGATGATGAGTCATCATTCTAATACCATCACAGCAGGGAACATCCTGCAAGACACCACGAGAATGGAGATGTCAGGCATTGACACCTGTTGCGTTCCCGTCAAGCCCAAGCAGAAAGAAAATGAATATGAGAGACTGTTGAAGAAAGGGGGAACCGTTCAGGAAGGAGTGCTCACCGTTCGACATATCGACAAAAAATGGTATTTCGAGATTCCAGAGGAGATCATGGGGAGACTGTTTCTCGTTGTCTCTCGTTTTACCCATGTGCCTCAGGGCTTCTCCAAGCTGCCCGGTGAGATGATCACCAGCAATACCATCTACTTCGAGAGACGTGACACCTCCGCCGTTTTTATGAGGATGTACCTGAAGTCACAGTTTGCTGATCCTGAGGAGGATATCGCGACACTGGTTGACAAATCCACCATCGACCCTATCATGATGAGGTTCGACGTGATAGGCAGAAACAAAGAGACAGGAGCCAGCATGATTGATGTCACCAACCTGTTCTTACAGGATAACAACGTGATGACTTTCAGCAATACCGACAAACAACAGATAGGCATCGGTGCCGTACAGCCCGACCGCACTTTCATCGATACCATCAAGACCTACCCTATCAATATAGAGGTGAGTACGATGCGCACCTACGCTACGGTGAACGGTACTAAGGCCCATATTCCCGCAGGACGCGCGGCAGGCTTTGTCACGTTAAACACCAACACCAGTATCGTACTGCTGCCGGAAAATCCCATGCAGCCACGCTTTGAGGATAACCGCGTGGGATATTTTGTGAACGGCTTCACGAAATTCTCTGATTCCGCACCCTCCAAGAAATATGCCATCGTGTCACGCTATCGTCTGGAACCGAAAGATCCCAAGGCATACGCTGCGGGAAAGTTGACAGAGCCAAAGAAACAGATTGTCTATTATATCGATCCGGCGACACCAAAGAAATGGGTACCCTACCTCATTGCCGGCGTCAACGACTGGAACAAAGCCTTCGAGGCCGCAGGGTTCAGGGATGCCATCGTGGCGAAGGAGATGCCCACTGACGGTAACATCAGTCCCGATGACGCACGGTACAGCTTTATCCGGTATCTGCCGAGTGAGACGGAAAATGCCTATGGCCCCCGTATCGTGGATCCCCGCTCCGGTGAGATCATCGAGGCTCATGTGTGTTGGTATCATAACGTGATGAATCTTGTCAGGAAATGGTATATCATACAATGCGGTCCCCTCGACAGACGCGCCCAGAAGATGCAGTTGGATGACAAACTGATGGGGCAACTGATACGCTTCGTCAGTTCTCATGAGGTAGGACATACCTTAGGCCTGCGCCATAATATGCTCTCCAGCTCCTTCACACCTGTGGAGAAACTGCGTGACAAGAAATGGGTGGAGTCACATGGACATACCTACTCGATCATGGACTACGCACGCTTCAACTACGTAGCACAGCCGGAGGATCACATCGGTGAGGAAGGTCTCTTCCCGCGTATCAACGACTACGACAAATGGGCTATCCGCTGGGGGTATCAGTATCGTCCGGAATATAAAGATCCTTTCAAGGAGAAAGAGGCTCTCCGCACACAGGTTTCTGAGATGCTGCGAAAGAATCCTCATGTAGCCTATTGTGGTGATGAGGGAAAAGGACAGGATCCACGCAGTCAGACGGAAAGTTTGGGAGACAATAACATGAAGGCGAGCGACTATGGTATCAAGAACCTGAGACGTGTCATTGACCACTTGGAGGAGTGGACGGCACAACCCGACGGACAGTATGACGACCTTGCTGACATGTACAAGAACGTACGGGCACAGTTCCAGCGTTACTGCGGTCATGTGCAGCGAAACGTGAATGGGAGACAGAAGAATACCATACCGGGGATGAAACCCTTTGAGATCACTCCTAAGCACACACAGAAAGAAGCCATTGAATGGATAGGGAAGAATGTCATTGAGCCACCCCTGTGGCTCTATCCGCAAGACATCCTCGACAAGGTGGGGACAGATGCGGAGGCAGAGATTATCGGACGGTCCCGTACTACCTTGGCCTTCCTGTTGGCTCCTATGATGATTACCAATCAACAGAAGGGGGGTGTCTATCCGGTGGAGGAATATCTCAATGACGTCTTCGACACCGTATGGAAACCTTTGGACGACAAAGAAGAGAAGCGCAACGAGATCCGCCGGCAGGTGCAACGCCATTATCTCGGATTGTTGGAGGCATATATCCTTCCCAAGAAGGATGAGAAAGGTGCTGCCTCTGTCGATGTGACAGCCACCTACAGCGATGCCCTGTTATATGTGCTCCGACACTTGGACAAGGTGGAGGCATACGTAAAACAACAGAAGAGCGACATTGTGAAGGGTTTCCTCAACGACTACCACTATGACAATCTCCTCAAGCGGATCCAGCTCATCCGCGACAGACAGCTCACAGAGTTCATTTTCAGGTAGTACATCATTTCAGATATCATCCACCACCTCTCCGTCTCGCAGATGAATAGTACGGTCGGTAAGGGAGGCGAGCTCCTCATCATGTGTGACGATGACAAAGGTCTGGCCGTAACGGTCACGCAGATCGAAGAAGAGTTGGTGCAGCTCCTGCTTGTTCTTACTGTCCAGGCTGCCTGACGGTTCGTCGGCAAGGATGACGGCAGGATTGTTTATCAGGGCACGCGCCACTGCCACCCGCTGTTTCTCTCCGCCCGACAACTCATTGGGTTTATGATGGGCACGGTCGAGCAATCCCATAAACGACAACAGCTCCTCCGCACGTTTCTGTGCCTCTTTATGCGAGGCGCCGCCGATAAAGGCGGGAATCATGATATTCTCCAAGGCTGTAAACTCTGGCAGCAGCTGATGAAACTGAAAGACAAATCCGATATGTTTGTTTCGGAAGTCGGATAACTTCCTCTTACTCAGTTTACTCACCTCGATACCGTCGATACGGATGGTGCCTCCGTCGGGATAATCCAGTGTCCCGATAATCTGCAACAGCGTGGTCTTGCCGGCTCCGCTCGGGCCGACTACACTCACGATCTCCCCTTTTGCGATATGCAGGTCTATACCTTTCAATACTTGTAACGACCCGAAACTCTTGGTGATATTTGATATATCAATCATAATTGTTCTTTTTTATAGTGATGATAGTGGCTATAGATAGATAAACCTTAAACTATAAACCTTAAACCTTAAACCATAAACCTTAAACCTTAAACCTTAAACCATAAACCTTAAACTAAGAACTATGCACTCATTTCCTCCGCCTTATGTGAAGATTGATCCAATCATGTATCTGCGTGTAGGCACTCAGCTGCTCACTCTTCTGCGGGGCGGCGAACGTCATCATGTTCACCGGCTCTCCATACTGGTCAGGGAAGATAATCATCAGGTTGTCGTTTTGGTAATACTGCATAATCTCTTGCGGCAGCTTCTCAAAGACGGGCTTATAACTGATAGTACCCTTACGAGCGGTGATGATTACCAGCAGATGGTCTTCATTGACATTACTCATCAACCGCGGTATCTCGTTCCAATGTTCCATCGGGGTATATTCCGCACGCACATGAGAGTACATATTCTGGATATACTGATTGATGAGCGACAGCGACGTCTGCTTGGCATGGAACTGGATACGGCACTCCATATTCCCCGCCATACGAGCCAGACGATCCATCCAGCGATGGAAGCCCGGCTCATATTCTACCCTACTCGGCACAATCACCTGGATACGACGAATCGTATTCAAGGGTTGCCCCAGCCGTGTGATGACAATCTGGCGATTCAGCTCGGTGGTGAGGTTCTCGGTAAACATCCCCCAGAAATGATCATTCTCCGACTTGCGCTCATGCAGTCCGACGACCACTTCCGAGGCATCGTATTCCTTGAAGGCATGCACGATACCGTTGGCGATATTCGTGGCGATACGACTCTGAGTCTGTATGCGCACATCCGCGGCGCTTGCCACCTTCGAGGCTTTCTCCAACAGAATCTTACCCTTTGCCTGATTCGATGCGACATCCATATCGTCAAGAACAACATTCAGTCCGATCAGCCCACGGTTCAACTTAGGATTACGCATCATGATACCCACACTGAGTAATGCCGGCATGTGCTCCTCGCTCTTCAATGCCAGGAGGATTTTCTCATCATCGCCGCTCTTGCCGATATCATTATCCACAGGATTGTCGAGCACTATCTTCCTACACGCATGCTCCGTCACCACAGAAGAGATGATACACGTGAAGAGAATCATCATCACCACGCCGTTTAACATCTCATTATCGACAAGATACTGACCATCAGCGACCTGCAGATGCCGGCCTACCATTACGATGGCGATAGAACCGGCAGCGTGCGCACTGGTAAGTCCGAACATCATGTGCCCGTAACTCAAAGGGAAACGCAAACCGATTCCTACGAGATATCCGGCAAGCAGTTTACCCACCGTTCCGATCACGACCATCATCAATACGATATAGGCAGTGTGCCAACTGTAGAACAGCACCCTGACATTGATGAGCATACCTACTCCTATCAGAAAATAAGGGATGAACAGGGCGTTACCGATAAACTCCAGCCTTCCCATCAGAGCCGAGACACGCGGAATATACCGGTTGAGGAGCAGTCCGGCATAGAAGGCGCCAAAGACACCCTCCAATCCTATCAGACTGCAAATGGCAGAGCAAAAGAAGAGGATGCTCAGCACGAAGATAAACTGTGTTACGGCATCGGAATAACGCTGCAGGAACCAACGGGTTACACGCGGTATCAGCAACAGCAGCACCACACAGTATATCAACAGCTTTGTCAAAATCCACCCTACGGAGAGAGGCACAGGCGCTGAGGATCCATTGTCAGCCAGACTGACAATCATAGATAAGGAGAGGAGCGCCAGGGTCAGGGCTATCATGCTCGCTCCCACACTGATCGTCACACTCTTATGTCGCTGCAAACCATATTTCCCGACGATAGGATAGGCGATGAGCGTATTACTGGCCATGATACAACAGAGCAAGAGAGTGGCATGCACGGAGTATCCCATGAAATTGATACCTGCGATATAGACCAAGATGAAAGGTATCAGGAAGGTGAGCAGTCCGAACAGGGTCACCTTCCTGATATTCTTCCGCAGTCCGTCGGTATCCATCTCCAATCCCGCCAAGAACATGATATAGTAAAGTCCCACCTGTCCGAAGAGCTCAAAGCTGTTGTCACGCTCCAAGATATTCAGTCCGTACTTACCTACAATGACGCCAGCCAGCACCATTCCGATAATATGAGGAATGCGCAGTTTTGTCATAATCATCGGTGCCAGCAAGATGATGCACAGTACGATGAAGAACACCCATGTGGGGTCGGTGATGGGAAAGTAGCTACTAAACATACTGCAAAAATACAATTTTTTTTTAATATTCGGTGGATAAAGAAGAAATAATTGAGGGGGAGAGGGGAATAAGGGAAAGGGGATAAAGGATGGGAGGATGAGGGGGGTAGTAATAAAAAAATATTTAAATTATACGGATAATAAGATGAAATGTTGTAATTTTGCAGCGTTTTATAATGATAACAAATAGTGAATAGGTATGAAAGTGGCAATTGTTGGCGCCAGTGGCGCTGTAGGTCAGGAGTTTCTCCGTATATTGGAGCAGCGTAACTTCCCCATGGATGAGTTGGTGTTGTTTGGCAGCGAGCGTTCTGCCGGCACCGGTTATCTCTTCCGTGGTAAGGAGCATGTGGTGAGACTCTTACAGGATAACGATGATTTCAAGGATGTGGACATCGCCTTCACCTCTGCCGGAGCAGGCACAAGCAAGAAGTTTGCCGACACCATCACACGCTATGGCGCGGTGATGATCGACAACAGTTCTGCCTTCCGTATGGATGAGGATGTACCCTTGGTAGTACCCGAATGCAATGCCGAGGATGCCCTGAGGCGTCCCCGTGGCATCATCGCCAACCCCAACTGCACCACCATCATGATGGTGGTCTGTCTGCAACCGCTTGAGAAACTGTCACATATCAAGCGCATCCGCGTGGCAAGCTATCAGAGTGCCAGCGGAGCCGGTGCCGCCGCCATGGCAGAATTACAGCAACAGTATAAAGAGATTCAGGAGAACAAACCTATCACTGTGAGGAAATTCCCTCATCAGCTGGCATATAACGTGATTCCGCAGATTGATGTCTTCCAGTCGAACGACTATACGAAGGAAGAGATGAAGATGTATTACGAGACACAGAAAATCATGCATACTGACGCAAGATGCTCCGCTACCTGCGTACGTGTATCATCCTTACGCAGTCATAGTGAGAGTGTGTGGATTGAGACAGAGGAGCCTATCTCTGTTGAGGATGCCCGCAAGGCACTGGCTGCCGCGCCGGGAATTACCCTTCGTGATGATCCTGCCAACCTCGTTTATCCCATGCCGTTGGAGACTGCCGGACAGGATGATATCTATGTGGGACGCATCCGCAAAGATATCGCCGACGACAACGGTCTTACTTTCTGGCTCAGCGGCGACCAGATCCGTAAGGGTGCTGCCCTCAACGCCGTGCAGATCGCGGAGTATCTGATTAAGAATAGTTAGTTACTACATAGAAACCTAAGATGCCAAGTTCTTTTGATTCCACATTAATATTTGAACCAGTTCATGGTGCTTTAGATTTAATGGGGAAAGCATTTGGAAAAATAACAGATGCTACAGGGACAACTAAAGCTGCTTAGACAATACTTCCTTGGTTAATGCCTTCTCAATATGTAGGATGGTTACGTACAGGTAATCGTCCAGGAACTGAAGGAAACACAGGTTTTGGAGAAGATAAGATGAGTCAATATATTAACGAAATGTTCGACCTCGGAGTAGCACCTTCCGCAATGAAAGGGTTTGGAAGAGCTGCTAAAACAGCAGATAAAGGAGTAAGGAAAGTGTTTCAACATCCATCAGAAACCTTAATAGGAAAGGGATTTAATCCATCAGATACACCATTAGGAAAACAATATGCTATAGATTCAGGTCTATATCCAGATTTTTCCAAAATGACTAGAGCAGAAAAAATACAATATTTGAAAACTCAAAAAGAATTAGCCCAAAGGGTTGACCAAGCAAGAACTCTCGATGCTCTTAGAATGACTAAAGATAGGTTAAGAAATGGTGGATTTAATAGATTAGAACAATCTATGGTTGACGATGCAAATAATATAAGTTCAGATATTTTGACTTCAAGTAAAACAAATCCTCCTCTTTCCGAAGGAGCTGAAGATATGATCTATTATAACATATTAGATAACAAAACTAAAATTCTTAAAGCCAAGCCTACGAAAGGTACGGCAAAAGAAGTTCAAATAAAAACGAAGGATACTAAATCTTTACGTTCTAAAGATGCTGGGGTAGGAGTTTTTGATAAATATTTTGCATGGTTTAGAGATGCTCCTCAAAAGGTCGCAGGATTATCCAAAGGAAATAAAGGTGCTGCACATGAATTTACACATTATTTTTATTTTCCATTTAGACGTCCGAAAGGATTTGATCCTCGTATAGGAAATCTTTAGGAATATTAGTATTATACATCTCCAACATCTCAAGAAATTGTGGCCAGAGGAACTCAACTTAAAAATTATTTCGGATTAAAAGAGGGTGAAAAATTAACTCCAGAAATGTGGAACTATGCTAAAAGGCATTATGCTACAGATGTTGCTGATAATAATATGAGAACTTTTTTCAAGGCAGCAAACAATAAATCACCTAATCATCCATTCTTTTTATAGTGGTTAAATAGAAATGCCCCTGCTATAGGAGGAGTCGCAACCGTAGGAACAACATTATTAAATGAAAAATAATCATATGAATAATAAACAATGTACTTCAGAATTTCTAAAAACTTTTCG
>FLNV01001623.1_pt1 | contig 32203 bp, 24 predicted proteins | sample 1140351 | NCBI WGS metagenome assembly FLNV01 (sample SAMEA3878207, study PRJEB12797) | bioreactor metagenome | biome: Moose rumen | place: Sweden | collected 2011-10
CTGAGAATCTCTTGCACCGTGCCGCGTTCCAAGATCTCGCCGTTGTGCATCACGGCCACGTCGTCGGCAATCTCGGCCACCACGCCGAGGTCGTGGGTGATGAAGATCATGCCCATGCCCGTTTCGGCTTGCAGCTTGCGCAACAGCCGGAGGATTTCGAGTTGCACGGTCACATCCAAGGCGGTGGTAGGCTCGTCGGCGATGAGGAGTTTGGGATGGCAGGCGATGGCCATGGCAATCATCACACGCTGCTTCTGTCCGCCCGAAAGCTCGTGCGGGTAGCTGTCGTAGATGGCTTCGGGCCTCGGCAGCATCACCTGCTTGAACAGCTCGATGACGCGCTTCTTGGCTTCGGCCTTGCTCACCGTTTCGTGCTGCAAAATCATCTCGGCCACCTGAAAACCACACTTGTAGACAGGGTTGAGCGAAGTCATCGGCTCTTGGAAGATCATCGCGATGCGCTTGCCGCGCACGTCGGCCATCTCTTTTTCGGAGAAGCCCTTGATTTCGTCGCCTTCGATTTGGATGCTGTCGGCGCTGATGCGGCTCAGCTTCTCGTTGAGCAGGCGCATGATGGCCAACGAGCTGACCGACTTGCCCGATCCCGACTCGCCCACAAGCCCCAAGGTGCGCCCGGCAAACACGTCAAGGTCGATGCCATGCACGGCTTCGCTCCATTGCCCCTCGCGGGAAAAGGAGACCTTCAGGTTGCGCACTATTAATAAAGGTGTGGACATCGTCGCTAATTTGTTGCAAAGGTACGGTTTTTTTGGTTAACCCCAGCCGCCTATGTCATTCCGAGTCGTGATATGTGCGAATGGAATCTATAGGCGGCGGTTCAATTCAATAAATTGTCTATTTTTGTGCCGTTTATTATTATGCTATTGGTATTATGAAAAAGTATTGGGTTTATATGATGCAAAGTGCCAATGGAAGGGCGTTATATACTGGCGTTACCAATGATTTGGTAAGACGTGTTGGCGAGCATAAGGAAGGCAAAGGATCTGTGTTTACGGCAAAGTATAAATGCCATAAACTGGTTTACTTTGAGGAGTTTGGGCTGGTTGATCAGGCGATTGCGAGGGAAAAACAAATCAAGAACATGACTAGAGCGGCTAAGGAAGAATTGATTGATACAATGAATCCACTAAGAATAGATTTATTAGAGTAGTAAAACTTAGCCTCCCATGTCATCCCTTGCCGAGGCATGTGCGAATGGGATCTATGGGAGGCGGCATGGTGATTAAAAACCTTTCAAGCCGGCCTTATAAGCCATAGATTCCATACCCGCCAGCCCTTGCAAGGAATGACATGCCTTATAAGGCCTAACTTAAACTGAAGATTCAACCAACCTTAATGAAATAATTTCTATCTTTGTGCAAAATATCATGCCATGAAAAAACATTTGCTATTCCTCTTCGCCCTGTTGCCCATGATGGCCTGGGCGCAATTCGACAACTACTTCACCGATGCCTCGCTGCGCGTCGACTATTGCTTGACCGGCAACCACAACACGACCACCTACTCGCTCAAGGAACTCATCCGAGAACCCTATTGGAGCGGCTCGAAGACCAACCTCATCGACAACCTTGAGTTTGGCAGCTATATCGTCAAGGTCTATGAGGCCGGAACGGAACACCTGTTTTTTTCCAAGGGCTACCAAAACCTTTACGGCGAATGGCAGACCACCGACGAGGCCTTCCGCGTCACCAAGACCTTCGACGAGTCGGTCATCGTGCCTTTCCCCAAGGTGAAGATCGACATCGCCTTGTGCTACAAGACTTGGGAAGGCGAACTGAAGGAAGGGATGCGCTTCACCGTCAGCCCCGACGACTATTTCATCCGCGACTACGACAACCTCCACCTGCCCGTCTATGAGGCATGGATCGGCAACAAGGATATCACCAAAGCCGTTGACATTGTGATACTTCCCGAAGGCTACACGCAAGCCGAGATGGGCAAGTTCCTCAAGGACTGCGACTTCTTCGTGGAGAGCATGTTCAGCTACGCGCCCTACGACCGCTACCGCGAGAGCTTCAACATCCGTGGCGTGATGGTGCCTTCCGAGGAGAGCGGCTGCACCATGCCCGGCGACCGCATCTACAAGAACACCGCCATGCGCTTCAGCTTCTGGACCTTCGACAGCGAGCGCTACTGCATGAGCACCGACAACCGCGACATCCGCGACCTGGCCGGTCAGGTGCCCTACGACCAAATCTATATTTTGATGAACACCGAGAAATACGGTGGGGGAGGCATCTACAACTTCTATTGCTCCAGCGCGAGCAGCAACGGCTTTTCGAGCGATGTCATCATCCACGAGTTCGGACACGGCTTCGCGGGATTGGCCGACGAATACTACAACGACGACACTTACGGCGACATGTACAACAACGACCTTGAGCCTTGGGAACCCAACCTCACGACGCTCGTCGACTTCGACGCGAAATGGAAGGACATGATGGACAAGAAAACGCCCATCCCCACGCCGCGCGAGAAGAAATACGAAAACACAATTGGCGTGTTTGAAGGCGGTGGCTACGAACCTGAAGGCGTCTATAGCCCCCACATGGACTGCCTGATGAAGACCTTCAACGGCCACGACTTCTGCCCCGTCTGCCAACGCGCCATCGAGCGGATGATTCTTTATTATAGTGAGTAGTTACCAGTTGGCAGTTAGCAGTTGACAGTTAACTGAACAACTGCAAACTGAAAACTGAAAACTGCAAACTGAACAACTGAACAACTGATGAACTATCTCGACCTCATCATAGCAATCGTTCTGTTCCTCTTCGGCTGGAGAGGCTGGCGCAAAGGCCTCATCATCGAAGTGGTCACCTTGTTGGCCTTCGGCGTGGGCATCTATGGCGCGATGCACTTCTCCGACTTCACGGCGGCGCATTTGAAGGACTTCATGGAAATCGACCCTAAATACTTGAATACCATCGCTTTCGTGCTGACTTTCATCCTCTTGGTGATTTTGGTCAACCTCATCGGACGTTTGGTCACCAAGGCGGTACGCGCCATGAACCTCACGTTCTTCAACAAGTTGGGTGGTTTCGTTTTCGGAGCGGCCAAAGGATTGCTGTTGTGCAGCACTTTTGTGTTGGTATTCAATAATTTGCAGATGCTTGGGATAGTCAAGGACGACCTAAAGAAAGATTCCTATCTCTTCCCTTATGTAGAGATGACCGTACCTTATCTATATAAAGGCTTCGACTTGGTGAAGGATTTCGCAAAAGAACAACTGCAACAGGAAGAAACAGCGCCTTCGGAGGATAAGGCGACGGAGCAAGACAATACTACTGTTCGTTGGCCCGCTCCTGACGTGCTTTGAGGTAACAGGCTCGACATAAAGGCTCATAACTCTCTGTCTCACCGAGCACTACCAATTTTTCGCCTGCGATGATGCGGTGCGAATATTGCGCTTGGCTGCCGCAACGCACACAGATGGCGTGCACCTTGGTGACGTCTTCGGCGATGGCCATCAACTTGGGCATGGGGCCGAAAGGATTGCCCATGAAGTCCATGTCCAAGCCCGCAATGATGACGCGCACGCCTTGGTTGGCCAATTGCTGACACACGTTAGGCAGCTCATCGTCAAGGAATTGCGCTTCGTCGATGCCAATCACGTCAACATCGGTGGCGTAAAACAAAATCTCTTGCGCACTCTCGACGGGGATGGAGTGCAAGGCCGTGGCATCGTGCGATACCACATCCTCCTCGCTATAGCGCGTGTCGACACCCGGCTTGAAGATCTCCACCTTCAGCTTGGCGATTTTGGCGCGTTTTAGGCGGCGAATCAGCTCCTCGGTCTTGCCCGAAAACATGGAACCACAAATGACTTCAATCCATCCTTGCGAGATATTATTTCTATCTTTTTCAATAAACATGTCAGTAAGAGCGAAAAAATTATGTACTTTAGCGTCGTCAAAACGAGCAAAAATAAAGATAAATCCGATATGAACGAAAAATTTGAGAATCAAAAAGAGAAATTGATTTCTATTAAGCAGGAAATCAGCTTGTTATACCAACAAATTAATTACCTTTTGAGAAACGGGAAAGCCCTCGAACTCCTCGATTTGGATGTGTTGATGAACCGCACGCACACACTTTACGACCTGCTATGCTCCATCGATTTGGGTGATGAGGCCTTCGACGAGGAAGACCTCCCGTTTGATGCCGACGCCCTTGCCGGGCTTTTCGGTGGCATGACCCAGGAAATGCCCGAAGCGCAACCCGACGAAGTTCCCGAAGATCCGCAGGAAGACGAAACGCCTGTTGAAGTTCAAGAAGAAACCTTTGAAGAGGTGGAACAAACTGTTGAAGATCAAGAAGAAAAAATGGTTGAAGAGGAGGAGCTGGAAGCCGACGATGTCCCCTTTGAGGTGGAGCAACCGGTCGAGGAAGTGCCGGCTCCGGTTCCTGACGAGGCGACGGAAGCCCCCAAAGAGGGCGGTCCGTTGGGCGACGAGTATGGCTTCTTCTTCCGTTTCGAGGACATCCCCGAAAGGAAAGATGAACAACCTGAGGAAACGACGCCTTCTGATGAGTTGCCCGTGGCGGAGAATGTCGGCAAAGTGGTACACGTCGTGGAGGAAATCCCCATGGAAGAGATTCCCGAGCGCGACCGCGTGCATGGCGACGACTTGGTGAAGGACAATCCCCTTGAAATGCCCGAAATGGAGGACGAACAGCGGTTCGACTACGAGAAGCCAGTCACCGACAGCATGTCCGACTTCTTCGACAACGACGATGCCGACTTTGAGCTTTCAACGCCCGAGACCTTGGGCGAGAAGATGATGCATGAAGACCATTCGTTGGCGGCCAAGTTGCAGCAAAATCCCGTCCGCGACCTGAAGTCGGTCATAGGAATCAACGACAAGTTCTTGTTTGTCAACGAGTTGTTTGGCGGTAGCATGGAGAAATACAACAAGTCCATCGAAAACCTCAACGACCTCAAGACCTTGAACGGGGCCTTGATTTACCTGAATGAGCTGAAAATCGAGTTGCAGTGGAACAGCAGCAATGAGGCTTATCAGAAACTCAAAGACTTGATTTCCAGAAAGTTTGAATAAGCCAACTATGTCGAAACTCTATCTCGTCCCCACGCCGATCGGCAACTTGGAGGACATCACCCTGCGGGCCATCCGCATCCTGAAGGAGGTGGACGGCATCTTGGCCGAGGACACGCGCACTTCGGGTAACCTGCTGCGCCATCTCGACATCAGCAAGCCCATGACGGCCTTCCACATCCGCAACGAGCATCAGGTGGTGGAGCGCATCGCCGACCGCATCGAGGCTGGCGAGACCTTGGCCTTGGTCACCGACGCGGGCACGCCCGCCATCTCCGACCCGGGTTTCCTCTTGGTGCGCGAGTGCGTCAAGCGCGGCATCGAAGTGGAGTGCCTGCCTGGCCCTACGGCGTTTGTGCCTGCCTTGGTCAACTCGGGACTGCCCGCCGAGAAGTTCGTCTTCGAGGGCTTCCTGCCCCACAAGAAAGGCCGTCAAACCAAGTTGCAGGCTATTGCCAACTATCAGTATACCACGATTTTATACGAGTCGCCATTCCGCCTGCTCAAGACCTTGCAGCAGTTGGCTGAGGTGTGCGGTCCCGAAAGGAAAGTCAGCGTTTCAAGGGAATTGACCAAAATCCACGAAGAAAACGCCCGTGGCACCTTGTCGGAACTCATCGGGCATTTCTCGCAAAAGGACATCAAAGGCGAAATCGTCATCGTGCTTGAAGGGGCAGTGGCACCCACGCCCGACGACGATTCCGAGGAGTGACTCCCTTATTTCTTCAGCTGTCTTTGGTAGGCGTTGAGGCGGGCTGTCAGGCTGCCTTTCACGCCGTTGGAGGTGTAGGTGGCGCCGCTGACGGCATCCACGTCCTTGGCCAACGCCTCGTCGACGGTGAGTCCGTTCCAGCTCTCGTAAAGGCCGCCGTTGACGACACGCTGCGCAAATCGCGGCGTTTCTTGGTTTTCAAGCAAAACAACGTTCTTGATGCGACCTTCGGCATCGAGGGCAATCAATAAGGGCGTCGGGCCGTTGAAGCCCCTGACATGGTCGGAGTAAGGCGAGGAAAACAGCACTGTGCCGATCTTGTCGCCCTTGGCGTTCTGGATTTCGTAACAGGCCGTGTCGATGGTCTTGGTCTTGGCGGCATCGTCGAAATATTCCGCGACTTCCTCGACGGGAAGGGCAGGCCATTTGACGCTTTGGTTGCAGCTGCCCAAGCACAAGGCACCGGCAACGAACAGACCTCCTGCGATTCTTTGGATGGTGTTCATGACTTTGCTTTTTTAAATTTCGTGCAAAATTAGGCAAAATTTGGAACGATTCAACGATTAAACAACCAACAATTCAACAAAAACCTTACCTTTGTGCCAAAATCAGTTGGCAGTTAACTGATAACTGAAAACTATAAACTTAAAACTATACAAAATGTTAGTCATTGGAATCGCAGGCGGTTCGGGATCGGGAAAGACCACCGTCGTAAAGGAGCTGGTTGAACAGCTGCCAGAGAACTCAGTATCAGTCATTTCGCAGGACGCTTATTACTTCGACAACGGCGACAAGACGCCTGAGGAGAAGAAGCAAATCAACTTCGACCACCCCGACGCCATCGAGTGGGACCTGCTCATCGACCACATCGACCGTTTGAAGAAAGGCGAGACCATCCCCATGCCCATCTACACATATGTCACTTGTGCGCGTTCGCAAGAGGTCATCTATGTGCATCCCACTGAGGTCATCATCGTGGAAGGCATCATGGTGCTGACGCAGGAGGAGCTTCGTAACCGTATGGATATCAAGGTGTTTGTGGATACCGATGGCGACGAGCGTCTGATGCGCATCATCCGCCGCGACATCGCCGAGCGCGGGCGCACATGGGAGGACGTGCTGCGCCACTACCAGACCTTCGTCAAGCCCATGCACCAGCAGTTCATCGAACCCACCAAGCGCACCGCCGACATCATCCTGCCGCGCGGCTCAAGCCCCGTGGTGGTCGACATCTTGGTGTCAAGAATCAAGATGCATTTGGGAATCTAACCCCGTTCTTTTTTGGCAAAAATACACTTTCCGAATAAGTTTTGGCTTTTATTCGGAAAAATGAACTATATTTGCACCCAAATCGCAAGATTGGTTTTGAGCCGAATTTGTGGTTCCAACGCTGTTAAATACATGATGAAGAAATGACTGAAAACAACTTTTCTACAGACTACACCAACCTCCGTTTGTTGTATACCTCACGCTATGGTAACAGCCGGATTTATACGGCTAACGCCAATGGCAAGAAAGTCATTGTCAAGGCTTTGAAGGAAGAATATGCGCACGACGCCGCTTGCATCGCCTTGCTGCGTCAGGAATATGAGACCACCTCCATGCTCGACAATAAATACATCCGCAAGGCCCTCGACTTCGTGAAGATTGAAGGGCTCGGCGACTGCATCGTTTTCGAATATGTCGACGGCAAGTCGTTGGCCGAGCATGTGCGTGTAGGCACGCTCTCCGAGAAACAGGTGAAGAACATCCTTACCGAGGTGTGCGACGGCTTGTATTACCTGCATCGCAACGGGCTTGTACACTGCAACCTGAACCCCGAAAACATCATGGTGACCGCCAGCGACCTCCATGTGAAGCTCATCGACATCGGCGTGCCCGAGACCAAGCAGGACGCCGACCGCGAACTGCTCATCAAGGAGATGGAGTTTGTGGCCCCCGAAATCATCAAGGGTGAGGACTACGACTCGCGTGCCGACGTCTATTCCATCGGCAAGATCATGGAGTTCATCGGGCAACGCAACATCTCGAAGCAGTTCCACAGCGCGGCCACCCACTGCACACAGTTCTCGAAGGAACAGCGTTACGACAGCATCAGCGAGGTGCGCTTGGCCATCACGAAAGGACATCCCGTCGTGAAGACCATCATCATCGCAGTCGTGGCAATAGTGTTGGTGGGCTTGGCGTTGCTCTATGTGCCGAAAATCAAGGCCAACGTGGAGAAGGAACGCGCCGAGCGACGCGCCTTAGAGTTTGAACGCGAGGTGAGGAAGATCGAGAGCGAGCAAGAGCAGCTTTGCGAGAAGTATGCGCTGACGTCGCTTTCGGAACCCATCGAGGTGGATTGGTCGGAAGACAGCCTGCGGATAGTGGGCGGATTAGTGCAATACCTCGCTCTCGACGAATACAAGGCCCAAGCCATGCAAGCCGTCAGGAGCCAAGGCGCCAGCATCATCGAACACCGTCAGGCCGACTTCGACCAGCTGTTGCTCAACGAGTTCAAGTCGACCAACGACAGCACAGCCGTGGCCATGCGCACGGCTTTGGTGGAACCGACCGAGACCGAGCTGCTCAACGAGGCCCGCAAATGGTTTGAACACCACAACTGACATTTCTTTCGGAGCCTGTAATATTCGGGCCAAATTGGAGTTATAGTTTCATAAACGACGACAAAAGTGCATAAGAGAACCAATATATTTGTGGCGACGGGCTGTATCATCGGGCTGCTGCTCCTGAACGGCTGCTCGACCAAGAAGAACACCATCACGCGCCGCATGTACCATAACCTCACAAGCCATTACAACGTCTATTTCAACGGCGAGGCAAGCCTCAAGGAAGGCAGCAAGCAGCTTAGTGGCACGGTGAAGGACGACTATTCGAAGGTGCTGCGCGTCTACAACTACGGCACCCAGCAGAACGGCATGGCGTTGAACTCGACGATGGACCGCGCCTTGGAGAAGACCTCCATCTGCGTCCAGAAACACTCGATGAAGTTCGGCAGCCGCGAGCGCGTGAAATGGATCGACGACGCCTATCTCGTCATGGGCAAGGCGCATTTCTACAAGCACGACTACGTCCCGGCCAAGCGTACCTTCGACTTTGTGGCCACCGAATACAACTACAACGACATCGCTCTTGTGGCCAATATGTGGCTCGTCAAGACCTACATCCAGACCGAGGAATACCCCAAGGCCGTGGCCATGATCGAGCAGTTGCAGGCCAAGTCGGCAGGGCTGAGCAAACCACCCAAGGAGCTGATGCGCAACGTCGACTTCACCATCGCCGACTATTACATCGCCGTGAAGGACTACGGCAAGGCCGTGCCTTATCTGAAAAGCGGCATCGTGCTCAACAACGACCGCGACCTGCGCACCCGCGCCATGTTCATCTTAGGGCAGATCTACATGCAGCAAGGCGACACCGACCGCGCCACGGCGCAGTTCAAGAAAGTCATCAAACGCAACCCCGAATACGAGATGACCTTTGAGTCGAGGATGAACCTCGCCAAGTTGGGCACCGCCGACAACGCCGCCGAGCTTTACAAGATGATGAACAAGATGCTGCGCGACTCCAACAACGAGGACTACCGCGACCGCATCTATTACGCCATGGCCGAATTGGCCCTCCGCGAAGGCGACGAAAGCAAAGCCATCAGGTATCTGCGCAAGTCGGTGGAAGCCTACAAGGACAACCAAATCCAAAGGGCACAGTCGTCGCTCAAAGTCGCTTCCATGTTTTTCGACCGCAACGAGTATGAGTTGGCCCAAGCCTACTACGACACCGCCGTCAGCAGCATGACCCGCGAAACGGAAGGCTACGACAGCATCCTTAACATCTCGCAGACCCTCAACGAGTTGGTGATGTATGCCACCGTGGTCCGCGACCAAGACAGCCTGCTCCGCGTGGCGGCTATGGACTCCGTTTCGCGCAATATGTTGATTGACAGGATTATCGCACAAGTCATCGAGCAAGAGGAATTGGAAAAGGCCCAACGCGAATATGAGGAGCAATTGGCGTTGTTGGGCTCCACTGTGGGCGACGTCAACACGCAGAGCACCTCCGAGCCGACCTCTACCACTGGCGCGTCGTGGTATTTCTACAATCCCACCTCGGTCTCGCGCGGCGTAACCGAGTTCACCCGCAAATGGGGCATGCGAAGGAACGAGGACAACTGGCGCATCAGCGACAAGCAAAGCATGAACGCTGCCTTGTCGGACGACGGCGGCGGCGACGAGGCCCTCACCGAGGCCAAGAACGCCAAGGCCAAGCAGGACTCGCTCAACGCCTCCTATACGCCCCACGACCGTGGCTACTACCTGCAAGACCTGCCCTTCAGCATGGAGCAGAAAGAAGTGGCCGACTCGCTCATCGCCGACGGGCTTTATCATCTCGGCTTCCTTTATATGGACCGCCTCTCCGACCTGCCGCGCTCCATCGAGTCGTATGAGCAATTGGATACGCGCTATCCGGGCCACGAAAAGGAACTGCCCACATGGTACGCGCTCTACAAGATGAACAAGGACCTTGGGAACGAGGAGCAATCTTTGGTCTACAAAGGCAAGATCTTTGACAAATACCCCACTTCGAGCTATGCCGAGTTCATCAACGACCCGACCTATTTCGAAAAGTTGCAAGCCCAAGAGCGCGAGGCCTCCGACTTCTATGCCAAGACCTACGAGGCTTTCGAGCAAGGCCAGTTCTATCGCGTGAAGATGAACACCGAACGCGCCATGCACCTCTACGAGACTGACACGGCCTTCATGCCGCGCTTCGCGTTCCTCCACGCCGTCGCCCAAGGCCGACTGGTTTCCATCGACACGATGGCGTTTGCGCTCTACGACCTTGTGCGTACCTATCCCCGCAGCAGCATCACGCCTTACGCTCGCCGCGTTTTGGAAGACATCAACGAGGAATACCATCTCGGCATCGTGCTCGACAACATCGACGGAGCGGGTGGCGAAGAACCGGAGGTGAGAAAGGCCTCGCCTTATGTCTACGAGCCCAACACCGAGCATTTCGTCATGGTGGTGTGCGACACGAGGACGGTGCGCGTCGAACCGCTGAAGGTGCGCCTCAGCGACTTCAACAAGCGGGAGCATCGCACGCGGTCGTTCAACATCAAGAGCGTGCAACTCGACGACGAGCGCACCTTGGTCACCATCGGCAACTTCGCGAGCGAGAAGCAGGCCGCCGACTACATCTCGTCGATTTCCCTCACGGATTATGTCTTTGGCGGCATCGACGCGACGAAATACAGCATCCATCCCATCTCAGGCAAGAACTACCCCGTCTTCTACCAGTCCAAAGACTTGGACGAATACATACAATTCATCGAATCCAACAAATAAAACACTAAACAATGGCTATTATGGAATCACCTGCACGCAATCTTATCGGCAACGGCACCACCATCAAGGGCGACATCGAGTCGAACGGCGACATCCGCATCGACGGGCACCTCATCGGTTCGCTGAAATCGAACGGCAAGGTCGTGATCGGCCAAACCGGCATCATGGAAGGCGACCTGACCTGCAAGCAAGCTGAGGTCGCTGGCGTCGTGAAAGGAAACATCAATACGGAAGAACTGACCGCCTTGAAGGCTACCTCGAAGGTGGAAGTCGACCTGAACACCAAGCAACTCCTCATTGAAGTGGGCGCCCAGTTCACGGGCAAGTGCGTCATGGGGCAGCAGTCGACGGTGGCTATGCCAAAGCAAAAAATCAGCTGACGATGGACGAAAAGCTTAGGAAGCGTTTCGGCTACGAAGCCATCGAGCAATATGACACCGAAAAGCTGAACCAACTTCAGGAGCACTATGCGGCCATCCTGGAGCTTTTGGGCGAAGACCCTCATCGCGAAGGCCTTCAGAAGACCCCTTTGCGCATGGCTCGGTCGATGCAGTTTCTCACCCATGGCTATCAGCTTGACCCGATGGAGATCCTGCTGTCGGCCAAGTTCAAGGAGGACTACCGCCAAATGGTCATCGTCAAGGACATAGAGGTCTATTCCTTGTGCGAGCATCACCTGATTCCCTTCGTCGGGAAGGCGCATGTGGGCTACATCCCCAATGGCTACATCACGGGGCTGAGCAAGATTGCCCGCGTGGTGGAAGCCTTCTCGCGCCGCCTCCAGGTGCAGGAACGCCTCACCACCCAAATCAAGGACGCCATCAACGAGGCCTTGCATCCTTTGGGCGTGGCCGTCGTCATCGAGGCACGGCATTTGTGCATGTCGATGCGTGGCGTGCAGAAGCAGAGCGCGGTGACTACGACGAGCGACTTCATCGGCGCATTCGAGCGCGAGACGACACGCGCCGAGTTTTTCCAACTGATTGGCAGTAACTTACACTAACCCCATAATCTTAAATTTTGAATTTCAAATCTTAAATCTTAAATCTTAAACCATAATGATCAAAGCGTATGTTTTCCCCGGTCAAGGCGCCCAATTCGTCGGGATGGGCAAAGACTTGTATGACCATTTTTCCAAGGCCAAGGATATGTTCAAGAAGGCCAACAGCATCCTGAAATTCAAGATCACCGATGTCATGTTTGAAGGTACTGACGAGGACTTGCGTCAAACCAAGGTGACGCAGCCAGCCATTTTCCTGCATTCGGTCATCTTGGCCTCGATGTTGGAGGACTTCGACCCCACGATGGTGGCGGGTCATTCCTTGGGCGAGTTTTCGGCCTTAGTCGCCAACAGGGTGCTGACGTTTGAAGACGGCCTGCGCCTTGTGAGCAAACGTGCCATGGCCATGCAGAAGGCTTGCGAAGCCCAGCCCGGCACGATGGCTGCCGTCGTCGGCATGGAGGACGCGGCCATCGAGAGCGTTTGTGCCTCGATTAAGGATGCCGTGGTCGTCCCGGCCAACTACAACTGCCCTGGTCAATTGGTGATTTCAGGCTCGGTGGAGGGCGTGGCTGCCGCTTCCGAGAAGCTGAAGGAAGCCGGTGCCAAGCGCGTGGTGCCGCTGAGTGTGGGCGGTGCTTTCCATAGCCCGCTGATGGAACCGGCCCGCGTCGAGTTGGCCGAGGCCATCAAGGAGACGACCTTCAACCAAGGCATCTGCCCAATCTACCAGAACGTCACCGGACAGTCGGTCAACGACCCTGAGATCATCAAGAAGAACCTCATCGCCCAACTGACTTCGCCCGTGCTGTGGACGCAGACCATGAGCAATATCTTAGCCAACGGCGTGCGCACGGTCATAGAGGTGGGCCCCGGAACGGTCTTGCAGGGCTTGTTCCGCAAGATGGACCGCAGCCTCGAACTGTCGAGTGCCGCCGTGTGACCTTCCGACTTTGTGAGCCATGGACAACAACAGGACAAGAATGCTCGTGGTGGTGCTGCTGATGGCGGCAGGACTTTTCGCTGGGCTATTAATTAATAAAGGAGCGCGACTCTCGCAGCAGAAGGTCGCCGTCGAAGGCGGCACCAAGTTCGACGAGGTGATGTGGTATGTCGGCAACAACTATGTCGACGAGCCTGACACCTATAAGTTGCAGGACGAGGCCATCGCCGCCATGATGGAAGAACTCGACCCACACAGCGCGTATGTCTCGCTCGACGACTTCAACGAGGTGAACGACCCGCTCTTGGGCAGCTTCGACGGCATCGGGGTGCAGTTTCGATTGGAGAAAGACACCATCGCGATCGTGAGTGTCATCAAAGGCGGCCCTTCGGAGAAGGTGGGCTTGATGGCTGGCGACCGTATCATCTACGTCGACGACACCTTGGCGGCGGGCGTGAAGCTCACCAACGATGACGTGATGCACAAGCTGAAAGGACCCAAAGGCACCAAGGTGCGTGTGCAAGTGCTGCGCCGTGGCGTTGAAGGCCTGCTCGACTACACCATCACCCGTGCAGCCATCCCGACCTATAGCGTCGACATCGCCTATATGATCGACGAGAAGACGGGCTACCTGAAACTCAGCAAGTTTTCGGCCACCACCGCCTCCGAGTTCAAGAAAGGCGTCAGCAAGCTGCAAGCCGAGGGCATGGAACAGCTCGTTTTCGACCTGCGCGGCAACACGGGAGGCTATCTCAATGCTGCCGTCGACATTGCCGACGAGTTTCTGCCCAAGGGCAGTCTCATCGTCTACACCGAAGGCCGCAACCGTCCGCGCCAATACATGAAAGCCCGCCGTCGCGGTATGCTGGAAGACATGCCCGTCGTGGTGCTCATCGACGGCGAGTCGGCAAGCGCGAGCGAAATCGTGGCCGGAGCCTTACAGGACAACGACCGCGGCACCATCATCGGAAGACGCTCGTTTGGCAAGGGATTGGTGCAAGAGCAGATCATGCTCAGCGACAACTCCGCCATCCGCCTCACCGTGGCACGCTACTACACGCCCACGGGACGTTGTATCCAGAAACCCTACGGCGACAACAAGGAGGAGTACTTGCTCGAATCTTACGACCGCTACGAAAACGGCGAGCTTTTCAGCGAAGACAGCATCCATTTCGACGACTCGCTGAAATTCACCACACCCCAAGGCAAGGTCGTCTATGGCGGTGGCGGCATCATGCCCGACATCTATGTGCCGCTCGTCGACGACAGCACGGAATACTACTTCAACCGCATCGTCAACAAGGGTCTGCTGTATCAGTATGCCTTCGACTACACCGACCGCCATCGCAAGCAGTTGCAGGCCTACAAGACCGTGTCGGCCTTCGACCAAGGCTTTGCCGTTAGCGACGCCATGTTCGCCGAATTGGTGAAGATAGCCGAGGAGAAAGGCATCAAAGGTACGGAGGAACAACGCCAAGTGGCACGCCGCGAGGCCGACATCCTGCTGAAGGCCTACATCGCCCGCAACCTCTTTGACGACGAGGGCTTCTATCCCATCTACGCCCCGATGGACGAGGTGCTGCAACGGGCATTGGAAGAACTGAAAACAAAAAGCCCCACCGACAGGTGAGGCTTTTTGTTTGTGGAGCATAACGGAGTCGAACCGATGACCTCTTGCATGCCATGCAAGCGCTCTAGCCAACTGAGCTAATGCCCCTCGCTTTTGACGCTGCAAAAGTACAACAAATTTCTTTCGCTCCAACACTTTTTGCGAAAATTTTTCTTTTTTTTCTTCAAGACATTCCCTAAACCCCAATAAAACCGTACCTTTGCAGGCGTATGAAAACCATCCGCGACATATATAAAATAGGTGTAGGCCCTTCGAGTAGCCACACCATGGGCCCTCAGAAGGCCGCCAGCATCTTCAACAGCCGATTTCCCAACGCCGCCGCCTTCGAGGTGACGCTCTACGGCAGCTTAGCCGCCACCGGCAAGGGCCACATGACCGACTGGGCCATCCTCAACACCTTGCAAGCCCCGACCGAAATCGTCTGGAAACCCGATACCATCCTGCCCTTCCATCCCAACGGGATGCTCTTCAAGGCCTTCGACGGGGCGAAAAACCTCCTCGGCGAATGGCAGGTGTTCAGCATCGGGGGAGGCAACTTGGCCGAAGAAGGCAAGCTGAGCGAGCAGCCCGACATCTACCCGCTGAGCAAGATGACCGACATCCTCGACTGGTGCGAGCGGCGGGGACGTACCTATTGGGAATACGCCTACGAATACGAGAACCCGAAGGAAATCGAGCAATACATGATGGAGGTGTGGCAGGTGATGAAAGCCGCCGTCGAGCGTGGCTTGCAGGCCGAGGGGGTGCTGCCCGGACCGCTCAACCTGAGCCGCAAGGCGGCCATGTACCACATCAAGGCTTCGGGCTACACGCATACGCTGCGCAGCCGTGGCTTGGTCTACAGCTATGCCTTGGCCGTGTCGGAGGAGAACGCCTCGGGCGGACGCATCGTCACGGCACCGACCTGCGGCTCGTGTGGCGTGATGCCCGCCGTGCTGTATCATCTCTCGAAGAGCTACGAGTTCACCGACCTGCGCATCATCCGTGCCTTGGTGACTGCGGGCTTGGTGGGCGACATCGTGCGCACCAACGCCTCCATCTCGGGTGCCGAGGTGGGCTGTCAGGGCGAGGTGGGCGTGGCCTGTGCCATGGCCGCCGCTGCCGCCAACCAACTGTTTGGGGGCAGTCCGGCACAGATAGAATATGCCGCCGAGATGGCCCTTGAGCACCATTTGGGCATGACGTGCGACCCCGTGTGCGGCCTCGTGCAGATCCCTTGCATCGAGCGCAACGCCTATGCCGCCGCCCGCGCCTTGGACTCCAATATCTACTCGACCTTCTCCGACGGTCGCCATCGCGTGTCGTTCGACAAGGTGGTGGAGACGATGAAAGAGACCGGCAAGGACATCCCCTCCTTGTACAAAGAGACCTCGCAAGGCGGTCTGGCCCGCGACTACGCGCAGATGGAATAATTGGCTCAAATAAGCGTTTTTCTTGCATTTGGACAAATAGTCTACAATTTGTGGAATAATTATCTAAAAATAGACTAAGGGTAAAAGCTATATTATGCGTCTTATAGATGTCGACACTTTAATACTAAACGCGTTTACTATGCATACAAATGCATTTTTTATGCTTAGCGAAATGTCAGCCGCCGTTGCCTCGTGCAGTGGGGGCCGTTGGTGTTTCTATTCGAATAATTATTCAATTCATTCAATTATTAATCAAATCTATTCATTATGAAAAAGAAAGTATTTTCTTTGATGATGACGTTTGTGCTCGCCTTCATGGGCGTGGCGCGAGCGGATGTTGTGGAGATTGGAGTAGGCGGTACGTCAACAAACTCGTATCTGCCGAGCTACTCTTTCTACAACTACACGCTCTCGCAGCAGCTCTACACTGCTGACGAGATTGGCACTGCTGGCACAATCAACAGCATTGCCATCTTCAATGGTGGGTCGGAGAAAACCCGTACCTACACCATGTACTTGGTCAACACCGACAAGACCGAGTTCACCGGCAGTTACGACTGGATTACGGTGACGGCAGCCGACCAGGTGTTCACCGGCTCGGTCACGATGACCGCTGGCGCGTGGACGACGTTCACACTCGACACCCCGTTTACCTATGACGGCACGAGCAACCTCGCGCTCATCATGGACGACAACACGGGTAGCTGGTCGAGCGGTTTGGCTGGTCGTGTCTTCACCAGCACGAGCAACTGCTCGATGTATGTCTACAGCGACGGCACGAACTACAACCCGCTTGCTCCCACGAGCTACTACGGAACGCGCCTGAGCGTGAAGAACCAACTCCAAATCGACATCACTCCCAGTGCTGGCGGCACGGACAAACTTCATGTGAAGTATGTGAACGCCGACGAAGAGGAAGTCATCGACAGCCTCAACCTTGGCGTGCGTCCTGCCGGTTGCTGGATGGAACCTTTCGCATTCACGATGTACAGCGAAGGTCCCAACTACACGGTGACCGTCCTCGACTTCACCCCGAGCGATGGCATGTTTGCCGTCGAAGGTGAGGAACTGCCCTTCCAAGTGGCTCCCGATGCCGACGTCGAAATGACCATTGGCACGACCGAGAGCGCCCCTGTCGGCGTCATCGAGCGTCAGTTTGTGGCCATCACCGAAGGCAACCGCGCCGCCCACATCTGGCCCATCGTGGTCGAGATGTACGACCCGGAAGTCCCGGATGTGTGGGAGAAGGCTTGCACCGAAGCCACGAGCTTCCCCTTCTCTGAGATCCCGTCGACGGCCCACAATATCGTCCTTCACGACGACTACAACCTGCCCTTCACGGATAGCATCCCTGACGGACCGGATGCCGTCTATAAACTCGTCATCAACAGCGACCAAATCATCAACGCCTACGTCGACACCTTGGCCGAAAACGGTAAGGTGGCTCTCTACACCGAGGACTTCTACGGCGAAGGCGGCCCGATGGCCCACAACTACTACCAAGGCCTGCTGGGTGGCGAAGGTGGCGGTGCTGCCGCTGCTCCTTACGAGGTGCAGATTGGCGAAGGCACCAGCTCGACGGGCTACTTCCCGATGTATTACCTCTACAACTACAGCCTGAGCACGCAGCTCTTCCTCGGCACCGAACTGACCGAGGCCGGCGCCACCACCGCTCCCATGACGAGCATCAGCTGGTACAGCACGAGCGGCTACAACTACAACGTGCAGAATGTAAGCATCTGGATGGCCAACGTCAGCGAAGGCATCGTCAACTCGACCTCCCCATTAGGCTCGACGATGACCCTCGTCTATCAAGGCAACTTCCAAGAAGTGGCTGGTTGGAACGAATTCGTCTTCAACCAAGGCAGCTTCGCTTGGGACGGACAGAGCAACGTGCTCGTGATGACCCAGATGAACAACGGCAGCTGGAGCAGCGCCATCCAATGGCAATGCCATAACCCAGGCTTCCAAGCCGGTGGCTATAACTACACCGATTATAACACTTACAATGCCCAAACCACGAGCTACAGCCTCTACACCTCTTCGACCACCCGTGCCAACACTATCTTCAAGAGCGCCACGGGTCGTTATGGTCGTGAGACCGTCACCATCGGCACGGGCACGGGTTCGACCAACAACATGCCCTTCAACACCAGCTCAAGCTGGAAGTATGGCCATGCCCAGTTCCTTTATACCGCTGATGAACTCATCGCCGCTGGCGGCCACGCCGGTTACATCACCGAGGTGGGCTTCCAACTGAATCGTGAATATACCATGCACTTCGACGGCGTCCGTGTGTTCCTGACCACGACCACCGCCACCGAACTGACCACCAACGCCGCCATCGCCATGACGAGCAGCGACGTGGAGGCTTACAACGGCGAACTCGACATTGCCGGTTCTGGTTGGTACACCATCACCCTCACCACGCCTTTCTATTGGGATGGCACGAGCACCCTCGTTGTGACCACCTTGAGCCACAACACCAACTCGCCGAGCAGCTACACCCAAGGTTGGGCACAGACCACAGGCTTGGGTGCCTACAGAGGCTTCTATTCCGAGAACATGAGCAGCCCGTTGGATCCATACAATCCGTCCAATGGCAGCTTTGGTGGCCGTCAGACCCGCCGTGCCAACATACAGTTTGGCTTCGGTGAGGCTCCTACGCCCGTCAATCCCGTTACGCCCGGTGCCACCAACGTGAATGTCAGTGCCGGTCCTGTCATCGAGGATCTGCCTGTGCGTCCCGGCACCTACTACCTTGTGGCTTCCGCCACCCAAGACGACTACGAGGTGTTCATCAACGCCGAGCCTATGCCTTGCCCGGCTGTTGAAGGTTTCGCCTTCAACCCGATGCCTGAAGACGATGAGGACGAAGTGGAACCCGCCAGCGTGACGCTGCGTTGGAACATCCCCGAATATGCCACTGGCTGGCGCCTCATCTTCGGTAGCACCTATCATCCAGAACCCAACCATCCGCAGACGATTATGTATCCTGAGGACGGTAGCTTCACCACCGAAATGGCCAACAGCTACACTGTGACCAACCTGTGGAACAACACCAACTACTTCTGGAGAGTGGAGTTCAACAACGGTGCCTGCACCGAGGGCGTGAGCAGCCCGGTTTGGGGCTTTACCACCCACCTCAACATCCCGCAAAACCTCACCGCCGAAGACTACACCATCTTCAACGACGAGCAGGTTGTGTTGCACTGGAACGCCATCCAAGACCGTACCTTCCGTACCTATTATATCTATCGCGACGACGTGAAGATTGGTGAGACCACGACGAACAACATCAACGCCACGAGCTTCACCGACGGTCCTTTGGCCTACAACATCAACGGCTACAACTACTATGTGACCGCCGTCTACGACGAAGGCGAAAGCAACCCGTCGAACACCATCAACGTTAAGGTGAGCGGTCGCGGCAACGTCAACGGCCACGTCTACGAACAAGACGGCACGACCGGCATCGCCGGCGCCACCGTGACGATGGTTGGTACCGACGAGTTTGGCGACAGCCACACCTACACCTTCACGACCGACGCCAATGGCTACTACAGCGGCGCAGTCTATGCCGGTTCCTACAACGGCCAGGCCGCCTGCAACGGCTACCAGACCATCGAGGAACCCGTCCAGGGCAACCCGATCAACATCACCTACAACGTGACCACCAGCCCCGTCGACTACATCCTCGACGAGAACTTCGATCCCGTTTGCACGGTCATCGCCGAGTATTATCCCGACAGCCTCGACCCGGAAAGCCCGTATGTGAAGGTCTATTGGGGCTGCGGCCTGCCCGGTGAAGAGATCGTCGAGCCTTTCGAGACCGGCGACTTCAGCCTCTTCGACTGGCAGCTTGATCCCACCTATCCTTGGACCATCACCACCACCAATCCGTATGAAGGCACCTACTGCATGAAGAGCGGCGGCGCCGGCGTGGCCTATGCGGAGAGCAACATGACCGTGACGGTCGACATCCCTGCCGACGGTATCATGAGCTTCTTCGGCAAGATTTCGTCCGAAACCAACTGGGACTATGGTTACTTCTTCATCGATGGCGTCCAGAAGGGCAGCTATACCGGTGCTGGCACCTGGGCTGAGCGCACCTTCGACGTCACCGCTGGCAGCCACACCTTCCAGTGGAGATACACCAAGGACGGCAGCGTGAACTCGAACGACGACTGCTTCTATGTCGACTACATCACCTTCTACAGAAGGCCCGAACCCGCCATCCCGGGCATGACCTACGACTTCGAGAACGGCGGCATGCAAGGCTGGACCACCATCGACGCCGATGGCGACGGCTTCACCTGGATGTTGGGTAGCGAACTGATGGGTACGGGCTACGGCCACGACGGTTCCAACGACCTCGTGCTCTCGCAGAGCTACAGCAACAGCTATGGTGCCCTCAATCCCGACAACTACCTCGTTTCGCCTCAAGTGCAGTTGGGCGGTCTTGTCAGGTTCTACGCCTGCGCCCAAGATGCCAGCTACGCTGCCGAGCACTTCGGCTTGGCCGTTTCGACGACGAGCAACAACAACCCGAGCGCCTTCACCATGGTCCAAGAGTGGACGATGACGGCCAAGGGTGGCGACGGCGCCAAACCCGTCGACAGGAACACCCGCAGCGGTCGCGCACAAGGCACATGGTATGAATATACCGTCGACCTGAGTGCCTACAGTGGCATGGGCTATGTGGCCATCCGTCACTTCAACTGCACCGACATGTTCTACTTGGATGTCGACGACATCACCATCGGCGAACCCGGCAAGGGCTTGGACAACAACCGCGCCTTCTCGCACTATCGCGTCTATCGCACCAATTGCTACAACGATGGTCCTTACACCCTCGACAACACCGTGGTTCTCGCCTGCGAACTGCACGACACCATCTACATCGACGTTGAATGGGCCGACCTCGCTCCTGGCGTCTACAAGTGGGGCGTCGGTTGCGTCTATGTGGGCAACCGTGGCGAAGAGATTGAGAGCGAGATCACTTGGACTGAGCCTACCATCGTTGAAGGTCCCGTCCGCGACGAACCCGTCATTGACACGCTCCAAGAGCCTCGTGAGAGCGAAATCGTGTGGTCGAACTGCCTCGACAAGGACATGTATCTCGACCATGTGACCGTCAACGTGCTGCTCAACAGTGCCGACAGTCCGGAAGGCACCGTGGTGGCCCTCACCAACCTCAACGAGTATGAACAAATGCAATATCCTGTCGAGCCTGTCACCCTTGACGGCAGCGGCTTCTATGCTTGGCCGACCTTCCGTCGCGGCGAATATGCCGTCAGCGTGCGTCTCGATGGCTACGAGCCTATCTTCGACACCGTGAGCATTTGGCAGAACACCGACCTCCGCTATGTGATGACCGAAATCCTCTACGGCACGGGCAACATCTACGTCAGCCGTACCGGTTGGGCCATGTGGGGCGACGACGTTCCCGGCGGCGGTGGCGGCGGTGGCGGCGGCAATGCTGCCACGAGCTTCAACGAAGACTTTGAAGGCGGCTTGAACGGCTGGACCGTCCTCGACGTGAACGCCGACGGCGGCACTTGGGTCCACAGCAACAACAATCCTGGTGGCTACAGCTACGGCAGCCTTGCCCACGGCGGCAGCGGCTTCGCCATGTGCTACTCCTACATCGACTACCAAGGTGCCTACAACACCAACAGCTTCCTCATCACGCCTCAGAAGTATTCGATTACTGCCAACTCGCACCTGACCTTCTGGGCCGACAACGCCAACGACAGCTATCCTGAGAACTTCTCGGTGTGCGTGGCCACTGCCGACAATCCGGGTGCCAACGACTTCACGACCGTGTGGAGCGGCGGTGCCAAGGGCAAGGGTGGCGACAAGGCCGCTGTGCGCCACGATGACGACCGCTACCAGAACTGGCGTTCGCACGACATCGACCTCAGCGCCTACGCTGGCCAAGATGTCTACATCGCCTTCCACGACGTGAACTACGACGAGTATGAAATCTGGATCGACGACGTTGAACTGACCTCCGGCGCCAAGGACGGCGAGCGTCACTTTGAGTACTACAAGGTGATGTGTACCTCCATCGACGGCGTGCCGATCTTCAACCACAACACCGTGCATCCGTTCTGCCAGCTCTCGACCAACGAGCCTTACAACGCTCCGCTTGTCGAAGGCGAGCACTACCTCTGCAAGGTCGCTGTGATGTACAGCACCGGCATGAGCGCTTGGACCGAGCCTGTCGAATGGGTCTACGAACCTTGCGACCACTGGGGACCTGTCGACTTCGTCGAAGTTGACGACAACGGCCAAGGCAACCACCTCACCTGGGCGTTTGACCACGGCTTCAACCCCTACGGCGGCGAGACTCCCGGCCCGCAACCCGGCACCGGCGACTGGTACTACTACGACAACGGCACCAATGTGGATGCCATCGGCACTAACGGCGGCAACTTCTGGTGGGGCGTGATGTTCCCCGCTGGCAGCTACACCGGCAACATGGTGACCAAGGTTTCGGCTTACGACTACATGGCCATGTCGGGCAATGTGACCATCTACACGGGTGGTGCCACGGCTCCTGGCACTTCAGTCGGCCAAACCAACGTGACCTTCACCGGTTCCGAAGACTTCGTCGAGTTTGAGTTTGCCGAGCCTGTCGCCATCGATCCTACCCAGAATGTTTGGGTGGTGTTCTACAACGGTAGCGGCGCCACCTTCCCGGCTGCCGTGTGCGACAACACCGGCGACGCCAATGGCCGCTGGGTGAGCCTCGACGGTTCGACCTGGGCTGACCTTGCCAGCTACGGCTTGGACTACACCTTCATGGTTCGCGCCTACATCGCCTCCGGCAGAGGCACGACGCAGCAAGTCAACGTCTACGGCAACGGCGACGGTGGCACGCTCGCCATCTCCGGCAACGGCCCGCGCATCAGAGAAGGCGAAGGCATCGACTTCGTGATGACGACCGACTACACCGCCGAGTTCAACATCGCTGACATGGCCAACTTCGATGGCCGCGTCTACTTCCTGCACCAGCTCTACAACGACAGCCGCTTCAGCGTCATCAACGCCGAGCAAAACGGTGTGTTCATCGTGAGCGCCAATGGTGAGATGAACCTGAGAGAGGCCTTCGGCGACTTCGTCGAGCAGACCACCAACAACTTCGCCCGCATGGACAAGTATGCTGCTGCCGACTACGCCGCTCAATACAAGGGCACGTTGCCGATGAGCTTCGTCAACGCCCTGATGATGGACATCTACGCCCAGTCGCGTGAGAACAACCTCTGCGCCACCGCCGACCCGTTCTGCACCGACAACGGCATGTACGAGTTCCCCGCTGGCGTCAATGCCGGTAGCGGCGAATCCGGTCCCGACTACGACTGCCTCTACACGCAGCCCAACCCGGCTTGGTACTACATGCGCATCAGCGACCCCGGCGACATGGACATCTACATGTACAGCACGCCGAGCGTCGACATCGACTTCTGCTGCTGGGGTCCCTTCGACGACCCGACCACGCCTTGCCCCTACGGCTTGACGGAAGACAAGGTGGTGAGCTGCAGCTACTCAACCGCCGCCACCGAGCACTGCATGATTCCTGCCACGGCTCAAACTGGTGAATACTACATCTTGGTCATCACCAACTACTCGAACCAAACTTGCAACATCAACTTCAGCAAGGTGGGCGGCAGCGGCTCGACCGACTGCACCATCATGGATGTCGACCTCATCGGCTTCCTCATCACGCAGGACGGCGAATACCTCGACATCGTTGGTCCCACCGTGCGCGAGTACACCGACCTCGGCGAGTTTGGCGAGCACGAGTACTGCGTGCGCCCGATTTATCCTGGCCTGATGAACCTGCCTGAGGAGAACTACGGCTGGTCGATGGGTTGCCCGGTCTGCGAATTCAGCAGCGGCGAAGGTTGCGCTAGCAACATCCAAATCCACGGCGAGGCCTTGCCGTCAGACCAGGCCCGCATCTGGTGGAACGAGGATGCCACGACGACCGACGTGACGATGTACAACGTCTACCGCTCGACCGACAACGCCAACTACAGCCTCGTCGGTTCGGTGCCGTTCGTCGATGGTCGCACGGAATACGAGTATATCGACACCCCGACCTTCAGCAATGACTACTACTACCAGGTCCGTACCGTCTACACTGACGGTTGCGAATCGGTGCCTGCCGTCAACGCTGAAAACGGTGAGCTGAACTTCGTCCACATCGCCATCAACCTTGGTGTCGACGACAACAGCGGCAAGGTTGCCCTGTTCCCGAACCCGACGAATGGCAACGTGACCATCCAAGCCCAAGGCATGAACCGCATCACTGTGGTGAGCGTCCTCGGTCAAGTGGTTTATGACACCGAACTCAGCGCCGACGAATACATCTTGAACATGGCCCAATTCAACGCGGGCATGTACATGGTGCGCGTCAGCACTGAGAATGGCGTGGTCGTCAAACGTGTGACGGTCATGCAATAAATGACGCTGCGGAATTGATTTCCGCAAAAATTGGGCGGCATCCCATTAGGGTGCCGCCCTTTTTTAGTATCTTTGCGCCAAAATTGAGATTTATGACCATTAAGGAAATACAAGACAGCATCATCGACGACTTCTCGATGTTCGACGACTGGATGGACCGCTACGCCATGCTCATCGAGATGGGAAAGGAGTGCCCGATTATCGATGACAAATATCGCGACGAGGCACATTTGATTAATGGCTGCCAAAGCCGTGTGTGGCTCAACGCCGAACTGCGCGACGGCAAGGTGTACTATAGCGCCGACAGCGACGCAGTCATCACCAAAGGCATCGTGAACCTGTTGATAAAAGTGTTCTCAGGACAGACCCCGGAGGATATTTTGGCTGCCGACCTTTCGTTTCTTGACGAAATCGGCCTGAAGGAACATTTGTCGCCCACACGCTCCAACGGCCTTTTGGCCATGCTCAAGCAGATGCTGCTCTATGCCGAAGCGTTCAAACTGAAGGAGGATCAAGCATGAACACAGAAGAAACCAACACCTTGAAAGAGACCGTTATTTCGGTGCTAAAGACCATTTATGACCCCGAAATCCCAATCGACATCTGGACGATGCATTTGGTTTATGGCGTCGACGTCGACGAAGAAGGCAACGTGAAGATTGTGATGACGGTGACGGCCCCCAACTGTCCCGTGGCCGAGACCTTGCCCGCCGAGGTGCGTAGCCGTGTGCAGGCCATCATGGGCGTGAAGCAGGTCGACGTGGAGCTCACCTTCGACCCCGTTTGGAGCATCGACATGCTCTCCGACGAAGCCAAGGCCGAATTGGGCTTGGACGGGGATTACAATTTTTCCGCTGCGGACTTCCTGTATTAGTTTGCAGTTTGCAGTTTGCAGTTTGCAGTTGTTCAGTTAACTGCTAACTGCTAACTGTTAATTGCCAACTGCCAACTGTCAACTGTCAACTGCTAACTGCCAAAAGGTCTTTCGCCATGCCGAGGAACATCAGCGCGACGGCGTTGAAATCCATGTTGAGGTCTTTGCTGAGTCCGACGCGGTCCTTGAAGATAGCCACGTTGTACCATTGCAGGCACTGGAAGGCGCGGTGGAAATAGAGGCGTTGCAACTCTTCTTTGGTAGGCTTGTGGCCTACGTAGGTCTCCAATAAAGCCAAGGCCTTGTCGAAGCCCGCGTTGCCGTAGCAGGCGATGTCGTAGAACGGGTCGTTCATGCCGGCATATTCCCAGTCGAGCACATAGAGCTTGTCGCCGCTGATGACGAGGTTGGTGGGCTGGTAGTCGCAGTGGCAGGGCACCATAGGCACATTGGTTTGCGTGGCGCGGATGGCATCCAGTTTCTTGCGGAGGTCGAAGTATTCCTGCGGGAAGCCGAAGCCCGTCTCGGTGCAATAGCGTTCATATTGTGCGAGCCTGCCAAAGGCATTGTAATCCTTGAACTTCATGTTGCTGCCGTGGATTTTCTTCAAGGCTGCAACCGACATCTCGTTGTAGGACACCACGTCGGTCGTGCTCATGATGGTGCCTTCCACATATTCGGCCAATTTCTCGCCCGAGCGGATTTCCACATATTCGGTGACGTTGTTCAACCCCAGTTTTTCCACCTCTTGGATGTTGGTCCATTCGTCGTCGCGGTCGACGAACTTCTCGGCAAACTTGCCCGGCACGCGGTAGGTGTATTTTTTGCCTTGGCATTCAACGACGTAGGTATAGTTGCTCATGCCACCTTCGAGGCGCATGACGATGCGGGCTCCTGAGCCTGTCGAAGGGTGGGCATGGAGCAACGCATTGACTCTGAAAACGATGTATTCTTCGATGGTCATAGCTGTAGGTATTATAAAAAGCGTGCAAAAATACGCTTTAATTCCCAATCTCCAAGGGAAAATAAGGGAAATGGATTTTATTTCAAAAAGGAATGCTATGGTAAGCGAAAATGTTGTATTTTTGCAGCCGCGAAAGGGGATTTAGCTCATCTGGTAGAGCGTCAGGTTCGCAATCTGAAGGTGGCCGGTTCGAGTCCGGTAATCTCCACTGAAACAACAAGATAACCCGTTGAAATTCAGCGGGTTTTTCTTTTTCAAAATTTTTTACCCCCTATTTTACCCCCTAAATTAGACTAAAATGCTGATTTTGTGTGGGAATGGAATGTCCCACAAACATTATTTTGACTGCTTCTAAATTTCAGGGAATTGGCCCTTGATGAATTAATACCGCCAACTGACAGTTGAATTTAACCTGTAAAAGAACGGGAACGGATGTAAAAGTCCGTTTCTCTTTTTTTTCAGTCAATGGAAATTTTATGTGTACCTTTGCGGCATGAACAACAGAGAAGGTGTCAATAGAAAAAAGGAGTATTACGACTGGCTGAAGGCTGTCGTCGCCGAGCCGTTGGATGAGGACTATCAGGCATCCGTTGCAACTTTCATGGGCTTGGATAGCGTAAGCGACGAAGCCAAGAAAACGATGAAGTTTTCCACCGAAGTATTCCAGCCCTTCGGCAATGCTCTCGCCTATATCGTAAACAACCGCTTCATTATCGAGGACAAGGCGTTTCTGATGGAGAACGACACCGATGACCCGCCCATGACTCCGCTTGAAATCTTCGCCGTGCTGGATTACCTGATTCCCTCAACCGTCAGGGAATTTCTTGGCGTACTGAAAGTTGATTCGGTGGTGATGGAGAAACTGTTTGCTCTTTGGATTGACGATGACGCAGACGGATTTGCGGCATTGCTTCAGAAGGAGAACTGCGACCTGACCCGGATTTCAAGATTGTGCCGCTGCTGTTGGGACGATGCTTTTTCGGTGAGTGAGATACCCAATTCCGAGGTTCCCATGATGATAGACGCACTCTCCAGCACCTTGAAACATAGCGAGAAACTGGACGAGCAACAAATCAAGGGAAGTGCTGACCAAATGCTTGAATCCATCGAAGAAATCGAGGCCGCAGATGATGATGGTGAAGATTATGACCTCGAAGAATCGTTCAGGGATTACCGACAATTCTGCGAGGCATGTTTAAGGAGCCAATTATTCAAATATTGGGATTGGGAAGCGGAACTGAAACCGGGGGAAATCAGAATCATCGAGCCTGTCTTGGAGCATCCTTTGGCCGTAGAGTTGGTGGAGCGTTTTAGGGAAGAATACGAGGAATCTCAACAACCTCAACCTTCAGAACCTTTCACCTTGCCTAACGATTTCTTTGATTGGAGCCACAATTCAGGGAAGCCGAAGGAGCATTTCTATCTTTGCGATGCCGTGAGAAGAAAAGGCGTGGAAACCTTTGTGACCTTCATCAACTGGCTGGCCGACAAAGGTTATATTGCAGATGACAACGAGGTAAAAGCCTTGTTCGCTTACCGCTTGACGGGAAGATGTCGCCCCGAAGGAAAGGAGTTGCCCGTTATCGAATGGCACGGAAAGAACAACAAGCCCTACGAACTCATCTACATTGTAAGGAACTTCTCAGACCGTGGCGACTACCGGAAGATGAAACGGTTTTTCCACGGTCCCGAGTGGGTGAAAGACCGCGACAGCAGCTATGCCAACTCAGCTGATTCCGAGTTCAGAAGGAAGATGTCGGAGTTTTACCCATCCATCTGTGCATTCAAGAAATGACGAAAAGGGCAGATTTGCCCTCTATCCCCTGCGGAAAGTCGAAAATTTTGGCACATTCCGCAGCGGATAGACTTGTTTTTCAACACGAATGTCCATGAAATCATAGATTCAGCGAAGCTAATTATCCACGAATTGTTCAGAAATTGTTTTTGATAATTTGTGGTCAATTGGTGGCAATTCGTGTTTAAGAAAAATCATCTTTTACTATAATTCACTATATTCCTTTGCCCTTCAGTGAAGAGCCGCTACTTTTGCCGAAACAAAGTGTTCAACCAAAAGTTGCGCCCGACACGGATTTAGGGATAAGACAATGCATATCAACGATTTCAAGAACCAAACCGGAATGAATGTCCGAAACGGACTGCTTGACAACGTGTGGCAATGCTCCAAATGCGGGGCCACCTCAATGATTGGTCCGTTCCCGCTGAGGGGATGCCCCGCCAGCAACGGCGGCTCGCATTATTGGAGGAAGGTCAGCTAAAGAACGGTTTGGCTCAAAACGGAGTAGGGGAGCAGGTGAAAGCATCTGTTCCCCCTGTTTATGAGTGAGCAGTCCGCGAAAAAATGCAGGGTGTTGGCCGAGGTAAGGAAAGATTTCTTACTTTTGCGGCATCGCTTCGGCGAAAGGACATCTTGCAACGGACGTTTGACGACGCGGTTCCGACTGGTAAATTCTGGTAAAATTCCATCAAGGGACGAAAGGCGGCAAATGTCCACACCTTATTATTACTATAGGGCGTGGACTGCTTTTCCTCGTTTTTTGATACGGTTTACCAGAGCCATCCAGCGGAATGAGAAAGGTTGGGACGCGCTCTTTCATTATGCCTTGGCCGGAGGAAACAAAACTGAACGGAAATGAACAAAACGAAGGAAAAATATCGATGAATTGGGCATTGGTCTGAAAAATGACTATTTTTGCAGCGAGTTGGGGGAGCAATCCCGACTCGGCAAGGAAGGCATTTTGGAGGTATAGGTTATCCCAGAATCGAGTCTCACGCTTTTCTTGTTCCATAACAATAAAGTATAAGCCTGTCTTGGTGGGACTTGCGGGCAATGTGAAGTTTAACACTAGAAACTGAAATAAATGAAAGAATGGCGAGAAATAAAAAGTGACATTGAAGATGCACTTGAGAACTATGACTGTGATGTGTATTATCACAAGCCCGAAGGCCGAGGATATGATTCATGCTGTGGGTATTTCGAAGTGAATATCGATGAAGACGATTGGGAATGGGATTGGATTGAGAATGATTTGTCAGAAGTGATGGAGGAATGGGATTTGTATATTGACGATGATTCAGATGGTGATTTTGACTTAAACGCGGATTGGGACAGATATGATTAACGAAAAAGATTTTTTTATTAAGCGAGAAACTGAGGATTTTCAGGCTGAATATGAAATTCATTTTGTTAATGAACAAGAAACTGAAGTTGACGATGACTATTCAGATGAATTGAGACAATTAGATGAACTATATGCAAAAAAGCTTGAAGAACTACAGGAATTTGACGAAAAAATTGACCGTCTCACTTGCCATGCTGACAAGTGGGATTATACCATTGCCGCAGCCAGTGGGTTGCTGACAGGGTTGCTCGATGCCTTTTGGGTTGGTGACATGAAAAACGCCCAAGAATTGAGTTCAGACAAGATAGATGGCTTTGTAAAAGAAGTTGCGCAGAAAAAGACTGGGTATAGTGGGGATAGTGTATCAGGAGCTATAAACAGTCTTGAAGAAAACTATAAGATTCCCTCTGATAACATCTGGAAAGGAACTGGTAAGAGAATATCGGCAGACACACATCATCTTGACGATATGGCTCACCACCCTACTTTAATTGGTCTTTTCTTTTCGATATTAACGCAATTCACTTACAAAGGATATTTCCAAAACAAAGAAGGAAATTGGTTTGCATTTGATGTTGATGAAGAGGGAAAAAAGTTAATTGGCAAGAACTTAGGAAGTAAGCTTTCAGCAGGTGTTATTAACTGGTTTTTCCATTTGATAAGTGATATGGCTGGTAGTAGTGGAGCAAGAGCAAATGGAAGTCTTGGAAAAGGCATACCTGGACCTATTGTTGCATTCGCAAAAGAGATTGCTTGTATACCAGGTATAAACAAGACAAAGTTACCACATCAGTTAAAAGTTGCATTTGATAACTACCATTGTGATTTTAGATGTGAACTAACGCAGTCAATACCAGTGCTTTTGAACGAGATTATTGTTAGGACATTCTATATGATTAGAAGGCTCGTGATAGAGATAAAGAAATGCAAAAGCGGAGCGGAAAAATTCCAATTAAAGAATTTGAAGAATATAATACCATCCAATAATAGGACAATTGCTCGTATGATGACGGTTGCATCAGGAACATTCATGGCGGTAGATATGGCAGATGCCGCAATTAGGGCGGCAGGTACTGGGCCTGCTGCGGGAGCAACTTTTGTCATGCATCTGAATATACCAGGGATGGCACGTTGTGCTATCGCGGTTGGTAATGATTTGAAGATGGGCTTAAAGAAAGATAGAACTCGTAACAGGAGACTTGCTGTCTATCAAAACATGATTGACATTTCGGAAGCCAAGCTATATTACAAACAAGCAAATTCTTGGGTTGAAGTTGACAAAACTGAAAAAGCCATTGAGGAAATGTGTGAAGAAGCAAACAAGGTTGCTGTGTTTTATGTTGAATCCATGAATGCTATGTTGGACAGCATGCAAAATATTTCAAATAGTTTGGGACCTGCAATTGATATCAATCCGAAAATTGCAGAAATAATAAACGATATTTTGTAAACGAAAAAAATAACTTATTATGGAAAATGTAAATGAAAATGATGGCATATTTGTATACGAAGGAAAAACAATTAAAGTTTCCGAATTCCCTTCTTTATTAGCCCAACAGGTATCGCAAATTACTGACAATTCTAAGAACATCGATGAAGCTAAGAAAAAAGCAGACAAAGCTAGGACTGCTGCCGAGAAAGCAAAAAACGAAAAAGTAAAATGGAATAACAAAATAGCTTCAATAAAGGCTCTTCAAGAGGCTTTGGAGCCTATGATAGAAGCCTTAGATGGACAAACAGATATCGCTATTAGTTTGTCGGAAAGTATTCGGGCGGTTTCAGATGCCACAAGATTCCTTTTTGTGATAGGTGTTTCAAATATGGCTGCAAATCGAATGGTAATTAGAGAATTAGAACTAAGATTAAGCAACGCGTCTAAAGAACAGATCAGCGACCTTGCACAACAGGAATTAAGAAATGTTCTTAAACAATTAAAAGCACAAGAACATATCTTTGCTAAGTTAGACGCAATTGAAACAAAGGTGAAATCCATTAATACGGCTTATCAAGACATAGAAGCTAGATATCAGTATTTAGAAACCAAGTGTCAATACCTAGAAACCAGAATAAAAGCACAAGAGGGAAATAGCAAAAGGTTGGATTTGATTGAAAGCAAAAACAAATACATAGAAGAATCAACTAATTCAATAAAGACAAAACAAGATTCTTTGTTATCATGGTTTGAGCAGCATAAAAAAGCATTGGGAATGCATAATAAAAACACGATTATTTCTAAGACACTTAGTATAATTGCGATTGTAGCATCCGTTTTGACCATTTTGTTTGTCTTTTTGAGATAAACTAACAAACTGTTTCCATAACAGGAGAACAAGAAGAACGTCCAAAGCCTCGAAGACTACATCAGGAACGAGGTGTATAAGCTTTGCAGCGACGAGGAAATCAGGTTGCGGCGGTAAGCCTCATTTTCAACACGAATGGCCATAAATGATTCACGAATTGTTCAGAAATTGTTTTTTGATAATTCGTGGCAAATTTGTGGTAATTCGTGTCTAAAAACAAGGAACCATTCCTCACTATAATTTACCACATTCCATTGTGCTATGGCAGAGGTGCGATAGTTTTGCACTCGTTATCAAAACCAATGCATTATGGGTTCATTTTTCTTCATT
>FLNV01000751.1_pt1 | contig 32118 bp, 19 predicted proteins | sample 1140351 | NCBI WGS metagenome assembly FLNV01 (sample SAMEA3878207, study PRJEB12797) | bioreactor metagenome | biome: Moose rumen | place: Sweden | collected 2011-10
GGCGGGCACGGCAGCCACGGCCGAGCCAGTGTCGTGGCCAGCCACGGCATATACCGGCACGGGTCCCAGGCCGGTCATCTGCTGCACCTCGGCAGTGAGCGCGCCAATGAGTTCTCCCGGCTGCACCATGCGGCCGAACTTGCTGCGCGAGAGGCCCAGCGACTGCAGCAGGCGCTCGTCAAGCTGCTTGGTGCGCGGGTCGAGCAGCTGCGACGTCGAGGCGATGGTATATTCGCACACGGCGTTGCCCGTCAGCATCCAGCTCAGAGCGTCGGGCACGAAGAGTATCTTCTCCGCAGCCTCCAAGGCCGAGTTCTGCTCGCGGCGCATGGCGTAGAGCTGGAAGATGGAGTTGAAGTTCATGAACTGTATGCCCGTCACGTCATAGACGTCCTTGCGTGCGATGACATGCTTCAGGTAGTCGTCCATGGCGTCGAAAGTGATCGGGTCGCGATAGGCCATGGGGTTGCGCAGCAACTGTCCGTCCTTGCCGACGAAGACAAAGTCCACTCCCCACGTGTCAATGCCTATGCTGGTCACCTCCACTCCCCGGCGGCCCACCTCCTGCAGACCGCGTATTATCTCAAAGTAGAGCGCGTAGATGTCCCAGAAGAAATGGCCGTGCATCTGAATTAGGTTGTTGGGGAAGCGCGTCACCTCCTCCAGCTCGATGCGTCCCTCTTTCAGCGTGCCCAGAATGGTGCGTCCGCTGGTGGCGCCCAAGTCCACGGCAAAGAAATGCTTTTGTGTTTCCATGTAATATTATATGTGTTAGGTTTCAAGTTTCAGGTCTAATGTATCATGTCTAATAATGTATCATGTATCATGTTTAATGCTTAATGTAAGCACCCGTTCTGCCCGCAAAAATACAAAAACTTTTCCTAACAGCAAACAAAACCAGCTGTTTTTTGGAAAAAGTTCAACTTGTAGGGTCATGTGCAAGGTCATGTGTAGGGTCATGTATGGTTCTGCTCCCTCATCCTTTCCATCGTGGTGTTTAGAATCTGGTGGGTGCGGAAGAAATCGTTAAGTTGTACACGCAGGTAGGATTCTAAGTATGGCATTTGCGGAGGAAACACGAATGTCGATTTGCAATGCATGTCAACGCTCTTTCCTTCTTCGTCGATGGTATATACTGTAGTGGTTGCACAGTTTAGGTTAGCCTCGTTTATGGCTTTTCTCAGAATGGTGAACTCGTCAATGTCATAAAGGTCAACGTGTTCCAAGTTCGTAGCCCATACATGCACATGCCAACTGTTGTTTGTGGCATCTACAAAGAAATCTTCTCCCTGATAGGTGAAATATATCCTCTCACTCTCTTCATCTTCATCTGTTTCGTATGGGCATCCCATGTTTTCCAGCGTTTCCAGGAACATGTCGCGCGTTCCTTTAGTCTTGGTCTTTTTTATATCGTCCATGTCATTTATATTGTTACTCCAAAAATTTGTCTTTTTGAGATGTCTCGTCTTGAGATGTCGTAACATTCTCTGGCTGTCAATCAGTGACTCATGCTCGCTCCCTTCCTGCTCCTCCATGATGGAATAGAATTTCCGTTTCGCCTTCATAATACGCCTGAGTCGGTGGATGAGATAAAACTCCAAGCCAGGAATTGTAGGCACAAACAGGAAGGATTTGGCACAATATGCGGCAACACAACTCTCTTTTTCGTCCTCGGCACAATACACTGTGACAAGCATGTCTTTGTTCACGCGGTTCGCCGCCTCCTTCATCATCGCTATCTTCTTCTTGTGTCTCAGCCCGTAATAGTCGCAAAATGTCTCTATACAGACATCTACATTGTCATTGCTTGCATTCGCATAAAAAAAACCGCCTTGATACTTAAAAGAGAATTCGCAATGACCGTCGTCCTCATGCGTACTAAAATCGTCATATTCGTATTCTTTTTCTCCGCTATAAAATATAATTTCTTTCTCGTCCACTAACTTTGCCACTGTCTTCAGTAGCAGATCCCTTGTCCCCAATGTTCCTTCAATATAGCTGTCACTGTCCGGGTTGAAGCGAAGCTCCTCCTCTGTGGCTCCGTAGTACTCTCTCAGCACCTCCTCCACCAAAGCACACATTTCAGGTGAGTATTCCTCGCGTTCATACAGCATCAGGAACAACTCGTCCTTCGTGTATTTGAGAAGCACATTCTTCCATGTCTCGTCTGTACTCATTTCGTTTTCTATCTTATATCCAGTTGGCAAAGATACGAAGATTTTATCATTCCGCGTTCATTTTGGCAGATAATTTTCTCTTGGTTTAATATTTCATCGTTCCTTGTTGTCCCTTTATGACCAAAGTTTCCCCGTTTCACGTGCAATCCTCTGCTTTGCCTGCGTGATGCCCAGCGTCCGCTTTAGCGAGAAACTGAGACCTGTGGATTATAGTTTTCCCCGACATTTCCGTGTGTAAATCTTTTTTGATTTATCCAATACGTTTATTTCATATATTTGACCCTAAGCACCCGCTTTTGGTTGTCAATCTCAATCTTGCCGATGCGCGAAAGGACGGTTTGACCGAGAAGTAATGGAGCTTTCTGATTTTTCACCACTGTGGCACGCACGTTGTCTAACTCCAAGTCGCCAAACTTCACCTTCTTCAAGTTGATGACCGTTCCCTCGTTGACATTTCCAACAGCGTCAGCGAAATGCGTGCTGCCTATGACATCAGATTTCAAGAGGTATCCGTTCTTCATCATAAATGAAGCCTCAACCATAGAGAGAGTAACATCCGAGGCGCCTGTGTCAAAAACGAAATAGAGTGGCAGGTCGTTAATCTTGCATTTCACACTGTAGGTACCCCCATCTTTCACCATGGGAATCTCGCATGTGTATTCCTGGCTGTTGACAGGCATATCAGCCTCAGCCCTTTTCAATTCCCGTTCTTTTCTGTATTTCTCTTCATACTCTGCCATTAAAGACTTGTAGCCCTCCATGTCGCGGATGGCATCAAGGTCATCGTCATTCTTAATGTGGGCAAATCTGCGTAAGCCTTTCTCCAGAGAATTGCGCAGGAAATTTAGAGCCGTTTCCTTTTCTCCCATTCGTGCGAACAGGCAGGCTGCATCATAATAGTTTCCTGCACTGCCAGAGTTAGCCAGTATGCCATACTGCACCGACTTGGCCCTCTCAATCTCGCCCAAGCCTAACAGCGCATACTGTACACAATTCGACTCGCTATATACAGTATCCAGTGCCACCACCATCTGATAGTCTTTCATGGCGGCCTCCCTGTTTCCTTTCTGCAGATATTTATCAGCACGCCCCAGATAGGAGTATGCATGGTTGGGTTCCAGCACAATAGCAGTGGAGTAGTCCTCAATAGCTCCATCTACATCGTTGATGTTGTCCTTGAAGAAAGCCCGACGATAGTAGCCTCCCCAATAGTCAGGATAAGCCTTGATATACTTGTCATACGTCTCAATGGCCTCTTGGCTCCTGCCCATATCGTACAGTAGGTCAGCCTTTGTGCTGACATAGCCATTCTCGTCGGGATCCATCTCCATGGCTTGATTGATGTTCTCCAAAGCCAGTTCGTAATCGCCCAGTTCGCTGTAGCAATCCGCAATATTTGAATATGTGATGCCACGAGGATCAATCTTTATCGATTCTTTATATGCGTCGATTGCTGTGGCATATTTCTGCAGCTGCTCATATACAACCCCTATGCAAAACGGCCAAAAGTTGTCATTAGGCTGCTTCACCTGTTGCACCTTCAGCTTGGCTATTAGCGTATTCACGTCTGGTTCGCCAATCGACAACAGCAAGCCATAAGCCTTATTGTCCCCATCTATGCCCAGTGCCGTGATGACATCGTCAATACCATCGTTGACATTGCCCAGCTGGAAGCGTGCATCGGCGCGGAAGGAATAGGCTTTTGAAAAAGACGGGTCGAGCTTGATGCAATACGAGAACAAGTCCTCGGCCTCCTTCTGATGTCCAGTCTCTAAAGCATTGCGCCCTTTACCCATATAGCCCAACGTGTTCCCCTGCTGCAACTGGCAAATCTTCTCATAGTCGGCATCCGATTCTTCGTACATGTCATTCTGATAGTAATACTCTGCACGGTCGCTATACACTTTAACGTCTTTGGCATTGGCTTTCAGTGCCAAGGCCCAGTCTTTCAACGCCATTTGGTCATTGCCCAATTGCAAGTTGATTTTAGCCCGTTGCCGATAGGCATACGTATTCCACTCCTTGTCTTTCTGCAAGTAGGATATGGCCTTATTGACAGGCTCGATAGCATTTCCGGGCTGATTGTTATTCAGGTAAAGGTCAGCCATCATGCTATAGGCATATCCGTTCTTTGGGTGTTCCGTAATCTCCTGTTGCAGATAACCAAGTGCTTCGTTGGGGTCTCCTTGATTCTTCACAATCTCTGCAGCCCTCAGAAAGTTATAGCTATTCTTCAGCTGTTCCGCCTTCTGCGCCACTACCGTTGTTGACATGATGAAAGTCAGTACGGTTGTCAATAAGAATTTCCTCTTCATACCGCTTGTTGCTTAAATTGTTTTAGTTCCGTTTTATCAGTGCCTTTAGGATCGAGTTTCCAATCTTGCGCTCCAGCCCCGCCTTTGAGGTCGGAATGCCCGTTTCACGTGCAATCCTCTGCTTTGCCTGCGTGATGCCTAATGCTCTCTTTAGCGAGAAACTGAGGTCTTGGAAAAGCCAGGGAAAGGAGCTAATATCATAAGTTAACATTGCTAACAACATAACAACTCACCATACGCTGCTATCTATGCTTTGTTTTAAGCACGGACAACAGCTTATGGTAATTACCAATAAATAGTTGTAAAAACATCTCTTTGTATTTTTGAATTTGTATAAGGGCTAAGTACATTATGGCTTTGCGCGACTCAAGTGATAGCTCAGTTCATCAAGAGCTTTCTTATTAGAATCCGGAAATAGCAATGGTAATTGTTTGAACTGCTCTTCTGAAATATCATAATCCAACATTTTCCATTTGTTATCTTTAGGATAATGTGAAAAGATTATCCATGCAGGGTCTACATCAAACCAAATGTCTCTGTTTATGCCTTGTACAAAACGGCCATCGCTAATTCCGCCGGCCCCCCATGTTGGATCTATAAAGATGCCGTTGTAGCCATCTGTGTAAACATAAAGCCATGCGTGTGATGTGTCAGAAATGTCACCCTCTATGGTTTTGCATTTGCCCACGATGATTTCTACATTCAATCTATCACCCGCTATATGGCAGAACAAATTACAATATGCCTGACATACACCTTTCTTTGTCCTCCAGCATGTGTCAGCATCATGAATAGACTTGGTCGTGTCGTACTGGATGTTATCACATAACCAATCATATATGTGCCGAGCGATTTCTATTGTTGTTTGTGCATCTCCAATAATAGTGCGACGCTTTTCATCGAAATCTAAATCATGGGGCTTGGGCGAGATGCGAGTTTCACGCTTAGGAGTAAAGTCCTTCACGTCTGAAATGGGATCTGTGATTTCCATCACTTGTACGGTGCATAACGAATTATAAAACTCAGGCAAATATTTTGGACAAAGAGTACCGCTTGCAACAGAGTATTTATTTCTGAAAGGGACAGGTGATTGTTCAATATTACGATTGTTAAAAAAGAAATAATCCGCAATTTGCTTCTTTATTGTATTGTTGTCAATGTTTTCATATTGGACAAAAGGCTTAGACTGAACAGACACATGTTCCACGAATTCATGAATATCAGCATCGGATAAATCCTCCTTAACAAAAGGATTCGTATTATCCCATGTCAATATAGAGTATTTGTTCCTAAGCGGTACTAATACTTTCTCATCTATCACATTATTCAGGGACGGACGCTTTTCCAACGTGGAATCAAACCAGGTAGTCAGTACATTCAAAACGAGTTGTCTATAGTTATCATTATTTTGGCGATATGAGTCAACTAGTCTGATGTCGATAAGGGTTCGAGATTTCCTGTGATTAGGTATCACATCACCGTATGAGTTGATTTTATCGACACATTCTTCCAATCTTTTCTCTTGATTTGAAATGGTTGAAAGAAGCAAATTCCACCATTCTTTTACTGATGGAATCTTGGACTTCAAAGCATTAATAGCCTTACCCGCCTCATTGGCAGTTATTTCTGAAATTGTATTGATGGATGCCTCGTTTTTCGATTCTTCAGATGTAATTAGCTCATCGTCTTGTGTTTTTGTTTCAGCAGAGCTTCCAAAGATGTTTAGGAACCAAGACCACGGAGAGCATCCTTTCCGTGATGACAACGCCTCCGAGCTAACTTTTGCTTCACAGGGAGCAGAACTGGTTGAGGGCGGCGTCAAAACAACTATCTCTTCAAGCCGTCCAATGCTGTCAATGTCTATTTTAGGAAAAGCAGGGCATTCCTCACCGATAGACTCTGATATCGTTTTTTTGATGAGTTTTGCCCCTTCATCACTTTGCACATAAGATTCCAAATGAGAATATTTCCTCTTCGCAGCATCGTAGTTGTCTCTCTCTTCGTCAGTAACAAATGCTGTTGGGTCATACTGTTGTGCAATTTCGGCAGCGTCCTCAAAAGAGTTTTTTTCTATCTCGAGACGATTATAATGGATATTGTAGTTGATGTGCTCTATAGTGTCACGTTGCTTACTGATGTCTGATTTTATCTTGTCTAAAGACTTTTGCAATTCTTTGGCTGGTTCCTGTTCCGACTTGTTTATTTGATCTTGGACATTCGTTTGCTGGTCTATTAAAGCTTGAAGGACTGATTTCTCTACAGCTAATCTTTCTTCTTGTTCAGAGATTTCTTTGCTACATTTTGCCACATGTAGTTTCAGGAATCCATTCAGATATGACACTATCTGATTCTTTTGCTTTTCTAAACAATAGACTTGTTCCTTCGTCGGTTTGGTAAAGTCGTATTTTGTTTCACAATATGTATTCCATATGCTTTTAATTGCCTTTAAGCCGTCTAGCCAAGGCAGCTTTAGGTCGATCTCAGAACAACGTTTCTTCTCAAGGATTGCCTGAGTAGCTGATGAGGGATCCGCATTGAGTTTCCGTTCAATTACAGCCCTTTCTACGTCAAGTTGAAAAAATTCGACTATGTCTTCAAAATTGTATTGATATTCGGCTAATCCAATGGCATACACGTCACTCCGAATGGTTCTTTTACATCCTGCGTCAACCATTTTCTCCCAATGGCCAAGGAATCGACCAAGCAATTTATCTCCAACATTTGTTGAAGCACCATTATAGTCCATATTATTGATATGAAGCAAATTGAGCTTTAAATGATTCCTATCCAAGAGTCCTTTTACTTTCTTTAGAATTCTCCAATGTGGTCGCAGTATTACGTCGTGCGGATTTGTCAGGTCATACGCTATAAGCGCAATATCAACTTTAGGCTTATTAAATGTACCGCCTTCAGTGGCGAGCAACTCTTCCACCATCCATTCAAGGCGCTCTTCATCATCGTCGTCCATACAATTTGATACCAACATGACTTTAGGCGTTTCGTGTTCTGGCAAAACCGACCTGAAGTTAGACAAGTGATTGGTTAGTAGGTCTTTCAATGTATGTGTGCCATCATCTTTCTTTTCCACGCCATCACCCAATGGAGTCCATTTGTAGGTTAGACTGCCATCTTCTTTTGTGATAATGCACCCGGAGGACAGCGTATTGTGTAGTTGATGAGACTTTGCTATCTCATCAACCACACTATTTACTTTGTCATTTGTTCCTATGACTATGAAATATGACATATTGCAAAGAAAAAATTAAAACTCAAGGCTTTCGATATACTCTATTTCCTCGATAAGTTTGTCGGATACCATTTTGTATGCGGGATCTTCGACAGACACGCGGTCTAATTCGACAGGACTAAGTCCTGCATATAATTCAACATAGTTAATAGTATCATCCTTAACTGCCTTGATTCTTGCCTCAATAGCCGGACGTCCCTTCAGGTCTACTGCTTTCTGCATAAGTTCCTCAATTTCTTTGTCAAGCCCCCTTGTTTGGAAAGCATCAAAAGCTATATCTCTTCGGGCACCCAGAGCAAGGTAACCTCCTCTCAATTTGTTTCCTTGCTTAGAACGCATAAAGTAATTATGCGTATTCTCGTCATATTTGATATATTCATAAACAATTCCATTCACCCAATTAGGAAGAATGGAGTCTGTTTCGGCTTGTGGGAATACATCGAACTTCTCGACCTCCATGCGCTGGAACCATTTTTCATCTAAATAGCAAACAGGGTATTGTCTTTCAATAGTCAATTTCTTAATGGCATCTTGCATGTAGCCACGAAGGTTATTAATAGCATAAACAGGACTGTAACATTCCGTCTGGAAGAATGTAATTCTGTCTGTTTGTCGTGTTGCTGCAAAGATGGGCTTGTTGTTGTTGACAGTAAATATATTGGTATATTTGTCTTGAATGATACCTTTCTGAGTGTCAAAACAACCAATGGTGAAGATGGTTGTCAATGGTTGGGCATGATCAAGATAGCCTCCGGTGTTAGTTGACCATAACGGACTTGACATCTCTTTCATTTTCTCAAAATAGCTTTTAAGTTCTTCGTCGCTCAAAGATGCTAGTTTTTGCTCTATTGTGATGTTGACCGCTGTCTTCACGTCATCATGTTGTTTAGCATAGTTCCACATCTCTTTTTCTATTGCCTCCCACGATTTTTCGAGTAGTGTGCTGATGGGAGTCTTGCTACGTAACTGAGCAGAAGTTTCTTTGACCTTCGGACGCTTAAATCCACTGACATCATCAAGATGCATGTACAATTGGAAATTGGAGTTAGCTGCTGCATCACGCTGAATGGCGGATATTTCTTTTACTTGTTTGCGGCTAACAGAAGATATGTTGGCTTTCAGTAAAAGAATCTTGTCATGATATTCCTTTACATCTGATAGCAATTCATTGTAGAAATTGATGGCGTACGTATGACGAAGCAGGTCACGCTGTTTCGCAATGTACAATGTAACTTCGTTAGCTAAAATATCGGCATCATCTTGAGACCATCTGCTAAAGAAACCCTTAGATTTTATATCGTTAAGTTTGGCATTCCAGTCAATAGCGTATGCTAATTCGCGAGTTAGGTCTTCTTTTTCATGAACCATTTCGCCTATGCTCAAGTTAATGCCGTACTCAAGTGCTTCTATGAAGGCTTCGGCTTCACCAACACCGCATTGCTGATTTAATACCTCATCAACTTTCTCCTTAAGAGCCACACGAACGGTTACAAGTTTTTCGTTATACTTATTCTTTACTTCCTCTGTTACATTAGGGGCTTTTGCTCCGCTATAGATGTTTGCTTCAACCTGTGTAACATCATCATTTTTTCCAATCGCAACTGAGAATGGAGCAGACTTTGCTAATAAGTCATCAGTCAACATGTCCTCATTGTGTTCTTGTATACGCACCTGTGTCATCCATGACTGCGCATCGTTTTCTGCGCCAACAGAGTCTTTTCGACATAATTCATCGCAAATGTCAGAAATAATAGCACGGGCAATAACATTGCCTACAGCCTGATTGTCATAAATTAGTTCTGCACTTCCTGACGACTTGTAGTGTGCCTCTTTGTTACCTACGCCATATGCAAATAGAGTTTGCTTTATATTATCATTTACACTATTGACTTCATTACTTGGAAGGAACATACAACGGCCTATTGAATCCGTAACATCGTCAATATGTTGCAATACAATCCCCGCACGACTACCGTTGTTTATAACATACGAATCGTTTACCTCTTCCGCAAGATATTTTATTTGCGCAAAACCAAAATCAATCGGGTTGGTGTTGTGTTTAGGAAGATGATAGAGATAATCCAGTTCACGAAGTGCTCCGTAAGAGTTTTGATATACATTAGCAGACGGAGGACCAGGAACCATTGTGCGGAACACTTCTGGCAATACAATCCATGGTTGAATATAGAAACGAGTACCTTGAGACTTAAGTGTTTCTGAAATAAGAACTATCATGTCTATGATTGTTCCACTTCCAGTCCCTCCTGCAACTGAACCGACAACATTTACAATCGTAGGATATACCATTCCATCTTTATTATTGTCATATACAAAACGACTATTGGGAGGTAGTGGCTTTGCTATTTGAGCAACCTTCTCAGCGACAGCCTTGCTTAGAGGATCAGCATTATATCGTATCAAAAAACGACCATTGCTTCTTACTTGACCAGCCCCTTCATTTTGAAGTCCTGCCAAGTTGTTAACATTCCTTTTGGGAATCCATGTAAATCGGCTTGGAGCGTGGTTGTAGATAGCTAATGCACTTCCTGTGATTCCACAGAAGCACAATTCATTGTCGTTCAAAGTAACATCTTTACCAGAACGAGATTTCAAAACAATGTTCCTAATGCCTCTGTCTGTGTCAATTGCAAGGAATGCAATCATTGGAGGAATTTCTCCGTATGCGTCCATAAAACATTGCTTGGTTCGCAGAATGGATTTTACTCCTGTTCCGCCTAATCCCACAAATAAGGTTTTTGTTAATTTGATAGCCATAATTATTGAACTGTTATTTTAAGGTTATTGGTAATTTCGGTAATTTCGCATGTTCCAATTCTTGGAATGGGATTCACAGATACCTTATATTTAGTGAAATCAGTCTTTACAAGAATTCCGTTTTTTCTTGGGAGTAGAGTTATAGGAGTATGAAATGCGGGATGCGTCTTATACAGTACAGGCCCCTTAATGAGAGCATTCCAAAATGAATCATTTCGTGGAATATTAGAAATAACAACCATTCGTACACCTCTCGTCCTCACAATTAAAGGCGCTTGTCCAGGAATATTGAATATTTTGTTGATGTTTTTGAATCTTGGATAAAATGCAGGCTTTAGTATAAGGAGCCAAACTAACAAAAGTGTCAGTATAAGAACACATATCCACATCAATACTTTAGCCAGAGGATTCATACTTTTATCATAACTCAAGGCCCATCGCATGACCTCAACAGATGTACCATCAAGTTCTTGGTCTTCGAATCTGTCCAATTTATAGGAAACAAGGTGTAGGTAGCCTTGATGATAGCCACTCTCTGCCTTAGGAAGAAAACGGAATTTCACTTCTTTCACCGTATCGGTAGAATATGCCTTGAATGAATTTCCTTCAGCGATAATACCATCAATAGCGATTTCAAGTATGTCGTCAGGAATAGGATTGCCGTCTTTGTCAACAAATGCTATTTCAGCAAAGCACTCTTTGTCCCCTTTGGCGTCAGCATTGAAATCAAGATACAGTTTCCTGGTCACTCCACATGTGTCAGCATCTGACCAGAGGAAACTTGGATGATAGGAACATTCTCCGAGGTTTGCTTTGGGAAAGTTTTCCTCTTCCTGACATGCAAAAAGGACAAATGTAGCAAAAAGGAAAAAAAATATCAGTAAAGTTTTTTTCATTGGAATCTCATTCTAAGTGTACGTTCTTTTTTGTTCATGCATTTTATGGTTATCCTATTATTTACAAGGCACGTAAAACCATTGCTTTGCGATGGAAGGATGGGCTTTAAGCATAATGTCATTATTGTTTCCTTCGGTAAATTAGCGAGGGACATGTTTTCCAAAATACTGGTAATAATTTGACCTCCTTCTACACTAAAATCGCCTATTCTATAGAAATTCGATTCGCATGCACTTTCTTTTAACTCTATGTTGCATTTTGTCAAGTCACCTTGTTCAGACTGTATTATAAGTTTCTTTCGTCCGTCCCTTATATTAAAGATAAGGTTTTCTCTTAGTCGTACGAGATTGATATTGACATCTGCTGTCTTCACTACCCAGAGATGTTCTTGGCTTTCAATGATTTGTTCTATCTGTGTGTTGTTGGCGCCATTACAAAGCATTACATAGAAGCCGAAAACGTTCTTGTTTCCGAATTTCTTACCCCATTGCGGAAGTAGATATTTCAATGTCCTTTTTTGTCTGTCTTCATCTTCTCCGTCTGTCATCAAAAACATATATGTTACTCTGTCTTCTCCAACACGATTGTTATAAAAATCTTCAAGGGGAACATAATGGTATGTCTTTGTGTTTTTATTCATCGGTAACCTGTCAATTTCTGACTTTATCTTATTTTTTCCTTCCACAGTTGCTTTTGTAATGATTGGTGAGAGGTTTGGCGAGTTTTGGTTGTCAAAGGCAAACGGTATAACAATCAACTCTGTTGTCTCATCAGAAACTCTATCAATTGCTGTTTTAAGATTATTTCGCACTAAATCCCATAGATTATTACATTTCATCGAATAAGAACAGTCCAGATAATAGACTCTACGTTCCTTCATTATCTGTGAAGAAACCATGAGTGAAAAACAAATCAAGACTGAGGCACATATATGTCTCTTCATTTTCATCGCTTTCCTTTCCTGCCTCGGCCCCACCGGCAGATGTTATAGTTTTAGGTTATGTTACATACATACGAAAAACGTGGAGCCAGTTCTGTGCTCGGTCCACGCTTTGAAGGCTCTCGCATCGCCCTAGTAGTCGTACCGAGCAACGCTGAAAGCCCCACGTAGATGTATATAGACACACACATTAATATTAATGTGTACGTACAATACATCTTCAAGGGGCGTTCCCGTTGCCTTGGCTTTTGACCACTAGTTTGAATTTGCGAGATTCTCAAAGCGTCAAACCCAAAGCGTCCAGAAAACGCCTTTAGTATGTATGTGTCCCGCCCTCCTGCGATTGCCCGTGGACTTTCAACATTCTGGAAGGACGCTGCAAAAGTACAAAGATAATCTGAAACACAAAAGCTTTTGTGGAAAAAATATTTTCACAAGCCTTGTGAACTTCAATCTCCAATCTCTGCCAGGCCGCACTCTGGGCATCGGGCTGACTGGATAGTGATCGTCGCGTGACCGGATAGTGGCCATAGGGTGACTGGATAGCGGTCGTTGGGTGACCGCTGTCCTATAGTCTCAGTTCCAAGCTCCAGTCGTAACTTCTACTCCTGATACATGGCGTCTATCTCGCGACGATAGTTTTCTGCCACTACCTTGCGGCGTATCTTCAGTGTGTTGGTCAGCTCGCCGCGCTCCATGGTGAAATGGTGGGGCAGCAGGGTGAAGCGCTTCACTTTCTCGTACTGCGCCAGCTGCTGCTGCAGGGTGTCTATGCGGTCGTGCAGCATACGGTGTATCTTCTGGCTGGCGCACAGGTCTTCGCGGCTGCTGAATGGTATGTCGTTCTCGCGTGCATACTCCTCAAGCAGGGCATAGTCGGGTATGATGAGAGCCGACACGAACTTGCGCTCGTCGGCGATGATGGCCACCTGGTCGATGTACTTATCGACGAGTAGTTTGGCTTCAATCATCTGCGGGGCGATGTATTTGCCATTCGATGTCTTGAACAGGTCTTTTATACGGTCGGTCAGGTACAGCTCGCCGTCTTTCATGTAGCCGGAGTCGCCTGTGTGGAAGAAGCCTTCATCGTCGAAGGCCTGTGCTGTTAGGTCGTCGCGACGGTAGTAGCCCTTGGTGATGGTGGGGCCTTTCAGCATGACCTCGCCGTTCTCGGCTATCTTCACCTGTATGCCGGGTATGGGCCGACCTACAGAGCCGATTGTGATAGGCTCGAAGAGGTGGTTGTTGCTGACGGTGGCCAGCGACTCGGTCAGGCCGTAGCCCACCATCATGTTCAGGCCAATGGACATGATGAATTCCTCGACCTCGGCCGACACGGCTGCACCGGCTGTGGGGAAGAAATGGGCGTTGTCCAGCCCCAGCTCTTTGCGCACGAGCGAGAAAATGGTCTTGTTGATGAGTTCATACTCGAGGTGGAGCGCCAGCGGCGGACGCTTCTGGCGGAACACATACTCGATGTTGTGCCGTCGGCCCACCTTCAGGGCATGTTCGAACATGGCGCGTGTGGCGGTGTTGCTGCCTTCTATCTTCTGCTTGACACCAATATACACCTTCTCCCAGAAGCGCGGCACGCTTGACATGCATGTGGGGTGTGTCTCGCGCATGGACTGCTGAACCTCGTGCGGGTCGGTGTTGACGATGATACGGGCGCCGGCTCCGATGGACAGCAGGTCCCACGCCCGCTCAAAGATATGTGTGTATGGCAGGAACATCATGACGCGGTCGTCCTCGCCCACGGGCACGCTGGTGATGTTGGCTTCGAAGGCGGCATGGAACTGCTCGTGCGACAGCATGACTCCCTTCGACTGCCCGGTGGTGCCGCTGGTATATAGGATATTGGCCAGGTCGTCGTAGGTGGCAGCCTTGATGCGCGCCTCGACCTCGCTCTGTCGCGGCAGGCCCTCGCCGCGCTTCATGAAGTCGCTGAAGTGCATGGCGAAGGTGTCGTTGGGGTGGATGGCTACGGCCTCGTCGAATATTATAATGTGTTGCAGCGAGGGACACATGGCGAAGATTCTCCTGGCCTTGTCATACTGTTCCTGCTGTCCAACGAAGAGGATACGTATCTTGGCATCGCCCGCCATGAACTGTATCTGGTCCTCCGAGCTGGTGGCATAGAAGGGTATGGTGACGGCTCTGATGGCCCAGGCACCGAAATCGCAGAGCAGGTACTGCAGCGAGTTCTGCGAGAAGATGCCTATGTTCTCCTGCACCCCAACGCCCATGTTGAGCAGGGCATTGGCCACTAAGCGCGACCGCTCGGCAGCAGTGGCAAAGGAGCAACTCTGCCACTGCGTGCCGCCGAAGTCTTTGTAGATGAACAACTCGCGCTGGCCGTACTTTTCGGCCTGGGCGAAAATCATGTTTGACAGATGGCCGTATTCTTGCATTTGACAATTAGACGATTAGACGATTAGACAGTTAGACAAATAGACAATTAGACAATTAGACAGTTAGACAGTTAGACAGATAGACAGATAGACAGATAGACAGATAGACAGATAGACAGATAGACAGATAGACAGATAGACAAATAGACAATTAGACAGATAGACAATTAGACAAATGGACAGGTGGTTTTACTCTTAACTGTTCCCTCTTCCCTTTCTTCACCACTTGTCGCGGGTCTGTATCTGGTCAGCCCAGCGGTGGTCCTTGGGGAAGGGCTGTCCGCCCCATGCCTTTACCTGCGTCCATGGCTGGGCTGCGTCGGTCCAGAAGGGGTGGTTGGCGGGCAGGCCGAGGGGTATGAAGGCCATAGATGTGATATAGAGCGAGCCGTTGTTGGTGTACCAGTCGGCTGTGGCGGGCTGCTGTCCGCAGAAGCCTATGGTCAGGTAGCCGTCGCGGTAGTTGTCCTGCTTGTCCATCATGCGGTGCAGGGTGGCCGAGAGGGCTGCGCGGGCCTGTCCGCGGCTGACGCCCTCGGGCAGCTGGTCGTACCAGCATAGCAGCGACAGCGGTGTCATGGCGGCCAGACGGTAGGGCGTGCTGCGACCGATGATGGGGAATGTGCCCTCGGGCGAGATGAAGCGCTCGAGTACCAGAGCAAACTTCTGCGCGCGGCGCAGTTCACGCTCGTAGTACCTGCGATAGTCAAGACGTGTGTTCAGTCCGGCCTCGTGGCAGGTCCATAGGGTCTCGAGATACATGGGGTGGAAGACGTAGCTGCTGTAGTAGTCGAAGGCGAATACAGGGCCGTCGGCATACCAGCCGTCGCCCACATACCATTCCTCCACCTTGCGGCAGGCAGAGTTGATGCGGTATTCGTCGCCTTGGGCGTACTCCTTCAGTGCCGGTTCCTGTTTTGTCGCCTTGAAGATGAGGCTCTCGATGGTTGAGGAGAAGAGTACCCAGTTGGTGTATGGCGGATCCACGCGGCGCAGCTGTGCAAACTCGACCATGTAGCGCTGCTTGGTCTGCATGTCCAACGGGCGCCACAGGGCATCCCATCCACGCAGCAACGCCTCGGCCACGTAGGCTGCATCCACCAGTGCCTGTCCGTGGCCGCGCCACAGCAGGTAGTCGGGGTTGTCGGGATCGACAGCGTTCTTGAACGAGGCCAGTGCCCACTCGCGCATCTGCTTGCGCAATTGTCCCTCTTCCGTCTGGTCGTCGGGCAGTGCGAGCCAGGGCGCTATGCCGGCCATCAGTCGTCCGAAGCACTCCATGTAGGCCACGCCCTTGTTGCGGCCGTCCCAGTTGGGCGACACCTCAAGGCGCATGTTCTTCTTCAGTTCTCCCTTGGCCATGTTCTCCAATATGGGTCGTGCCATCTTCTCTAACTGTGATACCCAGTAGGCACGCTCCTGCCGCAGCTCCGACTTCGGGTCCTGCAGCTCCAGGTAGCGTGTATATTCGCAGGCCGCCAGCAGCCAGGCTCCGGTGCCGAAGGGCGCCTCCGAGTTCTGGTTGACCACCTGTCCGGGTATTGCCTTCTCGCCTATGGGCTGCACATAGCCCACCTTGCCGCTCTTCTGCAGTGCTTTCTTCGACAGATACTGCCATCCGCGCTGCACCACGGGCAGGTATTCGCCCTTGTCGAGCAGACCGTGGTTTATACCCCAGCAGAGGCCGTAGGTGAAGAAGGCTGTGCCGCTGGTCTCGGGGCCTGGTGCGTGGTCGGGGTCCATCATCGAGCGTGTCCAGTAGCCTTCGGGCTGCTGCAGCGAGGCAACCGTCTTGGCCATCTTGACATACTTGTCGCGGAAGAACTGGTAGTGCTTGTATGTCACGGGCATGTCCTGCAGCACTTTGGCCAGACCTGCCAGCACCCATCCGTCGCCGCGTGCCCAGAAGTCCTTCTTGCCGTTGGCGCTCTTGTGCTTAGGGTAGATGTACTTGCCGTCGCGGAAGTACAGTCCTGTCTCCTGGTCGAGCATAATGCCGTCGCTATACTGCAGGTTGTCGTACAGCTTGTTCAGGTAGCCCTCGTCGCCCGTCAGGCGATACATCTTGGTCATCACGGGCATAACCATGTACAGTGCGTCGGCCCACCACCAGTAGTCGTTCTGCTTCGACTTCATCTCGTAGCCCATCACCTCCTTGGCTCGGCTCACCTTGTAGTCTATGGGTAGCTCGTTGTAGAGGTCGATGTAGGTCTGGAAGCAGATCTGCCAGTCGCCGAAGAGTACGTGCTGCTGGTCTTCGCCGTATGTCTTGTACTGCCATTTCTGCTGATCCTTTTCCGAGGCTCCGCGCCAGTGGTTGTGTTCTGCCCACTGCTCGCTGTAGTCCAGCCATTGGCGGTTGCCCGTCAGTCGGTATGCCTCGATGTTGCCTGTGTGGTATGCGGCATAGTCCCAGAAGGCCCAGTGTGTTGGCTTGTTCTGTTGTTGCCAGTAGTTGTTCACTCGCTCTATGAGCTGTCGTACCTGTGCGGCCTCGCCCTTTGGCGCGGCCATGACTCCGATACACGTCACGAGCATCAGCAGGCTGAAAAAGTAGCGTTTCATTGATGTAGATTAGATTTATGGTTTGACATGTTTTTCCTTCTTGCGGGCAAAGGTAATAAAAAAAGATGTAACGGCGTCCTTTTTCCGTAAAAATTTTCTTGCGTGGGTAATGTGGCGTAAAAAACTGCGAGAAATTTGGTGGTTAGAACGTTTTGTTGTAATTTTGCCGCGATATACGCTTGTTAGATTGACCATTGACCGTTGACCGTTGACCATTGACCATTGACCATTTGAGATAAAAGCAGTAAAGATGAAATATACCGACCAACGCGAGGGCCTGCTGATAAAGAATGGCGTGAGCCTGCTGGTGCCCTTCGCCCTTATCACCACCTGTTTTGCCCTGTGGGGCTTTGCCAACGATGCCACGACACCCATGGTGAAGGCCTTCAGCAAGATTTTCCGTATGAGTGTCACCGAGGGTGCGCTGGTGCCCGTAGCTTTCTATCTGGGCTATTTTGCCATGGCCTTCCCCGCCGCCCTGTTTATACAGCGCTATTCGTTCAAGTCGGGCGTGATGGTGGGGCTGGGCCTGATGGGCTTTGGTGCCCTGCTCTTCGTACCGGCCAAGATGCTGGGCTACTACTATCCGTTCCTGCTGGCCTATTTCGTCATGACCTGTGGTCTGTCGTTCCTTGAGACCAGCTGCAACCCGTACATCTACTGTATGGGCAGCGAAGAGACCGCCACTCGACGTCTGAACCTGGCCCAAGCCTTCAACCCGATAGGGGCGCTGACCGGCATGTTTGTGGCCATGCAGTGGGTGCAGGTGCGCATGAGTCCGCTCAGTACAGAAGAGCGCATGAAGCTGAACGACCTGCAGCTGCAGGTGGTGCGCGACCACGACTTGTCGGTGTTAATAGGTCCGTATATCTTCTTGGCCTCGGTGGCTGCCATACTGCTGGTGCTGATATGGCTGACGCGCATGCCGAAGGGAGCCGACACACCTGTGAACAAGAGCGTGCGGACAGCCGTGGAGGAGCTGCTGCAGGTGCGCAGCTACCGCGAGGGCGTGATAGCCCAGTTCTTCTACTTGGGAGCGCAGGTCACGTGCTGGACCTTCATCATACAGTATGGCACCCATATCTTCATGAGCGAGGGCATGCCCGAGAAGGGGGCCGAGATACTGTCGCAGAAGTTCAACATCATGGCCATGCTCTTCTTCTCTGTCAGCCGCTTTGTGTGTACGTGGTTCCTGAAGTACATGTCGCCCAGCCGTCTGCTGCAGATACTGGCCGTGGTGGCAGCCGGCGCTGTGCTTGGCGCCATACTCTTCACCGACCGCAACGGACTCTACTGCTTAGTGGTGGTCAGCGCCTGCATGTCGCTGATGTTCCCCACCATCTATGGCATATCGCTGCGCAATGTGGGCGACAACGTCAAGTTTGCCGGTGCAGGTCTCATCATGAGTATACTGGGCGGCAGCGTATTCCCGCCCCTTCAGGCAGCCATCATCGACACCAATGTGAGCATTTTCGGTCTGCCCGCCACCAACCTGTCGTTCGTGGTGCCCCTTGTGTGCTTCATTGTGGTGGCACGTTTCGGCTATGTCAGCTATGTGCGCCACGAGATTAAGGGGGAAGAGTGAGGAATGAAGAGTGAAGAGTGAGGAATGAAGAGTGAAGAGTGAGGAATGAAGAGTGAAGAATGAGGAGTGAAGAGTTAAGAATTAAGAATGAAGGGTTAATAATAATGTATAATGTTTAATGTATAATGACCCGTGTCCTCCTGATATACACCGGCGGTACCATCGGCATGAACGTCAGTCGTCAGACGGGTGCCTTGGAGCCTTTCTGCTTCGACAGTCTGCTGGAGCGGGTGCCCGAGTTGCGTCAGTTTGAGCTGGCGATAGACACGCGCCAGTTTGACCCTCCCATCGACTCAAGCGACATGACACCCGATGTGTGGGTTCGTCTGGTAGGACTCATCAGCCAGTGCTACGACAGCTACGATGGCTTTGTTATCCTGCACGGCACCGACACCATGGCCTACACCGCGTCGGCTCTGAGCTACATGCTGGAGAACCTGACCAAGCCCGTCATCCTGACCGGCAGTCAGTTGCCTATATCGCGTCTGCGCACCGACGGCAAGGAGAACCTTATCACCAGCATAGAGATAGCGGCCGCTCTTTGTCCCGACGGCACTGCGCGTGTGCCAGAGGTGTGTGTGTATTTCGACGGCCATCTGCTGCGTGGCAATCGTACCACCAAGCAGAGTGCCGACGCCTTTGATGCCTTCGAGAGCTTCAACTGTCCACACCTGGCCGATGCTGGGGTTGAGATAGTATATCACGACGAGCATATCCTGTGGCCGCAGCCGTCCCGCCCCACGGCATTCCACACGCATTTGGACGCGGGTGTGGTGATACTCTCGCTGATGCCAGGTCTGCGCGAGGACATAGTGCGCCATATAGTGGGGGCACCCTCGCTGCGAGGCATTGTCATACGCTCATACGGCAGCGGCAATGCGCCGAGCCACCCATGGCTGCTCCGAGCCCTGAGCGAGGCCACGGGGCAGGGTAGGGTGGTGGTCAACATCAGCCAGTGTGTGCAGGGCCAGGTGGCCATGACCCGCTACGACACAGGTCTGCACCTGCAGCAGGCCGGTGTCCTCTCGGGGCGCGACAGCACTGTGGAGAGTGCCGTGACCAAGTTGATGTACCTGCTCGGGCGCTATGCCGACCCCGACGATGTGCGGCGGTACATGCAGCAGAGCATAAGAGGGGAAATGACGGTCGTTTGACTAATAATTGACAATTGATAATTGATAATTGACAATTGAAGAACGTAGTTTTGTATATTGTGCTGCTCTGCCTGTCCGTGCCTGCCGCGGTACATGGTCAGAAGATGAAGTGGAACTCTGCCTACCAGCAGTACATAGACCAGTATAAGGACATCGCCATAGAGCAGATGCTAAAGTATGACGTGCCTGCCAGCATAACCCTGGCACAGGGTCTGCTGGAAAGTGGTGCCGGCCGCAGCGAGCTGACCCGACGCTCCAACAACCACTTCGGCATCAAGTGCCACGGCTGGAAGGGTAAGAAGACCTACCACGACGACGACCGCTCTAACGAGTGCTTCCGTGTCTATCGCTCTGCATACGACAGCTACGAGGACCATTCCAAGTTCCTTAAGGAAGGAAAGCGCTACGCCGACCTGTTCCGCCTGAAGCGAACCGACTTCAAGGGCTGGGCCAAGGGTCTGCGCAAGGCAGGCTATGCCACTGACCCCAACTATTCCTCGCTGCTGATAAACATCATACAGCTGTACCGGCTCTACCAGTACGACGATGCCAGCTCGTACGACAAGTTTATTGCCAAGCACACACGCAAGCAGTTCACCGGCGAGCGGCATCAGATACACAAGTACAACGACAACTACTATGTCGTGATACGGGCTGGCGACTCACTGGCCGACATTGCCGACGAGACCGGTATCAGCGTCAAGAAGCTGGTCAGATACAACGAAATGCTCGACGAGGACATGGCCGTCAGCGTGGGCGACATCATCTACTTGAAGAAGAAGCAGAAGTATGCCTCAAAGGACTACAAGGGCCGCAGCCACTATGTGCGGGCTGGCGAGACCATGCACAGCATATCGCAGCGCTATGGCATGCGCATCAGCAAGCTCTACAAGCTGAACCACCTAAAAGCCGACTACCAGTTGCGCGTGGGCGATGAGCTGAGGTTGCGTTGATGCAGGCAAAGGCAATAAAACTAAGGATTCAGAGTTTTATTAATTGTCGTAATGTCGAAATGACGAAGTATCGAAATGACGATGTGTCGAAATGCCGAAGTGTCAAGATGTTGAAATGTCGTAATATCGTAATGCCCCTGCTTGCTGCCGCTGTAGCGGTGGTCGTGTCGGCTTGTTCGGTACAGAAGAACACATCGCGCAGCCGGTGGTGGCACTCGTTCACGGCACGATACAACACCTACTACAACGGCCACCAGGCTTTTCTCGAGGGCAACGAGCAGAAAGAGAAAGGCAACACCGACAACTATACCGAGCTGCTGCCCATGTACATGGTTGGCAACAAGAAGAGTCAGACACTGGGCAAGAGCAACTACGACCGCGCCATAGAGAAGAGCGAGAAGGCAATACGCCGCCACAGCATAAAGGCCAAGCCTCAGTGGACCAAGAACCGTCGCAAGACCGACAAGGACAAGGAGTGGCTCTCGCGCCGCGAGTACAATCCCTTCCTGTGGCGTGCGTGGATGCTTCTGGGCAAGTCGCAGTTCCAGGGAGGAGCCTTCGAGGAGGCCGCAGCCACCTTCAGCTATACCACCCGACTATACCAGACGCAGCCTGCCATACGCCAGCAGGCACAGAGTTGGCTTGCGCGCACATACGTAGAGCTGGACTGGCTCTACGAGGCTGAGGACGTGCTTCGCAAGCAGGCCCGCGACAGCATACACCACAAGGCGGAACGCGACTGGCAGGCTGCGCAGGCCGACTACCTGCTGGCTTCCGGACAGCTGGCCGAGGCCGCACCTCTGTTGCGACAGGTCATCAAGCACGACAAGCACGGCTACCGAAAGGCCCGCCACTACTATATACTCGGACAGGTAGAGGCCGCCCTGGGACACGACCGCGAGGCATACCGCGCCTTCACCAGCGTCCAGCGCCAGAGTCCGCCTTACGAGTTGTCGTTCAACGCGCGTATAGCCCAGACCGAGGTGCTTGCCGGTCACGGGTCGTCTGATGGCCAGCTCAGCAAGACCGCACGGCGCATGGTGCGCCGACTCAAGGGCATGGCCCGCAACGACAACAACAAGGACTATCTCGACCAGGTCTATTATGCCATTGGCAACATCTATATGACCGTGCCCGACACGATGAAGGCGCTGTCGGCATACGAGCAGGGCGCTGCCAAGGCTACACGCTCGGGCATAGAGAAGGGTGTACTCCTTCTGCGCATGGGCGACATCTACTGGACCATGGAGCGCTACAACGATGCCCAGCGCTGCTACGGCGAGGCTATAGGTCTGCTCGACAAGGAGCGCCCCGACTATCAGCAGCTGGCCGACCGCTCTAAGGTACTCGACGAGCTGGTGCCACATACAGATGCCATACACCTGCAAGACTCGCTGCAGGAGCTGGCCCAATTGCCCGAGGCCGAACGGATAGCCGCCATAGACCGCGTCATAGAGGCACTGAAGGCCAAGGAGAAAGCCGAGCGACGGGCGGAGCAGGAGGCCGCCGTGGAGAAGGCCGGACAGCAGGGACAGAACCAGACCGGCCGCAACACACAGCAGCAGAACAGGCAGCAGACTGCCTCCAATGCACAGGACAAGAATGGCACGTGGTATTTCTACAATCCCATGGCCGTAAGCCAGGGCAAGCAGACCTTCCAGCGCACGTGGGGCAAGCGTGAGAATGCCGACAACTGGCAGCGCTCCAACGTGACCGTGGTGGGTGCAGACCTCTCGGCCGACCAGACGGGTGCCGGTGAGGAGCTGGCCGACAGCCTTGGCACAGCGCAGGAGGAGGACGGCACCCAGCCGCAGGAGGCAGCCAACGACTCGCTCCAGAACGACCCCCACAACCGTGAGTACTACCTCGCGCAGATACCTTTCACCGACGAACAGGTGCAGGCCAGCAACGACATCATCAAGGAGGCGCTGCTACAGAGCGGCATCATCTTCAAGGACAAGCTCGACAACCTGCGCCTGTCAGAGAAGCAGCTGCAGCGGCTGCGCACTCAGTATGCCGACTACCCACAGATGGATCTAGCCCTCTATCACATGTACCTCCTCTACATGCGTCAGGGAAAGCCCGACCAGGCTCAGCTCTGCGTTGCCCAGCTGCAACAGGACTTCCCGCAGTCGGAATGGACCATACTGCTCAGCGACCCCTACTTTGCCGAGAACCAGCGCTTTGGCGAGCATATCGAAGACTCGCTCTATGCCGCCACCTACCAGGCCTTCCTCGACCAGCGCTACGACGTGGTTCACCAGAACTCGCTCGTAGCCTCAGACCGCTTCCCACTGGGCGAACACAGACCCAAGTTCCTCTTTGTAGAGGGACTGACATGGCTCAACGGCGGCAATGCCGACAGCTGTCTGGTCCGCATGAAGACCGTGGTCGAGAAATATCCGCAGAGCGAGGTGGCCGAGATGGCTGGAATGATTGTCAAGGGCGTTGGCGAGGGACGCGTGCTGCACGGCGGCAGTTTCGACCTCGGCGACGTATGGTCGTTGCGCGGACTTGTAGCCACACAGGACAGCACACGTCAGGACACCCTCTCCCTTGAGCGTAACACGCCCTATCTCTTCATTCTCGCCTACCAGCCCGATTCGCTCACGCTCGACGCTCCCGTCAGATTGCAGCGATACAGTGCTGTCGAGAAAGAGAACAAGCTGCTGTTCCACATGGCACGCTATAACTTTACCAACTTCATGGTGCGTAACTTTGATTTGCAGATAGAGCGCGACGACGTGGTTCACCGTCTCACCGTCAGTGGCTTCCAGAGCTACGACGAGGCTCTACAGTATGCCCGCCAGCTCTATTCCGACCAGCAGATGGCTCGCATGCTGCGCCCATGCCGACGCATAATCATCAGCGAAGAGAACCTGCCGTTGCTGGGCACCAGCGTCAGCTACAACGACTACCAGCAGTTCTACCAGCAGCACCTCCAGCCCATGCAGGTCAGCGACGAGCAGTTGCTGTTGCGTCCTGACGTCATAATGCAGCCATCTGAGGACGATGCCGACGGAGAGCAGGACGACGCGGGTGAGGACGGCGATGGTTCTGGCCAGCAGCCGGGCGACGACTTCTTCGATTTTGGCGACGACTTCTTCTGACCATAAAGTGTTACCAACAGAATAGGGACCCTGTGCCGCTTTGGTACAGGGTCCCTGACATATACGTGTGTTTCGCAGTGGTCTTAAGCCTTGAAGCAGTCTAAGTCTTCTGCATTGAAGGCGCGGATGTAGGCAGACTTGCCCTGCACGTCCTCCTCGGTCATGCGCACATACACCTGGGCGCTCTTCATGAACAGCTCGGGGGCCTTGATGGCGTCGCGCACGATGAGCAGCGACATCACCAGCTCGGCCGTCATGTCGTAGAGGCGGCGGGCCAGGAAGTCGAAGGCATCCTGCGAGTCGAGGCTCTTGGCGTAGGCCAGCGCCTCCTCGTAGATAGGAATGAGCTTCTCGATGCGGGCCAGCAGCTTCACACCCTGAACCTCTGTTTCGGAACTCTCGCCTCCCCTCTCCTTGGGAGAGGGGTCGGGGGTGAGGCTCTCCAGCATCTCCTTGATATTGTTCAGCATGGTGCCGTTAGAGATGTAGCGGATGGCGGCCACCACCTGCAGCTGCGTGGTTCCCTCGTAGATGGAGAAGATGCGGGCGTCGCGGTAGAGGCGCTGGCTCTTGTACTCCATGATGAAGCCCGAGCCGCCGTGGATGGAGATGGCGTCGTAGGCGTTCTGGTTGGCGTACTCAGAGTTCATGCCCTTGGCCAGGGGGGTGAAGGCGTCGGCCAGACGCTGGTATTTCTTCATCTCCTGCTTCTCCTCGGGCGTGAGCTTGCGGCCCCCCGAGCCTTGCTCGCCTCCCCGTAGCCCACCGCGCTCTATGTCCTCAAGGCACTTGTATATATCCACGTAGGCGGCTGTCTCATAGAGCAGTGAGCGACCGGCGTCGAGCTTGGCCTTCATGCGCGAGAGCATGTCATAGACGGCGGGGAAGTTGATAATCTTCTCGCCAAACTGTGCGCGCTCCTTGGCATAGGCCAGTCCCTCGTTGTAGGCCTCCTGCTCCACGCCTACCGACTGGGCGGCGATGCCGAGACGGGCACCGTTCATCAGGGCCATCACGTACTTGATGAGACCCAGACGGGTCGAGCCGCACAGCTCGGCCTTGGCGTTCTTGTAGGTCAGCTCACAGGTGGGGCTGCCGTGTATGCCCAGCTTATGCTCGATGTGGCGCACGTTGACGCCGCCCTGGCGCTTGTCGTAGATGAACATCGACAGGCCGCGGCCGTCGCGCGTGCCCTCCTCAGAGCGGGCCAGCACGAGGTGGATGTCAGAGTCGCCGTTGGTGATGAAGCGCTTCACGCCGTTCAGTCGCCAGCAGCCCTCGGCCTCGTCGTAGGTGGCCTTCAGCATGACGCGCTGCAGGTCAGAGCCTGCGTCGGGCTCGGTCAGGTCCATCGACATGCCTTCGCCTGCACAGACGCGGGGAATGTACTTCTGGCGCTGCTCCTCAGAGCCGAACTCATACAGCGTGTCTATGCATGACTGCAACGACCAGATGTTCTGGAAACCGGCATCGGCCGAGCTGATCATCTCACTCAGCATGGAGAAGATGGTGTTGGGCAGGTTCAGACCGCCGTAGCGGCGGGGCATGGACACTCCCCAGAGGCCGGCCTTGCGGGTGGCATCCAGGTTCTCGTAGGTTTTAGAGGCATAAATCATGCGGCCGTTCTCGAGGTGCGGCCCTTCCAGGTCCACGCTCTCAGCGTTCGGCGCAATGATGTTGGCAGCCACGTCGCCCGTGATGTCGAGTATCTGCTTGTAGTTCTCGATAGCGTCGCCCAGGTCAACGGGGGCGTAGTCGTATTCCTTTGCATCCGCAAAGCCTTTCTCCTTCAGCTCGACGATACGAGCCATAAGGGGGTGGTTGAGATAGAACCCTATCTCAGGATGATCGGTATAATAGTTCATAATCAGCCTCACCCCCGACCCCTCTCCGATTGGAGAGGGGAGTATTTAGTCTTGCGCCTTCAAATGGAGAAGGGTCGGGGTATTCATTTTTTTTATTCGTTAAACAAATGTTCTTTTATTCTCATAATAACCTCTCTGAGGTCGTTGCTTATCTCTTCGTTCTTGAAGCGTACAACAGTGTAGCCTTTACTTTTCATAAACTCTGTGCGCCATTGGTCCAGTTGCTGTTGCTGGGCATCCTCATGGTAGCCACCATCGACTTCAATGACCAACATTTTCTTTAGGCAGGCAAAATCGGCAATATAGTCGCCTATGGGGTGTTGCCGTCGGAAGTGGTATCCGCAGTTTAACTTTCTCAGTGCCTCCCACAGCACCCGCTCGCACTCTGTCATTTCTCTTCGATTGGCCTTGGCAAAATCCTTCAACAGTTCATACCGATCAGGAGCCGCAGTTTCATACCATTTGCCTTCCATCGCATACAAGTCTATACACTCCCCTCTCCAATCGGAGAGGGGCTGGGGGTGAGGCTTACTTACTGTTCTGCTTGTAGTACTTTATCAGTTTCGGCACGACTTCCTCCACGGTACCCGTGATGACGTAGTCGGCAATGCGGTTGATGGGCGCGTCGGGATCGCTGTTGATGCTGATGATGATGCCCGAGTCCTGCATACCGGCGATGTGCTGTATCTGTCCGCTGATGCCGCAGGCGATGTACACCTTCGGATGGACGGTGACGCCTGTCTGACCTATCTGGCGGTCATGGTCCAGCCAACCGGCATCTACGGCGGCGCGACTGCCGCCCACCTCACCGTGTAGCACCTTGGCCAACTGGAACAGCATGTCGAAGTTCTCCTTCGAGCCCATGCCGTAGCCACCGGCCACCACGATGGGCGCACCCTTCAGGTTGTGCTTGGCAGCCTCAACGTGGTGGTCGAGCACCTTCACGACGAAAGCCTCGGGCGACACATACTTCAACACCTCGGGACAGACAACCTCCTTCTTGCAGTCGCCCTCGTAGAGCGCCTTCTGCATCACGCCGCTGCGCACGGTGGCCATCTGCGGACGGTGGTCGGGGTTGACAATCGTGGCCACGATGTTACCGCCAAAGGCGGGACGTATCTGGTAGAGCAGGTTGTCGTAGTGCTTGCCCGTCTTGTTGTCGTCGTAAGAGCCTATCTCCAGCTCGGTGCAGTCGGCGGTCAGACCGCTGGTCAGCGACGACGACACGCGCGGACCGAGGTCGCGGCCGATGACCGTGGCGCCCATCAGGCAGATCTGCGGCTGCTCCTCCTTGAAGAGGTTCACCAGAATGTCGGTGTGGGGAGCCGAGGTGTAGGGGAACAGCCCCTCACCGTCGAAGACGAAGAGCTTATCGACACCGTAGGGCAGTATCTGGTCTTCCACCTTGCCCTTGATGCCGGTGCCTATGACGACAGCGTGTAACTCAACTTTCAACTCATTGGCAAGCTTGCGGCCCTTGGTCAGCAGCTCCTGAGAGACCTCCTGCACCACCTGGCCTTCTATTTCGCAATATACAAATACGTTGTTCATTGTTCTAAGCCCCCTAAGTTAGGGGGTTGGGGGTCTGAACAAGCGGACTTAGACCCTATTTTACAGTTAATTCTTTAGGAGTCTGCGCTTGTTCAGACCCCCAGCCCCTAACTTAAGGGGCTTTATTAGCCGATGATTTTTTCTGAGAGGAGTTCCTTGATCATACCCTCGATGTCAGCGTCAGAAGCCGTCAGGGTCTTCGACTCCTTGGCCTGGAACACGATGTTCTTGATGGCCTTCACCTTCGTGGGCGAACCGGCCAGACCGCACTGCTGCGCGTCGCCGTTGACATCGGCCACCGACCACTGGTTCAGGACGGCCCCCCTTTCGTCCCCCTCGGGGGACACAAATGCCTGAGCCTCCAGCGGGCAGTGGTCCCACTTGTGCTTCATCACCAGCTTTGCATTTCTCGGGCGGCAGGGGGCAGCGCTGCCGTTAACGGTAATCACCACGGGCAGCGGAGCCTTCACGGTCTCTACGCCGCCGTCGATGACGCGCTTGATGGTGGCAAAACCGTCCTCCACACTGAGTACCTCCTCGGCGTAGGTCACCTGGTTCAGGCCCAGCTTCTGAGCCACCTGCGGGCCCACCTGGGCAGTGTCGCCGTCGATGGCCTGACGGCCGCCGATGACGATGTCCACGTCGCCTATCTTCTTGATGGCTGTGGCCAGCGCATACGAGGTGGCCAGCGTGTCAGCACCGGCAAAGAGGCGGTCGGTGAGCAGCCAGCCGGTGTCGGCACCGCGATAGAGTCCCTGACGAATTATCTCTCCGGCGCGTGGAGGACCCATGGTCAGCACACCAACGGTGGAACCAGGGTTCTGTTCTTTCAGCCGGAGCGCCTGCTCCAGCGCGTTCAGGTCTTCGGGATTGAAGATGGCGGGCAGGGCGGCGCGGTTGACCGTACCTTCGGCCGTCATGGCGTCCTTGCCCACGTTGCGGGTGTCTGGTACCTGTTTGGCCAGCACTACAATCTTTAGTTTCATACTTTATTTAATGTTGAATATCTGTTTCTGTTCTCAATTCTCAACTCTCAGTCCTCAATTCTCCTCATCGTCCCATACGTAACCATCCTCCTTGGCGCCAACGGTTGGGTTGGCGTTCATGCTGCCGGTGAGCGCCATGATAGGCTCTCGCAGCTGCACGGGGTGCGTAGCGGGACGCAGGTATGTCTTTTTCTGCTTCATGTCTCTGTTGCTGTTGTCTTGCTATGTGCAATTGTTCCTGTTGTCACTTTACAATCAGTTTGGTGGCTGTCCGCTGGCCCGAGCGCAGCAGGTATAGACCTGGTGCGAGTGCCGACGTGTCGGGCCGCCCGTCTGTCATCGTCACGCTTGCCACGAGTCGGCCGCCGAGTGTATAGACCCGTGCTGTGGTGGCGCTTGTGCCTACTGTCTCGTCAATGTCGGCCTGTTCTGGCGTTATGGAGGCTATGCGTAGCTGTTGGCCCACGCTGGTGGTTGACCTGAAATAGGCTCGGAAAGCTGGTACCGTCTGCTTGGATGCTTGCAGCGCGAACGACGTTCCGGCTTCGTTCAGTGCGTAGATGCCGCTGGCTGTGGTGGCAACCGTTGTTCCGGCAAAGACGTATGCCGACGAGGACGTGTAGCCCTGGCTGCCGCTCATCACGCGGGCATCTGTGGCGCTGAAGGTTATGGGCTTGCCGCACAGGTCGTACTCGGTGCCCCATGCGTCAGAAGGCACGGCCACTATGTAGGGCCGACCGGCCGAGAGTGTTGCAGGTGCGTAGTCGAAATAGACTGTGTTGCCGTCGTTCAGTTGTGTGAACTCCTTCACCCACAGGTCGCCCGTGCCGCTGTCGCTGGGGAACCACGTCAGCGCCTGTCCGCCCGTGCTGACGGCCGAGGCTGCGAAGGGCAGCGTCATGGTGGTCCAGCCGTCGCCCACGCCGGTGGCTCCCGTGCCAAACACGCGTGTATAGCTGATGGTAGATGCCGTGAACTCCTGGGGCGAGCAGAAGTCGTAGCCGTCGGTCAGGGTGATGGCTGCGGCCACGTCGCCTTGCACCACGTTCTTGCCCGACAGTCCGTCGGGTATGGTCTGGCTGCTGCCTATGAAATAGAGGCAGTTGGGATTGGCTTCGCTGGCATCTACCGTGCGTTCCACGCCTGTCAGATCGACGCTGGTGGCCGTGGCAGGCACAGCGTATGTGCCTGTGCCGGTGTCAACGGTCGTGTTGCCGCTCTTGTCCCATGTGGTCACGGCCATACGCGGCACGAAGCGGAAGGGCTGATCTATTGATTTCCATTCGCTGCCGTCGTAGTACTGTGCCCGCAGCATGTAGAAATGTGACAGGTCGGTTACCTCCATGTCGAAGGTGTGCTGCGTGGTTCCGCCGGCACTGATCACCTCGTCCCATGTGCTGACAAACTGGCCAGAGTATGCCTGGCCGCTCAGCCCCGTGGCGTTGCTGCCGAAGAAGAGTCGGGTCTGGTGTGTGCAGTCGGTGGCAGCGTTGTTGCTCAGTGTCAGTGTGCCTTTCACCCTGCGTCCATATACGTAATACCTTGAGGCGGTGCCCTCTGCTGGGTTCTCTATCTCTTCTGTGTTGTCTATGGTCCACACTGCCGTCAGGTCGGTCTCGCCGTCGGTGGCAGCCACCACCGTTGCCGTGGTTGTGGCTAAGGGGCTCTGTCCGGCTCCGCCGCCGTTGAGCGAGGCCACCACGGTGTATGTCCCCGCCGACGCTGGCGTGAAGAACATGCTTACGGTCTCGGTTTTGTCCGGCTGCACGTAGAGTCCTGTGCGGCAGACATAGCTGCCCATGTCTTCTGCGTCGGTGCTGGCATATAGATAGACGGTGCCGTTGTACTCGTCGCCATTGTTGGTCACGGCCAGTTGCACCTCCTGCACGTTGCCTGCTATAAGACTTCCTGTCGGTGTCAGCGTGGCCGAGAGGTTGACTTCGCCTTGACCATAGCTGCCGGAAGCATAGTTGTCGGTCACGCCGTTCTCAGGTCGTATGCCTATGATGGCCTCCTGTGCGCGTGCATAGCCGTCCTTGGTGTTGGTGGACCCGATGGCTGTGTTGTTGTATGGGTTCATCACCGACAGGCGGAAATAGCCGTTGCTTGAGCCTCCCCAGCCCCAGTTGATGTGGTAGAGCCCCAGTCCGTCGTAGCCGTCGCATACGAAGGCGTGGCCGCCACCACTGCTCTGTCCGCAGTAGATGACGGGTCGCTGCTGCTGCAGCTCGCTGTATATCAGGTCGTCCCACTCGCTGATGGTGTACGCGCTGCGGAATGCCTGCTTCAGATCCTGGTCGTAGCTGAAATAGTTGACGAAAGCATTGCGATACCAATCGCTGTTTGCGCTTGACGACGATGTGCCGTAGTTCATGTGTATGCTCTGTCCGCAGTAGCGCATCAGCGTGGCCACGGCCTGCTGCTGCTCCTCGCCGTCGGCCGCGCCGTAGGTGTCGAGCATGTTGGCCCAGTCGAAGGTGACGGGCGGCAAGGCTGCCAGCTCGCCTATGGTGCTGTTGGGTGTGTAGGCAGATATAGTGGTACAATCCGACTGAGGCCACTGGTGGTAGTCCATCACTATGGCCATGGCCGTGGCGGCGCAGCCAGCCACACAGTAGTTGTCGTCTATCTTGGGACACTGTAGGTTGTACGGGCTGCCCTGGTTCCACATTTCCGACGTTAGTGGCACGATGGCACTCTTGGCTGCCTCTGATGCTGGCTGCGGCTGGTCAGGGCCAGGTTCTGTCGCCTGCTGCTCCAGCCACTCCATCTCGTCGGCATAGCCCTGCAGCCATGCGCGCATGTTGTTCGGAATATGTTGCCAGTCTATGCTGCCTGTGTCGCTGTAGCCTAGTATCTGCTCGGCCCGCTCGCTGCCGGCCACAATCACGTAGCCTCCGCCAGACACATTGAACACATAGCACGACCGCCTGTCTGCCTGCTCCGCATGTCTGCCCTTGGCCGCATGCGCTGTCGTGGGCATTGCCTCTGTCAACTCAAAGGTGCCGCCACCCTTCATCTGCGCGGCAAACTGCTGCGCACGCTGCATGGCGCTTGACCTGCTGACCTGCTGGGCCGACATGGGCAATGCGGCAGCCATCAACGTCAGCAGGCATATTGTCGTCTTTCTTACCATCGGATTATATGCATTTTCGGCGCAAAGTTACGGCTTTCCCCTGAAACGGCCAAAAGTTTGCCAAAGAATTTGAGAAAACTCAACTTTTGTGCCCATCTCTCTAAGGAATTTAGGAATATAGGAATTATGAGGTATAAAGAATTCCTAAATTCCAAGTTTCCTTAGAATCAATTCGCCCCTGAAACCGCATGAGTTTTCTGCGCATTTAGAGAGGAAGAATCCGTCGGTTGTGGAATTTTTGTGTCACAAGCCGACGGCGTCTTACTCCTGTGTGCGGCAACGGTTTTCCCGCTACAGCGCAATTGGGCCTCCGTCGCATCGTAACGGGGCCTCCATTACTGTGTGAAACGGCCTCCGTTGTCTCGTAACGGGGCCTCCGTTGCGGTGTTGCGGGGCCCCAGTTGCAAGGCAAGACAGCCGACTTTCTGCTAACGGCCTGACGTGCAGTGTT
>FLNV01000214.1_pt1 | contig 32019 bp, 21 predicted proteins | sample 1140351 | NCBI WGS metagenome assembly FLNV01 (sample SAMEA3878207, study PRJEB12797) | bioreactor metagenome | biome: Moose rumen | place: Sweden | collected 2011-10
ATGGTGCCATTCTGGCAAGTGAGGGTCAGGGCGGTGACCGTAAGCGTCTCTCAAAAGAACTAGACTATCTAAGTTCTATAGGAGTAAAAAACTTACGCATATTAGTTGGTGCAGATGGTAGTCCCCTGAACAAGCCGGTATCCTATAAGGCAAACTTGGTATACCCAACCCTTCAGACAGCTCCGGGAGAGTACAATGACACCCTTTTGGCCGGTCTGGATTATTTGCTGATGGAAATGGGGAAGCGCAACATGCACGCAGTCCTGTATTTAAACAACGCATGGGAATGGAGTGGCGGTTATGGCCAGTATCTGGAATGGGCAGGAGCAGGTAAAACCCCACAACCCAATATAGACGGTTATCAGGCATACATGAAGCATGTTGCTCAGTTCTCCACAAATAAAGCTGCGCAAAAACTATTTTTCAATCATGTAAAATACATATTAAAAAGGACAAATCGCTACACAGGCATTGCCTACAAGAACGACCCGACAATCATGGCCTGGCAGATAGGCAATGAACCCCGGGCCTTCAATCCTGATTACAGCAAAGACTCAAGCAAACAAAAGGCCTCATTTGCATCATGGTTGTCAAAAACATCCAGACTAATAAAAAAACTAGACAAGAATCATTTAGTCACAACTGGAAGTGAGGGCAAACACGGTTGTGAGGAAGATTTGGAACTATTCACTAAAATTCATTCAGACAACAATATTGACTATATTTGCATTCATATCTGGCCATACAATTGGAGTTGGGTAACAGAGAAGCAATTAAAAGAGTCCGGAAACGCTATGGATGTAAGTGCAGCAACCGACAGCACGGGACATTATATTGACGAAGCACTAGGTGTAGCCATGCGAATAAACAAACCCATCGTTATAGAGGAATTCGGATTTCCGCGCGATGGCTTCTCAAATTCCAAGAATTCCAGCACAAATGGCCGCGACAAATATTATGACTATTTGTTTGGTGTAGTTTGTAACCCATCATACACGCTATTAGGTGGATGCAATTTCTGGGGATGGGGCGGATATGCAGAACCGACACATACCAGTTGGTTGCCATACGACCAGTACACCGGTGATCCAGCCCAGGAAGCCCAAGGTCTCAATTCAGTCTTTTCCACAGATGAAAGTACAATCAAAGTCATTAGGAAATACACCGGTAAGTAGAAAGATATTCTTATAACATAAGATTTTAGACAGATAAATTATCACACTCATACAAAATCACATCATCATGCGTAAAGTCATTAGTTTTATCTTCAGTTCTATCATATGCTTGTCATCGTGGGGGCAGCATGTGAATATAAGCACAAAGCAAACGTCTCTGATTCTGGATGCCCAAGTAGGAGGCCGGCTGAATTTCGTTTACTACGGTCAGCGTCTGAACAACGAAGAAGCAGAGCAATTATTCAGCTCTGGCAGTCAGCGTTGGAATGCATATCCAGCTTATGGTATGGATGTCCAAAGAGAAGCAGCCATTAGTGTGAAGCATTCAGACGGCAACATGACTTTAGACTTGAAAGTGGAATCCCATAAGACAGAGTCAGATGGAGTCAGCACAGTTGAACGCATCAAGATGAAAGACACGTTCTATCCATTTTATGTTGATATCTGTTACAGGACTTATCCTGACAAGGACATAATCGAGACTTGGGCAGAATATGAGCACTCAGAAAAAGGGATTGTAACGCTTAACCAATTTGCCTCCGCTTACTTACCTATCCGCTATGGAAAAGTATGGATTTCCCACTTATATGGCACCTGGGCAAACGAAGGCCGTGTTGAGGAAGAGCCCTTGACACATGGGGTGTTAGAAATCAAGAACAAAGATGGCGTACGCAATTCTCACACCAGTCATGCCGAAGTGATGTTTTCATTGGACGGTCAGCCACGCGAAAACACAGGCCGGGTGATTGGTGCAGCTCTATGCTATACAGGCAACTACAAGTTACGAGTTGACACTGACGACACAAACTATCATCATTTCTACGCCGGCATCAACGAAGACAACTCCTCTTACAACCTGAAATCTGGTGAGCGTTTTATCACGCCCCCTTTGGCTCTGACTTACAGCAACGAAGGGTTGAGTGGTGTCAGCCGCAATTATCATTCATGGGCCCGGAGCTATAAGCTGATGCATGGCCATGACTTACGCCCGATTCTATTGAACAGTTGGGAAGGCGTTTATTTCGACATCAACGAAGAAGGAATGGACCAAATGATGTCCGACATATCTTCAATGGGTGGTGAACTATTCGTTATGGATGACGGTTGGTTTGGTGACAAATACCCCCGAAAGAACGACAGCTCCTCGTTAGGTGACTGGACGGTCGACACCAATAAACTCCCCCATGGTATCAACGGCTTGCTTGACTCAGCCAGAAAACATAATGTAAGGTTTGGAATATGGATAGAGCCCGAGATGTCAAATACCGTGAGTGAGCTCTATGAACAACATCCCGAATATATTGTAAAACCGACAAACCGTGAACCGAATCTTGGCCGAGGCGGCACACAGGTAGTTCTTGACTTGTCAAATCCAAAGGTTCAGGATCAGGTATTCAACGTAGTTGACACATTGATGACAAAATACCCGGAGATATACTATATCAAATGGGACGCTAATGCTCCAATTATGAACCACGGCTCCCAATACCTCACAAAAGACAGCCAGAGTCACCTCTTCATAGAATATCATCGTGGTCTTGAGAAAGTATGTCAGCGCATACGGGCAAAGTACCCCGACTTGCTCATCCAGGCCTGTGCAAGTGGTGGCGGCCGCGCAAACTATGGTTATCTCCCCTATTTCGACGAGTTTTGGGTGAGCGACAATACAGATGCCCTCCAACGTGTTTACATGCAATGGGGCACAAGCTATTTCTTCCCTTCCATTGCAATGGCCTCTCATATCAGTGCAGCCCCGAATCATCAGACCTTCCGTACCATCCCATTGAAATACCGCATAGACGTTGCGATGAGCGGACGTCTCGGTATGGAGATTCAGCCCAAGAACATGACCGACAAGGAGAAAGCTCAATGTAAGAAAGCCATATCCGAATATAAAGAAATACGTCCGATTGTTCAGCAAGGCGATATATACCGTCTTCAGTCCCCATATGAAAAATTGGGTTGTGCTTCCTTGATGTATGTATCAGAAGACAAAAGCAAGGCTGTGTTCTTCTGGTGGAAGACAGAGACATTTGTTGCCCAACAATTGCCACGCATTCCGATGGCAGGTCTTGATCCAAACAAAACATATACCATCAGGGAACTAAACCGAATAGACCGCAATCCATTGCCCTTCGAAGGAAAAAGTTTCAGTGGCTCCTATCTTATGTCAACCGGTCTTGACATACCCTTAGAGCATGACATGGACTGGGGCGAGAAAATCGGTTGGTCAAGCCGTGTTTTATACTTAGAATAACAAATTGCTATTCCATGTGTTCATATTATTTTTAATAAGCCAAAGTCTTTACACAAAGTTATAGATAAATTCAAAATAAAGGAAACATGGACGATATCATTCATGAGATAACCCCTCTTTCAGACCGTGACTTTTTCTATATTGTGGACCGTCACAAGCAGGAATTCACATATCCGATGCACAGTCATTCAGAGTATGAACTAAACTTCATAGAGCATGGCCGTGGTGTTCGTCGGATAGTGGGCGACAGTGTGGAAACTATCGGTGACTACGACCTAGTTCTTATAACAGGCAATGACCTGGAACACGTTTGGGAACAGGGCAGTTGCACATCAGCAGACATTCATGAGATCACAATTCAGTTTGCTCATGACACATTCTCTGGTCCATTTGCCCACAAAAACCAATTCAGCGCCATCTACGACATGCTGCAACGCGCTCGTTGCGGCTTGGCATTTCCCATGGCAACCATCATCAAAGTGTACAACCAATTGGTGGAATTGACAAAACAGCCAGCCAGTTTTCAATCTGTTATTAACTTTCTTCAATTACTGAATGAACTGGCCAGCTGTACTGATGCCCGTCAGTTGTCTTCTTCCTCATATGCCAAACATGAGAATCAGAATGAAAGCCGTCGAGTAGCAAAAGTCCAACAATATATATCCGAGAACTACAATAACGAAATCCGTCTGAACACACTGGCAGAGATGGTTGGAATGACCCCGGTGGCCTTCAGCCGTTTCTTCCGTCTTCGCACAGGCAAGACATTGAGCGACTATATCATAGAATATCGCCTCGGAAAAGCTTCCCGTCTGCTGATAGACACCCAGATGAGTATATCGGAAATATGCTACATATGCGGTTTTAACACCCTCTCGAATTTCAACCGTCAGTTTAAGCGGGCAAAGAATTGTACCCCGAAAGAATTCCGTGAAAACTATCACAAACGTAGAATCATTATCTGATTATAAGTTAAACAATCAGTTGAATAGATAAAAGTAAACATCAACTATAGAAAATAAAACAAACGAATAATATGGCAACATTTCAAGAAAAACTAAACAAAATGAATTCCGACTATGAAGCATTAATCAGTCGAAAAAACATAGCTTGTGATGATGGTAACGGCATCTATACCCGTTACAAATATCCCATCATTACAGCCAAGCATACTCCTTTCTTTTGGCGTTATGACCTGGATGAGGCCACAAATCCATACTTGATGGAACGTATCGGCATGAATGCCACATTGAATGCAGGTGCACTGAAACTAGACGAAGGACGTTATATACTAGTGGTCCGTGTAGAGGGAAACGACCGCAAATCTTTTTTCGCTGTAGCCGAAAGTCCGAACGGAATAGACAATTTTCGTTTTTGGGACTACCCTGTCACGATGCCCGATGACGTAGTTCCAGCTACGAACATCTACGATATGCGCTTGACCCGTCATGAAGATGGTTGGATTTATGGAATATTCTGTGCTGAACGTCACGATGATAATGCTGCTGCGGGAGATTTGTCGGCCGCAACAGCAACCGCAGGCATAGCCCGCACAAAAGATTTGATCAACTGGGAGCGTCTTCCCGACTTAAAGACCCGCAGTCAGCAGCGCAACGTCGTGCTACACCCAGAATTCGTAGATGGTAAATATGCCTTATATACCCGTCCCCAAGACGGATTTATCGACACCGGCAGTGGAGGCGGTATAGGATGGGCTCTGATTGATGATATCACTCATGCCGAGATACATGATGAGAAAATCATAGAGGAACGTCTATACCACACAATCAAGGAGGTGAAAAACGGCGAAGGTCCCCACCCTTTGAAAACAGACAAAGGTTGGTTGCATCTCGCCCATGGAGTTCGGAATACTGCTTGCGGCCTTCGTTATGTCTTATATATGTACATGACGTCACTTGACGATCCCACCCAAGTGATAGCGCGTCCGGGAGGATTCTTCATGGCTCCGGAGGGTGATGAGCGTATTGGTGACGTATCCAATGTTCTGTTTGCCAATGGGTGGATAAAAGATGATGACGGCACAGTATTTATCTACTACGCCTCAAGTGATACCCGCCTGCATGTAGCAACCTCCACTGTTGACAAGCTTGTGGACTACTGCATGAACACCCCGGAGGACGGTCTGACAACATCGGCGTCTGTTGAGACCCTGAAAAAACTGATTGACAAAAACCTTGGAAGGAATTAACCACACCATAAAAATATAGTATAAACACTCAATAATCATGAAGCATTTAAAAGAGAAGATAGGTTATGCCCTGGGCGACGCAGCTGCAGGAGGAATCACATGGAAGATCATGTCGATTGCATTTCCACTGTTCTTTACCAACGTATTTGGTTTGACGGTAGCAGATACCGCAACATTGATGTTGATAGCCAGAATGTTTGACGTAGTGACAGACCCTCTGATGGGTAGTTTGGCAGACAGGACTCAGTCACGCTGGGGCACATACCGTCCATGGCTGATATTCGGTGCAATTCCATTAGGACTGATATTTGCACTGTTACTTTACACTCCTGATTTCGGCCCAGTAGGCAAGCGAGTATATGCTTATTCCATGTACTTGCTGATGATGGCCATATATACAGCCGTTAATGTTCCATACGGTTCATTATTGGGTGTTATGACTAACGATGACAACGAGAAAAACCAGTTCTCCTCATTCCGCATGGTAGGTGCATATGCCATGGGCTTTATCACTCTGTTGTCGTTTCCCTATATCAAGAACATGATAGGCGGCAGTGAGTCACATCAATATGCAGTCATTGGTGTTATATTCGGTATTATTGCCGCATTAGGCACGTTGGCATGTGGTTTGATGACGAAAGAGCGTTTGAAGCCTGTGCGTGCGGAGAAATTTTCTTTCCGTCCGTTTGTCGATCTCTTCAAGAACAAGCCATGGATTTATTTGACATTAATAGGAATATGTACCAACTTCTTCAATGGATTCCGCTATGCCGTAGCCGGTTATCTGATGGAGTACTGCCTTCATGGAGATGTGACCGTAAGCGGTTTGATTATCAACTACACAGTGTTCATGACCTTTGGCGAGGTGACCTGTATGATTTTCGGTGGATTGTCACCAAAGTTCACCCAGATGATGGGTTCCAAAAGAAAAGCCTTTTCCGTTGCATCAATTATCTGCATCGTTTTTTCTGTCCTTTTCTTCTTCATCCCAATGGATCCATCGTATATATGGGTAATGGTTGCAATCGTGATTCTCACCTCAGTGGGTGTCGGACTTTATTCTCCTTTGCTTTGGTCCATGTATGCCGACGTGGCTGATTATGCCACAGAAAAGAACGGTACATCCTCTACTGGGCTGATATTCTCATCCGGAACAATGGCACAGAAGTTTGGTACCGCAATCTCTGGATCACTTGTTGCCTTGCTACTTGGCTTCGCAGGTTTTGTGTCATTCACCGATGATGCAGGACAGACCATTGTTAATATTACAAACGAGACATCTGTTCGCGATATGATATGGGCTCTGTTCTCGCTATTCCCAGCCTTTATCGCATTGATTATGTTGTTCTTGATACATAAATATCCAATAAAGAAATAAATTATGGATGAGCGATTACGACCCCTCCAGTCAGAATGCCGCCAGATATTGGAAGAAAACATCCTGAAATTCTGGTTGGAAAAGATGCAGGACGATGAAAATGGCGGTTTTTACGGACAGATGTTGTCAGACGGCACAGTTGTCAAGACAGCCAACAAAGGCGGCATATTGAATGCCCGGCTATTGTGGACCTTCTCATCTGCCTACCGAATCACCCGGAACAGGACTTATTATGAAGCAGCCAAACGATGCAAAGACTATATCATAGAGCATTTCATTGACAAAGAATATGGCGGAACCTATTGGGAACTGGACTATAAGGGCAATCCCGTTGACACAAAGAAGCAGTTCTATGCCATAGGATTTATGATATACGGTCTGAGTGAGTACTGCCGTGCCACAGGGGATTTAGATGCTATGTTCACAGCAATCAAGCTGTTCTGGTGCATAGAAAATCATTCCTACGACGAAGAAAATGACGGTTACATTGAGGCATGTACGCGTGAATGGAATCCGATAGAAGATATGCGTCTGTCGGAGAAAGACGAAAATTATCCGAAATCACAGAATACTCATTTACACATTATCGAGCCCTATGCTAACCTGTACCGCATATGCAAATGTCCACCAGTTGCGAAAGCACTTCAACGGCTGATAGACATATTCATCAAGAAGATTCTCAATCCGGACACCCATCATCTCGACCTGTTTTTCTCGATGGACTGGAAACGGATGGGCAAACTGGAAAGCTATGGTCATGACATTGAATGCAGTTGGCTGCTTCATGAGGCTGCCTTGTTGTTAGGTGGACAGACAATATTATCCAAGGTTGAGCCAGTGGTTCAGCAGGTAGCCAAAGCCAGCGAGAAAGGCTTGCAGTCCGATGGCAGTATGTGCTATGAGGCAAACCTGGAGACTGGATATTACTGCAAAGAACGGCATTGGTGGGTACAGGCGGAGACCGTTGTCGGTTTCTTTAACATATACCAGCATTTCGGCGATGAGGACGCACTTCAAAAATCACTTGCCTGTTATGAGTATATCAAGAGTCATATGATTGACTATGAAGGCGGTGAATGGTGGGGCATATGCAATCCTGACGGAACCATAAAACCTGGAGAAGACAAAGCCGGATTTTGGAAATGTCCTTACCACAATGGCCGAATGTGTATGGAGCTGATCGAACGAATTGACTACATTGCATGGGATGAAAAAGAGATTCAAAGAAACAAAGAATTAGGGATTTCAAATGACTAAACAGAATCATAAGATATGAAGAAATTACCAATATTATTATTAAGTTTTGCTTCTACATTGTGTGTGGAAGCAAAGATTGTGTTGCCGGAGATTATCGGTGACAACATGGTGCTTCAGCAATCCACGAAAGTAAATCTGTGGGGCAATGCTGAATCCAGCAAAGAAGTGAGAGTAACTGCAGACTGGAGTACAGAAACCTTCAAGACTCAGTCGGACAAAGATGGTAAATGGTTGATATCCATTCCTACTCCGTCCGCTTCATATACTGCTCATACACTGACCATCAGCGATGGAGAGGAAGTGAAATTAAACAATGTGTTGATAGGAGAAGTTTGGTTCACATCCGGGCAGTCGAATATGGAGATGCCGTTGAATGGTTTTTGGAATTGTCCAATCGCCAATTCGAATGAGGAAATCGCCACATCAAGTGAATGGGCAGGCCGTATCCGTATGGCAACCATCCCAAAGACCGGCAACACCAAAATACAAGAAGAGGTGAAAGGTAAATGGGAAGTGCCTTCGTGCGAGACTTCTCCCTACATGAGTGCCACATCCTGGTACTTTGCTCAGATGCTGACCCGCTCACTGAATGTGCCCGTCGGTATTATATGCTGTGCGTGGGGTGGCTCCCGCGTTGAGGGATGGACGCCAGAGGAGATACTCCGCACTTACAAAGATATTGACTTGGATGACGAGTTGAAACGTGGATGGAATGGCCAATGGTGGGAGTATTGGAGTCCACTCGTAATGTATAACGCCATGCTACATCCACTCCGTCACTACACGATTAAGGGATTCCTATGGTATCAAGGAGAGGCAAACGTAGGCAAGGACAAGGACTATGCCGAACGTCTGAACACAATGGTTGGCGTATGGCGAAAGGAGTTCAGTGAGGATCAAGCCAATCCATTGAACGACGGACTTCCATTCTATTTGGCGGAAATTGCTCCTTGGGGCGGTTATGGCGGTGTTGAAGGCGAAAGTGGTGCTTTACTCCGTGAAGCTCAGCACGATGCCGGAGAGCGGGTAATCAAGAACAGTGGCTGCATCACCACCAACGACTTGGTGAAGCCTTATGAGGTTGGTCAGATTCATCCTGCAGAGAAGCGTCAGGTAGGTTACCGTTTCGCTTACATGGCCCTTAACCGCACATACGGAATGAAGAAAATTGTTTGTGACGGACCAGAATACGACCACCATACAGTGAATGGTACGGAACTTGAAGTGTTTTTCAAATATGCCGATGAAGGAATCAGTCCTTGGGAAGATGTCAAAGGTTTTGAGATAGCTGGTGAGGATGGTATTTACAAGCCAGCTGTCGTAAAGTTCAACGAAAAGAATAAATCTTATATTCTAAGTAATCCTGAGATATCTGCACCAAAGGAAGTACGCTATTGCTTCAAGAACTTCCAGATTGGAAATGTTGTGAATCACAGAAATCTGCCGTTAGTACCGTTTAGAAGTAAACGTGTAAAATAATCCACTTATTATTTACATACCTATAAAAATTTAAGCATCGTCTGAATAAATATATCAGACGATGCTTCATTATTATCATTGCTCACTTTTTTTTTCGGAATTGAGATATAATCCATTTAAATCCCTGATAAATAACGTATTTTTATCGTTGTAGAATTTTATAAAGTCGCTGACCGATGGATGTCCGATGTAAGGAGCATAGAAATGTCCGGGCTTATCCTGGGGTGCGTTTCTCCAGACAAGGACGTATGCAATCGGATATTTGTTGAGGACCGGCATGAGCGTTTTGGTCCAGAAATCATCGGCTTTGACACCTTCGGATCCTGTCTCGGTTAATGCCGGTAGTTTGTTATGTTGTTTGGAGAACTGACATAGCACATTCAGCGATGAGTCCAGCTGAGCAGCGAAATTGGCAAAGCCGATGGAGTCTCCTTTCTCAGCACTGCAGTACTGGTCCCATCCAATAAAGTCGACTAATTCATCACCAGGATAACGTTCTGAGAAAAGCTCAGTTGAGAGATCTGCTCCCCAATATCTGTTCGGGGAGTATGCCCATAAGACATTCGTTACATTCTTCTTGTCAAATCGATCATGGGTGAGTTTCCAAAGTTCTTTGTACTGCTCAACCGTACAACAGTCGCGTCCCCACCAGAACCAAGAACCCATATTTTCATGCCATGGGCGGAAAATGACCGGAACTCTGATACCGTCTTCAGTCTGTAATGAATTGATGAAATCGGCAGCTTTGTCGAGCCATTGACAGAACAGTTCATGTTTCTCTCCTCCATCGAGAATGGCATCCATCGTTTTCATTTCTGTCTCTTTCAAAGAATCTGCAATCCAAGCAGTTCCTCTCGAAAGAGGATTATTGGGATGCCAGCTGATGGTGACTACCCCACCCCTTTTAAATTGCTTGATGATTTGCACCCTCATTGAGTCGAATGGTACGTTATCAAGATTTTTTTCATCTCCTATTTCAAGATGGCCAAGGTCGAATCCCATCAACGCAGGATAGTCCGACGTTACTTCTTTGATATCAGACTTGTCATCAGCACCTCTCCATCCGGCTCCATACATAGGAGAATCCTCATGCCCAAAAAGATAGCCTTTTTCCGAGGCCTGTTTATTTAAATTAGTCAAAAGATTTTCGGTTCGCTGCGTACGTCCAGATTCAGCCATCTCTTCATTTGTCTGGCCACTGCCACCACAAGAAAAAGCAAGTGCGGCCAACGCAACAGGAAGAGCAGTAAATATTATTCTCGATTGTATTATTTTCATATATAGATAGATTTCAACAATAACCCCAGGTTCATCTATTTCACCGAACCTGGGGTTATACTAGATTGTTTTTAATGCGATTAGAAACTTACTTCGTCACGAGTGATGACAAGGTCGCTGTTCATGTAATCACCCCACCATTCCTGTGGTGCGTGAACATCCGTTGTGTACCACGGCATGAACCAAGACCATTTGGCACCAGCATTCCATTGGTCTTCAATGCCAGCCACAAATGAGTTGGTATATTCACTGAATCCACACTCGGAAAGTGCGATAATCTTTCCATAAGTAGTGTAGAGTTTCTTGTACTCGTCATAACAACTATTGGCGTCATTACCATACAGGTCACGACCTACGATATCAACGTACTTATCACCTGGATACCAGTCTTTGTCGATGCCATTGCATGTCCATACCCAGATGAGGTTGTCGAGTCCCTGAGCCTTGAAGTAGTCGAACATCATAATCCAAAGTTTCTTGTATGACTCAGCATCCGTTCCCCACCAGAACCATCCGCCGGAAGCCTCATGAAGCGGTCTCCAGAGAACTGGAATACCCGCATCCTTCACCAGTTTGAGGTAAGTGGCAACCTTAGCAAGGTCGTCCTGTACGAACTGGTACTCCCATGTGCCTTCAGTAACAGCATTCTTGAGGTCAAAGAGTCCTGGTTTGTAGCTGAAGTCGTTAATCGGATCCAGCACGTTAGCGATGGCACCATTGGTCTCAACGGTAATCTTAGTGACGGTGTAATCATGACCACTGATAATGAATCCACCCTCTCTCATGGCAGCAAGTGTGGTGCCGTCAATCGTCATGGAATAAGAGTCTCCGGAAATATCGAAGTATTCCCAGCTGTTAGCCTCCTCATCCACAAATCCAGTCCAGCTGGAGTTCTTAATAGAGCCTTGTGCACCTGCAGCGACATTGGAAATGTAAACTGTGAGTACTGATCCGACATATGCCTTAGCCAAGACAGCCTTTGCATTCTCGTCAGTCAGCTGAATGTTACCAGACCAGTCAGTGGGCATATCCTGAGAACCTTCCCACATAGTGGTAACAGCATATCCATCATCATCGCTACCAGATGTAATCTCTTTTGTCGGAACATTCCAGTGCCATCCAATCTGAACGATACCGCCATTGTCAGCCCACTGCTTCACAGGAGTGATATCTGCATAGTTAATCCAGTTGGCACCAGCCCAAGATGCTTGGAGATGACCATAATCATAGCCGTTGATTGCAGGATATTTTCCCGTCATGTTATAGACCTTCTCACTTTCCTCATTGTTCCAAGCCACATTAGCCATCATTCCAGAGATAATCTTGGACTTATAGTTGGCCTTAAGATAATCATAGAGAGCGACAGCCTTGGCAGAAGTTGCAGCAACAGGCTTGCTGGCTATCTCGGGTGCTACTATGCCTGGAAAATAGAGTACAACTTCCCCAGCCACACTGCCATTAGGTCCTGTAACGAGTCCTGCAGGAATTGTCAAAGTAGAGGCATTCTCAATATCCTTGACATTGAGGGTAATTGTAAGCGTGTTGCTTGCACCTAATACAATAGCAGAAAGCACCTCACCCCCTGTAAACTGGATTTGGTTGTACTTAGCCGAGGGAAAGAAAATGTTCTTATCGTATTTTACTTTGATAACTTGCTGACCAGTAGCAGAGAAAGTCGTACTGTCCGCCGGAGTTGAAGAAACCTTGACAGGATCCGCAACCTTCGCCAACTCATATTGTGCGTCTGTGTCGGCACATGCTGCGAGAAAAATTCCCGCAGCAGTGACGAACAGAGATTTCAATAAAATATTCTTGATTTTCATAATGAACAAAATTTAGAATTATTCAACTGTAACCTTAGTAAGGATGAAGTTCTTTCCTTGTACGACGAAGATACCACCCCATCCACCTGCAGTTGTGGCAGCATCAATCATTGCCTGTGTAACCGTAACAGCCAGACACTTGTTAGCAGCTAATTCCTCAGCCGCATTTCCTGCTGAGAAATCAGCATACATAGGTCCCCAATGACCCTCAAAAATTTGAAGGTTCCAATCATTTGTGTCGGTAGCCGTTCCGTAGAACCGCAAAGTCTGACCAGCTTTCACACCATTATCGGTAAATTCAGCACCTCCGTCAGAACCGACATAAGGTTGGTTGGACCAATTGCCCATGTCTTCGTTTCCTTCCCAGATAGTAGTCTCTGTTGGCAATTGATATGACAACGTCACATTAGACATGATGAAATTCTGGCCCTGAATGATGATACCGACATTTGTCTGATCCTCACAGTTGCCTTTCTTTGCCTGAATGTTGTCGAGAATGTCCTGAGTAAGGATAACAGTAGTCTCACGGTTAAGAATTCCGTCGGAGAACCAACCATAGATATCGGTAGGCACAAGAGTCTGGTTGAACGTCACAGCATATTCACCATCCTGAATGAAGTCAATTCCACTCCAGTCGCCATAGTTCATCTGTGCAGCACCCCATTGATCCTGTACTTGTGAATAAGAGAAAGTCAACTCAGCACCAGCAGGAACGTCTTCAAATTTCTCTGCCGGAAGAAGTACACGTCCACCGTCGTTCCATGTAAGCTCCTTAAGTCCGGAGAACAAGGATTTCTTAACAGAGGTAGCAGGAATCACAGCAATGTTGTAGCTGATTTCACCATTAGAAGAGATAAGAAGGAGAGTAGAGTTCTTAGTTGCAGTAGTCGGAACACCAATGATAAGCTGGTCGTTATTTTCACCTGTAAGAATGAACTGACAAGCCTCACCATTCATCTTAACTCCGGTAAGTACATCACCGTTTGCCACGGTGATTGTCATTGAATTACCCGCCTTGATTTCATCTTCCTCCGTAGGTAGAGTTGTGGCATAACAGAAAGTAGCCTCCTCAATAGCAAGATCCAACGCCTCGACAGTAGTTCCGTTCTTCAAGTTAAGAACCGGTTTACCAGCCGTTGCAGCCATCGGAACAGTTACGTTGATAGAGGTTTCAGTAGCCTCAAATTTGTCCGCGTCGTTGACAGCCTCTCCAAAGGTAATGCTTTGAACGAGGTCAAGGTCTGTACCGGTAATAGACAATACAGCTCCAGCATTAACAGGATTAGCGTTATAGGCAGTAACTACGGGTTTTACCAATGTGTAAGCCACAGTAACTTCCTTCCCGTTTGTCATACGCAGTGTGATATCACCCTCCTGTGCAGTTTCAGGTACAGTTGCAACGATTTTTCCATCAGTCAATTCGAAGGCAACAGCATCAGTCACATTCGGGAAATTGATTTCCGAAATAAGGTCGAGGTCATTACCGCTGATTGTGATTTGTGCACCGTTCTTAACAGGAGAAGGTTCAGCTTTCAAGTCGGAAGGAGCGACAGTTGTGATTGTTCCAACCGGGACTTCCACACCCGACTTGCAGATGATATTCAGCTGTCCGTCTGGAGCATCAGTCGGTAGAGCGAATGTGATTGTCTTGCCATCCTCACTAACTGTGATGTCTGTAGACTCAACAGTATTCTGCTCACCAACAATTTCAACGGCAGATGCCAAATTGAATGAGGTACCCGTAATGGTGATGGTCTCTCCAGCCTTGGCGGTGATGTTACCCATCGGGTCAGCACTTCCCTTAGACGAAGCGAACTTAGTGATAGAAGGAGTACCCACCTCGAGGATTTCCTCGCTTTCAATAATATTGTATCCAGTTTCAGCAGCAGGATTCTCAATCTTTGTGAGATCCATCGTGTAAAGTCCGACCACACCAGTCTGAGCTTCTTCAGGAACGACAACCACAAGTTTGTATCTGTCATGAGAAACGAAGTCATCAGCAGAGACCCAAACATCATCGTTGAAGCAAACCATCTGAACAAGGTTGAGATAGTCGCCCTCGATCGTGAGCTCATCGCCTGGCATGACAGCAGCTGGTGAGAACTTTTCAAAGATGATAGGCTCCTCAAACTCAAGTTGAGTCTTAGTAGTCAGTTCAGTGCCATTGGAGGCGATAAGTTTCACATAGCCAACCTCAGGTCCGTCTTTCGGCACAGTCACACGAATTTCGCTCGGAGTTCCGGACTTAACCACTTCAAAATTTGTAATGGGGTCACATCCTGGAATGATGACTTGTGATATTTGTTCGAGGTTGGTTCCGATGAATCTAAGAACACCACCCCTCATGACCGGATTCGGTCCGTAGACATTAAGCTGCAGACCTTTTGCATATTGATTCGTGCTGAGGTCGTCGTCGCTACATGCCGCCAGTGAGAGGCCCAAAAGGGCCACCACCAGCAAAGACATTAGATTATATATCTTTTTCATACTGATCAGAATTTAATTAGTTAGGAACACAACGAATGTTATCAATCTTGATGAGTGGTGTACATTCCGTACCATTCACTCCGCCTCCTACAACGAAGAGTCCAAGACTGGTAAATGAGTCAGGATTCAGAGAGCCAGTGGCAGGAGCTCCCGACATACCGTAGATAAATGAAGACTTAATTGGAATAGTAACAGTAATCCACTCACCGCCTGTATCGAACGAGCCTGTATCAGTCCATGGCCGATAGAGAGCACGCGGCAACTCGTCATTGTTAAAGTAAGTGTTGTTACATCCCGGCACAGTAACGCCGTCAACATCGACACCAGCGCCACCCATTGTGATGAGTTCAACCCCACCGACAATGATTTGCATAGCTCCTGACTTCCAAGGATACTCAGCAGGAATATTCATCTCAAACTTATAAGCCATGTTTTCCCAATTGCTGAAATCAACGAGATCTGTCAGTTTCTTACCGTTTTCCGGATAGGATACCGGTGTAGTCCAATCTCCCGGCCAGTATTCGAATGAGAATTTAGAGTCATTCCATGCAGCGTCCTCGCCAAGTGTAGTGGAGCCGTCGCCTAACATCATGTAATTACCCGTAATGGAAGTTTCGTCGCTCTCGATAGCTCTGTCGTGCCACCCATGATTTGAAAGTCCTGTGACGCCATCGAAATCGAAGAGCATTCCACGAGTGTCGAGGTAATGGAATTTAGACTCCGTCTCACCATAAATAGAAGTAACCTTTATAGGTCCTTCAACCTTGCAGTCAGGCACAGTGAAAGAAATGGTACTGAAAGTATCATCAGCCTTTACATCTTCAGCCAGGGTTCCGTCAGGGAATTCGACAGTAAGCGGCACATTCGGGTCATCAATGAAGTAGTTTCCATAGATAAAAGCAGTCGTACCCGGTTCAGCATACTCGCAAGACATGGTGCTGACAGTAGGAGCCGGAATAACAACCTCGAAATCATATTCAATCGTTTTCCCATTTTTACAAATAAAGTAGACTTTATTTGAAACTTCACCAGGCACGTTTTTAGGCACCTGAACAATCATGGTGTTGTCAGTGATGTAGCTTGAGTTCAGAACCGCCTTAAGATCATTAAAATAAACCTCAACAACACTTCTGAAATTTTTTCCTACAAAGCAGAGAACAGACTGAGGGCTGGCACTAGTAACGAGTTCGCCCATTGTGTAATGCATGTCTGCCTCATCATTCACCGACTGAATTTCAGTCGACAGAGCTCTGACATAATCAATTGTGGGAGTACCTCCTGCAGTCTCATATTTATCCGGCTCATCTTTACAAGCGGTAAACAATGTTCCGACGGCAATCGAAAGAAACAATGCCAGCAGCTTAAATACATTATTATTTTTCATATACATATTCATTTTAAGAATTGAGAGTTAATAGCTATAAGTGTTTCTGACATCGAGATTTTCTCCGTCAACATCTGAAGCCAGGTTATGATTGAACACAACATCCTCAGTAGGGAATGGGAGAAGTAGATAACGCTTGCCGGTATCCTTATCTGTCTTCATGATAGAAACAGGATTAGGCGCAGATGTGTCTGCATCGTATCGCATATTATCAGTAATTGTCCAGTTTCCTGTCTCATAATACTCCTCATAGAGACCGCCTATATTATAATAGGTATTACGTTTCTGGTGGGAGAGCTCATTAATCACGAAATCAGGATCGTAGTAAGAAACACGTACGAAATCATACCAGCGATCGCCTTCAAGTGCAAATTCCAATCGGCGTTCTTTCCAAACATCCTCCCAAGAAACAGACTGAGGATACTGAGCTGATGGAACAGCTCTGTGATGCACTGCATAAAATTTGTCGAGAACGTCAGCATCAGAAGAAGTGGTTCTTGACGCACCAAGTTTAGCTTCGACATAGATTAAGTAAACATCAGAAAGTCTGAGCAGATGAGTAGCAAGCGAGTTGGCCATATATGCAGGAGAATGCCCAACAGCCTTGACATGGTCGTTTGTATTTCCATACAGATGCTTCACACAATTCGCTCCTGTTGCAGCACGAAGCTCACCAGGTGCAGCCTTATTGTAGTCAGTATTGAACATAAAGTCAAGATAGCTGAATCCAGTCTTATTGCCGCCATAAGTTTTATCGGTCCACATATAATCATATGTAAAACCCGGAAGCATCATGGTTGCTTTCAGTCGTGTGTCCACATTATTGATCCAGGCATCCGGCGTCTGCTCGACCAGTTTGATTCCAAAAGCCTCTTGAAGGTCGACAGAAGGATTGGTCCAGTCGCCCCAGTCATCTCCGAACTCATCGGTACCAGTCATACCAAGGTCACACTGAAGTGAATTTTGAGCAGTCCAGACATTTCCCTCAGAACTCCATCTCCATGCTATAAGACTCTCGCTGTTAACATTGTTAATCAGTTTAAAGTTGTCAGCATAGTCAGGAAGAAGCTCATATCCAGAATTGTCAATCACATCCTTAGCATATTTAGCAGCGTTTTCAAGATCCTGAGCGTTCAGGGTTCCAGAAACACCAGCCTTAGCCAAATACACTTTTGCGAGAAGCGCTTCAGCTCCATAGTAGTCGATACGTCCGGTTGTAGATTTTACCTGCGGCATAATCTCCATTGCCTTTTCCAAGGTCATAATGATATATTCATAGACATCAGCTCTTTTGATTTTCTTGGCCTCATTGTAATCGCCCGCGGCTAAAGTCTGAGTATTGTCATGTATAATAGGAATATCTCCAAACGTACGTACAAGATAGAAATATGCCATGGCTTTCCAAACCAGACATTCACCCATACACTGGTTTCTTACACTTTCCGTAATGGATGACGGAGCATTCTTTATACTATTATAAACAGTGTTTGAATGAGCTATAACAGACCAGAAAGAGTAAGACATATTAACGAGGTCCTGATCAGTACCATTAACGGTGAAATCAAGATAAGGACTTTGCCCCATATAAAGGTTTCCAGAGAGTACCTCTCCCACCTTGAAATATCCACGCTGGAAATCGTACCAAGGTGAAGAGTAGAGATAATAAACACCAGCGTTTACTTGTGCATCAGTCTGGTAGTAATTATTCTCGTTGTAGGCATCTTCATTCGGCCTGTCAAGGAAGTCATCGCATGCGGTGACTCCAAGAGTTAAGAATGCCGCCAAGATGCCAAATTTAAACATATTCAGTTTCATAAATTTTCCTTTCATTAGAGTTAAATCGGTTAAAGACAACTTAGAACGAAACATTCAGTCCGAATGAATAAGTAGTAGGTGAAGGATAACGTCCGTTATCAAGTCCCATCACATTTACAGATGCAGTGCTGGTACCGATTTCCGGGTCATATCCATCATATCCAGTGATGGTCCAGAGATTCTGGATGTTAGCATATACTCTCAATGACTCCAGCTTGATTTTCTTCAGGAGGCTCTTCGGGAAAGTGTATCCCAAAGTGATGTTCTTGAGGCGTAGATACGAACCGTTTTCAATATAACGGTCGCTGATAGCATCGTTGTCGTTAGGGTCATTGATTGAGAGACGAGGAAGAGAAGAGTTGGCATTATATACCTGAGTGTTGGAGATATCATCATACCAATTCCATACTAACACACCGTCACCACGGTCAACTCCGGCAGAATAATCCTTATTAGGATCGATGGGCTGGAGGATGGTGCGGTTCTTCACGTCAGTCAGCTGGTTAGTCCATGCAGAGTTCATATGAGTGAGCTTCATCTTAAGATAGTTGAACACCTTGTTGCCATATGATCCATTGATGAAGATGCTAAGGTCAAAGTTCTTATAACGGAATGTGTTCGTCCATCCGAAAGTGAACTTAGGCATTGGCGAACCAATGTTGGTCTTATCGTTTTCGTTGATAACACCATCACCATTGATATCCTTGTACTTGATATCTCCTACCCAAACAGTAGAATTCTTAGAGAAAACTCCATTAGTAGGATATTTAGCAGGCTTAGCAGAAGTCTCAATATCTTCCAAGCTGGTGTAAACACCGTCAGTGACATATCCATAGAAATTGTAGAGAGACTCTCCTACATTCGTTACACTGACAACGTCAGACCACTGTCCGTATCCAACGATTTGTGCAGATGATGTTCCGGAAAGAGCAAGGAGCTTATTTCTGTTGAAAGAGATCTGTGCCTCTGAATCCCATTCGAACTTACCAACAATCGGGTGAGTGGTGAGTGTGATTTCAAGTCCTCGGTTACGGATTTTACCATAGTTACCATAAGGAGCAGTAAGAGCAGACGACTGGTTACCACTTGTTCCCATATAAGAAGGGAGCTGGAGCCTCATAAGCATGTCCTTGGACTCTTTGTTGTACCAGTCAATCGTCAATCCAAATCTGTTGTTGATAAAACCGAGGTCAAGACCGAGGTTCCATTGTTCCTGGCTCTCCCACTTCACTGATGTGTTGGCGATGTTAGTCGGTCTATAGCTCATACCAAGCGCAGTCTGCATACCACTAACAGTTACCCCCCAGTTGTATCCACCGATGTTTGAGTTACCAGTCTGTCCCCATCCCACACGGATTTTACCATTGCTGAGCCAATCCTCAGCGAAATCCTTGATGAACTTCTCATTGCTGAAACGCCAAGATCCTGCAAGAGAGTGGAATCCTGCCCAACGTTTTTTCGGTCCGAAGTTGGAGCTACCGTCATAACGATATGTGTAAGTGGCATTGTAACGGTCGTCATAGCTATATGTCCATCTTGTGAAGAAAGATGCCATGGAGCTTGTACCGAACCCAGCCTCAATCGTAGGTGTTCCATCTCCTAATCTTGGATTGTGGACTTCATTGGAAGGAAGGTTTGTGTTAGAAATTTTCTGAGTGTCGTATTTCGATTTCCAGGCTTCCTGACCCACCATGGCAGTAACATTATGCTTACCAAAAGAGTTGGTGTAAGTGACATAGTTCTTAATCTGCCAGAAAGTGCTGGAGAACTTGTTTAAAGAACTAGAGTTTGTGTCACGGAACCAAGTACCTAGATCAATAGTAGGCTCCCAAGTCTCACCCTTACTTGAGCTGATGTCATAACCCAACTCAGTGTGCCAAGTGAGGTGTTTAATAGGTGTCACATCGAAGAAGATGTTACCAGTAAGCTTGCGTCTGTTGAGTTTGATATCCTGCAGCATAGCCATGGCAATCGGGTTCGGGTTGGTGTATCCTTCCTGTGAAACGGACGAATATGATCCGTCGATATTATAGATAGGTATATACGGCATCGTCGTGAGAGAATAGTTGATAAGTCCCTCGTCAGAGTCAGCCAGCTTCAAGTCATCATTGGTGTCGGTGAACGTGGCATTCACTCCCATCTTCAACCATTTCTTGAGTTGTGCGTCAATGTTGGCACGGAAAGAGAGACGATCGAACTCAGAGCCGATGATGGTACCTTCCTGGTTCATGTAACCAGCAGACACATAATACTGAACAGCCTCAGTACCTCCTTGAGCTGAAATCTGATGAGAGTGCTGGAGAGCGGTCTGGAAGACAGCATCCTGCCAGTTAGTACCTTTCCCGAGAATAGAAGGATCCGCCAGGTAAGCATTAGGCTGCAACTCACCCACGTCAACAAAATCGTTATAATACTGTGCGTATTCGCGCAGATTCATCATGTCAAGACGTTTTGCCTGACGGTTGATAGCCAACATCCCATTGTATGAGAACTTGGCATCGCCGGCCTTACCGTGTCTTGTAGTTATGAGAACCACACCGTTTGCACCCTGTGCACCATAGATGGCAGTGGCAGATGCGTCCTTTAGGATTTCCATGCTGACGATGTCCGCCGGGTCAATTGTAGACAGCGGTGAAATTGTTGAAATCGCACCATTTCCGAGTGCATCACCCAAACCAAAAGAAGCACCACTCTGTCCCTGGCTCTGTACGATGACACCATCGATAACATAGAGCGGTTCAGCATTTGCATTGATTGTGGCCGTACCACGCACACGTATAGAAGAAGAAGTACCAGGTGCACCAGAGGTATTGACAGCTGTCACACCGGCAGCACGTCCTTGTAGAGACTGGTCGAGAGAGGTGATGATAGATCCCTGGATAGCCTTTTCGCCGAGGGTGACAGACGCACCAGAGATATCGCTTCTCTTCATCGTACCATATCCCACAACCACCACTTCGTCGAGCGACTTGCTGTCTTCTTCAAGAACGATGTTAAGCGTTTGTGAGCTGTTACCTACTTTCACCTCCCTCGTGACGTACCCGAGGTATGAGATGACGAGCGTTGCTCCCGGCTGTACGTTAATGGTGAAGTTACCGTTCATGTCAGTCATGACACCATTAGAAGGGTTAGCCTTCTCTTTGACAGTAGCACCAATGAGAGGTTCATTGGCATCGCTGACGGTACCATTCACCTTAATCGTAGCCTGAACATTCTCAACAGAATTGATGCCCAAATCCTCTTGCGCAGCCCAAGTAGCTCCTGGCATAGCACAAGCAAGGAAAATAAGCATCGCTTTACCGTAGTTCAAATTCATAAAGCTTTTTTTTAAGGTTAATTAAATTAGTTAATATTTAGTTATTCAAACATAGTCTTGACTAGTCATCTACCGAATAAAAAAAATGCAAAAATTCCTTCAAAATTTCATTAAAATCCTCAAAAATCCCGTTAGTCAAATTATTTCCAGTGCAAATTTATTTTAAAAAGTGCAGAGGCAATGACTTTATTTTAACTAAAATTTAGTTTATGGTATTATATATATCAGTTAACCGATGCAAATTTAATAATTAATTTAATAAAAGAAGAAAAAAAGCTAAAAAAATTAAAAAAGTTTGTGAATTAACTGAATTTTAACATTAAAAAAGATGTGCTGATAATTAATGAAGCACAATTGCACATTTGTTTCTCGAATTCCCCTAAATGAAATTCCTTTCCAGATACTGCCTTCAAGATTGATTTGTTAATGTTTTCAAAAATGGCAGAAAAGTGATTGAAAAATCGTAACTTTGCAAAAATATTTAATAAATGTATTCGTTCTTAGGTACGAAAACATCAAAATTCACTGTTCATGAAACGTATATTTTTAATCATATTCCTACACTTTATCTGCTTTATAGCCTATTCCCAGCCCGATGGCCGTCCCGTCAATGAAGAAGGAAAGAATCTGGCTATAGAAGGTTTGAAATACTACAATGACCGGGTAGTTCCCAAAAACGTTCAGACAGCTGCAGATTTCTTTAACCGCAGCGCGGCTTGTGGCGATATGGTAGGCGAATATTTCCTAGGTTTGTGCTATTATAATGGTGAAGGAGTTCCTCAGAATTACTCAGAAGCCTTCAAATGGTACGGAAAATCCGCATCTCAGGGTTGCGCACAAGCTTTATGTGAATTAGGTTATTGCTATTATATGGGCCAAGGAGTTCCGTCAGACCCCCGTAAGGCCTTTGAACTATATGAACAATCCGCCAACAAAGGCTATGCCAAAGCACAATATTATCTTGGGGACTGCTATTTCAATGGTGAAGGGGTAGACGCTGACGAGTCGAAAGCCCGTTTCTGGTATCACAAAGCAGCAGACCAAGGAAATGAAGACGCCAAGGAGGCACTAGTGCGGTTATTGGAAGAATAACAAAAATTCACAATTTCAGATATTTCGATATAAAGACTCCGATTAAAGACATATCACAGAAAGTTCTTCCTCAATCAATATGATAAATCTCAGAAAAGCAACGATTTTAACGATTTTATTATTCTGTTGGTTGAACTCACACAGCCAGGATCCCGTATCCCTAAACAATATGGGAATGAAATATTTGTTCGGTGAAGGCGTAACGAGGAATTTGACAGAAGCTTTCCGTCTATTTGAACGTGCCGCCAATATGGGGTATGTTCTGGCAGAAAACAATTTAGCCAATTGTTATTATAACGGAGACGGTGTAAGCAAAGACCTTTCCCAAGCCGTATATTGGTATGAGCGTGCCGCCAACAAAGGCAATGCCACAGCCCAGTGCAGCCTTGGTGAATGTTATTATTCCGGTTATGGTGTAGGCAAAGACCCCTCTCGTGCCGTTTATTGGCTGGAAAAATCAGCGAGTCAGGGTTATCCCCGTGGTTTATTTGTGTTGAGCGTATGCTACAACAAAGGCCATGGCGTGGTAAAGGACTCACGTCGTGCATTATCGCTTTTGGAGCGTTCCGCCAAGCAAGGTCTTCCCGTCGCTCAATATGAGTTAGGCAATTGTTATATGCACGGTTACGGCGTTAACCTCGACGTGGAACGTGCTCAATATTGGTGGAAAAGAGCCGCAGATCAAGGATATACAAAAGCCCGGGAAGCCTTGGGCCGTTAAAGAAACATCTTACACCATTCGTCAAATCTCGACACCGAATCATCCCCAAATTTTCTCAGGGAAATTCTCACTTGCTCCACAGACTTTTCCAAATTGAGTTTTGTTTTGGAGAAGAATTTGTCGGCAAAGCAGATAATTTGTTCCTCTACGGTTTCAGGAACGAGGTCTACGTGAGGAAGAGGTAGGTTTTGCTCAATAATCTCATTAGCAGGCAGCCCCGTTCCCGTGTGCCTGGCACAAACTCTTGCGTATTGAGGAAGCCCCTCTCCTTCGACAATCTCAGCGCCGATAATTCCATGGCGGATATACGGTTCATTGCCAAAGCAAAAGATAGAAGGAGCATTTGTCTTAACAATGCCAATATCATGCAGCAAAGCCGCTTCCTCCACAAAATCCCGATCAGCATTCAACTCAGGATGTCGATCAACAATCTTTAATGCCTTCTTAGCCACTTCTTCAGAATGAACCAGAAGAACATTTCTTAAGGCAGGATTGTCGGAATAGTATTTATCAATGAGAGCATAGACTTGCTCCAGGCGATTGCTCATGTGTTAAAGTAGAAATAAAAGATTAATTATAAAATAGCGTGATACGGCAAGTGTATCAACGGATTAATTATCCTTGCATAAATAACAGTTGTCCAAGAAAATAGCCATCAGGAAAATTACTCCACATAAAGCACCAATCCCTTAAGATATTCCCCTTCCGGATGAAATATATTAATTGGATGATCAGCCGGTTGATGGAGCTGATAGAGAATTCTCACTTTCTTCCCAGCACGAGCAGCAGCCGAAAAAACAGCAGTCCTGAAGGCATCCTTAGAAATAGCCTGCGAACAGCTGAAGGTAAATATAATTCCACCAGGCAGAAGTTTTTCCATAGCCTTTTGATTGAGCCTTGTATACCCCTTCATAGCATTTTTCACAGCATCCTTATGCTTGGCAAAAGCCGGAGGATCAAGTATGATAAGGTCATATTGACCGACTTCCGTTTCATCGAGGAACTTGAATGCATCCATGGCAAAGGCTTTATGTCTGTCATCGTCAGGAAAATTCAGTTGTACATTCTGTTTTGTGATATCGATTGCCTTTTGTGAAGAGTCGACAGAGTGTACAAGTTTTGCCCCACCCCTCATGGCATAAAAAGAGAATCCCCCCGTATAGCAGAACATATTGAGTACATTTCGTCCTTTTGCAAATTGTTCAAGCAATCGTCGGTTTTCCCTTTGATCAACAAAAAATCCGGTTTTTTGTCCCTTGAGCCAGTCAACATGGAACTTAAGTCCATATTCAACGGCAATGTCATTTTTATCTCCTCCAATAAGGAACCCATTTTCCTGCCCAAGATCAGCCTTGTATGGAAGCGTTGTCTCAGACTTGTAGTAAACATTCTGAATATTATCGCCCATCACCTTCAGAAGCGCATTAGCAATCTTCATACGGTCAGCATGCATTCCAACCGAATGCGCCTGCATGACAGCAGTTTTTCCATATACATCAATAACAAGTCCAGGAAGATTATCCCCCTCTCCATGAACAAGTCTGTATGTGTTGTTATAAAGCGCGTCATCTTCTGATTTATGTATTAATAGCCCCGCCGCCCTTCTTGCATCCAATGCAGCATCCAGGCGTTTTCGATAAAAGTTCTCATCAATCGGCACATCCTCAAAAGAGAGAATCCTGACCATAATACTACCGATTTGGAAATGTCCAATAGCCATGAACTTGAAATCAAGTCCTTTTTCATGTTCTTTAGGAACCGCAGCATAAACTTGAACCAATTCTCCTTCTTCAGGTTGCTCGGAGAAATGATGAATCGCCCCCGAGAAAATCCAGGGGTGAAATCGATTAATAGACTCTTCTTTACCTTTTCTTAAAAAAGCTTGTTTCATGACGCAACTTCAGTTTGAACATTAACAGATTGAAGAATATAATTATTGGATTCCAGTAGTTCCATGACTTTTTCATAAATACGAATGCAAGCATAGGCATCCAAAGCAGCATATTTCCTTTGTTTGTCATCGAGATTTTCCGTGTTCCAATTGGAAAGTTGCTTGGTTTTAGATATTTTCATTCCAAAGAGGTTGGCGTAAATCTTTTGAAGACTCATATCCTCAATGCCGATTTTTTTTACAAGATCCTGCACATCTATGAAATCTCCCGGTTTGAATTTTCTTCTTTGCAGCAAAGCCCTCATATCATCAGAGAGAGACAGTCCCACCTTCGTAATCGTTTTATCCTCAAGTAATTTGACGATATCATCGGTGATTCCCGTTGCATTGAGCTGAAACAAGAACGCAACATCATGAGTTGCAACCTGCAGAAGAGCTACTTTATTCGTTTTTCCTTTCCTGAAGGACGGTTTCGTTTCAGTGTCAAATCCGAGAATATGTTGTTGCATTAGATAGCTTACAGCTTTTTTCACATCAGAAATACGGTTAATGACAACTATCTTTCCTTTGAAGGCCTCAATTGGAAGAGTGGCAAGTATGGCTTTATCATATCGTTGCTGAATTACTTGTTGCTTCATTGCTCGTCCTCCTCAAATTGAAATTTCAGTTCATGCAATGGCCTCATCACATTGACAAGTCTTTGTCCCCAATAGAACTTGAAATTGTCCTTACAAATGGCAATAGCCTCATAAATGATATCATCAACCGCTTCCATCTTGTAAACCATTACAAAATTCTTCAAGTCCTGATAAATATCAGCCAGATTCTCGCTAATGGTAGCCAGAATCGGTTTATCGCTGTATTTCATATCCTCGACGAAAACATCCAGATAATCATCATGTTGTCCCAGCTTAGCAGCAATATTGTTCCTCACGATATCATAATTTTCTTCCGTGACGAACTCTTCTGCCCCCAAAACGCCGTCAGAATCGAACTCCGGCATAAGATCCGCTTTAAGATACAGCAGAGGCAGGATTTTCGTGATTTTTCCGATAAAATCCTTTTGTGCATATTGCATGGCATTTTCGAGAGTAACACAAAACTCCATGGCAACAGTGATGAACTCCAGAATATTCTTGTCGTAATTAAGATTATTTTGTTTCATGTTGCAAAGTTACAAAAAAATGGATAATAGAGCACACATAAAATAGAATAAAGCATAGATTTTATAATTTTTCCATAAAAAATGAAGTTAATGCGATAAAAAGTGTTATATTTGCAAATTATTAATGTAGATATGACAATTAACTAACTATTAAAATATTCAAATTACTATGTTTTCTAAACAGACGTACATAGAGCGGCGAAAGCGGCTTAGCGAACTAGTGGGCAGTGGACTGATTGTATTGATGGGTAATAATGACGCCTCATGCAATTATCCCGCCAATGTATACAAATTCCGCCAGGACAGTAGTTTCCTCTATTATTTCGGTCAGGAGCGTGAGGGCCTTGCAGGCGTGATAGATATCGACAACCAGCAAGAATATCTGTTTGGCGATGACATTGACATCGACGACATCATCTGGACCGGCTATGTTCCTTCGGTCAAAGATTTAGGCGAAGAAGTTGGTGTAACGAATAGCGGCAGCATGGCAGACTTTGCAAATAAACTCAAGTCAGCCAAAGAAAGTGGGCAAGCCATCCATTTTCCACCGCCATACCGTAACGACATAAAAATCCGCTTAGGCGACATACTTAACCTTCATCCTTTGGCCCTACAAGATGCCAGCAGCCTGAAGTTAATCAAAGCCATCGTGTCGATGCGCGCCATCAAGACCGATGAGGAGGTGGCAGAGATTGAGAAGGCATTGTCAGTAGGATATGAGATGCATACCACGGCAATGAAGCTTTGCAAGCCCGGTGTGACAGAGAAATACGTGGCAGGTATTCTGGAAGGCGTTGCTCATTCCAAAGGTTTTATGACCTCCTTCCCAACAATCCTGTCGATGCATGGTGAGATACAGCATGGCTATCCATCCACCCGTCCGATGGAAACGGGCCGTCTGATGCTGTGCGACTGTGGTGCAGAGAGTTTTGAGCATTATGCGTCAGACAACACGCGTGTCACTCCGATATCCGGAAAATTCACCTCTCAGCAGCTGGACATCTACCATATTGTTGAAGCATGTCATGACCATGCGATAGAAATAGCAAAACCCGGCATAAAATGGTATGATGTTCATATGTCTGTGGCCCGCTTGATGACAGAGATGCTTCAACAGATTGGCTTGATGAAAGGCGACATAGACGAGTCAGTAGGCGCAGGCGCCCACGCTATGTTCTTCCCCCATGGTTTAGGGCATATGATGGGCATGGATGTTCACGACATGGAAAACCTTGGGCAGATATATGTAGGTTTTGACGACGAAGTACGCCCATCCACCCAGTTCGGCACTAACTGCCTTCGCTGCGGTCGTCGTCTGCAACCAGGCTTTGTGATGACAGACGAGCCAGGAATTTATTTCATTCCCCACCTTATTGACTTATGGGAGTCACAAGGCATGCACAAAGATTTCATCTGCTATGACAAATTAGGCGCATTCAGAGAGTTTGGCGGTGTCAGACTGGAGGACGACCTCCTAATCACCGAGACTGGCAACCGCGTTTTAGGCGAGAAGATCATACCCTATCACCCCAAGGATGTGGAAGAATTTATCAATAACTGAAATAGACAAAACGCATGAAGAAAACTCTTTTACTGGGATTGTCTTTGCTTGGATGTGTCAATATCTATGCTCAGACCAACATCCGTGGTTTTGAATTTACGACAATCAAAGAAAATCCGATAACGTCGATAAAAGATCAACACCGTTCCGGCACCTGCTGGTGCCACTCCAGTTTAGGCTACTTCGAGGCAGAACTGCTTCGTCAAGGCAAAGGCGACTATGACTTATGCGAGAGTTACGTGATACATAAGACCTATGAGGATAGGGCGAAAGCAAGTGTTCGTCTTCATGGTGACATATCATTTCTTCAAGGCGGTAAGTTTTCAGATGTAGTGTATTGCCTGAAGAATTATGGCATAGTTCCTCAAGACGCAATGCCAGCCCCTGGGTCGCTTTATGGCGACAGTCTGCTGAACTTCAACGAGTTCTTTCCATTGGCCCAAGGCTACGTTGACGGTATAGCCAAAGGAAGTCAGAAGAAACTGAGTCCCACATGGTTCAAGGGTCTGAGCTCAATTCTCGACACCTATCTTGGCGAAGTTCCAGAAACATTTGAATATAAGGGCACCACCTACACCCCATCCAGTTTCCGAGACATGCTTGGACTGAACATGGATGACTATGTGCCATTGAGTTCCTACACCCACCATCCGTTTTATGAGCCATTTATCCTTGAGATCCAAGATAACTGGCGCTGGGCAAAATGTTATAACATCCCGATAGACGAGCTGATGGAGGTAATTGACTATGCCGTTAAAAATGGTTTTCCGGTTGCATGGAGCAGCGACGTGAGCGAAGACGGTTTCACCCGTAACGGAATCGCAGTATGTCCGGACGTGACCAAAGCCCCTGACTTGAGTGGTTCCGACATGGCTCATTGGTTAGGACTGACCAATTACGGAAAGATCAACGAAGCAACGACACGTCCCGGTCCGGAAATCGAAGTAACCCAGGAGATGCGCCAGGACGCCTATGACTGCTGGGAAAATACAGACGACCACAGCATGGTGATTTTCGGTTTGGCCAAGGATCAGACCGGCAAAGAATACTTTATGGCAAAGAACTCATGGGGTGACTCTGGTAATTACCATGGCATCTGGTACGCCTCAAAAACCTTCGTAAAGTACAAGACGATGAACATCATGGTCCACAAAGACGGTGTGCCGGCAGCAATACTTTCGAAATTGAATTTTAAAAGATAAGATGAGTAAAAGCTGCAACATTGTTGCAGCAAAGGAAACATCGCAGAGAAGAAAAACAACTCAGAAAAATAAAAGCAACAAAAAGGCAGAATAAACCAACTAAACAAACGATATTATTTAACAATGAGAAAAGTAATTTTGATGAGCGCTATGCTGTTGAGCAGCTTCAGCGCAATGGCTCAGACAGGCGCCAAAGACTTTCAGTTCACCGTGATTAAAGAAAATCCGATAACATCGATAAAGAACCAGAACCGCTCTGGCACATGCTGGGCATATTCCAGCCTTGGCTTCTTTGAGGCAGAGCTTCTCCGCCAAGGTAAGGGCGAGTATGACCTGTGTGAGATGTTTGTAGCCCATAAGACCTACGAAGACCGTGCCAAAGCGAGTGTCCGCCTTCATGGCGACATATCATTCGCCCAGGGAGGCAGTTTCTACGACGTGGTATACTGCATGAAGAACTATGGCATGATGCCAGAGACCGCCATGCCACTTCCAGGCACCCTGTATGGTGACACCCTTGCCAACTTCAATGAGTTCTTCTCCATCGCCGAGAGCTACGTGAACGGCATCGCCAAAGGCAAGCAGAAAAAACTGAGTCCTGCCTGGTTCAAGGGATTGAACTCTGTATTCGACACTTACCTAGGAGAAGTTCCCGAAACATTCACCTATAACGGTGTGACTTATACTCCGAAATCATACCAAGAGTCATTAGGTCTGAACATGGATGACTATGTGTCGCTGACCTCCTACACTCACCACCCTTTCTATGAGCCATTCATTCTTGAGATCCAGGACAACTGGCGTTGGGGCGAGAGCTACAACCTTCCAATCGAGGAGTTGATGGCCGTGATGGATAATGCTGTACGCAACGGTTACACCTTCGCCTGGGGCAGCGACGTGAGCGAGGACGGCTTCACCCGTAATGGTATTGCCGTATGCCCAGACGTGACCAAAGCTCCAGACTACAGCGGTTCTGACATGGCCCACTGGCTTGGTCTGAGCAATGCCGGCAAAATGCAGGAAGCCACGACCCGTCCGATGCCAGAGATTGAGGTAACCCAAGAGATGCGTCAGGAAGCTTACGACAACTGGGAGACCACTGACGACCACGGCATGGTGATTTACGGTCTGGCCAAAGACCAGAATGGCAAGGAATATTTCATGGTGAAGAACTCTTGGGGCAAGAGCGGCCGCTATGACGGTATCTGGTATGCATCCAAAACCTTTGTGAAGTATAAGACAATGAACATTCTCGTTCACAAGGATGCAATACCAAAGGATATCCGCAAGAAAATTGGTATCAAATAAATTATCAAGTGGCTATACCCAAATATGCTAAAAAGAATCTATTCACTTGTGTTATGATAATTTAAAGGGCTTGCCTGAAATTCTCAGGCAAGCCCTTTTTTAGATTTTCGATATTGAAAGAAAACTGATTCAATATGAATAAGATATAATAGATCAGTAATCAAGTCATTACAACTTGTCGAGCGCCTGCTTGATATCGTCAATGATGTCATCAGCATCCTCAATACCGACCGAAAGACGAATGAGATCAGGAGCAATACCTGCTTCTCTTAACTGCTCCTCAGAAAGCTGACGGTGTGTATGGCTGGCAGGATGCAGCACACATGTCTTAGCATCCGCCACATGCGTGACGATACTAGCCAGCTGTAGAGAGTCCATGAACTTGACAGCCGTTTCCCGGTCCCCCTTAAGCCCGAAAGCCATCACTCCGCAAGAGCCATCAGGCAGGTATTTCTGTGCAAGCTGGTAGTGGGGATTGGATTTCAGTCCCGGATAGTTGACCCATGCAACGCGTTCGTCCTTCTCAAGGAACTCAGCCACTTTCTGCGCGTTGGCACAATGCTGCCGCATACGAAGGTGCAGTGTCTCAAGTCCGAGATTCAGGAGGAATGAATTCTGCGGTCCGGGAATTGAACCGAGGTCACGCATAAGCTGCGAAACGAGTTTGGTTGTGTAAGCAAGTTTTCCGAAAGCCTTTGTGTAAGTCAGTCCGTGATAGCTCTCATCAGGAGTAGTCAGGCCTGGATATTTTTCGGCATAGTCTTCCCAATTGAAATTGCCACTGTCTACAATGCATCCACCAACTTGGGTGGCATGACCATCCATATATTTAGTTGTAGAATGGGTGATGATATCGCATCCCCACTCAAACGGGCGGCAGTTAACCGGTGTTGCAAAAGTGTTGTCGATGATGAGTGGCACCCCGTTCTTGTGTGCGATTTTGGCAAACTTTTCGATGTCGAGGATTTTACATCCTGGATTGCTGATGGTTTCACCAAAGAGCAGCTTTGTGTTCGGTCGGAAAGCCTTCTGAATTTCCTCTTCCGATGCTTCCTGATTCACAAATGTACACTCGATCCCAAGTTTCTTGAGTGTGACACCAAACAGATTGTATGTTCCGCCATAGATTTCGTTGCTGGTGACAAAATGGTCGCCTGCCTGGCAGATATTGAATATGGCATAGAAGTTCGCAGCCTGTCCGGAAGAAGTGAGCATTGCCCC
>FLNV01000215.1_pt1 | contig 31979 bp, 26 predicted proteins | sample 1140351 | NCBI WGS metagenome assembly FLNV01 (sample SAMEA3878207, study PRJEB12797) | bioreactor metagenome | biome: Moose rumen | place: Sweden | collected 2011-10
TCGTCTTGTCTTCTCGTCTTCCTTTCTTCTTGTCTTCATCAAAACGAGGCAACTTATTTTTTAATTGTTACTTAATGGAATCTTGTCTTTGTACTTCGCATATTTATTCGTAACTTTGCCGTCACAAACAGAAAGAGGAAGATGATTTATTGTTTTTCCGGTACGGGCAACAGCCAATGGGTGACCGACAAGCTGCGAAGTCTCGTGGACGACAGCCCCGAGGTGTACGGCCTGGTATTTCCCGTGTATGGATGGGGCATACCGAAAGTTGTGGACGACTATATCCGCAAGCATATCGACGACATACGTAGTGCGCAATATGTGTATGCCGTGATGACTTGCGGCGACGACGTGGGCTATGCCGACAAGATGCTGCGGAAGGCGCTTAAAGGAAAGCTCGACGCCGTGTTCTCCGTCGGGATGCCCAACACCTACGTCTGTCTGCCCGGTTTCGACGTGGACAAGGACGATGTGGCGCAGACGAAAGTGGCAAAGACCCTGGAGCGGCTGCCAGGCATTGCAGACCTTGTCAGACGGCGGGAGAAAAGGACGGACGTGGTCAGAGGGGCATGTGCATGGCTGAAGACTTACGTGCTGCGGCCGCTGTTCAACCGCTTTCTGGTGACCGACAAGTATTTTCATGTCGACAGCAGGCTGTGCACACACTGCAAGCGATGCGTAAAAGATTGTCCGCTTGGAAATATGGCGACGGACGAGAAGGGCAACATCATCTGGAAGCACGAGAACTGCACAGGCTGCCTGCGCTGCTACCATCGGTGCCCCGTCAAGGCAGTGCAATTCGGAAGGTTCACAAGAGACAAAGGGCAGAAGAGACCGCTCGACTTGTGACATCATAGGCAGCGGAAAACGTCAATGGGCTGACCGTCATACTGGTTTCTGAAAAAAAGAAAAAAGGTCTGCAACACACCTCTGAGCGGTGGTGTTGCAGACCTTGTATTTTGGTGTACCAGCATTTATTCTGCCGGTTCTGTAGTTCCTTCCGGATTTCCTTCTGGATTTTCTTCTGTATTTCCATTTGCAGGTCCTGGCAGCGTGAGCTCCACATCCACGTCGTCGGTCACACTGCTTGTCAAGTCGTCTCCATACTGGTTGGTGTCAGTGACCATGCTCATGATGTACGGCTTGAGGTATACCATTGCTATCCCCTTTATCAGTAATACATAGCCGTCGACAAGTTCATCGGCTACCTTTCCTGTAACCGCCTCACGAACGAGTGCTTCCACGCCCGCATCTATCTCGTCCATGATGACGGCGCTGCGAGGGTTCTCATTTTCGTTGCCTGCCATGCTCATTAAGTAGAGCTCACCCATCAGCGCCCCTAAATGCTTCGTAAGCAGATTGCCGGTCTCCTCTGGTGTTGCTGGCAGCATCGTCGTGGGAAGACCGTACGTAGAGAGAGTCGAACGGTAACTCTCAATCGTGGGCCAATATTCTCTGATGTGCCAAATCAGTCCGCCGACGACATTGTCCGAAAGACGCTGTTTGCAGGTCTGCTGGACGTCGGACACCGAGCCTATGCTCTTAATGTAGCCCGTGGTGACGTGCCACTTGGTGAAGTCGAGGTTCACCTTCAGCATACGCCATGCGTTGGGATATGCCACGGTCGACGATGAGGTTATGTCTATCAGACTGTCTACGACCGACTCCTTATAGGAACGGTACTGTGCGATGTCTTGCATGTGCTGGTGGCCTGTGATGACAAGGTGTATGCCGTGCTCAATCATGCTTTCAGCCACGTTCTTGTAGTCTTTCACCACGTAGGGAGCCATGATGAGCGACTGGCCGTCGAAGTGCTCTACGGCATTGTGGTGCTGCATCACAATGACCTGTTTGCCTTGGGCATGGGCGGCATCTGCCTGCTCCCACATCCAGCTGAGGGTTGCCTCGCGAATGCGACCGGCCGTCTGGTTATGATCGATGCTGTCGCCCTTCTCTACGAAAAGATTCTCTTCGTAAAGATTGGAGTCGAGGCATATAAGCACCAGTCCCTCAAGCGGTTCACAGACATACGACAGCGAAGCTGGGTCTCTCACGGTCTCAACACGGCCGTAGCCGAAGTCGTGGTACAACTGGGCAAACTGCTCAGGAGATGTGCGTTCGGCGGGTGATGTATTGTCGCCATTGAAATAGACTCCCTCCGGGTTGTCGATATCGTGGTTGCCCGGCACAACCACAACCGGGATACCTGCCGCGTTGATGCGATTCAGGATGCTTACTACCAGCTTGTGGCTGACCATCTCGCCGTCTTTGGTCAGGTCGCCGGGAATAAGCACCAGGTCAGGCCTGCGGATCAGTATCTCATCTACCACATTTTCAAGTACCTCGCCGCTCTGCTCCAGCAACTTCGGGTCAGTCTTGAGGTAGTTTTCGAAGGCAGTACCATTCTCCACAAGAAGCTCAGGAGCCATCACGTGAATGTCGCTCATGAGGAAAATGTCATACTCTGTTTTGGGCTCGTCGTCCCGCTGAGGAACGGGAACATCATCATCATCATCGGAACACGACGCAAAAAACATCGAGCCACACATCAGGGCTGCAGCCAACACCCATTTCATTAATTTCATAGTCTTTTTTATATAAAACAGCCACAAAGTTACCTATTATTTCCTAAATCTCCAAAAAGTTGATAGCAATAAGGCGTTATTTTTGGGCAGAAAAGTATTTTCAGCCTCAGATTCAGTCCAAAAGCCTCCATGCGAAGTGTTCCCAGGAAATCCATGAGTCTATCCCTAAGGGACAGGTTACCGCTTCTGTTTTTTTACGGAAAAAATCCGGCCTGCTGACTCGTATGCCAGCAGGCCGGATTGTTATTTATCGGATGTTGTTTATCCTCAGAAGATATTAGAATGAGTAGTAGCAACCAAACTGAAGTGCGTTACCGTTCACGTTGAAACCAAGCTGAGAGAAGTCACCTACGCTCTTGTAACCAAGGCCACCGAAAGAAGCAACGAAGGTTACTTTGTCAGATGCAGCGAATTTCACACCCGGACGGATGCCGATTCCCCACATGGTCTCATCCTCGAAGTCAATACCCTCCTCAGAGAAGTCACCAGTCTTGATTGAGAAACCACCATCAAGGAAGAAGCCAACCTTACCAGTCTTGTAGAAAGTATAACGAGCGTAAGGAGCCACAACGAATGCGTTCATGCTCTCAGCCTTACCGTTACCTACTTTCACGCTCTGATACTCATCACCAATCTGGAGAGCGATGTCCCACTTGTCGTTGAGAGAATAACCAACCTCAGGGAGAATAGCGAACTGGTTCACTTTCACGTCACCAGTAACATCATTGTCCAACTTAGAGAACTGATAACCGAACTGGCCACCAACCCATACCTGTGCGTTTGCTGTCATTGCAGCAATAGCTACGATAGCTGTAAGAATAAACTTTTTCATAATCTCAAATTTTTTAAATTAAACTGAATGAATATATAAAAAAGAGTTCTTATCTTAATTTATATATCCTTAAAAACAATCTCTTTTTCTTAAATGCGCTGCAAAGTTACGCTGTTTTTCCCAAATGAGCAAAATCATTCGAACAAAAAACACACTTTATGATACAAAATGGACAAAAAACAGCAGTGAAGTACGAAATTTGAGGTTGAAGTTTGAACTTTTGCATAAGAAGAAGGGTAACATAATGAAGGAATAAGCTACAAGACGCGCCACGGCGCGTCTCTACTGTACATTATATATAATATATAAATAAAGCGAGGCAATTCCTAATGCTGGTTTGGGGGACAAAAAATGCGGAATCGGATACGGGAGTAACAAAATGTCAGGAAAACGAGACTCAAACCTGCAAATGCCTCGAGTAAGTAAGAAAAACATACAAAAATTATACAAAATGTTATTTTTTATGCCAAAATACTAAATTTTTGTCAATAAATTTGGCAGAAAACCAAAAAAGTTGTAACTTTGTGCTCTATAACAAGAAACAAAACGTCGAAATTGACATTCTAAGGGGGTGAGAACGGGTGTCGAATCCACACGAAATGTCAATCTGAAAGCAGAAAGAAAGATTTTCTAAAATAATATTACATTTTTAAAGAAAAAACTATCATTATGAACGCAGCTAAAGTATTGGAAGACCTTAAGCGTCGTTTCCCGAATGAGCCTGAGTACCATCAGGCAGTAGAAGAAGTGCTTGGAACCATCGAGGAGGAGTACAACAAGCACCCTGAATTCGACAAAGTAAACCTGATTGAGCGTCTCTGCATTCCAGATCGCGTGTATCAGTTCCGTGTAAGCTGGACAGACGACAAAGGCAACGTCCAGACCAACATGGGCTATCGCGTACAGCACAACAACGCCATCGGTCCCTATAAAGGAGGTATCCGCTTCCACAGCTCAGTAAACCTTGGAATCCTGAAGTTCCTTGCGTTCGAGCAGACATTCAAGAACTCACTCACAACTCTGCCTATGGGTGGCGGTAAGGGAGGTTCTGACTTCTCTCCGCGTGGAAAGAGCAACGCTGAGGTGATGCGTTTCTGCCAGGCTTTCATGCTTGAGCTCACTCGCCACATCGGTCCGGACGTGGACGTTCCTGCTGGCGACATCGGCGTAGGCGGACGTGAGGTTGGATATATGTTCGGTATGTACAAGAAGCTCACTCGCGAGTTCAGCGGTGTGCTCACCGGTAAGGGGCTCGAGTTCGGTGGATCACTCATCCGTCCTGAGGCTACGGGTTACGGCAACGTGTATTTCCTTCAGGAGATGCTCAAGACTAAGGGCGACAGCGTGAAGGGCAAGACCGTTCTGATCTCTGGTAGCGGTAACGTGGCTCAGTACACAGCTGAGAAGGTGCTCCAGCTTGGAGGTAAGGTTGTTACAATGTCTGACTCTAACGGCTACATCTACGATCCAGACGGAATCGACCGCGAGAAGCTCGACTTCATCATGGACCTCAAGAACGTACAGCGTGGACGTATCCGCGAGTATGCTGAGAAATACGGTTGCAAGTATGTTGAAGGCGCACGTCCATGGGGTGAGAAGGCCGACATCGCGCTTCCTTCTGCCACTCAGAACGAAATCAACGAGGAGCAGGCTAAGCAGCTCATCGCCAACGGCGTGATCGCAGTGAGCGAGGGTGCCAACATGCCTTCTACTCCGGGTGCTATCCGCGTGTTCCAGCAGGCTAAGATCCTCTACGCTCCTGGAAAGGCAGCCAACGCCGGCGGTGTGTCTGTATCAGGACTTGAGATGAGCCAGAACTCTGAGCGTCTGTCATGGAGCGCTGAGGAGGTGGACAACAAGCTTCACTACATCATGGAGAACATCCACGAGAACTGTGTGAAGTACGGTAAGGAAGCCGACGGCTATGTGAACTACGTGAAAGGCGCCAACGTTGCCGGATTCATCAAGGTGGCAAAGGCCATGATGGCTCAGGGTATCGTATAAGCCAATTAACGAAAAAGACCATAGCAAACAACTTCATAACATTGTTGAGGGTGTGCCGAAAGCGGTGCACCCTCTTTTTGTTGTACACTGATAGAGCGTTTCTAACAACAAAGCCAAGGAGGACACTGGCAACAAGCAGTACAATTATAACATAAATACAAAGCCAAGTGTCTTACATTTTACTGTTTATTTAAACAAAAACGCATTAATAATCAAAACATTTTCGTATATTTGCATACATTTCGTATTATTACATTCTATAGTTGTCTCCTATGCTGCAACAATGTTGCAGCAAAAAAGGCACCACATCATGACAAATAGCTAAACTAAACAAACTAAAATAATATAAATGGATTGGGAGACATTCAAAGCTCACAAGAAATATGCAGGTGAAAAGAATCCAAGTATGCTTCGACGCCGCGTGGGGCACGACTACAGCTCTCGATGTATATATCTGATTACGATGACCACAGAGGGACGAAAGCCTCTCCTGGGAAGCCTGAAAGGAAATGCCGACGCACCCGAGGGTACGGCAGATGCACCACACATAGAACTATCAGAATTAGGCAAGTCTGTGAAAGCTTGCTGGAAAGCAATAGAAACCTACCATCCAGAGGTAAGGATTTTCTCAATAATGATTATGCCCGACCATATTCACGGCATATTATTCGTTGAGACAAATATGGAATCGCACCTTGGAGAAATTATCAAGGGTTTCAAAACTGGTTGCAATAAAGAATACAGACGGCTGGAAGAAAAAGAGATGAAAACAAGGCTGCAACAATGTTGCAGCAAAGAAAACAACCAAGCCAACACTGACAAAGAGCAAAAAGAAGATAAAAAAGGATTACTTTGGAGCAGAAATTACAACGACAGAATACTTGAAGGTCCGAACGAGCTTGACCAATGGTTTAAATATTTAGCCGAAAATCCAAGAAGGCTGGCTATTAAACGAGCCCATCCAGATTATTTTCGGGTGAGATTTAATATTAGAATAGCAGGACAAAACTATGCAGCCATAGGTAACCGCTTCCTGCTCAACCATCCTATGAAAGAAGCCGTGCAATGCTCACGTACAATAAGTGAGGCAGATATGGAACACTATAAGGAAAAAATGATGTCTAAAGCCAGGAAAGGAGCGGTGTTGATTTCACCGGCTATATCAAAAGGAGAACAAATCGTGATGCGAGCAGCCCTCGATGCACATCTGCTTCTGATCTTCTTGTCCCCTTGGGGATTCAACTCTTTTTCGAAACCAGGTCATCAGTACTATGAAGCATGCTCAGAAGGACGATTCCTAATTCTCGCACCATGGGAACATCAAAACCAGCGAATTCCCCTCACAAGAGAAATGTGCTTGGAGCTAAACAGGCTGACAAAAGATATATGTGAATGGGAAGGTTGTTAACTATGCTGCAACAATGTTGCAGCAAAGAAAACAACTGCCTCACCTCTTCTGCTCCGCTTCACGGCAGGGCAGCCTTCACCATCTGTCCGGCGAAGGCAAGGGAAAAGACGGAGATGGACACTCCCGGTGCTTTAGCGATTTCTTCTGCAAACGAAAGGAGCGTGGAGCCTGTGGTGATGACATCATCCACAATCAGCACATGACGGTCTGCGATTTTCCCCGGATTGACCAGTTGGAAGATGCCTTTCACATTCTCCTTGCGCTGCTCATGGTCAAGATGGGTCTGCGTGGGGTTGTTCACGGCACGGATGGCCACGTCGTCTACGACAGGGATGCCCGTCTGCAGCGACAGCCCGCGGGCGATATAGTCGCACTGGTTATATCCGCGCTTGCGCCGCTTCTGCTTGGCCAGCGGAAGGGGGATAATCATGTCGATGCCGTCGAAGAAATCCGTGCCAGCCTGCTCGCGGGCAAACACCCGGGCCAGCACCACCGCCGCCTCCGGGCGGTCGAAATACTTGATGTTGTGCAGGATGCGGCGTGTCTGCTCCCCTTCGTACAGAAACATGCTGGTGGCACGCACAATAGGTATACGCCCCCAGAAAAGACGCTCTATCACCCCATGTACTTCCCCACCCTCATACTCAATGCGGTTGAGCGTGCGCAGGCATTTCGAGCAGATTTCCTGCTCCGCCACCGCCAGCCTGCCCTCACACATACAGCAGTAGCGGGGAAAGAAAAAGTCGGAAAACGCACGGAGAAGAGCCATGGGAAAGCGAAAAGTAAATAAGTGAATAATAATTTCGAAGTATCGAAACATCGAAGTATCGAAGAATCAAAACATCGAAGCATCGAATTTTCGAAATCCAGAAAAAAACAGAATTCCCGGGAGTTACCCCTCCTGCGGGAACAGTACCACTCCTTCCTTTTTCATGCCGTCGATCTTGATGATGACCGGCGAGTCGAAATGGATATGGCGCACATGCTCCGTCTCCCTTACGGCAGGCAATGAGTCGAGGTAATCCATGCGGTAGATGCCGTCGCCGATGTAGTCGTTGACCGTGAAATACCCTACTCCGAGGCTCGTCAGGTTTTGGAAGAAATGGGTTCCCTGGCTGGGATCCACCCGGTATTCGGTGAGTCCCGCCTCCACGATGACCTTCGCCGCTGATATGGCGGGCCACTTCACCGGCACGCCCAGCCAGGGGTCGGACGACCCCCATCGTCCCGGCCCCACCAGGACGTAGTTCTTGTCCTCGTTGAGGAACGTGCGGTTGATGGACTCGATCTCGTCGGCCACCACCGGGTTGTTGTAAGCCGAATAGACGGACTGTCCGGTCTGCGGATCCTTGGTCTTGACATAGACGATGTCCTGCACGTTGTTGATGATGCCGTGGCCGATGGCGTTATGGCTGCGTATGATGGTCTTGTCGTCGGCTATCTGCGTGAGGTCCTCGTCCAGCTTCATCTTGTTGTCCACCATCGGACGGATCTGGAGCAGGTAGAAGTCGCCCGTCCGGTCGGCATTGAGTTTCACGGCGAACTCAATCTCCACCTCCCGTCGCATGTCCTCCCGTCCGTATTTCATGGCGAGAGTGAGCAGTTCCGGAAGTGGGAAGACCCCGTATTGGAGCACTCCGCAGAAGGTGATGACCTTACGTCCCCCCTCATAGATACCGTCTCGGATAACCTGGTCATAGGGGTCGAAGGTAGACGCGATATACTGTAGCGATCCGTCCTTGTCCGCCTCCCTGACCGGAAGTTTCAGGAGGTTGAAGCCGTCGTCCACAGAAAATTTCTCCGTCATGTTCTTCAGGTCGAGCGCATAGAATCGGGTCTGCGTCTCCTTCAGCGCGATGTCCATCTCCGAGGTCTGCAGCACCTTGTCGGGATGAGCCGGACAGACCCTCAGGTTGAGACCGCCGTCCACGATGTACTTGCCCAGGCCGAGTGCCAGGTTGACGGTGCCCTCCTCTGCTTTCTCGTCGCCGATGGGATAATAGTTGACACTTCGCGCCACACCGGAGATGTTGGGATAGAAGCGGTCGCCATACTGCGTGCCGACCACCTCCTGCAGGATCACAGCCATCTTCTCCTTGTCTATCACGTTTGACGTGGCAAGCATATAGTCCTTGCTGGCCTTATAGAAGACGGAAGCATAGACCCCCTTGATGGCATCGCTGAGCATCTGAAGCCGCTGGTACTTGTCCTCACTGTAGGGAATCATATACGTGCTGTAAATCCCGGCAAACGGCTGATAATGCGCATCTTCAAGCAGCGACGACGAGCGTATGGCTATCGGTTGCTTCACCACCTCGAGAAAGGCGTCGAGGTCCTCCGCCAGGGATTCCGGCAGACGGGCGTGGAGGAAGTAATGGAGCACCTCCTCGTCGGTGATGTCGTCGCTGAGCACCACCTGATAAAGCTCGTTACGGGTCATGAACTCGTCGAAGATGTCGGTGCAGAGCACGACGGTCTTCGGAATCATCACCCTCGCGTTGTCGAAGCCGTTGAGGTCGATATGGCGTTTGATGATGTGGTCGATGAAGGCGATGCCACGGCCTTTGCCTCCGAGCGAACCCTCTCCGATTCGTGCGAAGTTGGAGTACTGGTCAAAACGGTCGCGATGGAACACAGCCACCACGCCCTGGTTCTTCATCTTGCGGTAGCTCACGATGGCGTCGAAGATGATGTGACGGTGGGCGTCGATGTCCTGAAGGGAATGCCATGTGATGCGCTTGAGAAAGTTGGCTATGGGGAAGAGGGCACGAGAGCCCAGCCAGCGCGACACGTTGTTGTGGGAGATATGATAGAGCAGCGACTCCTTGGGCAGCGTGAAGATATTGTTCTGAAGGTCCTTGAGGTTCTTGATCCTCGCCACCTCCTTCATGGTCTGCGGGTCGCGGAAGACGAAGTCGCCGAAACCGAAATAGCGCATGATGAGGTTCTTCAGCTCCACGTCCATGTTCTTCGAGTTCTTGTCGATGAACGAGGCTCCGCATTGCCGCGCCAGCTCCACGCCGTTGGACTCGGACGACTCCATGATGAGCGGCACGTACTCATCCGCCTTGCGGATTTCCGACAGGAGCTGGAAGCCGGCGAGGTCGTCCTTGACCCCGTTCTTCGGGAAGCGGCAGTCGCTGATGACGCCCAGCACGTTGTCCTTGTATTTTTCGTAGAGTTCCCATGCCTCTTCGTAGGTGCGGGAGAGTACGATCTTTGGCCTTCCTCGCATTCGCAGGGTCTCGAGCTGTGAGTTGAGCGCCTCGGTTGCGAAGAGCAGGCTCTGCTGCAGCACGAAGTTGTAGAGCGATGGCAGGATGGAAGAATAGAAGCGGATGGAGTCCTCCACGAGCAGGATCATCTGCACTCCCGCCTGGATGTCGTGCTCCAGGTTGAGCTTGTCCTCCATGAGCTTGATGATGGAGAGCAGGAGCTCCGTGTTGCCCAGCCAGCAGAACACATATTCGAAGATGGAGAGGTCCTCGTTCTCCATCCGCTTGGTCAGGCCGTGACTGAAGGGCGTGAGAATGACGATGGGCACCTTCTCGTTCTTCGACTTGATCTCCCGGGCGATATCGAACACGTCGCTGCTGCCTGTTCCCGGCATACAGATGACGAGTTCGAAGGTGTAGCGCTCCAGTTCCGCCTCCGCCTCCTCAAGCGACGAAACCTGGAAGAACCTGGGGGGATAGCGCAGTCCTAACTTGGAGTATTCATCGAAGATTTTCTCGTCCACGCGTCCGTCGTCCTCAAGCATGAAGGCGTCGTAGGGATTGGCCACGATCAGCACATTGAAGATGCGCTTCATCATCAGGTCCACGAACTTCGTGTCGGTCAGCACGAGCGGCTGCTTATTGTTGGTGATTTCCATAAAATTCGTAATTTTACGCAAAATTACGAATTTATCGCAAGAACAGCAAATGAAAGGCAGAAAAAAGCCGCCGGGACGGTTGAATCCGGCGGCTGACGGTCATGATTTCCATTTATTTTCCCTCGCAGATGCGTCGGATAAAATCTTCCTGCTGGCGGTTCTCCGGCACACGCCGTCCTTCCGACTTCGGATTGCGCGAGAAGTTGAGTCGCAGGAGGAACATAGTGGTGTCGTAGTCCAGGCTGCGGTTGATGGCAAGGTAGGAGGCCACAATCTGTCCCGTGCGCCCTACTCCGCCCCAACAGTGGATATATATTTTCACTTCGGGATTGCCGTCGATAATGCTCTGAATCTCCGCAATGAGCCGGCGCACGGAGTCGGTGCTTTCGGGTATGCCACCGTCCTCTATAGGGAAGCGGAGGTAGAAAGCTCCCTTCCAGAGCATCTGAACATAGGGCTTCAACTCGTCTTCTTCCGTAAGGTCGATGAAGTGTGTGATGCCGAATTGCCGGAACTGCTCGATTTTGTCCCGGCTTGTCATGTCGTCCAGGTTGCGTGGGTATTCCCCGGCCCACACGTGGTCGTCCACCTGGTAGCTGAAGTGGATGGGACGTGTATATGTTCTATTTTCTTCCATAAGGGTTATTTTTTTTCAGAAGTGTCTGGTTTTTTTCTAGATTTTCTATATATTCTAGATTTTCTAGACTTTCTAGATTTTCTAGAATATCTGGAGATGTTCTCCCGTCAAAAAGAATCTCAATTTTCAAACCCGAAGAGTTGGTCAGCCACAACGAGAATCACGTCGTGCATCTCCACGTCGTCCTTGAAATGCTGCGGGAGGGCGTCGTAGCCCACAGCAGCCCCGAGGATGTTTCCGAGGATGGCCCCGGTGCTGTCGCTGTCTCCTGTGTGGTTGACGGAGGCGATAAGCGCCTGTTCTATGTTGTCGAAATATTTCACCGCACAATAGAGTGCGATGGAGAGCGCCTCATCACCCACCCATCCTCCACCGAGTGCCTCGATGTTGGTCACGTCGTCTGAGCCGTTACCGATGATGAGAAGGGCGGTCCTGACCTGGTTTTGCTGCTCGTCGATATAGAATCCGAGGTCCGGGTAGATTTGGCGCAAGGTGTCGAATCCCTCATCGATATATTGTCTGAGATGATCAGCAGAAGGCTCCTCGTCGAGTATGAGGCGGTAAATCAAGTGGGACATCAGTGCCGCCGGAATGTATCCGAGTGGATGGAGATGTGTGATTTCAGCCGCGTCGCCCGCCAGCTTGTCTGCCGTCGCGATGTCCATGCGGTGGTTCACAGCAGCAAAAAGCCCCACTGGAGCCACCCGCATCACGCCGCCACAGCCCTTGCTGTTGTTCACGGGTTCCCCACCCTGCTGGATGGACGAAAGAGCACTGAGGCATGTGCCTCCAGGTGCCCTGAGAGCATGGATTTCTGGCACCTCCATGATCCAGCTGACCGGTTGGTTCACAGGGCGGTGACGCTGAGTGCTGAGCCATTCGAGGTAGGTCCTGCAGATGGCATACTTCGGCTCAACGCACAGTTTCCTGGCATTCAGAAGGCCCATGGCCGTAAACAGCGTCATCTGGGTGTCGTCGGACACCACCGCCTTACCACCGTTCCGGCTCTCCGATGCGTGCGTGTCCAGACGGGTGATTCCCTTCTCGCCATATTCCAGCTTGATTGCATTTGCGGTCATGAACTCCACGGGATAGCCCAATGCGTCGCCTATCGCCCCTGCCATGAGCGAACCTCTCACTCTGTCTTGTAACTGCTTTGCTTCCATAGTCTTCTGTGCTTTTTCTGCGTTAAAAATAAGATATTCCTCTCTATCATTTCGTAATTTTGACGCAAATTTAACGATTTTCTTTGAAACTTCCAAATATTCGGGAAGAAAAAATCGAACGATTACTACAAATAAAACTGAAGATATCAGCCTTGACTTAAATTTGCAATTCGCGAATCGCAAATCACTGAAATAACAATAAATGCCCGTCCTCTATTTATCCGTAGTTCCAAAGCGAAAAAAATTTCCGTTTCATTTATTTGTATATGTTGTAAATTATATGTAATTTTGTAGAAAAAACATATAGATATGACATAACAACAAATAAACGCTCAAAACACCAAACTCTGGCAGGATATTGGTTCTATTGCCGACAACGAATCGCTTATGAAACGTTTGGCAAGGTATATGGCAAAACTGGTAAAAGAAAAAGAAAACTCTGCCATCATGACTAAAGAAGAATATATGGCAAAACTGGAACGGGCAGAACAAGAAAGCAAGAACGGCGAAGGAATGGCCATGCTGCCAGGCGAGAACCTTTCAGACTTTTTGAAGAGAAACGGATATGAGTTATAAAATTGTTATCATGCCAGAGGCTGCCAAGGATTTTCAAAGACTGGCAAAAAGCGAGCCAAAAGCATTTGCAAAAGCAAACAGCATGCTGAAGGAACTTGAATCCCATCCAAAGTCCGGTACAGGACACCCAGAGCCCCTCAAAGGTTTCCCAGGAGGCCGATGGAGCAGAAAAATAACGAAAAAGCATAGGCTTATCTACAGAATATTTGATGAAGAAATCTATGTTGAAGTTCTAGCGGCATAAGGACATTACAACGATAAATAAAACTAAATCTCATTATACCTTTTGACAATGATAAAAACAACAAAGAGATTACAGACATGGATGGCAGCCATTGCCATCACATTAATTTCAGCTGCTGAAGCATCGGCCGCTGTGGGTACACAATTCGAAGCTCCTATAGAGTATGTTTACCAAGGTAACACCTACACTGTGAACGCAAAATTCGAAGTTATCAGTGAGGTGGAGAAGACCTGTATGCCAATTGGCAACTCGTCGGAACCCTGCGTCAATAAGCAAGGCATGTCGGAGTATGACCAAAGGGTTGTCGATTTGTGGGCAAGCGACATGATTGTGCCGGAGAAAGTGAAAGGCTACACCGTCACTAAAATCGGGGAATACGCTTTCTACGATATCAAACATAAAATCACACTGCCTGAGACGGTTGAGGAAATCGGAAGAAGAGCATTCGAATATTGCTATCTCAAAGAATTCCATTTTCCAAAGAACTTAAAAATAATCAGAGCCGGAGCTTTTCAACACAACAGTTTCAAGCGTCTTGACACACTTCCGGAATCCATCGAGAAGATTGAAGAGGGTGCTTTCAGTAACAATAAAGAACTTCTGTCGTTCACACTGCCCAAAAACGTGAGAGAGTTTGTGTCGAATTATGCTTTCAATAATTGTCCCAACCTGGAAAGCATCAAGGTGGCTGATGGAAACACCACCTACGACTCGCGCAACAACTGTAATGCCATTGTCGAGACGGCAACAAACAAGCTGATGGTTGGATGTAAAAACACCGTCATCCCTTCCGACATACAGATTATCGGAGAATATGCATTTTACCGTCTTTCAGCGCTGACAGCCGTCAAAATTCCCGCCAGCTGCACCATAATTGAAAGGTATGCATTCGCAGGAACCGGCATCAAGGAAATCGTCATCCCTGAAAAAACAGATGTATGTGCCGGAAATCAATTCAACGCCTGCAAGGACCTAGAAAAAGCCATCATCAAATGCGACACGCTCTGGGGCTCAGTCTTCACAGGCTGTAGCAATTTGAAAACCGTCTATTTCCTGAAAAACAAGAAAATCCTTTCCACCAACCCTGGCTTCCAGGACGACAAAGTGTTCGCCGGCATCCACCCCGAGGCAAAACTCTACGTGGCCAACCTCGCAGACTACACCCAAGACAACCACTGGGAATGGTGGTTCCAGGACATCTACCAGATAAAATTCATCGACCGCTTGGACATCACGGACTATGAGTGGCCCATGGACTTCATGCCAATATCCCACTCTGCCAACTCCGCCACAGAAGGAGTGGAAGTGGAGCAGGTGCAATACGAGATGTTCCGAAAAATTGTCTATACAGGAGAAGACGAGCTGGCATCCGGAGGTGACAATCTAGGCATCGGATTTACATGCAGCACACATGAAGGCTACTGGTTCGCAAACGGGGTGCAGGCATGGCTTGACGGCAAGCAGCATGAATACAAAATCACCTCGACAGCAGAGAACCAGCTTCGGTTTGTCTGGACTTACAAAGTTCCATACCCGGAAGGGTTCTACTGGATTAAGTCGGTCAACGAGAAGCTGCCAGAGCCTGTCGTCGGAGAAGAACCGGCATGGGAAGTCATCCAGCAGACCAGCACAAAAAGCCGAGACGGCCGACAGGAGGCTAAAGACATGTTCGACAGAGAGAAGCACTACACCGTCAGCGGTGTTCGCTGGTTCGAGGTATCGGAAACCGATAAAATGCTAAAGGAAATGCAGAAAGGCGACAAATTCAAGAACGCAATGTATGCCGCAGTCGTCATGCTCACGCCCGATGAGGGATACAGATTCTCTGAATACACCTCTTCAGCACAGGGTATGTACATGCTCAACGTGAAAGAATACACAGAGGGAATAATCGACATCGACTCAGCCGGCATCGGATTTGATTACGACCTTGGAGAAAGCGACCTGCCCGGCGATGTCAACGGCGACGGGAACGTGGACATCTCCGACATCGTGGCCATCATCAACACAATAGCGGGAGACAACACCTACCGAGACTCAGCCAATGTCAACAACGACACGAATGTGGACATCTCTGACATTGTGGCTGTCATCAACATCATAGCCAGCAAGTGATCACGTCAACTGGACAACGGCAAAAACCAAGAAGATGCAAACATCCGGCTTCATCAAGAAAAGGGGAATCCGTAGGTTGTCGGGTCAAACGCTTTCCCGCTGTCAGTGATGACGAATTTCAACCGCTCGCTGTTCGCGTATGCGCAGACGGGCCGAAGTGGCACGACAGCTGATGGAAGGCAACATCGAACGCCAGCGTAATGCCGACCTCAAGGACGACGGCGAGCTGCTCGGACTGATTGAGCTCAAGCTGGAAGAGAACCGTCAGCACCTGGAGCCCAGCTTCAACGCCAGCGACCTGCACGCCTGCTCGGTGTCAGCCAGGAACGCCACAACAGGCTCTTCCGCCATCAGACAATCTACCGAACACCTGACTCATACATCGACAACCTCAGAGTGCTGGCTGCATTACGCCTGCTGCGAGAACATCCACAATACACAATTGCGGCCATAGCAGAAGAGGCTGGATTCGGCAACGTGAGGACACTACAACGACGAATACAAGACGCCATCGGCATGACTCCCGTGGAATACCGGCTCATGTTCATAAAAGGATGAAAACATTTACTCCCATTTTTACTCCCATTTAAAAAAAACGAACTATGACAAGAAGAAACCTAAAAACAATGCTGCTGATTGTGTTGTCGCTGCTCTTCACCGCATGCGGCAAACAGCAGAAGGCTGAAAATGCCGCGGCCGACAGGGGGGAAGGAAAAGACCACCATCAGAAACAAAAAGAAAAACAAAAAGCCTAAAGCCGCTAAGACAGACGAGGCTCAAGAAGTGACGGCAGACGAGGAGCAGGTCACCATCCCCCCCTCAGTAAACTACGCCACTGCATCACTCCGCGACTATGAAGGCGGTGCCATCGCCAACATCAGGAAAGACTGGAGATACAGGCCCATCGAGGAATGCTGGAATCAAAACATAGAATCGCCGGGAATCGAGCTGTTCGCATACACATTCATCTCGGGAGGGTCGTCAACCATCGACTTTCCGCCACACCGTGCCATAGATTACTACATCTTAGAGCCGGAAAACCTCGACACCGACCACTTCAGCGTCAACTGTCAGCCTAAGAACGGATACATTCGAAGCGACGCACTCACACAGTTCGATCTCTATTCCGAGATGTGCTATTGGAAACGCCCCAACGGTCACTGCCTTTTCGGAGTCTTCCTCGCTGAGGAACACGAAATACCGTCAAAGAACGACCAGATCACACTCTTCTACGACTACGACCCGGATAAAAAGATGATGACCCCCGAACCGGCCATCACGGACATGATTGAGCAGAAGATGCAGCCTTTCGACAAATACAGGGCACACATGCCGGAAAAAGGAAAGGACATCCGTATCAGCGCCTACGAAGTGAACTACGAGGAAGACTCAGCGGAAGAGACCGAATTTCTCCTCAAATGGGATGGCAATACATTCAAATGGGCTAAATGAAACGACAAACAGATACGAAAAAACAGGGGCAAGCCCCTGTTTTTTTTCTTTTTCATTATTCATCAGCCAGCTGTTCCAGCATAGGCAGCAGGTGAAGGTCGGCCGGAAGCCAGTCCAGTTCCCTTAGCCTGGTGAGTTCAATCCAGAGAGCCGCTTCATGCTCCTTCAGCGTAAGACAGCCTTCAGCCACCCTGCACCGGAAGCAATGGAGCGTGAGGTGGAACTGCGGATAATCATACTCTACTGTGGTCAACAAATCACCCACTTCTACCGTAGTGTCCAACTCCTCGCGGATTTCGCGCCGTAACGCTTCCTGAGGAGTCTCGCCCGGCTCTATCTTGCCACCGGGAAACTCCCAATAGTCCTTGAACTCACCATAACCACGCTGAGTGGCAAACAAGCGGCCGTCCTCTATAATCACGGCCGCAACTACCTCTATCTGTTTCATGTCAATAAACCTCAAATTTCAACTTTCGTGCAAGCGAATACAGAGCCAAGCTCGCTTGAGCTATGTTGAGCGCAGCCGAAAATCATGCCAATAAATTTCAAACCTCAAAATATCATTCGTTTCCCTCTTTCACGTATTCAATCGCCCTGTTCACGAAATCCAGGAACGGCTTGGCTGTCAGCATCGTCTGGGCCACACGCTCCACGCTGTCGTCGCCCAGGAACAAATCCTCGGCCGGCTCCTGCCACAGACAATACACCTTAAATTTCAGCAGTTCCGCCCACTCCGACTCTTTGTCGAAACCAGCTGGCACTTTTTTCAGCTTCCAGCTGTCGTCGAGCACGAATCCTGCTTTAGCTGCCTCCGCCAGGTAGTTGTGGAAAGTCAGTCCGTCGTCCTGAATGTCCTCACGAAGGATTTTCAGCACCTTCGCATCGCAGCAGTAGTCGCCCACGGCAAGCATATGACCGTCGGGATAGCCATGTCCGCCGATGCCCACATGGAAATAATAGCCGCTGTAGCCCGACTTCTTGCCGCCTCGGCAGATATAGGCGCCCATGTGGGTCTTGTATGGACTCTTATCCTTGGAGAAGCGCACGTCGCGGTAGATGCGGAACACACAGTCCTTAACGGTCAGCCCCTCCAGCGTAGCGTCTGCCGAAGTCAGCAGCCCGAGCAGCCGTCCCACATACTCATTAAACACAGCCTGCGCCTCCAGATAAGCATCCTTGTGCGCGTTGAACCACTCCCGGTCATTATGCTCTTTCAGTTCCTTCAAGTAAGAAATAACACGTCTCATATTTTTCTTGTCTTTTTTTGCCAACGAAGCGGAATTATTCCGTTCCGATGTGCAAAGTTAAGAAAAATATGAGACATTGCAAAGATTCTGAAGCAGCGAGTGACATAAAAAAGCTTGCTTCTATTTGGCCGAGTGCAGCCGAAAATCATGAAATAAACATCAAACTACCTCGTCCGCATGGCAATAAACCTCAAACCTCAAACTTCAAACTTCAAACTTCTACGGCCCTGCCCACTTCCTCGATGCCGGGAATCCGGCGGATCTGGCCGATGATGGCGTGGAGCTCGTCGTAGGAATGGACAGAAAAGACGATGGAAGTGTTGACGATGGTATCCTTGGTGGTGGTGTTCAGGGAGTCGATGGAGAGCTTCAGCTGGTCGGTGATGCAGTTGATGATGTCGCTCAGCAGATGGTAGCGGTCGACAGCCTTGATGCGTATACCCACGGGATAGAGGATGTCGGGATGCGGGTGGAACTCCACGTCCACGATGGTGTCACCCTCCTTTGTCGCATCCCTCATGGCAGTCATGCAGTCTCGGGTATGGACCATGATGCCGTTAAGACGGTTCTTGAAAGCAACGATTTCCTCACCTGGCAGCGGATTGCATACCGGACAGCGGTCAAACTCCAGCTTGGGCAGACGGGAGAAATAACTGCGGAGTTCTTTCGATGCCGTCTCAGTGGTCACCACGGTTTCCCATTCCGGTTCGGGAAAATGGTTCTCATCGGCGTCAATCTGCACCAGGTCGCCCATCTTCAGCACGGTCGTTACAGGCATCAGCTGGCCGTTGATATGGGCGCTCTTGGCATGAAGTCCCAGTTCGGTGTGGATCATGAACGCATAGTCGAGCGCGGTGGCACGGGGGGACATGTGGAAAGCCTCGTTGGAAGGGCTGAAGACCGTGATGTTGTCATTATAGAATGAAAGGGTCACGTTCTCCAGGAAATCGCGCCGGTTGATATTGCTGTTTAACTCTTGCAATACGCCCCGGAATTTCTCAATCCACTGGTCCACAAGTTCTTCCTTGCGCTCAGCGATACAGCCCAGCTGGTTGTGGCGAAGCATGCGCTCGCTGGTAATCTGCACCTGCTCCCATCCGTTGTTGTCGCTCAGCAGCTGCACATGAAGACTCTTATAGCCGTTTTCCTTAGGCGTGTTGATGTAGTTGAGCATGCTGCCGGGGCGCTCGCTGAACTCGTCGGTCAGCAGAGAGTAGATTCGCAAGGCCTGTTTTTTCTCCTCCGACTTGTCGGGGCAATCATAGACAATCCTGACCTGATGTTTGTGCTGCACATGGTCGAAATCGGTGTTCTCACGCTGCATCTTGCGCCAGATGCTGTAAGGACGAAGGTAGTTCACCACAACCCGGGCGGGGATGCCTTTGTCGCGCATCAGCCGGCGGATCTTGCCGGCAAAGAGGTTGATACGCTCCTCGTGGTCGAAGCGGTAGTAGTCCATCTGGTCCTTCAGGCTCTTATAGACCAAGGGGCTGCGGTATTTCATGCTCAGGTTTTCCAGTTCCACCTTGATGTTGTAGAGTCCAAGGCGGTTGGCAAAGGGGGCATAGAAAATGTCGGTCTCACTGGCTATCTTCACCTGCTTGCGAGCCGGCATCGACCCCAGGGTGCGCATATTGTGAAGACGGTCCGCCAGCTTCACCAGAAAGGCCCGTATGTCGTATCTGAAGGAAAGGAGCTGACGTCGAAAGTTGTCCAGTTGCTTCGTCATCTCATACGTCTCCTTCTCCGGTTTCGTCACTGCCTCCACCAGGAATCTCACGTCGTGGCCGAACCGTTCCTCGATATATTCTATCGTATAGTCAGTGTCCTCAACCACATCATGGAGGAAAGCGGCAATAACAGGCGCGGAGCCGAGGCGCATGTCGTCAGCCACGATCATGGCCACAGCGACGGGGTGCATCACATAAGGCTCACCCGTCTTCCGTTTCTGGTTCTTGTGCGCCTCTCGTGCCAGGGCATAGGCCTCACGGATTTTTTCCACCTCCTCAGGCGTCACACGTTTTGACATCAGCTCAATCACATACTGTGCCTGAGCGTCTATGTCGCGCATCATATCTTCATCACTCATAAGCATTCTTCTTTTTATTGTTAATTACTGCTACCGCCAAGGCGGGAAAGGGCCAGGACAACGCTGAGCACCGGGAGCTAAATCATCTCGTACTCCACATACTCCGACTCTCCGCTCGGAAACCAACGCTCAAGCGTCTCGTCAGCCTGCGCCTTGATTTCAGGTGTGATGTGCTTCGCCACACGGTCTATCGCCACGGCAAGGGATGTCACTTCGTCGAGCAGTCCGATAATCGGGAGCCGCTTCGCCGACAGGAGGTCGATGGGGAGGACGAGGTAGGCAATGGAAGTGAATACCGCCATCTTGTCCTTGGAGGGCGTGTCCTTCGACTTCAGCACATAGTACATCAGCAACAGGGGACGGGTGCTGGCACGTCCTGCCTTCTTGGCATACTCATGGATTTTCTCCCAAAGATAGGATTTGTTGATCAAAGATATCTTCCGTCTCATAATTGTCTGTTTGTTTTTTTTTGAGGGTTAGGTTGTCTTTTATTTATTCTCTTTATGCATATAGATGTCGCAAATCAAGATAATCTATCATTTCGGCTCAGAAATCTCACATAATGAATCATTCAATTCTTACACACTGACCGCTTTCCTGCTCCTAAAAATTTGCAAAATTACGGAAATTTATTGATTGCTACAAATATAGCTTCCAGAAAAACGACCGCCGACGCCAAATTTTCATCCATACCATGTTCTTTGTCGTCCTTACAAGCCTTGCCGTCTCAGGCAACTGTATATGTTGACGCCGGCAGTCGTGAAGGGTTAGTCGGGATTGTCACTCATCAGTTCTTTTTCAGTCCGGCGATAGATGCTGCCCACGCATCCCAGCACCTTCAAGGCATGCTCCAGGTTCTGAAGCAGGGAATTCTCGTCGTAGTAGTAGAATTCCACGGTGGCATCCACACGGTCCATCTCGGGTGCAACGGTGGTCTTTATCAACTTCAGTGAGCGAGTCAGCTGGTTGCATGTGGCCATGGCCACAGCAGCGGACTTGTCCTCGCTGATAATGCTCATGAAAGGATACACGACTGACAGGAACTGATCGTCCTGATCACCTATCGCCACGTACACAGCCTTCATCTGGAACATAAAACCTACATCTCCGTCCTCATCCAGCTCAGGAGAGTAGCCGAGCCGGCACAGGCCGTCCATCACCATGTTTGTCTTATTCATATGCATTGTTGTATTTGAATGTGAATAGTTGGAAAGACTAAATCGGGATTCTTCCGAAGATGATGAGGCTGGAACAGCCTCACCATCTGGGATATAGAGTAAATTAGAGCTCATGGGAGTCATCGTCGGAGTCCGTGAATTCCTCGAATTCGTCATCGGCGATCTGAAAGTCCTTCAGCGCGGAGTTCACATAGCAGAAAGAAGCCTCAAGGGCGAATACCATGTTGCGCAGAAGACGTTCGTAGTCCTCGTAGCCGAAAAGCGGGCTCTCGTAGTAGAGGCAGACAGAGTCGTCGAGCATGCAGCACTTCACGTAGCGTACTGCGTCGTTGGTCTTGTCCATCAAGCGATAGAGGTTGTAGGGCCCACAGTCCGTATAGTCGATGTTGGTCAGGACAAACATCTGGAGGAAGCCTTCACCGTCTCCGTCGTCGCGTACGCGGTAAACATAGTGCATCCCCTCGTAGTCGAAGGTGTAGGCCTGTTTGTCAACCGGGTGGATGGTGAATCCAAGGGCTGACAGTGCTGTTAAGATTGTTTCGTTCATAAATTTCTCCTTTCTTTGATTTTTTCTATAAGAATTCTGAATAAATGTCATCGTTTGTGACCAGAAGAGACCTGAATTGCTCAGGTGCGTCGGGCTGTTGGAGGTGCTGGATTTTCCAGATATTCTAGACTTTCCAGATGTTCTAGATTTTCTAGATATTCTAGTTTTTCTAGATGTTCTAGATATTCCAGACTTTCCAGTTGTAAGTTAAGACTCTACAAGATATAATTTCTGCTAGCGCCGGACTGATTCCAAGAACCTGTAAGGGGGGTTCAACATTCTCTACAGAATCTATAAAAACTACTAACCTACTGCTAACCAAAATGCTACAAATCATCCCCGGACACCCCAAAGACAAGCCTGGGTTCAGTCCATCATCCTCACAGAGTCTGTAAGGGCGACTTGCGCTAGAGAATTTATCTCTTGAGTGAATAAGTTTTGATGTCAAAGATCATATTTCGTCCCGGTTGCGGTTATCCGCATATACGTTGCGAAATTATGAAAAAATTTAATAACCTCCAAATCTTTTTCATGTTTTTTTTAGAAAAAAAAATTATTTTTTGAATTTTGCGTCAATTCGGACCAGATTTGGGCTAGAAAAGTTCAAATTTTCAAGATTCCAGGTACTGTGAACGGCAATCCTTAGACTTCAAAGCAACAGATTCACGCACCCCATCAACGTACCCAGCAGCGCACCAAGCCAGATGATGGCTTTCAGCTCCTTGTCCATCAGCTCAAATATCAGCTGCTCGGTGTCGGCCATCGACATCTCATTGATGCGCCCCTCCACAATCTTGGGAATATCGATGGCAGACAGGATACGTGGCAGATGCTCGGAGATGATGGTACGGTAGAACGACAACGCGCTGTCCGTGAACTGACTGATTTGCTCGTCCTTCCCTTCCAGCAGACGGCGCATGGGAGTCTGCTCAAAGGTGCGGACTTCCTTTGTGATCAGATTGTCAACCATCTCTGGTCCGTTCTTCTCCATCAGCTGGTTGATATTCTTCGAGAGGAATTTCCGCACAGGAATCTCAATCAGGTCGGCCAGCTTGTTCCACAGACGGGGACCAATCAGGCGGGCCAGCAAGCCGGGGATGTTGAGGTCAAGACCGTCGCTCCGGAGTTTGTCGGTCACATGGCGGGCAGCCACCTCTGCTATCTTGTCTCCCAGGTCAGACTGTGCCATACGGCTCACCAGCTGGCCAGACAGTTCTGACTTTATGCTGCTGACCGCATTCGCCACGTCTTCCTCTGAGAGATAATGAAGCAGGAACTCATGGAGCGTCTCGTCGTTTTGCTGCTGGGCAGCGAAGAAATCCGTAATCGACGTGCGGATACGCTCCACCATCTCGTCCGACAGCAGATTCTTCTCCAGCACCTCGCGGCTCATCAGGTTCTCACTGATGGCACCGCCGATCGACGTGGCTATACGGTTCTTCTCCTTCGGAATAATTCCGGGAGTGAACGGCAGCCTATGTCCGAAGAGATATTTAGCCTCGTGCGGACGAAATAACATCTTGATTGCCAGCCAGTTAGTAGAATAACCTATTATACCGCCCACCACAGGAGCTATCAGAAAAGACCAGTCCATCTATTTATAGTTGAAAGTTGAATGTTTAAAGTTTAATGTGGAATGTTTTTGTGCTTCCCCACTCCACACATTATATATAATATATTTGCTCATCATGGAAATCTTTTGATTCTTTATGAGTGCAAATTTACTAAAAATTTCATATTTCACAATGATTTTCAATCTAATTTGCGATTTTATTTTAGAATCACCCTTTAAAGGCATTCAACTTCCATCTCAACAAAGGGATGTCACAGGGATTTACCCCCCCCATCAAATTCAAAAGAACGCAGGTCTCATTCAACTTTCAACTAGACAAAGTTAAAAAGCCGGCCTGCCGCAACTCATGGTCACAACAGGCCAGCCCAGATTATAGTAGTTCTGCCGCCGCAGAATTGTTCGCGCGTCCGGAATTACATATTTCTCCTGTTCCCTCGAACCTTTACCCGGACTATTGGAAACCTCTGTCTCCCCGTCTCTACTGCACGATGTAATGTTGCGTCTCAATTATCATATTCTCTGCCGACAGGTCTAATGAACCTTTACTCGGGCTACACGCCGGGGCATCACCGGACTCATTTCGTGGAAATAAAAAAATGCCTTGAATTCATGCGCTGCAAGCCCCTCTGGGGAACCCACGTTGCAAAACTCTCGGCATATTTCGTTCTATATCCTCGGCGGGAAGGTGTGCACGCATACCACTCCCTCTATCGTTCAATTTAATTCATTAGAAATCAATCTATTCCATTTCTTTTTCATTCTTAGGAAGCAAATACTGGCAAGAAGGCAAGCCACCGCAGTAAAAACTTCGGTCAAACATAGTGAAGAATAAACTCATGGGAAACAATCTCTACCCCTGGTACATTTTTTTACTTATTGAATCTTTAACAAATCTGCGGTTGTGAAAAAGGCTATTTTGCTTAGGACTGACTTATATGTACGTTCGGCACACGTGCCGATTATCATCATTTTCTCCACTGGGAAATATTACGATGCAAATTTAAAAATTTTCACTTAAATTTCCAAAAGAAAATTTAATTATTCCGTCATTTCTACACAAAATACAACAAAATTGCACAAAACCATGGCGTTTTTTTCAGTTTTATGCAGCTTTATTTTTTCTTTCCAGCAAACAATCTCCGAACTTTTCCTGAAAAATAAAGACACCTGGCATCGGCCAATGTATTTTTTTCGTCAGAACATGCCCGACTCATCATATTTTTCATTAACTTTGCACTGACAATCGATTTTAAAGGTAAAAACAGCAAACACAATGGCTCAACTTAAATGCATAGTATGCGGGAAGCTCATCACGGGCAACGACAAGGTTTGTCCGGCCTGCGGAGCATGGATTATCGGGCAGAAAGACGATGAGCCCGCACCCGGCACCCCCAAGCCGAAGACACCCAGTCTGAAAGTCCTCATCGGCCCTTTTATAGCCCTGGCGTTGGTCATCGCCACCGTCTCCTACCTCTCCTTAACGAAAAACGACGAAGAACCGACGCAGACGGAACAGACCACCATTGACGGGGACAGCGAAAGTCAACCCACCACCAGTCAAAGCGACGAAGCAGCCGCTGAGGACGAGGGGGGAAAGACCGGCCCTGAAACCTCCTACCCTTCCGTGGCGGGAACATACAAAGGGACTATCAGGACACCGACTGTCATCAGGCTCAAGCAAGAAGGCAGTCAGCTCTCCGGGACCATCCGGTACACCAAGTTCGACTCTCCCGCACTCGACATCAACGGATCCATCAGCCCCGACGGGACATTCGAACTCACCGAACTCGGCGAGGACCATCAGACTCCCTCCGGACACATCACCGGCACCATCCGGGAGAACACCATGACCGCCACCTTCCGCAACCCCAAGACGGGCAAGGCCACGGACTTCACCCTCAGCAGATGAACCGTAGCGGACAGCAACATGGCTTGCTTCAACGGCAGACCAAACCAGCGAATCAGAAACAACACATCCCATAAGCCATGCACCCCAGATCATTTTGCATGGTTTTCAACAACTAAAAAGACACCATCACTATGAAAAAATTGAACCCGACCCTCAAACTGGAAAAACAAATCGGAGAGCAAATCTACACCGCACTCCAAGGACAAATCGTGGAGGAAGTGCTGAAAAAAACTAAAATCACCAGCAACGACGCCTACTGGCGAAGCAGCATGGAGGGACACAGCCTGAAGGTGCAGCAGCACCTGCTGCCCGACTTCCACAAGCTCTGCATGGAAGTGAAGGAGGCGCTCGACTTCCATGAGCCCGTCGACTTCTACATCACAGGCGACTCCTCCGTGAACGCCTTCTCCGTATCGGCAGAGGATGAGAACCAGCCGCATATCGTCAACGTGAACTCAGCGCTGTTCGACCTCATGTCCGACGACGAGCTGAGATTCGTAGTCGGACACGAGCTGGGACACCTCATCAACAAGGACTCCAAGCTCTCGAGGCTTATCCACTTCGTCTTCCCGCCGGGAGCAGCAGTGCATATATCCCTGCAATATAAAATCCGACTGCACGAGCAGTTGGCGGAGCTTGTGGCCGACCGCTACGGCTATATGGCGTCGGGAAAGATGGAATCATGCGTCACCGCCTTCTTCAAGCTTGCCTCAGGACTCGACCTGGCGAAGATGAACGTGAGCATCGACGCCCTCATCGCCGACAACAACGAGCGCCTCGACTACTTCCTCAAGGACAAGGGATTCAGCCGGAACTCACACCCCGTCAACCCCATCCGTGTGAAGGCACTCCACCTCTTCGCCACCTGCAAGACGCAGAAAGAGCTGAACGAGGGAATGGACGAACTCATCGGCATATTGCTGAAAATCGGTGACAACGAGATGGACGAATACACAGCACAGTTCATCGCATCAGCAGGACTGATTGTGGCCAACGCCGACGGAAAAATCAGCGACAACGAAATTGACGAGATCATCGACTCACTCGCCGGACTCAAGATGTTCCCAAGGCAGTTCCTGAAGGAAATCGCAGACGGCGACGTGGTACAGACCTTCCACACAGCAGTGCAGAACATCCTCAACATCGACCCCGGCACACGCGTCGGCATGCTCCGGTATATGATCAGCATCGTCATGTCCGACAAGGTCATCGACAAGGAGGAGATCGACTTCCTCTATTCCTTCGGCAACAACATCGGGCTCAGCGAAATCGAGGTGTCCAACACCATAGCAGAGTCCATACAGAAAAACTACGTGCCGAGCATCAAATCCCTCTGCTGACAAACACGGATCATAACGATTCAACACCGTTACAGTTTCCGTCCCCAGATTTCGGAAGAATCGAGGGGCGGGCGTAAAGGCTATTGAATACTTCATGCATATCCGACAACTCCGAATCATAAGACGCACCACCCCGGTGCGTCTTTCTATTTTCCCGAAACTTGTTACCAATCTCTTCTCACTGAATTTCAACCCATTATAACCTTCCTTAGCATCATTATGTATTCTCCCGAAAAACACGTAACTTTGCATATCATACACGACATCGCCCGAATGGAGAAATAACGATGAAAAAAGCAGTAGATGACAAATGCATTATTTGCAAATGACAATAAATAATTGAACATCAACAACAGATTATTAATTTCATGGAAACAGAAAGTTATTCATTTCTAAAAAACATATTTGGAAGGAACACATACAAAGGATTCAAAGAGGAGGCCAGAAAATACGTGCCGATTACAGCAGGTATCCTCTTGCTATTGTTTGTATTATCTTTGTTCTTTCACTGGGGTTTTCTCAGTGACCTTATAGACATTACGTATGGAACATCTTTGGTATTTATACTGTTCACTATCTGTTTAATCTTATTATTTGACAAAGGAATTACCATAAAGGCTGAATATAACAGTTATAGCCATCAGTACATACCTCCAGCAAAGAAGCCCGAAGGCTATGCATGGACTGTTGTATGGGGTTGTACACTGATTGTCTTTGGAATTGTTCTGATATATGCCACCCAAAAATATAAAAATTATTATGGTTTTGGATGCGAGACATATTTGGTGGACAAGAACAGTGGCATTTATCATGTGGATGGTATCAGCTGCGAAGAGGCATCAGATTCCTATAATCTGGAAAAGATGCAAGGATACGAGTTTCAAGAAGCTGGCTACCACATGTGTGAGGAATGCGTAGAATGGCTTGAAGACGCGGAATCAGCTTACAATGAAAGTAGATACAGAAGACCCTAAAAAATAAATAAAATGGACTCACAAGAAAGAACTGGGGGATGCCTGTGGCTGATTATCATCCCCGTTACAGGTTATTTACTATGCTCACTTTTTAGTTGGTCGTTCGTTTACGACAACTGGAACATCTTCTCCCACATAGTCAAATGGATATTCTTATTGCTAGAAGGCAGTGTTATTTCTGACGTATTACATAGATGGAACAATTAAGAATCAAAAAATGGATAATAATTCAAAACAATCGAAAGCAGGCAGATATGCACTAAGATGCATAGGAACAATAGCCATAGGCTGTGTTAGTGCCATTGTACTTTACTATTTATCAAACTATGTGATACTGGAAGCCTACAGATACTTAACGGCCAACGGCAGTCAAATCATGGAAGGAATATCAAAGAATGCCATTATACCCGGATGGGGGACATGGAGTATTTCCCGGCCAGATTTGTCGTCCACCATTTCCTTGATTATAACTGGCGTAATCGCACTTGTGATGATAGGTATTTTCTATGGGCTTTTATTTTTGGACAAGAAACTGGTTAATGGTAGCAAAGCTATGACAATAATAACGGGCGTCATCTTAGCAGCTGAGTTTATCGTATCCAGCTATTTCATCTTCTTCACAAATTTGCCTGGCATATTAGGATTACAAAATGCAGGCCTGTTCTATTTCATATCCATCGTCGCACAGATCTTTCACGCAGGATTAATATCATTTGAACTGTACATATTATGGACAAATGAAGACATGGGATAAAGCAATAATCATATAGTCAAAAATTTTATATTATGAGAATCATCATCACAATTTTAGTTTACGGTTTTGTCGGCTGGCTCCTTTGCGATATCGACCCAGACAAAACATATTATTGGTACTCCGGCATCTGGCATGGAATGTTCTTTTTCATCAACTGGATCCGACATTTCTTTTGGGACTGTATTTATAAGGCTGAAGACTACACAACAGCCTATAATATCTTTTACTGGATCTTCAGTATTATTTCAACTGTTGGAATCGTATTTGGAGGCTCCGGCAGAGACGAGTATTAACCTTCTAAAAAGAATAACAGCATGAGCCGGATAATCCTATCACTTTGCATTCTATTGGCGCTCTCTGCGTGCGGAAAAAAAAAACATCGCTTCAGGTCAAGGAATATGTTGACAGAACTGAAGAATTTATCACAGAAGCGGACAAAGTCACTTCTCCGAAGGAATTAAAAAAATACTCGATGAACACAACAAAGTTTATGTTCGACTGGGCAATGGAGAACTCATCAAGGAATTTCTCAGATGAAGAGACAAAAATGATTGATGAAGCAACTAACAAGCTAAACCTAAAGTTACTTGAGCTAAATCAAAAATATCCTATCGAATATAACACAGACACAGCTTATGACGAGGAGAAGCATGGAAAACTGCCGATAGAGGCTTTCCGGACATTAATACAAAATATAACAGAACAACTAGATAGTGCCAGCACAAATGAAGACCTAACTCAAGCACAAGGCGATTATGTATGGGGTATGGACTCCATTTTCCGTACATTTCCAAAAGAAGCCATGATCCTTGTCTATGAAGACGAGGATGTGCTATCCGATAGTAAGAAAATGAATATGGCCGCACAGAATGCAGAGAAAAGAGTCAATGATTTTCACTATATAATGAATAGGCTATTAAAGGACAAGAACTGAAAAAAATCAGGCAGCAGGGGCCTGAGCCCCCTGCTGAGATTTCGGAAGGAAGTGGAGATGCCGGGGCATTTCCTGGATGAGAGCGTCGGTCTGGGCGGTGGCAAGGTTGAAGATTGTCAGCGAGAAGGCGTCAGTAAGGAGTTCTGAGGTGAAGGAAACCTTCTTACTTCTAAGGAATTCGCAGATTCTTTCGAAAAGTTTTTTGGAAGCAGTTTGAATTGTTGTTGTCATAAGAATTAGAATTAAAAAATGTTAGCGACATTGAAATATACTAATATGTGATGTGAAAAAAATAACTTGCCTCACCATCCAGTTGACTGTAGGGACTTACTTTATGTATGTCCGTCCATGGTTCAGAGTTCCCGTTTATGTATGTCCGTCAGTTGACTATCGTCTTGTCTTCTCGTCTTCCTTTCTTCTTGTCTTCATCAAAACGAGGCAACTTATTTTTTAATTGTTACTATGAGGCAAAAAGTAAACATCAGAAGGAAAATTATTTTGATATCCACTCCAGTTAAAAACGGTGTAAACGATTCACATTATTTACGGGGTCTCAACTCAGAAATGACATATTAGAGGCTTTTCAACGTTGCAACAGAGAAGGCCGGAAAACAGACTATTTCACTGCAACGTTTACGGAAGATGCGATTGTTTGGACGATTTTGAGTAATTTTGCAAATGGAAACAAACATATTATTCGAAAGAACTTAAATTCAAACATACAACTTATGAAAATAGGAGACAAAGTGGTAATTCCGAAGGACGGCATTAAGGGGACTGTCACAGGAATGGAGACAGAAGGAAAGGTAGTAGTGACAGACGAGGACGGATTTGACTGGACAGTGTCCGGCGAGTATGTCGCTCCCCTGCCCGACCTCACAGAGACGATTGCTGCTTACAATCGCGGGAAGGTGCGCAAGGGGGAACGGACGGTGGAACATAAAAGCAAAAAGCAGGAAGGCACCGTGGTTGTTGACCTTCATGCAGAACGGCTTATCGGAAGCACGAGCAACTGGGAGGCAGCCGACATCAAACTCCAACAGCTGGAAGAAGTACGCAGGACGATGAACAGGTACAGGAAGCAGAAAGGACTGAAAATCGTGTTTGTACATGGCAAAGGAGACGGGATACTCAGGGAGGAGGTGCAAAAGATGCTGAAAAGGGAATTCAGCTGCAATCCCTATGACGCGAAATATGCGGAATATGGAATGCAAGGAGCTACGGAGGTGGTGGTCAGATGAGAATCACATCTAAACGCTTCTTTTTTTAAAAAAACAATCAAACAAACTCAATAAAACGACAACATCAGAGCAAAATGAAACACATATATTTCTTAGCTATGAGTATTCTGGTCACAAGTATTGCATCTTGCAATAAGAGTAACAAGACATTCTAACTTTTTACCTTACATATCCGGTACTCGTCGATAGTCCTGCGGTCCTGGCTGATGTTCAGTCCGACGGCATAGACGGGACGGGGGTCGTGGGCGAAACGGACGGCATAGTCCTTCGTGAGGATCTGGTCGGTGGCCTCCGAGGCGGTCTTACCGTATTTCAGCTCAAAGATATAGATGGCGTCCTGAAGCTTCAGAGCGATGTCCATGCGCCCGTCACTGGTCATGTCCTCAGCCTGCACGTCGGCGCCGAAACCCAGCAGAGCTGCATAGATGAGCGACTGGTAGAGCTGCTCGTTCTGGTTGCGGTCCGTGATGCTGTAAGGGATGCCAGCATACCACTGACGGATAGTCTCGATGAACTGGTCGATGGTGATGTCCTTGCGGCGCAGACGCTTGAACGCATTGCCCAAAGCGTCCTGACTGCCAACATATTCCTCCATATAATATTTATAGAGCGACTTGGAAAAGCCCTCGCGAACCTCCTTGTTCGGGAAGTCCAACGTATATCGGCCATTGCGCGGGTTATAATCCTTCAGCGTGAGGTAACCGCTCTGGAACAGCACAGGGATGGGGTCTGTGATGCGCTCGGTCGGAGCGTCAAAGCGGTCGAGCGTGGCATGGAAATCCCGTATCTTCTGAATGCTCAGCTTGTGCTGACGCATCGCACTGATAAGCATCGAAGGCGTGCCCGTGGAGAACCAGAACGGGTCGATTTCACCCCTGTAGAATGCGGAGAAAAGGCTCCAGGGACAGTAGATGTCCGTCATCCTCTTCGTGAAATGATAGCCGTCGTACATATCCTTCAGTTTCGCCACCGTGTCGTCATACTCATAATGGATTCCCCAGCTGCCGTAGATGTCGTTCATCCTCTCCGTCAGCAGCTGGATGTCGGGCTTCAGCTGCGTGAGCAGCTCCTCCTCCGTGATGCCGCAGATGGCTTCGTAGGCTGGGTCGAATGTCAACGTCTGCAGGTTGTTCAGCTCGCTGAACACCGAGAGTTGAGAGAACTTCGAGATGCCGGTCAGAAAGACGAACCGCAGATACTGAGCCTGGGCCTTCAGCGGGCTGAACAAATTGCGGATATGACCGCGGATATACTCCTGCAGCTCCGGCTTGTCGATGCTGTCGAGCATCGGGGCGTCGTA
>FLNV01000174.1_pt1 | contig 31915 bp, 28 predicted proteins | sample 1140351 | NCBI WGS metagenome assembly FLNV01 (sample SAMEA3878207, study PRJEB12797) | bioreactor metagenome | biome: Moose rumen | place: Sweden | collected 2011-10
TTACATAAAACATTGACAAAAGATATGAAAATATTATATAATAATATGTGTAACTATTAATAAGTAGTATTCATAAAGAAGGAGGCTAAAATGTATTTTAGCAGCTTCGATTAGATTCGCAACCAGAGGTGAGACCTCTGGGGCGATTGCATATATTTGCGGGATAAGCTTGTGCACGAGCTTGCGTATATGCTAATTGTCGCCAATCAGGGATGGTTGGCTAACTGATTTACCCGGCAAGATAAGCGCAATCTTGCTGGGTAGTTTTTTTGTAAAAATCTTGACTAAAACCTTTTTTTAATGTATAAAATATATAGAAATATATGGTTCATTTTGGGGACGGGGTAAAAATTGAATCATACCAGAAAGCAAAAGTTAGGTTACTTTTTTCCTCCGTCCCCAAAATGAACCTTGAAAGGATGATTAATATGGAAAAATCAAAAGTGTATTTTATTAAAGAGATAACGCCTGAAAATGTTGTTAAAATTTTTAAAGAATTAAAAAAAAAATTACCTGGAAAAGTAGCTGTAAAGGTCCATTCAGGAGAAGAAGGAAATCAAAATTATTTACATCCTGAATTTATGAGACCAATGGTAGAATATGTTAATGGAACAATAGTTGAATGTAATACTGCCTATGGAGGAGAAAGAAACACTACAGAAAAGCATTTAAAAACAATTGAAAGACATGGATGGAATAAATACTTTGATGTTGATTTAATGGATAAAGAAGGACCAGATGTGGTAGTTCCTATACCAAATGGAAAAATATTAAAAGAAGATTTTTTAGGAAAGAATATAGAAAATTATGATTCAATGCTTGTACTTTCACATTTTAAAGGACATCCTATGGGTGGATTTGGAGGAGCATTAAAACAACTTTCAATTGGTTGCGCTTCAAGTGAAGGAAAAGCTTGGATTCACTCAGCAGGAACAAATAAAGACCAATATACATTGTGGGACAATCTACCAGAACAAGATAAGTTCTTAGAATCTATGGCAGATGCCGCATCTGCAGTAGTAAATTACTTTAAAGGAAATATAGCATTTATTAATATAATGGCAAATATGAGTGTAGATTGTGATTGCTGTGCTGTAGCAGAAGATCCATGTATGAAAGATATTGGAATTTTAGCATCTTTAGATCCAATTGCAATAGATCAAGCATGTGTTGATTTAGTTAAAAATAGTAATGATCCAGGAAAAGAGCATTTCTTGGAAAGAGTTAATTCAAGACACGGAACACATACAATAGATGCTGCAGCAGAATTAGGATTTGGAACAAAAGAATATGAATTAATTAATGTAGAATAAAAAATTGGAGGCGATTAATACTTGCCTCTTTTTAATATGATTTTTTTAATTTTTAAGTTTTCTTTAAGGAATATATTTTATACTTTATTCAAATAGAGATAAAAATATCTCGGAAAGGAAGGATGAATAGATGAAAGAAAACAAAGAAATCGAGGCTGTAGTATCAGATGTAGATAATAATGGAACAAAAACATTTGAGGTAAAAAAACAAAAAACATATAAAAGAAAAGATATAATTACTACAGCTATTATTGCATTTTTAGTAGGTGCAATTATTGCAACAGGTGGTTTTGCTATTTCTAAAGCTTTTAGTAAAGGAAAAGGGAATAAAGATTTTAGAACAAATGAAATTCATAGAAATATAGAAGAAAGAAATATAAATAATGAGCAAAAGCAAAATAGAAGTTCAAATAAAATTAATAACAGTAATGCTAACAAGAATAATAGACAAAACATTCCTAACACAAATAATAATTCACAAAATAATAATCAAAATAACCAAAATCCACCAAGTTTGCCAAATAATGAACAACAACCAAATAATTCAAATTCATCACAAAATGTTCCTAATAATAATCAAAATTCTACATCAAATAAAAGTTAGAAAAAAGTTACGAGAGTACAACCTCGTAACTTTTTTTCTAACTAGCGGATACAGTTAATAGCTGTGTCTGCCCCTTTGCTAATTTATGTAGCATTAAATGATGAGAATAAATATGAATTAAAGATATGTTTTAAATATAAAAAAACTCTTCCAAAATCTTGAAATCTGTGATATAATAAGCAAAAAGTAACCATAAAATTTTAAGTCAGAACCTAACAGCATAGAATTAAATTTTGTGGGGAAGGAGAAAAAAATGTATATTGATAACAAAATATTAATTGGAAAAAGCAAAGACAAAGAGCTATTTATTGTACCAAACAAAGCAAATCGTCATGGATTAATTACAGGAGCATCAGGAAGTGGAAAAACAATCACATTAAAAGTTATGGCAGAAAGTTTTTCAAGTATGGGAGTACCTGTATTTTTAGCAGATGTAAAAGGTGACTTAGCGGGAATGTGTTTACCAGGAGAATCAAATGAAAAAATACAAGAAAGATTAGAAGGAATTGGAATAAAAGATTTTTCATTTAAAGGATTTCCAACAGTATTTTGGGATGTATTTGGAAAGTCAGGACATCCAATAAGAGCAACACTTCAAAGTATAGGTTCAACAATTCTTTCAAGAATGTTAGGACTAAATGAAACACAAGAAGGAGTTTTAGCAATAATATTCAAAATAGCAAGAGAAAATGGCTATGAATTAATAGATTTAAAAGATTTAAGATTATTACTTCAATATGTTGCTGAAAATAGCAAACAATATACAATAACTTATGGAAATATAGCGTCTCAAAGTGTAGGAAGTATTCAAAGAAGTTTATTAATGCTAGAAGAACAAGGAGGAAACTACTTTTTTGGAGAGCCTGCAATAGATATAAATGATTTTATAAAAATAAATGAAAATGGATTAGGAAATATAAATGTACTTCATGCTACAGAACTATATAAACAACCAACGCTTTATGCATGTTTCTTATTGTGGCTTCTAACAGCTATAAATGGAACGCTTCCAGAAGTAGGAGACTTAGATAAACCAAAAATGATATTTTTCTTTGATGAAGCACATCTATTATTTGATGAATTACCAGATTATATGCTTACACAAGTAACTCAAATTGTTAAATTAATCAGGTCAAAAGGAATCGGACTTTACTTTATTTCACAATCTCCAAAGGACATTCCTGATGAAATTTTGGCACAACTTGGAAATAAAGTACAACATACTTTAAGAGCATATACACCAGCAGAACAAAAAGTTATAAAAGCGGTTGCAGACTCATATAGAGCAAACCCGGAATTCAATACAGAAGAAGCAATATCTGCACTTGGAACAGGTGAAGCATTAATTTCATTTATGAATGAAAAAGGAGAACCAAATGTAGTAGAAAAAGCAACAATTTTACCTCCACAAAGTCAAATGGGTTCAATAGATGACTCTATAAGGCTTATGGTAGTTAGCAAAAGTGCTTTTATGGGAAAATATGATACAGTTGTTGATAGAGAATCAGCATTTGAAATTTTAAGTAAAGAAATGGAAGAAAAAAGAGCAGCAGAGCAAGAAATTATAAAAGCAAAAGAAGAGAAAAAACTACAAGAAGAGCAAGAAAAAGAACAAGCCAAAGCTGAAAAAGAAGCTGAAAAAATAAGAAAAGAAGAAGAAAGAGCTGAAGAAAAAGCAAGAAAAGAAGAAGAGAGAATTCGTAAAGAGGAAGAAAGAGCTGAAGAAAAGGCAAGAAAAGAAGAAGAAAGAATTAAGAAAGAATTAGAAAAAGAAGCTGAAAAAGCAAGAAAGAATTCTTGGCAATATAAAGTTGGAAAACAAGCTGAAAGAACAGCAAATTCAACTATTAACTCAGTTGCAAGAAAGGTTGCAACTCAAATTTTAAAGAATATATTTGGCGGAAAATAAAATTTTTCAATGGAAGAGGTTGACAAAAATCAAAAAAACGTGTATAATCGTATAGTATGAAATAATTTAATTAGTAAATAAGGGTATAAATATATATCTATTACAGGAGGAGGGAATAAAATGGCACAACCAAAAAGAAGATGGTCAAAAGCAAGAACTCACAGTAAAAGATCTACATGGAAATTAGAAACACCAAAATTCACAAAATGTCCAAATTGTGGTGAACCAGTATTACCACATACATTATGTTCAAATTGTGGATACTACGATGGAAAACAAATAGTAGTAAAAAAAGAAGACTAAAATCCGCTAAGGAGGAACAATAAATGCAAGTATTAAAAACTATATTAATGATAATATACTTTATTGTATGTTTTGCAATAATTGTATTAGCTATGATGCAATCAAAAGATGATGCAGGTTTATCTTCAACTATAACAGGCTCATCATCAAACAATTTCTTCGAAAAGAATAAAGGAAATACTAGAGAAGGAAAACAAAAAAAATGGACTATTATTTTAGGAATAGTTTTAGTAATTCTTTGTCTAGCATTAGGAACAATTTATATGTTATAAAAATGACTTCGCCATTTGTGCGAGTCTTTTTTTATTGTATATGAAAATCAAATTTTTCCTATACAATAAAAGCAATTCACACAAATTTGCCAAAGCAAATTTGGCGAGCGAACAAAGACGGAGCGTGTAAATAATTTTAAGACAATAAAAATTTAATCACGCTCCTTTTGTTCTTATACAGGAAAATTTTGTCAATTTTTGTCGAAATGTTTTTGTTGACAAATGGCTATTTTATGATATAATATACATAATTAAAATTACATATTGTAAAATAAAAATTAAAATCTATAAAATCCAATAATATCTAAATTTAAATCAAAATCTCATCTCCAATAGGAGGTAAAATGTTAAATAAAATAGTAAAAATTATAGCAATATTGTTAATATCAATATTATTTTTAAACATGTCTGCAAATACAATTTATGCAGCAATAGAAGTAAATATAAACAAAGCCTATATAGAAAAAATAGGGAAAGCAGATTATCATTTAAAATACTACAAAGAAGATAAAGACAAATACACATATGTTGTTTGTTCAATAGTAGGTTATTATGATGAAAACGATAATTTTAATCCAACATATTGTATGAATAAAAATCTAGTTGGAGCAGAAGAAGAATCATACTATGTAAAAGTAAATAATTTACTTAAAAATGATAAAGTATGGAGAGTTATAAAAAACGGATATCCATTTAAATCAGCAAAACAATTAGGTCTATCAGATGAATATGATGCATTTGCAGTAACAAAATTTGCTGTGTATTGTATTTTAGGACAATCTAAACTAGAATATTTTAAAGCAGAAGATGATGACGACGAAGCTATTGCGATGCTAAAAGCTTTAAAAAATCTTGTCAAAATAGGAGAAAATGGAACAGAAAAGCAAAACGAAAATCCAATTAAATTACAAAAAGTCGGAGAGCTTAAAGAAGAAGATAAATATTATTCACAAGAATATAAATTGGTATCAACTTCAGATTTTAATAGTTATGAAATATCAAAAGCAACAGGTTTGCCAAGTGGTGGATATGTTTCAGATATGAATGGAAATAAATCTACAAAGTTTAAAAAAGGAAATAACTTTAAAGTAATGATTCCAAAAGAAAAAATGATAGAAGATTACGAAGTAAAACTTACAGCAAAAGCAGAATGCAAATCATATGTTGTATTAGAAGGAAAAACTACAGTTTCAAATACACAAAATTATGTTGTAACAGCAGGAGAATTTGCAACAGCTACAACAGAAGAAACATTAAATATAAAAGTAAATAAAGCAAGTATAGTGCTTAATAAGGTTCAAGAAGATACAGAAATTCCGGTACCAGATGTTAAGTTTGGTTTATATAAAGATAAAAATCTTGTTCAAGAAAAAACAACTGATAAAAATGGTAAAATAAAATTTGAAAATTTGTATCCAGGCAAATATATATTAAAAGAAATTGAAGCAAATGAAGATTATATTCTAGATACTACTGAGCATAAATTAGAGTTAAAGTATAAAGAAGAAAAGGAAATTACTGTTTCAAATAAACTAAAACCTGGACAAGTAAAAGTTATAAAAGTAGATAGTGATAATAATGAGATAAAAATAGAAGGAGTTAAATTTCAAGTTTTAGATAAAGATGGAAATGTATTAGAAACAATAATTACAGATGAAAATGGAGAAGCAATTACAGAAAAATATTCTTTAAAACAATATAAAGAAATATACTTAAAAGAAATAGAAACAAATTCAAACTATGTATTAAATGACGAAATTACAGAAGTAAAACTAGAAGCAAATAGAATTAAAAACATACAAATTGAAAATGAAAAAATTAAAGGCAAAATCAAGATTATAAAAACAAGTAAAGATGATAATATAATTACAGGTCAAAAAGCAGGAAGTCCACTTAAAGGAGTTAAATATGAAATATATAATTCTAAAAATGAATTAGTAGAAAACATAACTACAAACAAAAATGGAGTTGCAATCTCACAAGACCTAGGAAAAGGTGATTATAAAATAAAAGAAGTTGAAACAAATAAATATTATTATTTAAATGAAAAAGATATTAATGCAACTATAGAAAAAGATAAAGAAGTAGTTACTATTAATATTACAAATGAATCACAAAATCCAAATATAGATATAGAAAAAAGTGGAACAGAAAAAGCAGAAATAGGTGGAAAAATTGAATATGACATAAGTGTTAGAAATACAGGAAATACTAAATTAGATAATTTCATAATGCAAGATATATTTCCTTCAAATGCTATTAAAGTAACTAACATAAAAACAGGAACATATAACCAGGATTTAAAATATAACATATATTATAAAACTAATATGAGTGCTGACTATGTTCTTTTAATGGAGGATTTAAATTCTAAAGAAAATTATGAAATAAATTTTGACAAAGAACTTGCAGATAATGAATTTTTAATAGAGATAAAATTTGATTTTGGTACAGTAGAAAAAGGTTTTAATTCTAACGAAAATCCACATGTTACAGGAAAAGTAAAAGAAAATGTGAAAAGTGAAGAAATAATTACAAATACTGCAAATGTATTTGGAGATTTTGAGGGTTATAAAGTAAAAGATACATCAAAGTGGAAAACTTTTTGCTATAAACTTTTGCCTCAAACAGGTTTTTAGAAATAAAAATGTAATTAAAATATAGAAAAAATTCTTTATGTAAAAGTATAAAATTCTAAAAGATGTACATAATTTAATAGAGTATATCTTTTAGAATTTTTAGGAGAAAGAGTTATGGATGAAAAAAATAAAAACATACAAGAAAGAATAATATATGAAGCTAATGAAGATGGAACACAATATGGAGAATTTATATCTTCATATTTTGCATGGGTATCTTTACCTGAACAAAAGAATATTGTTAATAAATTGGAAAATATTACAAAAGATAAATGATTTTAATCTTCTAAAAAAATATCAGAACTAAAAAAATGAAAGATTGTCAAAAGGACAAAAGAGTAGTATAATTAAGAAAATAAAAAGAAGTATATGTAAAATATTTTCTTTTTTAGGATAGGAGTGTACATAATGGTATATAAATTTACTGCAAGAGCAAAAAAAGCTATTGATTTAGCAAATGAAATAGCAATGGAACTTGGACATAGTTATATAGGGACAGAACATATTTTATATGGTTTAGTTAAAGAGGGAAATGGTGTAGCTAGTAAAGTATTGGAAAACCAAGCAATTAATGCAGAAAAAATAAAAAATGAGATAATAGATTTAATTGGAAAAGAAGAAAAAATAGAAGAAACTTTAGGATTTACTCCAAGAACCAAAAGAGTACTTGAAAATAGCTATTTAGAAGCTAAAAAAGTAGGATATGATTACATAGGGACGGAACATTTATTAATAGGAATGTTAAGAGAGGGAGACAGCATAGCTGTTAGAATTTTACTTAATTTAAATCTAGATTTACCAAAAATATATAATGAAATAGTAGGTGTAGTAAATGAGCTAGAAAATGCAACAGGTATAAAATCAAACAATTCAAAAAATACTTCAAAATCAAATAATGGTACACCAACTTTAAATCAGTTTGGAGAAGATTTAACCCAAAAAGCTAAAAACGGTAAATTAGATCCAGTAATAGGAAGAGAAAAAGAAATTCAAAGAATGATTCAAATATTATCAAGAAGGACCAAAAATAATCCTTGTTTAATAGGCGAATCTGGAGTTGGAAAAACAGCAATAGTTGAAGGATTAGCAGAAAAAATAGCAATAGGAGATGTACCAGAAATATTAAGAGATAAAAGAGTTGTAAGTATGGACATTTCTGGAATGGTTGCAGGTGCAAAATACAGAGGAGATTTTGAAGAAAGAATAAAAAAAGCTTTGGCAGAAGTTAAAAAATGTGAAAATATAATATTATTTATAGATGAAATACACACGATAGTTGGAGCAGGTTCAGCAGAAGGTGCGATAGATGCAGCAAATATTCTAAAACCTATGCTTGCAAGAGGAGAATTTCAATTAATTGGAACAACTACGATAGAAGAATATAGAAAATATATAGAAAAAGATACTGCACTTGAAAGAAGATTTAGTCCTATAAATGTTCCTGAACCAAGTAAAGAAGATACAATAGAGATTTTAAAAGGACTAAGAGATAAATATGAAGCACATCATAACGTTAAAATTACAGATGAAGCGATAAACTCTGCAGTTGAACTTTCTGTAAGATATATAAACGATAGATTTTTACCAGATAAAGCAATAGATTTAATTGATGAAGCTGCATCAAAAGCAAGACTTAACGAATATATAGAACCAGAGCTTATAAAAAAATTACAAGAAGAAATTGAAAAATTAAAAAATGACAAAGAAGAAGCAATATTAAATCAAAAATTTGAAAAAGCAGCAGAGCTAAGAGATAAAGAAGCAAAATTACAAGAAAAGTTAGAGAAAGAAGAATTAAAATGGAAAAATAAAAATACAAAGATGATTGTTACAATAAATGATGAAAATATAGCAGAAGTTATTTCATCATCTACAGGAATACCTACAGATAAAATAAATAAAACTGAAAATCAAAAACTTAAAAATTTAGAAAAGATGTTACATGAAAGAGTAATTGGACAAAACGAAGCAGTGGAAGCTGTTGCAAAAGCAATAAGAAGAGGAAGAGTAGGACTTAAAGACCCAAATAGACCAATAGGTTCATTTCTATTTTTAGGTCCAACAGGAGTAGGAAAAACAGAACTTTCAAAAGCAGTTGCAGAATGTTTATTTGGTGGAGAAAAAGATTTAATTAGAATAGACATGTCTGAATATATGGAACCACATTCAGTTTCAAAATTAATAGGCTCACCACCAGGTTATGTGGGATTTGAAGAAGGAGGTCAATTAACAGAAAAGATTAGAAGAAAACCTTATGCAGTAATTTTGCTAGATGAAGTTGAAAAAGCACATCCAGATGTAATGAACATTTTACTTCAAATATTAGATGATGGAAGACTCACAGATTCAAATGGAAGAACTGTTGATTTCAAAAATACTGTCATTATAATGACTTCAAATATAGGAGCAAGATTAATTACAGACAAGAAAAATCTTGGATTTGGAAATTCTGCAATTGAAGATACTTTAAAAGAATACGAAAATACAAAAAAGGACGTAATGGCAGAATTAAAGAAAGAATTTAGACCAGAATTTATAAATCGTATTGATGAAGTAATAGTATTCCATAAATTAAATGATGATGAAATAAAACAGATTATTGATTTAATGTTAAAACAAGTACAAAATAGACTAAAAGAGCAAAATATTAATGTTGTAATTGATGAGAGCGTAAAAGAATTAATTGCAAAACAAGGAATAAATAAGTCGTTTGGAGCAAGACCATTAAGAAGAACAATCCAAAATTTAGTAGAAGATAATTTGGCAGAAGCAATTTTGGATAGTAAATCTAGCAATCAAGAAAAAGAATTTGTGTTAAAAGTTGAAGATGAAAAAGTAGTAGTGAAAGGATAAAAAAATGAAAATAAAAGAACTAATAAGTAAAGAAAAAATTGAAAAAAGAATAGAAGAATTAGCACAAGAAATAAGTAAAGATTATGAAGGAAAAAATATTGAGTTTATAGTAGTTTTAAAAGGTGCAGCAATTTTTGCTGTTGAACTTGCTATGAAAGTAAAAACAAATGTAAGGTTTGATTTTATAGAGATTTCTAGTTATAGTGGAACTGAAAGCACAGGAGTTTTAAAAGTAAACAAAGATTTAAAAGCAAATATTGAAGGAAAAGATGTGTTAATAGTAGAAGATATAATAGATACTGGAAGAACCTTAAGTTATTTAAAAGACTATTTACTAAGCAAAAATCCTAATAGCTTAAAAATTTGTACTTTAGTTAATAAGCCATCAAGAAGAATTGTAGATGTTTTGATTGATTATAATGGATTTGATATTGAAGATAAATTTATAGTAGGACATGGGTTTGATATAGATGAGGATTATAGGAATATACCATATATTGGGTATATTGAAGAATAAAGAATTATGTGGAAAATATATTATTATTACTATAGTTATTTATTTTGAGCCAAAAATATTGGCTCATTTTTGGTATAAATAAGAGTATAAAAAAATGATAAAGATTTGACAAGTATACATAAAATATTGTATAATATATGTATAAGGAGTTTTCCTTTTAATATATATTTTTTCACTTTTTCTTTCTAATTTATTTAGAAAGTTTACATATAGACACTGTTAACAACAATCATGTAAAAAGGAGGAAATATGAGCAAAATTTCTACATGCGCACAATTCGTAAGGGACTTGAAAGAACTTACGGTAATCAGTGAAAAAGCTGTGGGAAGCTTTTACTTCAATGAGAAAGGCTTTTCATTCGGAATCATCTTCAATGAGCAGGATAAATTATCCTGGAATCCGGAATGCCAACCTACAATAGTTCGGGGGTTTAAAGAACTTTTCCCTGAACATAACATTTCGATTAGAAGGGATGAGTGTAGCATAACATTCACTGTGAGCTAATCCTTACGCCCTTACGAAAGTTTTTCCTCTGTACTGAACTACAATTTTATAGTTTAGTACAGATTTTTTATGTATAAACGAAAGCTTTTATTATTGTAATTATCACATATTTATGTTATTATATAACATAAGAAAGGATAAAAAATGTTTATAATAGAAGAAGAATTAAAAAAGTTGCCTAAAAAGCCTGGAGTATATTTAATGAAAGACAAAGACGACAAAATTATTTATGTAGGTAAGGCAATTAATTTGAAAAATAGAGTAAGTTCATATTTTAGAAAAACAGATAAAACAAATAGAATCTTAAAAATGGTCTCCCTTATAGATCATTTTGAATATATAGTTGTTGATAATGAAGCAGAAGCATTAATTTTGGAATGTAATTTAATAAAGAAAAACAGACCAAAATTTAATGTTCTTTTAAAAGATGACAAAACTTATCCATATATAAAAGTTGATGTAAAGTCTGAATATCCTAATGTTGCTATTACAAGAAGAATTGTAAATGACGGATCAAAATATTTTGGACCTTATGCAAATCCGGGTGCAGCAAAAGAGATGCTAGATTTTATAAAACAAAAATATAAAATTAGACAATGTAGAAATTTTAAATACAATGATAGACCATGCTTAAATTATCATATTAAAAGATGTTTAGCACCATGCCAAGGATATGTATCACATGAAGAATATATGGAACAGATAAATGAAATAATAGATTTGTTAGAAGGAAAAACAGATAAAATTTTAAAAGACTTAAAAAATCAAATGAAAATAGCTTCTGAAAAACAAGAATATGAAAAAGCTGCATACATTAGAGATAGAATGGTTGCAATAGATAGAGCTTCAAGTATGCAAAAGGTTTCAAATATTTCAGAGAATAATATTGATGTTATAGGTCTTGCAAAGTCTGAATTCGAAATATGTATTGAAGTATTTTTTGTAAGAGGCAGTAAAATGATAGGCAGAGAGCATTACTTCTTTACAGATTTAAATGATATGGAAGAATCTGAAGTTATAGCTGGTTTTATTAAACAATTTTATATGGATAACCTAAATATTCCAAATAAAATAATGATAAAAGAAGTATTAGAAAACGAAGAAGTGCTTGAAAAGTGGTTATCCACAATTGCTGGACATAAAGTGGAAATACATAGCACAAAACGTGGGCAAAAGCTTAAATTTGTTGAAATGGCTGAAAATAACGCCAAAGTTACATTAGAAAATAAGGAAAAACAAAAAAATAATATTTTGTTGGAGTTAAAAGATGTTTTACAAATGGATAAAATGCCAAGAAAAATTGAAACATATGATATTTCAAATATATCTGGAAACTTTATGGTTGCAGCAATGTGTGTATTGCAAGATGGAGAGATCAAAAAGAATTTATCAAGAAGATTCAGGATAAAAACAGTTTTAACTCAAGATGATCCAAGATGTATGGAAGAAGTTATTACTAGAAGATTAGCTCATTCTGTAGAAGAATCAAACAATAAGGCTTTTGGAGTTTTGCCTGATGCAATTTTTGCAGATGGAGGTATTACTCAAATAAGAGCAATTAGAAGAGCAATAGATAAATACAATGTACCTGTAAAAATATTTGGTATGGTTAAAAATGACAAACACCAAACTAGAGCTTTAATAGATGAAGAAAAAAATGAAATAAAAATATCACCAGAGTTAATGCTTTTAATTACAAGATTTCAAGATACAGTTCATGATACAGCTATTTCATATTATAGGAAATTACATGAAAAATCTTTATCTCATTCAGAATTAGATGACATTAAAGGAATAGGAGATGCAAAGAAAAAGGCTTTATTAAAAGCTTTTGGTAGTGTTGAAAAAATAAAAAAAGCAAGTGTAGAGGAACTTTGTAAAGTAAAAGGAATAAATAAAGAACTGGCTGTGAATATAAAAACATTATAAAATAGATAGAATTTAAATAATTACGGGGAGTAATTTTTAATGAAATATAGAAAAAAGATATATAATTTGATGTTTTATGTAAAATATGATATAATATATATAGATAATTGCACATGAAATTCACAAAAGAAGGAGGAAAAAATGAATTTCAAACGACTATATGACATTACAAAATACACATCATTTGGAACTATTGACTATTATCGGGAAGTAATTAGGAGTCTCATTAGTGAGGTAGAAAAGATTCCTGATAAGCAGATTACAAATGTTGCTAGTAAAATAGTGAAGGAACAGTACAAGGATTTTATTGAACAGGCCACCCGATATGAGGAGTCAAGCTGTTTTGATTATAATGAGTATTCTATCGAGTTTCAAAAACTCGAGGGAAGACGCTTTGAGGTATTTATGTATGCATATGAATACGAAAAACACTCAATCGGAATTGTAGAAACAACGTTTTTTGTTCCGTTAATTGAAAAACTGCAAATATTGAGGTATAGCGAAGAAACCATTGATGCACTTCTTAGCATCAAATATACTGGAGTGATTGAAGATGATGAAAAATTTGATGATTTTTTATGTGAATCTCTGGGAGAAGTATTTTCGCTTTTAACAACTTATGATGATGTAGAAGTATTCGATATACAGAATTTAAAAATCTAAGACCCTGTCTTTTGTGAGTCTCAATGGAGTCCCTTGAATTGGGACTCCATCATTTTGGCACAAATTGCATGTCACTTAGTGTAAATGTTAAAATAAAACTGATATAAAAATTCAAAATAAAGTTGATTGAAATTTATCAGTTATTTTTGTATTTACAGAATTTTTGGAATGACTTAGATCATTGAATTTATTTCATTTTTTTTACACAACAATTCCAACTTATCGTTAATAAGATTTGGTTATGTATGGGATTGACGCTATGAATAGTATTTATCACAGCAGGTTAGAGAGACATTATAGAAGAACTCAACTAACAGATAGAAAGGAAGTTGGCAATACATCTTCCTTTTCGTATTTCTAAAAAAGGAAAAAGGGCATCGTATTCGCGGTGCCCTTTGGGTTAATAGTTACTTTTAAGCTTCAATTGCATCTGCTCTTGCAGAAGCAATGTCTGCTTTCCTTCTGGCACGGGCTTTGGCGACTGGTGTCGCCTTTTTTCTCTGCTCAATCATATCTGCTTTTGCAGATTCTACTTGAGCAGTGCCCTTCGCCTTTGCTGCTTTCACAGCAATAGCTTCAGAGTTCAGCCTACCAATTATGTAGCAGGCAAGAAATCCCAGACCAAAGATTATAAATTCCTTTACAGGAATCTTAAATCCTAAGTCGAGAAGTTCTGGCATTACTGACCAGTTTTCCACCAGCCAGATTGCGCCAAGAAGAACAATGATTATAGCTGCTGCCCGAAGGCATTTTTTTGTTGTTGACATTTTTTAACCCTCCAAAAATTTATAGATAAATATATTATACCATATTTTAATCGAAAAGTCAAAAAAGTCGCCATTTATCAATAATATTTGGCGATTTTTATGTCACTATATATTGCAAAAAATGAAAAAAAATAATATAATATTCTCAACAAAAAGTGATGAGGTTATTTTTTACTTAATCCCTAAAAAGAAACAATTTACAAAAAAGAACCGACACCAACAAAAAAGAACCGACACCAATTTAAAAAGGAGCAAAAAACATGGAGTGGACCAAAGAGCAACAACAAGCAATAAGCAAAAATAAAAGTAATATATTAGTTGCAGCAGCTGCTGGTAGTGGAAAGACAGCAGTTTTAGTTGAAAGAATTATTAATAAAATATTGAATGAAAAAATTGATATAGATAAATTATTGGTAGTTACTTTTACAAATGCTGCAGCATCAGAAATGAGAGAAAGAATTTTAAATGCGATATATAAAAAAATTGATGAGAGTGAAAATGAAGAGGAAATACAAAACTTGCAAAAACAAGTAGTTTTATTAAATAAAGCAAGTATTTGTACAATAGATTCTTTTTGTTTAGATGTTGTAAGAAATAATTTTTTTGAAATAGATATTTCACCAAATTTTAGAATTGCAGATACAGCTGAAATAGAACTTTTAAAACAAGAAGTTTTGGAAGAATTATTTGAAGAAAAATATGAAGAGAAAAATGAAGATTTTCAAAAACTTATAAAGACATATACAAGCTATAGAGATGATACACCTTTAAAAGATTTAATTTTAAAAATTTACTCATATATTTCATCTAGTCCATATCCGAAAAAATGGCTTGATGATGCAATTGAAAGGTTTAATATAATAGATGCAAATACAGATTTTACAAAAACAGTGTGGGGAGAGCTTTTAATTCAAGAAATAAAAGAAGAATTACAAGATGATATTGCAATTTTAGAAGCACAGGCAAAAAGACTTTCTGTTGAACCAGATTTATTATTGTTTCAAAAGACAATTGAAAATGATGTTGTAGAGCTAAAGACTTTGTTTAGTAATTTAGATAATTGGAATAAAGCTTATTCAATTGCAAATTCAGTAGATTTTATTACATGGCCAAGAAATAAAGTAGATTCTATAGAAAAAGAAAACGCGAAAAATGTAAGAGATCAAGTAAAGAAAAAATTTAAGGCAAAAGTAGATAAGATTTTTGTATCAAATTCAGAAGAAGCAATTCAAGATATTCAAGAAATGTATAAAACATTAGTTATGCTAAAAAAATTAATATTTGAATTTGATGAAAAATTTATTAAAAAGAAAAAAGATAAAAATATTGTAGATTTTTCTGATGTTGAACATTATGCTCTGCAAATTTTAGTTAAAGAAAAAGAAGATGGAACACATGAAAGGTCTGATATAGCCAAAAAATATATGAAACAGTTTGAAGAAATAGCAATTGATGAATATCAAGATAGTAACCTAGTTCAGGAATACATATTAACATCGGTTTCTAGAGGCAACAATATTTTTATGGTAGGAGATGTAAAACAAAGTATATATAAATTTAGACAAGCAAGACCTGAGTTATTTTTAGAAAAATATAAATCATATAGTTTAGAAAATGCAAATGAAAAAGGACTAAAAATTCAGCTTTTTAAAAACTTTAGAAGTAGAGAAAATATATTAGATTTTACAAATGAAATTTTCAAGAGTATTATGAGTGAAAATTTGGGTGAAATCGAATATACTAAAGAGGAATTTTTGAATTTGGGAGCAAATTGGGGAAATGAAGAAACAGAAAAAAAGCATGAAGAGGTAATGCAATTCTCGTTAAAAAATGAAATAGATATAATAGATTTAAAAGAAAAAGAAATTCAAAAAGACTATGACGCCGAAAACGGTGAAGAAGTAGAACAGCAAGAGAATTTAGAAGACATCGAAATCGAAGCAAAATTCGTAGCAAAAAAAATAAAAGAATTAGTAAAAAGTAAATATCAAGTATATGATTTAAAGGAACAAAAATATAGAGATATTAAGTATAGAGATATTGCGATTTTACTACGTTCTACAAAAACAAAAGCACCAATATTTGAAAAAGAATTAATAGAAAAAGATATTCCTGTATATTCTGATATGTCTGCTGAATATATAGACTCAATGGAAATCCAAACAATTTTATCATTACTTAAAATAATAGACAATCCAATGCAAGATATTCCACTTGTTACAGTTATGAGATCAAGTATAGGAAAATTTACTGATAATGAATTAGTAGAAATTCGTCTTGCAGATCAACATGCAGATTTTTATACCACTTTACTAAAAGCGAAAATGTCTGCTAGCACAGAGCTTAAAGAAAAAATTGAAAGATTTCTAGATAGCTTAGATAGGTGGAAAGAAGAACAAGAGTATTTATCTTTAGACGAACTTATTTGGAAAATATATGAAGATACTGGATTTTTAAATTATATGGGAGTTTTGCCTAATGGAGCTTTAAGACAAGAAAATCTAAAAATGCTATTTGAAAGAGCAAAACAATATGAATCAGCGAGTTTTAAAGGACTATTTAATTTTATAAGATTTATAGAAAGACTTCATTCAAGTAGTGGAGATCTAAGTTCAGCAAAAATGATAGGTGAGAATGAAGATGTAGTAAGGATTATGAGCATACATAAAAGTAAAGGCTTAGAGTTTCCAATAGTGTTCTTAGCAAGTACTTCATCACAATTTAATTTGATGGATTTAAATAAAGATATCTTATTGGATCAGGAACTCGGACTTGGAGTAAAATACATTGATTATGATATGGAAGTAAAATATGATACATTAACAAAACTTGCTCTTAGAAACAAAGAGTTAAATTCAGTTTATTCTGAAGAGATGAGAATACTTTATGTTGCATTAACTCGTGCAAAAGAAAAACTATATATTACAGGTATTAAAAAAGATTTTTCTAAAGAAAAAGAAAATATGGAAAATATGCTTTCAATATACAAAAAGCAAGAAGAAAAAATAAATCCAATTTTAGTTAAGAAATATAAAACCTATTTAGATTGGATTTTGATGGTATATTATAGTAACTTTGATACAATGAAAAACTTAGCAGAGGTAAATATTTTGGAGAAAGACAAATTAATAAAAGAATTAAAACCTGAAGAAAAACAACAAATTGATTTGCTTAAAATGATAGAAGAAAATTGTAAAAACGTAACTGATGATGATTTAAAGAAAATAGAAAATGACCTGAATTTTGAATATCAATATAAAGTTGCTACAACAATTCCGACAAAAACATCAATAACAGCAATAGCACACAAAAATATGGATGAAATAAAATTTTCTTCAACTGAAGATGTTTTAGAAGATGAGGAAGAAGAGGAATATGCTGAAAATGAAATAAGTTTTCCAATACCTAAATTTTTAATAAATGAAGATGAAGAGAAAATTAGTGCTGGTAAACGAGGAACTATTGTGCATTTATGTATGAAAAATCTTGATTTTAACAAAGACTATGAATTGCAAGATGTAAAAGAATTAATAAATAGTTTGGTTGATAAAGAAATAATAACTTTAAAAGAAGCCAATTCAGCAAATCCATACCAAATTTTAAAATTTACAAAATCTGATATTTGGCAAGATTTAAAACAGGCAAAGGAATATCATAAAGAAGAGCCTTTCTATATAAATGTACCTTTAAAAGAAATAGAAGATATTGAAGCTGAAGAAAATATTCTAGCTCAAGGTATTATAGACTTATATTATATAGATAAAGAGGATAAATTAGTGCTTTTAGATTACAAAACAGATTTTGTAAAAGAAGGCGAAGAAGAAATCTTAATTAAGAGGCATACTCCACAATTACTACTATACAAAAATGCTTTGGAAAGTGCACTAAATAGAAGAGTTGATAATATTTTTATATATTCAACAGTGTTAGGTAAGAAAATTGAAATATAAAGAAGGAGAATAAAAAATGGAAGGTTTATTCAAATCAGCAGCAATGCTACCTGAAAATCCAAAATGGAAAAATTCAATAAAAAGAGAAAAAGAGCTATATTCAAGGAATAACGAATTTAGGACAGATTTTGAAAGAGATTATACTAGAGTAATTCATTGCAATGCATATAGAAGATTGAAACATAAGACTCAAGTATTCTTTTCACCTGCAAGTGACCATATTTGTACTAGAATTGAGCATGTAGTTCATGTTGAATCTATAAGCTATACTATAGCAAAATATTTAGGCTTAAACACTGAATTAACTAAAGCTATTGCAACAGCTCACGATATAGGGCATAGCCCATTTGGACATGAAGGAGAAAGAATTCTATCTGAAATATCAAAAAGAGATATTGGTGAATCTTTTTGGCATGAAAAGAATGGTGTAGAAATAGTAGATAAAATAGAATTATTGGAAGATAATTTAAAAAATAAACAAAATTTAAATTTAACTTATGCAGTAAGAGATGGAATAATTTCACATTGTGGTGAAATTGACCAGAATAATTTAAAACCTAGGGAAGAGAATATAGATTTAAATGAATATACATTTCCAAATCAATTTAACCCATATACATGGGAAGGATGTGTAGTAAAAATTGCAGATAAAATTTCATATATAGGACGTGATATAGAAGATGCAATAAGCTTAGGAATCTTAGATGAACATCTAAATGAATTACACCAAATGCTTGGATTAGACGTGAATGAACCTATTAATAATACTGTGTTAATAAATAATTTTATATATGATTTATGCGAAAATTCATCAATAGAAAAAGGTTTATGTTTTTCTGAAAAAACATTCGAACTAATTAATGAATTGAAAAAATTTAATTATAAACATATATATAAATCTGATATCATTAAACCATCTATAAAATTTTTTAACATAATAATAAACGAAATTTATAATATTTTAAAAGATTTATATAATGGAAATAAGACATATATTAATATACAAAATTTGAAAAAATTTTATCCAAAATTAATGACTAGTTTTGAAGAATGGCTTCAAAATTATTGGAATTTAGATAGAAAAGAAATTTTTAAAAATGATGTAATTATAAATATGAATAATGAAAAAGAGTATTATAAAGCAATTATTTACTATATTTCAGGCATGACAGATAATTTTGCAATTGATATATATAATGAAATTGTAAGGTTTTAATTTAAAAATAATATGAAAATATCAAAATATATAAAAATTATAATGAAAATTTATATAATCCATTTTAAATAATTTGTTTTATGTGATTTATTTTAAACTGATAATTCTTTACAAAAACTTCAATTACATCAAATCTTATAAAACAATTATTTAAAGAATTTTTGTAAATGTAATATTTAGAAGCATTGATAATATGCATTTGCTTTATACTGTTTACAGATTGAGCTGGACTACCGAAGTGAAAATTTAATCTTGTTTTCACTTCGATAAATACTAGCTCATTTTTTTGAATATCCTTTGCAATAATATCAATTTCACCTTGTTTACATCTAAAATTTCTCTTAATTATTTTGTAATTATTATTTATAAGATATTCGCAAGCTAAATCTTCTCCATAATCTCCAACTTGTTTTTTTATATACATGAAATGTAACCTCCAGAAACTTTTTTTATATATCCATTTATTTCTAACATAAAAAGAGTTGAAGAAACTTCGTTTGTGGGATATTTGAAATTTTGAATAATATCATTTATTGAAATTATTTTTGATTTTATAGAATTTTTTTGTATAAAAGTATAAATATCATTGTATTTAGCATCTTTAAATACTGTTGGTTTTGACTTAGTAGGTTCAGATTCTTTATTTATAGTTGTACAATTAATTATATTTGAATTATGGGATTCTAGTTTAATATATGATTTTATATAATTTTTTAATTTTAGATTCTTTAAAATATCCATAGTATCAGTAACAAGAGTAGCGCCATTTTTTAATAATCTATTTGTTCCAATACCATTAGGATTCCCTAATTCATGAGGTATAGTAAAGATAGGACGACCTTGCTTTTTTGCAAAATTTGCTGTAATACTTGTCCCACTTCTATATTTTGCTTCTATAACTAAAACTCCAAGAGAAATTCCGCTTATAATTCTATTTCTTGTTCTAAAATTATTAGATTCAGCCTCAATATTTGGTGGATATTCACTTATAATAAGACCACCATTTTCTATAATTTGATTGTATAAGTTAATATTCTCTTCTGGAAATATTTTATTAAATCCACTTCCGAGTACTGCAATTGTTTTTCCTTTTTTATTTAATGAGGAAATATGAGCAATAGTATCTATTCCAACAGCTAGTCCGCTAATTATTGTTAGTCCAATCTCTGATAATTCTGATGCAAATTTTTGGGCTATTTTTTTTCCATTATCAGATGCATTTCTTGAACCAATTATAGCTATAGATTTTGATTTTAATAAATCAATATTTCCCTCAACATACAAAGATAGAGGAGGATTATCAATTTTTTTTAGATTTTCAGGATAATAAATACTATTTATATTTATTATTTTCAAAAAAGTCACCTCTTTATTTATATATTTTTTGATTATATTTTTATAATTTGTTGGAAAGTTCCGAATGGGTTTTATTTCAAAAATAAGCCAATAAAAATAAAGAAAACATTTATTTGTATAAATAACAAAGCAAAATTAAGCAAAAAGCACGAAATAGTTTGAATATGTGGTGGAAAAATGATTGTATGGACACATGTTATTGGAATATTCCGACAAATTATAGAATTTTATGCTAAGATATATACTAAAATAATATAAGTTCTTATGAAATGGTTATTATTATTTCCAATATTTTCTATCTAAGCTTCTATATTGAATGGCTTCAGATAAATGAGAAATTTCAATTTCAGATGAACCTTCTAAATCAGCGATTGTACGAGCAACTTTCAAAATTCTAGAATACGCTCTTGCACTTAAACCTAATTTGTCAAAAGCAGATTCTAATATTTTTTTACAAGATAAATCTAACTTGCAGTATTTTGCAAGAAGTTGTGGAGTGAGTTCTGAATTTGAAAAGATTGAATAATCTTTATATCGTTCTAATTGAATTTTTCTTGCTTTGTTTACTCTTTTTCGAATTATGAAAGATGATTCTACATTGCTTTTATCATTTTGCAATTTTGAATATTTTACTCCTTCAACTTCAATATGAAGATCAATTCTATCAAGGAGTGGTCCACTAATTTTATTAATGTAATTTTTTATTTGATATTCTTTACAAGTACAATTTCGTTCTTTTGAACCATAATAACCACATGGACATGGGTTCATACTTGCAATAAACATAAAATTACATGGGTATGTTACAGAAGAATTTAATCTACTTATTGTTACAGATTTCTCTTCTAAAGGCGCACGAAGAACTTCAATTGCAGCTCTATTAAACTCTGGGAGTTCGTCTAAGAATAAAACGCCATGATGAGCTAGGCTTATTTCACCGTGGTTTAGGATTTCTTCCACCTCCAATTAAAGATACATTTGTAATTGTGTGATGAGGATTTCTAAAAGGTCTTGATAGAATTATTGGATTTTCTTCAGACAAAAGACCACAAATACTATGAAGTTTAGTGACTTCTAAAGATTCTTCGAAACTAATATCTGGTAATATACTTGGTAGACTTTTGGCAAGCATGGTTTTACCAGAACCAGGACTACCAATTAAAAGGCAATTATGACCGCCTGCAGCTGCGATTTCTAAAGCTCTTTTAACATTTTCTTGTCCTTTTACATCAGAGAAATCAAAATCATAATTTGATATAAAATGTGAATTAAAACTAGAAATTTTTTCTTTTTCAATAATTGAATTACCATTAAAAAAATCTACTAATTCATTTAAATTATTTACAGGTAGTATGTCTATTCCTTCAATTATACAGGCTTCTCGAGAGTTTGCTCTTGGTAAGATTATTCTCTTGATTCCAAGTTTTTTGGCTTCGATACAAATTGGCAATATACCATTAATTTTTTCTATATTACCATTTAAAGATAATTCTCCTATAATAATTGTATCTTCCAAATATTTTTTTAGATTGGGATTAACTATATTTTCTGTTGCAATTAAGACACCTATTGCAATTGGTAGGTCGAACATAGAGCCTTCTTTTCTTTTGTTGGCTGGTGAAAGATTTACGACAATTTTTCTACTCGGAAAATCAAGTGATGAATTTTTGATTGCTGTTTTTATTCGTTCTTTTGATTCTTTAACTGTAATATCTGGAAGTCCAACAATTTCAAAATTAGGAAGTCCAGAAGAAACGTCAACCTGAGTAGAAACTAAATATCCTTGTAATCCTTCAAGAGCAATACTTTTAATAATTGATAACATTTTTTAACCTCCTTTAAAGAGGTGGAAAATATAAAATATAGATATAAAAATGAAGATTTAATAAAAATTATTATAAAATCATTTTTATCATTTGTCAATACTTTTTGGAAAAATTTTACAAAAAATATTGCTCTAGAGAATTTCTACAAGCTATATAACAAATTTAATTCATTAATTTATAGTAGTATTTGAAGGACCTTTGCCAATTACTGCTTCTTGTAATGACCTCCATGTATTACAACCTATAATACCATCAACAGTAAGACCAACATTAGTTTGATAATTTCGAACTGCACTTAAAGTTTGGTTTCCAAAAATGCCATCTAATCCACCTGTATTATAACCAAGGGTATTTAAATCGTCTTGTGCAATTAAAACATAATTACTAATACTTCCTTTTTTTAGAAGTGGATATCCACCCGAAGAACATGCTGGAGTTCCAAATCTTTTATCAAAATGAACCCATGTAGGAGTATAAGATAGAGGTTCTACAAAAGTCCAAACCCCTGATGTATTAGCACTATTCCATAAAGATCTTCTTCTTGTTGGACTTAAAGTTTGACCAACATCAAAAGCAACACCTGCATAGTGCTGGGATTGATTACCATGGCCACCTTCATAAGATCTTCTAAAAGCAAAGCCAACAGGAATTGGTGCACCAAAAATATATCTTTGACTATTCCATGATTGCATTGTTCTTTTAGTTGTCCACAATATGTTAGATTTACTTGAGCCTCTAAACTCTCTTACAGTCAAAGTGCCAAAAGTATTATATGGCATTGGAGCAGATTCTGCTCTTGTATATACTTCCATTTTATTTGTGTCATTGTTAAAAACTATTATTCGAGCCATAAAATTTCTCCTTTTTAACTTTATATATAATAATTATATTTTCAAAAATAACAATACGTTTTATTATTTAAGTAAAATTATTAATATGTTTTTCTTTTTATAATATATGAAATTACTTTAAATATGTGAATAAAAAAGTAATATTTGTAAATAATGGTAAAAGGGGAAGTGGAGGTATGATAAAAAAATTTATAATTGAATCAATAGGAACGATTTTTGGAGCATTTATAATGGCTGCAGGAATTTCATTTTTTCTTTTACCAAATCAGCTATCTTCAGGTGGTTTTTCTGGAATAGCAACAATTTTTTATTATATATTTAAAATTCCAATGGGGATTACAATTCTGTGTTTAAATACTCCACTTTTTTTAATGGCAGGATACAAAATAGGTAAACAATTTTTTATGAAATCAATTATAGGAACTATAAGTTTATCTGTCTTTATAGATTTATTAGATAAATTAAAGCCTGTTACAAATGATAAGATTTTAGCTTCAATATATGGAGGAATATTAGTTGGCATAGGTACAGCTATAATTTTAAAATCTAATTCATCAACAGGAGGTTCAGATTTACTTACTATATTAATAAAAAAGTATAATAATAAAGTTCAATTAGGGCGATTAATTACATTAATTGATATTATAATAGTTTTGTTAAATGTTATATTATTGAAAAAAATAGAAATAGGACTTTATTCTGCAATAGCTATTTATTTAATGGGGTTTATGATTGATGTTGTATTTGAAGGAATATTTTTCTCGAAACTAATTTTTATTATATCTGAAAAAAATGAATTAATTGCAAAGGAAATTGGAACAAAAATAAATAGGGGAGTTACAGGATTATATGGCAAGGGAATGTACAAAGAGAAGAATAAGCTTATTTTAATGTGCGCAGTTGGAAGACAAGATGTTGCTAATATAAAAAAACTAATTATTGACATAGATAAAGAAGCTTTTGTTGTTGTTACAAGCTCAAGAGAAGTTTTAGGATATGGATTTAAATAAAATAAATCATTTTAATAGTTTTATAGATTTTTAGCAAAAATTTGTATAAGAACAAAATTAAAGAAGGCTTTTCTTTTATAGATTAGCCTTCTAATTTGTTTTTTAATTATTTATTTTTTCTCTTTAGGAATAACGATTTCTTCATTATTCTTTTTTTCTTGTTTTTCAAGTGTTATATGGTCATATACATGTGAAATATTTAAATCTGATCCATCACCTGTAACTATTTCAATATCTTTATTCTTCTTTTTTTCTTCTTCTTCAGGATTTTTATTTTCTTCCATTTTTTTTCTTCCTCCTTTCGTTTAAATGATATATTGAATCTATTAAAAATACCAAAATCATTAATATAATACCAATACATGATAGATAAGCACCGGTTTTAAAGTAAGGAGTGCTATATTCAAGTCTAATTTTATGTTCTCCTTGTGTTAAAGGAATACCTATAAATCCTGTATTTACAATTATTGCATCTGTTTCTTTATCGTCAACAAATGCTTTCCAACCTGTAGTGTATGATGTAGATATCTGCAAAATACCGTTTGAATTTGTATTTATTGTTCCAACTATTTTTTCATCATCATTATAAGTCATTTGAAGTGAATTATTTTTTAAATTTGTAATATCTGTAGCATAATTATCAAATGGTACTGCTATTAGTTTTATATCATCATAAGAATATTCACCACTTGTTGTAGAAAATGTAATAGTTATATTTCCTGTATGGACATCTCTATAGCCTAAATTAAATAATATGTTAGGTGTTTCTACATAATATGGGCTTCCAACCTTGTCTCTAATAACTTGTTGCTTTTTCTGTTTATTGTAAGTTACAGTAATTGTATATTCATCATTTTTGCTATATTTTTGATTTGTTATTAAAAGATATAGCTCACAATTTTGAGCAGTATTTGAAATTGTTAATTTAAAATTATTTTTATTCTTTTTTGGCTTTATAATTTTAGCTGTTTGATCTACAATTTTATTTGTATCATTAATTTTAAATTCTACATTTTTTTCTTGCAAATTGCTCAAATCTTCAGTATTAGATTTTATAGAGTATTTTTTTATTTCATCAGTGTTTTCAACTACTGCAGTTTTTAGCAATGCTTGTTCTTTCTCAAGTGCTGATAATCTATCATATTCTTGCTTTGTAGTATAGTTGTCGTAAAATACTCCAATAGGTAGGTAATTAAGGTTTTTATATATTTGAGCTGTATTTTCATCATTATTTATGTCTTTTATTTCATGTATTAAAGTGTAGCCATAAGGAACATAGGTGTTTTTCTTTTTGGATACAATATAATACTTTGTATTTAACAATGTAGTTATTTTAGTTCTAGAATCAAATTCACGTAATGGATTCGTTTTTGCATTATTTAATATCATTAAATCTTTTGAAAGCAAGGTTATATATTTGTTTCCAATAGATAAATAGGTGTTTAAACTATTATAGCCATATTTATATGACTCGTTATTTGATTCAGAAACATTTGTTGCTATTCTATATAATGACGTATCTTCAGATTTTAAATATGATATTGCTTCTGAAAAATGAGGTAATTGGTTGCCTAAGCTATCATATCTACTTTCAACATCTTTATATTTGATAAATTCTTGTGCATATTTATTATGATTAAATAATTCCCAAGAAAAATACAAAGTATTAATACAAACGAAAATTATTAAAATTGCTTTTACTCTATTTTTTATTTTTATTGATTCAGGGCTTTTTAAATTTTTAGCATATTGAAAATATTGATTTTTCTTTATTTCTGGATAGTCTAAACTTCTAGAAACTAAGATTATTATATAAATAAATGCTATAATAATTGTGGTTATAGGGAAAAGTCCTGCTTGTGATTTTAATATAAACCATAATAATGCGTATATTATTAAAAAGTTTTTAACAGCTTTAAATTCTCTTTGAGAATATATTAAATCACTTCTTAAGTTTATTGTTACCAAATATGATAATGCAAAGCAAAATCCGAAAGTCCATCTATTTGATTGGAAAGAAAATCCATTCATTAGAGAACCCAAAAATGGTATTAATAAAATAACAAAATAAATTAAGATATTTATAAGCCAAGTTCTAGTTTCTTTGTTCTTTTTTAAGTTTAGTATTGATATTGGTAAGAATACTAATGCTAAAGGAGAAACATAAACTTTTGTCCAAAATGGAGTTTTGTCACTCATAAATAAAAGCTTAGCATAATAACCAAAATCATAATAAGTAAATACCGTGTCTATACTTCGAGAATTGTTAGAAAATGCGTAAATTGTAGGTAATAATAAAATCGAAGCTGAAAGTACACCAATTATATAGCATAGTGCTGTTTTTATAAATTTAGACCAAAATACTTTTGCACCTTTTTCTTTATATTCTACCCAATATTTTATTATTGCATAAATAAAAGTTAAAATAGTTATCATATAGAAAAAGTAATAGTTTGAAATTGCAGAAATTGCACTTATAAAAGTAAACAATTTGTATCTGTCTTCTTTTAAAATTTTATCTATTCCTAAAAACATTAATGGTAACCATATTGCAGCATTTGCAAAAAATGGATGACGAACTGTTGCATATAAAACATATCCACTAAATGTGTAAACTATAGCACCTATTAATGTTGCAAATTTGCTTTTTTTATGATAATTACAATATTTTATAAATGATAGACCTACACAGTACATTCTAAGTATTATTAAAATACCATAAACATATTTTAAATTGTCTATATTAAATAGAAGGCTTAAATATGCAAAAGGATCTCCTAAAGTGTAATAAGATAATTGACCAATTTTATCTAAGCCAAGTCCTAAATTCCATGAGAAGAACGAACCACCACTTCTTATAGTTTGATGGAAGTTTTCAAGAAAGATATAGTGTTGTTTGAATCCATCTGTAGACCATATAAAACTTCTACCATTTTTTATAAATGAGAAAAATACTCCAATACATAAAACTATGAATATTATTGTAAATAATTGATATGTATTTAATTTTTTTATTATTTTTTTCATAAATCATCCCTACTTTATATTTTTATGTTGTTTGAATTATACAACTTTTTACGTTATTTGTAAAGTATAATTTTTTAAAAAGAACTTGCATAAATATATTTAAAATGTTATACTATGTTAGTAAAAAAAACAAGAGGAGGAATAATATGAAAATAGCAGTATATGGTGCGGCAAGTAGTTTAATAGATAGTTCGTACAAACAAGCAGGAATTGAATTAGGTAGAAAAATAGCTCAAAGAGGTCATGGATTAGTTTTTGGTGGTGGAGCCAATGGAATGATGGGTGCTTTAGCAGAAGGAGTACATGAAGAACAAGGATACATATTAGGAGTAGTACCTGAGTTTTTTCACGAATCAAATCCAGAAGTATCTTATAAAGAATGCTCAGAATATATATATACAGATACAATGAGAGAACGTAAAAGACAAATGGAAGAAAATTGTGATGCATTTATAATTACACCAGGAGGAATTGGAACATTAGATGAATTTTTTGAAATATTAACATTAAAACAATTAGGAAGACATAATAAAGCTATAGTTTTATATAATATCAATGGATTTTTTGATGAATTAGCAAGTTCTTTATATAAAATGGTCAAAGAACAATTTATTACCAATGATTGCGTTGAATTATGCAAGGTTTCAACAGATGCTGATGAAATCTTAGACTATATAGAAGCATATGATCCTAAAGATATTGATATAAGCAAAGTAAAAATAAGATAATTACTTTGTAAAATTATTTTGCCAAGGCTGTAATTATTTTAAGTTTCGGTATTTTTATTAAGAAGTTTGAAATATGTTATTTTGAAATACCGCGTTAGCGACCAAACGAGCTATGCAAGTGCGATTGGAGTAATTTACATATTAGCTTATTAAAATATGAAAATTGCGACACACAAGGTATAAAGAATAACATATTTCAAACATTTTTAAAATTTCATAAAAAAACCGAAGCTTAAATGTTATAAAAGAAAGGAATAACAGTTAAAATGAAAAAATTCACAGAGATAGACGAAGAATTTATATGTGAAAACTGTGGAAAAAAAGTTACAAAATTAGGTTATTCATGTAGAAATCATTGTCCATTTTGTTTACATTCTAAACATGTAGATGTAAATCCAGGAGATAGGGCTGAACTGTGTCACGGAACATTAGAGCCAATAGGAATAGAAATTAATAACAAAAAAGGATATATTATTATATTTAAATGTAAGAAATGTGGAGCTATCAGAAAAAATAAAGCTGCAGAAGATGATAATATGGATTTAATCATAAATCTATCGGTGCAAAAAGGGACGGGGTAAAAATTCACTTTGATTCAAAGTGAATTTTTACCCCGTCCCATTTCGCACTTTTTTCTTATTTAAACAATGTTTTATAACCTTCTAAACCATCATATTCTAAAAAACGATTTAAATTTTTTTCACTAATTCCAGTTTCGGTTGAAATTTGCTTTAAAGAATTAATTTCTATTCCATTTTCTTCAACAAAATTTTTAAATTGTGATAATTCCATATTATCTTTAGTAGTACATTTAGGACAAACATAACCTGAATTTGTATAGAAAACACCACAACGAGCACATCTTTTTACTTCCATAATTTACCTCCAATTTATAGCTATTATTTTTTAAAATTAATTTAAAATTATTCTAACACATTTATAAAAAAAAATAAATAAGTTTTCAAAAAAATTTGTTGATATTTTATAAAAAATGTAGTAAAATGAGTAAGAAACTAAAGACAGAAAATTTTATAACAAGAGGAGGGAGTATGTTAGATTAAACTAACATATATATATTATGGTAGAACAGTTTATTTTTATAATACTTTCTATAGTTTTATTTTGTATAGTTTTCTATAAAATGATAAAAAAAAATGATACAGGTTACGTACTATTACTTGCAATTGAAGCTTTAGGAATAACTATAGATTTTATTTTTTTAATTTCAAACAGTAAAATTAATTTAATTGTAAGGTTTTTAATATATTTTATGTCTATAATATTACCTGCAATAATAATTTTTTTAGAAAAGAAAAATATAGATATTATGTCGAATTTAAAAATGGCTAGAGTAAATTTCTATATAGCTATAGGAAACAATAAAAAAGCAAAAGCCATATTACTAAAATTAACTGAACAAAATAGTGATATATATGAATTTCATAAAAAATTAGCTATTATTTATGAAAGAGAAGGTGGGATGAGAAAAGCTATAGATGAGTATGTTCAATGCATAGATATAAACAAGCAAGATTATGATTCATACTATAAAGTTGCTATTCTTTTGCAGGATTTAGACAGAAAAAAAGAAGCAATAGAAATGCTAAATAGCTTATTATCAAAAAAACCAGAATATATTGAAGCAACATATATTTTAGGGGATTTATTAATAGAACAAAAATCATATAAGGAAGCTGCAATGGTTTACATGGATTCTTTAAAATACAACCCTGTAGATTATGAATTAAATTACAATTTAGGAATTGTATATACACTATTAAACGATTTTAACAATGCGAAACAGTGCTATGAAAAAGCTGCAGAACTTAATCATTTGGCATATAATGCTAAATATAGCTTAGCACAAATAGCTTTGCTATATAAAGATTTAGACAAAGCTGAGAAATATTTTATGCAAGCTTTAAATGATGAAGAACTAAGTGCAGACAGTTATTTTGAATTATCAAAAATAAATATAATGAAGGGAAATAAAGATTTAGCAATAAAGTATGCAAATTTAGCAATAGATTTAAGTAGTAAAAAAATAGCTCAAAAGATAGAAAAAGAGCCATTATTTATGACAATAAGAACTAAAATTTCAATTCCATTTAATTTAGAAGAAAAGGAAGATATGCCAAGTTTTTCAGAAAAAGAAAGAATATCCAAAAAACATTTGGAGAATACTACAGATATAACGAGTAATATGGGATATGGAAAAGTTGTGTTAGAAGATAATAATGGGGGAGTTAAAGAAGAAAAACAAGAAGAAAAACAAAAAGAATAGAAACTTAAAGAAACGAAATACTTGACCAAAAAAATTTTTAGCAATATAATTACAATGAAAAAAAGAAAAACGGAAAGGATGATAAATTATGTTAGTAACAACTAAAGAAATGTTTGAAAAATCTATGAGAGAAGGATTTGCAATTGGTGCATTTAATGTAAATAACATGGAAATTGTACAAGCTATAATGGACGCAGCAGCAGAAGAACATGCTCCAGTAATAATGCAAGCATCTTCAAGTGCTATAAAATATGCTAGAATCAACTATTTAATGAAAATGGTAAAAGCAGCAGAAGAAGAACATCCAGAGATACCATTTGCAATTCATTTAGACCATGGACCTGACTTCGAAACATGTAAAATGTGTATAGATGCAGGATTTACTTCAGTTATGTTTGATGGATCTAAATATGATTTTGAAGAAAATGTTAGACTTACAAAAGAAGTAGTAGATTATGCTCACGCACATGGAGTTGTTGTAGAAGCTGAACTTGGTAAACTAGCTGGAATAGAAGATGATGTTAATGTATCTTCAGATGATGCAATGTATACAGACCCAGCTCAAGCAGAAGAATTTGTTAGAAGAACAGGATGTGATTCTTTAGCAATAGCAATTGGAACAAGCCATGGTGCGTATAAATTCAAAGGAGAAGCAAAATTAAGATTTGACATTTTAGCAAAAATAAAAGAAAGAATTCCAAACACTCCAATAGTATTACATGGAGCTTCAACAGTTATACCAGAACTAGTTGCACAATGTAATGAATATGGAGCAGATATTCCAGGAGCAAAAGGTGTTCCAGACGAGATATTACATGAAGCATCAATTTCTGGAGTTTCAAAAATAAATGTCGATACAGATTTAAGACTTGCTATGACAGCTGCTATAAGAAAAGTATTTGTAGAAGAACCATCAGCATTTGACCCACGTAAATATTTAACACCAGCAAGAGATTTAATTAAACAAACTGTACAACATAAAATAAGAGATGTATTTGGTTCAAGTAATAAAGCATAGGATAAGGTAAAATGCATAAAATCTAGGGATTTTTATATACAATAAAAATAGAGCGACGGACAATGTCCGTCGCTCGTTTAATTGTAAATATACTTCCGGCTATGCCGGTAGTCACGTAGGCTTTAGCTTTGTAGTAGACAAATCTCCCTTCATGATATAAAATCAATATGATTCGACACATAAAGATAATATAAAATGAAGGGAGATTTGGATTATGAATAGTATATTTTCAAAGAAAAATAAAAATGAAGCAGATACTATTGATAACATAGCAAGTTTATCACATACAAAATGGAATTGCAAGTATCACATAGTATTCACTCCAAAATATAGGAGAAAAATTTTCTATGGGCAGAAAAGGCTAGAAATAGGAAAG
>FLNV01001624.1_pt1 | contig 31887 bp, 20 predicted proteins | sample 1140351 | NCBI WGS metagenome assembly FLNV01 (sample SAMEA3878207, study PRJEB12797) | bioreactor metagenome | biome: Moose rumen | place: Sweden | collected 2011-10
CAGCCCGAGAGGTTGAAAGACGAAGCCATTAGCGATGTGGAGCAACTCGTGGCGGATTATCCCTATTTCGCCATCGGGCAAACCCTTTTGGCCGTTGCCTACCAGAATGCCGACGACGACCGTTACGACGGGCAGTTGCGTCGCGCCGCCGTCCTCATGCCCAACCGCGACAAGCTGCGGCTGTTCACCCTGATAGCCCGCCATCGCCGGGAAAGCGAGCCTGAGACACCCGCCTTGCCCGATGAAATCGCACCCGCCGACAACGTCTTCTCGTCCATCAAGCCCATCGACGCGAAAGAGGAACAAACTATCGGCATCATCCGCGAAAAGGTGTTCATCATCCCCGAAATCGACCTCAGCGGCAGCCACGAGGAACTCTCCGCCGAGATGGCCCTGCTCGAAGAAAAACGCAAGTCGCTCGAAGAGTTGAAAGCCATCATCGCCAACCGCTTGAAGGAACTCGAAGAGGAAAAGAAGCGCAAGGAAACCGAACAGCCCAAACCGAAGAAGTTGTCGCGTAAAGAATTGATTGACAAGTTTATCATTGAAAATCCGAGCATCTCGCGACCCAAGGCCGAGTTCTACAACCCCATCTCGGTGGCGCAAAACAGCATCATCGACCAAGAGAACATCGTCAGCGAAACCTTGGCCAAAATATACGAAAAACAGGGGTATGTCGAGAAGGCAATATCAATTTATGAAAAATTAGGCTTGAAATATCCAGAAAAAAGTCGTTATTTTGCAGCCCAAATTGAACGCTTGGAAGAAAGCAAAGAAAGTTAAACAATTAAATAAACAAAAATGTACACATTAGTAGTAATTTTAATCCTGATTGTCAGTGTGTTATTAGGATTAATCGTTTTGGTTCAGAACTCAAAAGGCGGTGGTTTGGTGTCCAATTTCGGTGGTGCCAACCAGATGATGGGCGTGCGTCAGACGACCGATTTCCTTGAAAAAGCCACATGGACGATGGCCGGCGTGTTGGTCGTGCTCTGCCTGATTTCGAGCATCACCCTGCCGAAGAGCTCCAAGGAAGGCACCCCGAAGAGCGAAGTCAGCTCGCAAATCGAGAGCGTGCTGCCTAGCGTCCCCACAGAAGCTCCCGCCGCAACGATGGAAGCCCCTGCCGCTGCTGAGGCTCCCGCCGAGATGCCTGCTGAATAAACAGACAATCTAAACAGATGGAAAAAGAGGACGAGCCGAGCTTGTCCTCTTTTGTGTTGCCATGATACGGCACATTCTGCGGCTACCGCAAAAAAAACAGCGCACCTGACCAGATGCGCTGTTTTCCATTCAAGCCTACAGGAATCACTTCCCTTCGCTCAGCCTCTTATACCCCTCGTATCTCAGTTTCGCGAACTGCTCGGTCTTGGTGAACAGCTCCTTGGCTTCCTCGGGGAAGGTCTTGAGCAGCGAGTTGTAGCGCACCTCGCCCATGATGAAGTTCTGGAAGTCGGCCCAGTTGGGTTCCTTGCTGTCCAAGTGGAAACCGTTCTGACCGGCGTCTTCCTCGGCGGGATTGAAACGCCACAGGTGCCAGTAACCGCAGTCGACGGCACGCTTCTCTTCGAGTTGCGAGTGACCCATGCCAATCTTGATGCCGTGGTTGATGCACGGTGCGTAGCAAATCACCAGCGACGGGCCGGGATAAGCCTCAGCCTCCTTGATGGCCTTGAAATACTGGGCTTGGCTTGCACCCATGGCGACCTGAGCCACATAGACGTAACCATAGCTCTTGGCAATCATGCCGAGGTCTTTCTTGCGCACTTTCTTGCCCGAAGCGGCAAACTTGGCGACAGCACCGGCAGGCGTAGCCTTTGAGCTTTGTCCGCCCGTGTTCGAGTAAACCTCAGTGTCGAGGACGAGGACGTTGACGTCTTCGCCGCTGGCCAACACATGGTCGAGGCCGCCGAAGCCGATGTCGTAGGCCCAACCGTCGCCGCCGAAGATCCACTGGCTCTTCTTGACCAAATGGTCTTTCAGGTCAACGATTTGCTTGCAGTAGTCGCAGCCACACTTCTCGCACTCGGCGATGATGCGTGGAGCCAATTCGGCGGTCTTCACGCCGTCTTCGCGGTTGTCGATCCACTCTTGGAACATGGCCTTCAGCTCGTCGGAGCAGCACTTGCACTCGGCGATGGCTTCCTTCATGATGCGTTCCACGCGGTCGCGCATCTTGCGGGTAGCGGTGGCCATGCCGAGACCGAACTCGGCGTTGTCCTCGAACAGGGAGTTGGCCCATGCCACACCCTTGCCCGTGCGGTTGTTCTTGCAGTAAGGCGTCGCGGGAGCCGAGCCGCCGTAGATGGACGAGCAACCCGTGGCGTTGGCGACGAGCATACGCTCACCAAACAGCTGCGTAATGGTCTTGATGTAAGGCGTCTCGCCGCAGCCGGCGCAGGCACCCGAGAACTCGAACAGCGGTTGGGCAAACTGGCTGTTCTTCACGTTGGCGTACTTGTCGATGAGGTTGTCCTTGTAGGCGACCTTCTTCTGGCCGTACTCCCAGTTTTCGGCTTCGCCAAGCTGACTCTCGAACGGTTTCATCACGAGGGCCTTCTCCTTGGCGGGGCACACGTCGGCGCAGTTGCCGCAGCCCGTGCAGTCCATCACGCTGACCTGCATACGGAAGTTCATGCCGGCCATCTCCTTGGGCATCTTCATGACGATGCTGTTCATCGAGGCAGGGGCGTTCTTCTTCTCCTCTTCGGTCATCACGACGGGACGGATGGCAGCGTGAGGGCAGACGAGCGAGCACTGGTTGCACTGGATGCAGTTGGCGGGGTTCCATTCGGGGACGACGGTGGCCACGCCGCGCTTTTCGTAGGCGGTGGTGCCGGCCGGGAAGGTGCCGTCGATGATGTCCTTGAAGGCGCTCACGGGCAGGTCGTTGCCGCACTGGGCGACCATCGGGCGCATCACCTTATTAATAAACTCGGGGTCGTTGTCGTTGTGCTCGAAGGCGAAGTCGGTGGTGCAGTCGAGGTTGGCCCACTCTGCGGGAATCTCCACCTTGGTGATTTCGCCGCCACGGTCAACGGCAGCATAATTCATGTTGACGATGTCCTCACCCTTCTTGCCGTAGCTCTTCACGATGAACTTCTTCATCTGCTCGACGGCAAGGTCGTAAGGAATAACGCCCGAAATCTTGAAGAAAGCGCTCTGGAGGATGGTGTTGGTGCGGTTGCCCAAACCAATCTCAGCGGCGATCTTGGTGGCGTCGATGATATACATATTAATATGGTGCAGGGCCAAATACTTCTTCACGAAGTCGGGCAGGTGGTGCTTGGTTTCCTCGACGCTCCAAGGCGAGTTGTAGAGGAAGGTGCCATTGTCCTTCAGACCGCGCAGGCAGTCGTACTTGCGGAGGTAGCTCGGCACGTGGACAGCCACGAAGTCGGGCGTGCCGACGAGGTAAGGCGCCAAGATGGGCTGGTCGCCGAAGCGCAGGTGCGAGCAGGTGTAGCCGCCCGATTTCTTCGAGTCGTAGTCGAAGTAGGCTTGGCTGTATTTGTTGGTGTTGTCGCCAATGATTTTGATACTGTTCTTGTTGGCACCCACTGTGCCGTCTGCGCCAAGGCCGTAGAACTTGGCCTCGAAGGTGCCTTGGGGCAGGATGGAGACCTCAGGCAGCACGGGCAGCGAGCGGAAGGTCACGTCATCGACGATGCCGATGGTGAACTGGTTCTTTCTCTCACCGGCCATGTTGTTGAACACGCTCATGATTTGTGCGGGCGTGGTGTCCTTGCTGGAGAGACCGTAGCGGCCACCGATGATGACGGGCTTGTAGGGGCACTCCTTGAAGGCTTCGACGACATCCAAGTAGAGCGGGTCGCCGTTGGCGCCGGGTTCCTTGGTGCGGTCGAGGACGGTGATGCACTTCACGTTTTCAAGCAGGCTCTGAGGCAGGGCTTCCATGAGGTGTTTCACGCTGAAGGGGCGATAGAGGTGGACGCTGACCAAGCCGAGCTTCTTGCCGTTGGCGTTCTCGCGGTCGATGACGGTCTTGATGACGTCGGTGATGGAACCCATAGCCACGATGATGTCGGTGGCGTCAGGGGCACCGTAGTAGGTGAACGGGGCATACTGGCGGCCTGTGATGCGGCTCATTTCCTTCATGTACTTGGCCACGATGTCGGGCAGGGCGTCGTAATACTTGTTCTGCGCCTCGCGGGTCTGGAAGTAGATGTCGGGGTTCTGGGCCGTGCCGCGCGTGACGGGATGCTCAGGGTTGAGGGCGCGGTCGCGATATTCCTTCAGGGCTTCCCAGTTGACCAACGGGCGGAGGGCTTCCATGTCGGCGGCCTCCACCTTCTGGATCTCGTGTGAGGTGCGGAAGCCGTCGAAGAAGTGCAGGAAGGGCACGCGGCCTTCGATGGCGGCAAGGTGGGCCACAGGTGCAAGGTCCATGATTTCCTGGACGCTACCCGTGGCGAGCAGGGCGAAGCCCGTCTGACGGGCGCTCATCACGTCGGCATGGTCGCCGAAGATCGACAAGGCTTGGGCGGCAAGGGCGCGGGCCGAGACGTGGAACACGCCCGGGAGCAACTCGCCGGCAATCTTGTACATATTGGGGATCATCAGCAACAAGCCTTGCGAGGCGGTGTAGGTGGTGGTGAGGGCACCGGCCTGCAACGAGCCGTGGACGGCACCGGCGGCACCGGCCTCTGATTGCATTTCGACCACCTTGACGGTCTCGCCAAAGATGTTCTTCTGACCTTTGGCTGCCCATTCATCGATATACTCGGCCATCGGCGACGACGGCGTGATAGGATAGATGGCGGCCACTTCACTGAACATGTAGGCAACATGGGCCGCAGCCTGGTTACCGTCGCATGTCAAAAATTTCTTTTCTGCCATTTCTATTGGTTTTAGTAATGAATTTATAATTAGTTGATTTACTTGTCGTTACTCAGTTTGCGGTCAAAATAATTAACCGCAAAAACTTTGGCCGCAAAAATAGGAATTTTATGCAATCCCGCAAAAGGTTTCACCTATTTATTTTTTGCCGACCCAAAAACGACTTTTTTCACACAATTTTTACAAAAAAAGCGATTTTTCGGCAACCAATTAAAATAATTCGTATTTTTGCGCACTCAAAATCCAACAATTCAACTTAAAACTCATTAAAAATGAAGAAATTAGTTCTTACTCTCGGAATGGCCTGCCTCTTCATGGTGGCCTGCAACAACACCCCGAAACAAGAAGAACAGGCCGTTGAGCCCGTTCAAGAAGAAACGACCGAGGTCGTAGAAGAAAAGCAAGAATGCCCGATGGCTGCTCTGAATGCCGAGTTTGCCAACTGGGAGAACCTCACCGACGAAGCGAAAGCCGAGCTCAACAAGAAAGCCCTCGACATCTTCAACGAGATGGATGCCAAGAGAGCCGAATTGATTGAACAAGGTGAAGACATCGTGAAAGAAATGGCCGAAATGACCGAGGAACAGAAGGCCGAATGCGAAGCCAAATGCGCCGAAATGAAGGCCAAGTGGGACAACTTCGAGAACATGACCCTCGACGAGCAGAAAGACCTTATCTTGGGTCGTCTGCAAGGCTGCGGCGGCGAAAAGGGCTGCTGCAAGGGCGAACAGCCTGCCGAATAAGCGACAGACATTCAGACAACACCAAGAAGAGGGCCGACGGCCCTCTTTTTTTGTATGTCAAACACGGATTGTTCGGACGACGAGAAAGGTTTGCCGCACCATCCGCGTTTTTTTCATAACTTTGCAGCGATGAAAACCCATCAAGGCATATTGGTTTGTTTGCTGGCCGTGGCGATGTGCGCCTGCGACAGCACCACGCGCGAAGCGCGTCGCATGGTGCGCCGTGCCGAGCGCTTGGCCGACACCCTGCCCGACAGCACCGTGCGGCTGATCGACAGCGTGTTGCACATGCCTGCGAACTTCGGCGAGCGCGAGCGCATGGACATGGCCCTGTTGCAGGCCGAGGTCCTCTTTGGCGACCATGGGCAGGAGCTGTCGCCCGTGATGGACGACGACTTCTTCGACGACCGCCCCAACCCCAGCACCAGCCCCGAGCTGGAACGCGCCGCCGCCTATTATGCCAAGAAAAAAGACTACGCCAAGGCCGCCCACGCTGCGCTCTACAGCGGCTTCGTACAGCAGCACTACGACGAGAAGGAGACCGCCATGCGGTCGTTCAAAGAGGCGGAGCAATATGGAAATTTAGTTGGCGACAGCCTTACCGTGGGACGGGCGGAGTATCGGATGGGGAAGATGCTACATAACGAATACATGGAACAGGAAGCCTTGGATTTGCTTCAAAAAGCCGAAAAATTAATTGGAAACAAATACGCAGAAAGGGCGTCCATAGAAAATAGCAAAGCGGTTATTTTTATTTTGACAAACCAATATGACAGTGCAGAATTATGCCTTCAACAGAGTATGACACATGCTGAAAAAGTGCTTTCTGATAAGGTCTTATGTAAGATTCACAACAATTATTCGGTATTGTACCGACTCCAAGGCGAGTATGACCAAGCCATCGATTGCCTGTATCGAATGACGGCCAACCCAAATCTTGATGAAAACAGCGCGTTTACGATAAACCTAAATCTGGGCAATGTGTATTTTGACATGAAAGAGATGGATTCAGCCGCCCAATACTACCAATTTGTAGAATTGGCACTACCTAATGTCAACGTAAAAAAAGAGACCATACTTGCTGCATACGAAGCACTTTACCGTTTCGCAGAAGTCCAAAACAACGGCTCTTTAGCCTTACATTTCCGTGAAATGCACGAAAAGGGATTGTATGATTTGATGATTCAGCGGCAAAAACAAACTATCTATAGAATCCAGCAACAATATGATTACGAGAGTTTGCAGAGTAAAATGAACAAGAAAATCGCCCAAAAACAGCGTATTATTGCGATTGGTGTCATTTTGTTTTTGTGTGTTGTTACCCTTTTCTTATTCCATTCCGTCAAGCGAAGCAAGAGAGAAGCCGAGACCAACGCCAACTTATTCCATTTCATGCAACAGAACAAGACATTGGTGGAAAGCAACATGGCGCAAGAACAAAAGGTTAAGGACGCGACCCAACAGCTTTCCGACATGCTGTACGCAAGACTCATGGCCATGCAAAAACTCGACTATTGCCTGAAAACCCCGAAGGACAAGATTGCCCTCAAGGACTTGGAGAAACAAGTGTTTGGCGATGGCGACCATTGGGAAGCCGTAAAAGAGGTGCTCGATTCGCTTTATCCCGGCTTATGGGAAACCATAGGGCTGAAATATCCCGACATGGATGAAATGGAGCGTCGCGTCTGCTTGTTGTCGCGTCTCAAGCTGTCGCGCTTGGGCGAAGCCACGCTGCTTGGCATCAGCACAAGCGTGCTCGACAAGCTCCGCACCAAGGTTCGCAAGATGATGGAACAAGGAGAAAAACAATAGTTGTTTTCCTGAAAATCGTGGCGTTTTTTACCTCGATGTTCGGATTTTAGCTTAAAAAAGTTCGGATGGCTGAAGTCGTAACCATTTGTTACCAAATTACTTAACCAGTTCAACAATCAGAAAAAGTTCGGATGGCGTTTCGGATGCGTTTCTTATGACCTATTTTTGTATTGTGAAGTTAATCACGACATGCACGTCAACAAATCTTTTGTCAAACTTAAAACCTAATCAACTATGAACAGAAAAACGCTCATCATCATTGGACTCTGTGCTTTAGGGCTCTGCTTCGGAGAAGTGCAAGCCGTAGACAAGGCCCCGACACCTGTTAAGATTAATAAGTGGGAGATTGCAGATCCACCTCAAGGCTATGAATGGATAAATCTTTATGGCACCTTGATGTTCAGCATCGGCCCCAACGCCGTCGTAGCTGGTGCCAACGAAAACTCCGTTTACATCGGTTTTAACCAGGACTTCGGCAACGTGAGCATCTCCATCTACAATGCTGCGGGCAATCTTGTCTACAGCACCGTGGTGAACACCTCCGTGCAGCAGGTGGTCATCATCCCCTTCACCTCAGCCGCCAGCGGCACCTACACCGTCGAGCTCAGCAGCGCCAACGGCTATGTCGACGGGGATTTCAACAAAAACTGAACAACAAAATCACTAAATCGTTAAACAACAAAACTTCAACACAATGAAAAACAGTAAACTTACCCTTGCCATCCTCGCGATGGTTGTGGCGACCCTTGTTTCGGTCGTCGTGGTGTCATGCAAAAAGGAGGGCAACGCCACACTTCCTGTTCAAAATCCCGTAAAAGAGAGGTTCACCCCGCCACAAGTTGACGACATGAACGCCTACCTGAAAGACTTCAAGCAGAAGATGCAATCTGCCACCAAAGGCGACGACGAAGTGCTTTCGCTCGAAGAAGCCGCCTGGCACCTGTCAAGCGTGGCCAACTATGACTTCGGAAAAGTCAACATTGGGTTTAATGATTTCATAATTGATACTTTGTATGAGCAAATCAACATAGTTGAAAATAGGGTTTTTATGAGTGAATTGAACTTGACGTATGATAAAATCAGCACAAACATTAACAAATACTTACACAATCTTTACCTTTCAAACAAGCATGTCCATTTTGTCGACATGTTAATTTCTGAGTCAGGTTCCATTGCCATACAATTGATGATTACATATACATCTAACAATAGGGGGATTTATGATACGTTGTGGAATTTCACTTATTCTGACTCGATTAATCCAATTGAAGAATACTGCGGTCAGTTCGAGGCGGATCAACCGCCATTTATTTGGAATGGATACGGAAAAGAAAAGCTTGAATACGCTCTTAATTGTCTCGAGAGTCATTCAACAGATTCCACCTCGCACAATGCGTTTTATACTTTTACGAGACAACACACTTTTGAATTCCACGATGACATCGATCCTTTTGGGTCTCCTAGTTGTTTTAACGCTAGACTATATGGGCTTGGGGGATGGAATCATGCTCTTTCATCAGAAAACATGTGTTATTATTACGACTCTTATGCTGGTCTAGGTTATAAGTATTTGCAGGACAATTATTATGTACCGAACGAGCATCCTGTATTATGGAGTATAAGCTGTGATAATGGTAGTTTTTATCCTTACCATTGGACAATTTACTATCATAATCTTTTAGTAAAATATGGAAAATACAACATCGGAGGAAATGGAGGAAATGAGAAAAACTGAAAGTATAGAAATACTTTTCAAAAACAATATAGATTGAAAATGAACCTTGTTGAATTTGAATGACTAAAACAACTTGTTACTGTGTTTCTTGTCAAAAATAATAGTAATTTTGCAAATTAAAAGATCATATCATGAAAAAAATGATTCTTATTATATCCATCGTCTTTGTAGCCATCTGTGCTTATGCCCAGGACTACACTTGTGACTCGCTTTTATATATGTACCGCACGGAAGGAGGTATTACCATTGGTTCCAAACCGTCAGGCTTCACCGAAATGCGAGACGGAAACATACTGATCAATATGGCAGTAGGAATATCTTCCAATGGGTTAGGGGACAAGTTGTTTAAGATTTCGAGGCAGGGTTTATCCGTGATGGAATCCGTATTTATTGAGTGCACCCCCGAAATCATGACAAACTATACGAGTTACGACGCCATCACGCTTTTGCGACAAAACCCTGACGGAAACGGGTACTTCTCTGCCAGCCTTGTCAACGATCGTACGAAAGGAAGCACTTGGCTTCGTATTGTCCATTTTGATGAAGACTTAGTTTTCGAAGATCCCGACGAAGCCTTTATGATTCCCCTTGAGGACACTATTATTCGCAAAACAAGCATCCTCTTGGAAGGCAACGAGAACATCGTGCTGATGTATTTGCTTCATGGCGACCCCGTACTGTTTCGAATCGGCATCGACGGCACACCTAAAGAAAAGAATGTTTTGCATGGTTTCGTCGATTGGGGTGATGGACAGCCCGAATACTGGCGCTCAGAGCTAAGTGTCTTCAACGAGTCGCCTCTTGAATACGCATTCTACGATTGGGATGTCACCGAGAACGACACCTGTTTGAAGATACATGTTGTCGACTCCTTGTTCGGACACCTTGAAACTATTCCCATAGGAAATCATTATGGCGATGTGCATCTCATTCACAATTATAATTATAGTACTTGCCATCCAATCATCATGTCTCTTGACGATAGTTCCTGGTGTGTGGCAACGCAGTACACACGCTATAATATAGTGAGAAACGGCACCTGTATCCTGAAATTCGACAAGAATACCAATGAGAATCTGGGTGTTGCCCTGTTCGAGTCATGGCCGATTTATACCAACCCACGTCTTTTTGCATACCCGATTGGCATGGAGGAATCTTCAGAAGGGTTTCTTTATTTTGCTTATCGCACCAACAACATTGAATCGCCGAACAACAAGGGATGGTTAGCGGTCGTGAAGATGGATGCCAACCTTAACACGATTTGGCAGAGGTATTTTCTGGGTTCGACGTCAGTTACGAATGGTTACTGGCACACCTATTGTCATTCAGGGCTAATCGACCAAGGAATGATGGTATATGGCAATATGACTTGCCCCGTCTTGTCAGAAAACAAATTTCTATATGTTTTTTATGATAATGTGAATGACATTCAAGAAAGCGAATCTTTCGTCCGCCCCTACGCCTTCTACCCCAACCCAACGACAGACGTACTCATCCTCGAATACTCGCCCGACGTGAAGCCCACGAGCATCGAGCTCTACGACCTGCAAGGCCGCTTGGTGCGCTCGCAACGCAACGGCTTGGAAAGCATCGACATGGGAGGCTTGCCCACTGGCACCTACACGCTGCGCGTCACCTTGGAGGACGGAAAGGCCTATACCGACAAGGTGGTGAAGGAATGACCGCTTCACGCGGACCAAATAATACCGTCGAGCTCAGCAACGCCAACGGCTATGCCGACGGGGATTTCGAAAGAAACTGAACAAGATAGATTTACCTGAAATGCTCTTTTAATAACTACTAATTAAAATCACCATGAAAAAAGCATCACTACTATTCGGCGTCATTATTCTTTCAATATGGCAAATGCATGCCCAGGACTACACTTGTGACTCGCTTCTGAATCGTATTATCTCTCCCAATAACGAAGTGAATATCAACTTCTACTATTCATTCAGCATGAACATGCGCGATGGGAATGTCCTAACATGCATCCCGACGAAGTCGCTAATCAACCATCAATTCGTTGACTATGGCGATTGGTTCTACAAGATTGACCCACAGAATCTTTGTGTGATTGACTCAACTTTCGTAGAAGCGAATCTAGATTATGGTGAAGATAATAACCATATCCTGTTAGCTCCAGACCCTATTAGCGATGGGTATATTCTGGCAAAACTCGTATTTAGCGACAAGGCTTCTACAGATTTCAAATCATGGCTTCGGATTAACCACTTCGATGACACGCTCAACATTCAAGCTCACGAAGACGCCCTCATGGTGCCATTGGAAAGCACTATCATAACAAACCTGAATAGCATCTGGTTAGAGAATGAAAGCATCATACTTATGTATACTAAGGATTTGTATACACCAATTGTGGCTCGAATAAGCATGGATGGAGCAATACTCGACAGAAAAGAATTCGACACCCTGTTTTCTCTTGGCGAGTGGCATGGAATGGGGACTTATAATGACGTACCTCGAGAATATGCTTTGTACGATTGGGCTGACAACGGGAGCGACACTTGCATTGTCCTTCACTTGCTTGACTCCCTTCTGAACCTTACAGAAACCATAACGCTGAATAGCCATGAAGGAGATGTCTATATGGTTCAGCCAGGTGAAACCCCGTTTATGATCAAACAACCCTTTAACATCCTACCTTTGGACGATGATTCTTTCATTGAAAGCTTTCGATATAAGAAACTCAATACAACCAAAAATGGAGCCTGTTTGATGAAAGTGGACAAAAATACCCATGAATGCTTGTCTGATGTCCAATTTGAGTCCTTTCCCATCTATACAAACCCAAGCCGAATGGGCTATCCGATAGGAATAAGGAAGGCCGCAGACGGAAATATCTATTTTGCCTACCGTACCAACAATAATGACAACAGCACCGTAGGATGGATTGGCATAGTGAAACTTGATACCAATTTGAATATTCTTTGGCAACGATATTGTTTCGGGTCATGGTCTGCAACTACTGGATATTACCACTTTTATTGCACTCTGAGTTTTACAGAAAGAGGATTTATGATAGATGGTAAAATACAGAAAAACGGTGTGCCCTACAACTTTTTCCAATTCTTTGTCAACGACAACGGCATCGAATCCACACCCGAGATGGAGGCCTTCGTCCGCCCCTACGCCTTCTACCCCAACCCAACGACAGACGTACTCATCCTCGAATACTCGCCCGACGTGAAGCCCACGAGCATCGAACTCTACGACCTGCAAGGCCGCTTGGTGCGCTCGCAACGCAACGGCTTGGAAAGCATCGACATGGGAGGCTTGCCCACTGGCACCTACACGCTGCGCGTCACCTTGGAGGACGGAAAGGCCTATACCGACAAGGTGGTGAAGGAATGACCGCTTCGCGCGGACCAAATCACGAAAACGCAAAAATGCCGCCCACAGAGGCGGCATTTTTGCTTATTCCACCGAAAGTTTTGCTTGCCTATTCCTATTTTTCGTATTTTTGCGGTTTGATCCAACATTGAGCCCAAATGTACGCCTTCATCACCGGAAAAATCACCGAAAAGTCGCCGACCTATGTCGTTTTGGACAACCACGGCATCGGCTATCTCGTCAACATCACGCTCAACACCTTCACCGCCATCGGCGAGAAAGAGGAAGTCAAGCTCTACACGCACGAGCAAATCCTTGAGGACGCGCACAACCTCTTCGGCTTCTACTCGGCCAAGGAACGCGACTTGTTCGAACTGCTCATCTCGGTGTCGGGCGTGGGCTGCAACACGGCACGGTTGATTCTTTCTTCGCTGACCGTCAACGAATTGAGCAACGCCATCGCCAACGACGACGTGAAGACCATACAAGCCGTGAAAGGCATCGGTGCCAAGACCGCCCAACGCATCGTCATCGACCTGAAGGACAAGCTGAAGAAAAACGACTTCCAGACGGAAATTTTCGCCGCCCCAAACAATACTATCAAGAACGAAGCGTTATCAGCATTGACGATATTGGGCTTCGGCAAGACGGCTGTCGACAAGGCTTTGGACCGCCTGATGAAACAGCAGCCCGATGCCTCCGTCGAGACTTTGATTAAAGAAGCACTTAAAATCTTGTAAATCAAACAACAACCTTTGAGAAACGCAATGAGACGACATATCTTCCCCACCCTGCTCCTGATGCTGTTCGCGCTCTTCTTCGCCCGAACCGCATCGGCAGGCTTGTATGACATCTTCTACACCCCCTACCCCGTTGAGCCTGACACCACCAAGCTCGTTTTCCCCATCCCCATCGGCACGGGCAACCCCATGGAAGACCTCAACAACCAATCGCCGCTCTACCTCAGCGACCCCAGCAACTTCTCGACCGAAATCATCTACGACCCGCTGACGGGACAATACACCTTCAAGCGTCGCGTGGGCGAGTTCTACTACGACACCCCCGCCACCCTCACGCAAAGCGAATACTTTGAATATCAGAACCGTAAAGGCATACAAGAATACTGGAAGGAACGCCGTAGCCAAAACGCGCGGTCGACCACCAATGGCAGTTCCATCATCCCGCCCATGTTCATCGGCGGCAAGGCCTTCGAGACCATCTTCGGCAGCAACACCGTCGACATCCGTCCGCAAGGCTCCGTCGACCTCACCTTTGGCATCAAGCACAACTTCCGCGACGACCCCTCGCTGAGCGAACGCCGCAAACGCCAAACCAACTTCGACTTCGACCAAGACATCCAACTCAACGTGATGGCCAAAATCGGCGACAAGATCAACTTCAACATCAACAAGAACACCAAGGCCACCTTCAACTACCAAGACAAATTGGCCCTGAAATACGACGGCAAGGAAGACGAGATCATCCAACTCTTGGAGGCGGGCAACGTCAGCTTCCCGCTCAACAGCACGCTCATCACCGGCACGCAGCAGCTGTTTGGCGTCAAGAGCAAGCTGAAATTCGGCAACACCACCGTTTCGTCCATCGTTTCCTACCAAGAAAGCGAATCGCAGAACATCACGGTGCAAGGCGGCGCACAAACCAACGAGTTCGAGCTGAGCTGCCTAGACTATGAGGACAACCGCCACTTCTTCCTCAGCCAATACTTCCGCGAGCAATACGAAGCCGCCCTCTCCACCCTGCCGACGGTGACTTCGAGCATCAACATCACGAAAATCGAAGTGTGGGTCACCAACACCAACACGACCACGCAAAACACCCGTAACATCCTTGCCCTTAACGACTTGGGCGAAGGCACACGCTCATGGATCTATAGCAACGACGTCGACCCGACCAGCAGCAGCAAGGTGTATCCGCGCAATGCCGCCAACAACTTGGTCAGCCGGATGGACACCACCCAAATCCGCAACATCAGCACGGTGACCAACTACATGACCAACGACCCCATGCGCTTGGGCAAGTCGGGCTACATGACCTCAGGCCGCGACTTCGAGAAGGTAGAGAACGCACGCCGGTTGAGCAGCACGGAGTATTCGTTGAACTCGAAACTCGGCTTCATCTCGCTGAACGTGACGCTCAACGCCAACCAGACCTTGGCCGTGGCCTACCAGTACACCATCGTCGGCTCCGACGAGGTCTACCAAGTGGGTGAGTTTTCGGACCAAGGCATCAACACGCCGAAAGTGCTGGTGACCAAATTGCTGCGCGGCACCACCGTCAACACCAAGATGCCCATCTGGAACCTGATGATGAAGAACGTCTACAACATCAGGGCCTACCAAGTAAGCTCGTCGGACTTCATGCTCAACATCTTCTACAACGGCAACTCTAACGGCACGCCCTACGGCTACTTCACCGAAGGCAGCGTGAAGGGCGTTGCGTTGCTCCACCTGATGGGACTCGACAACTTGACCACGCAAAACAACCCCATCTCGGGCGGCGACGGCGTGTTCGACTTCTTGGACAACGCCGCCACGCAAGGCGGAACCATCAACTCGTCGAACGGGCGCATCTTCTTCCCCGTGCTGGAGCCTTTCGGCAAGCACATCCGCACCAAAGTCTTCCCCGACGACCCCGACTTGGCCGAGAAATACGCCTACGACTCGCTCTACACGATGACCAAGACCTCCGCCGAGCAGTATTCCGAAAAGAACAAGTTCACGCTGAAAGGCTACTACTCGTCGCAGTCGGGCAGCGAGATCAGCCTCAACGCCATGAATGTGGCGCAAGGCTCGGTGACCGTCACGGCGGGCGGCGTGCAACTCGTTGAGAACGTTGACTATACCGTCGACTACACCTTGGGTCGCGTGACCATCCTCAACGAAGGCATCCTCAATTCGGGCACGCCCATCAACATCTCGTTGGAGTCGAACTCGGGCTACAGCGCCATCAGGAAGACCTTCCTCGGAACGCGCGTCGAGCACGAGTTCAGCCGCGACTTCCGCTTGGGCGGAACGGTGCTCTACTTGGGCGAGAAGTCGTACACCCAGAAAATCAACTACGGCGAGGAAGCCATTGCCAACACCATCTACGGCGCCGACATCAGCTACCACACCGAAGCCCGATGGCTGACGAGCTTCATCAACGCCTTGCCCGGCATCAGCACCAAGACCCCGTCGCGCATCAACATCGACGGCGAGTTTGCCCGCTTCATCCCCGGCCTCTCCAAGTCGGCCAGCGAGTCAGGCACCTCCTACATCGACGACTTTGAAGGCGCCAAGTCGACCATCGACCTGCGCCTGCCCACCCTTTGGTATATGGCCAGCACGCCGCAAAACCAGACCGACCTCTTCCCCGAGGCGGCGTCGGGCACAGGCCTCGGCTACGGCAAAAACCGCGCAAAGCTCTCGTGGTATGTCATCGACAACTCGGTGTTTTACGACCGCAACAACACCATGCGTCCCAAGAACGTCAGCAACGAGGAACTGTCGAAAAACAGCGTCCGTCAGGTGCTCGAAACCGAGATTTTCCCGATGAAGGACATCGCGACGGGCACCCAAACCAACGTGTCGGTGCTCAACTTGGCCTACTATCCTGAGGAACGCGGCCCCTACAACTACGACGTGGCGCCCACGCCCTATTCGGCAGGCATCAACGAGGAGGGCAAGCTCAACGACCCGGCCAGCCGTTGGGGCGGCATCATGCGCAAGATGGAATCCACCGACTTTCAGGCCACCAACATCGAATACATCGAGTTTTGGCTGATGGATCCCTTTGCCGACGAGGAATACCAAAACAACCCTGGCAAGCTCTACTTCAACCTTGGCGACATCTCGGAAGACATCCTCCGCGACGGGCGCAAGTTCTACGAAAACGGCCTGCCCACCAGCGAAACGGTCGAGAACGTCGACACCACCATCTGGGGTCGCGTGCCCACCTTGCAAGACCTCGTAGGCACCTTCAGCACCGACGCCAACGCCCGCCAGTACCAAGACGTTGGCTACGACGGCTTGCGCGACGTGGACGAACGCAGCTTCTTCGAAAACACCTACCTCAACATCGTCAGGAACCACTTCGGCGAAGGCTCGGGGGCCTACACGCAAGCCTACGACGACCCCTCGGGCGACAACTACCACCACTTCCGCTCGTCGGAATGGGACGAAGACGAGGTCCACGCCAGCATCCTTGAACGCTACAAGAACTTCAACGGACCCGAAGGCAACTCGCCCTCCGACGTGCAGCAGACCGAGGTGTACACGACCAGCAACTCGACCCTGCCCAACGCCGAAGACATCAACGGCGACAACACCTTGAGCGAATCGGAACGCTACTACCAATACGTCATCGACCTTGACCCCGCCAAGATGGTGGTCGGCCAAAACCACATCGCCGACATCCATGAGGCCACCAATATCTCGTTGCCCAACAGCACCATCGGCAGCGTCACTTGGTACCAGTTCCGCATCCCCATCAAGCAGCCCGACAAGGTGGTGGGCCACATCGACGACTTCACGAGCATCCGTTTCATGCGTATGTTCGTCACCGGATTCGAGCGTCCCATCGTGTTGCGTTTCGGCACGCTCAACCTCGTGAAGAGCGAATGGCGCACCTATTCGCAAAGCATCCAAGCCCCCGGCGAATACGAGCCTAACGACATCAGCAACGAGACCACCTTCGACATCTCGGCTGTCAGCGTCGACGAGAACACCAACCGCCAGCCCGTGCCCTACGTCATCCCGCCCGGCATCCAGCAGGAAAGAGTGGTCGGCATGACACAGACCACCCGCATCAACGAGCAGGCATTGCAGATGACCGTCCAGAACCTCGTCGACGGCGACGGACGCGCCATCTACAAGACCGCCGACTTCGACCTGAGGCAATACAAATACCTGAAGATGTTCGTCCACGCCGAGGCCGCCCACGAAGACAGTCCGCTCGACGACCAAGACCTCACCGTCTTCATGCGCATCGGTAGCGACTTCACCGAAAACTACTACGAATACGAGGTGCCGCTGAAGGTGACGCCATGGGGAACCGCCTTCACCAACAAAGACGGCATCTGGCCAGAAATCAACAACTTGGACATCCGATTGGAAGACCTCGTGGAGGTGAAAGCCCGACGCAACGAAGCCATGAACCAGCCCAACAGCAACGTGAGGCTCAACTACATCTATTCCGAAAAGGTGAAGAAAGGCACCGTCGACAACTTGGACTACTACCACACCATCAAGGTCATCGGCAACCCGACCATCAGCGACGTGGAAGCCATCATGATCGGCATACGCAACCCCCGCAGGCAAAACCTTGCCGACGCCGACGACGGACTGCCCAAGAGCGCCGTCGTGTGGATCAACGAGTTGCGCCTCACCGACCTCAGCAGTAACGGCGGCATTGCAGCCACGGGACGCATGGAGGCCACCCTCGCCGACTTGGGTCGCGTGAGCGTCAACGGCTCCTACCGCTCGGCAGGCTTCGGCGCCTTGGACAGCGACATCACCAGCAACACCTTCGAGGCCGCCTCCGCCTTCAACGTGGCGACCGACCTCGAATTGGGCAAGTTCTTCGAGAACACCGGACTCAAGATCCCGATGCACATCGACTATGGCGAGAACAAGATCACCCCGCTCTATAACCCCTACGACCCCGACATCAAGCTGAAAGACGCCTTGGCCGCCCTCGGCAGCGACGAAGAACGCGCCGAACTGAACTCCAGCATCCACGACTTCACAAGGCAGAAGAACATCAACTTCATGAACGTCAGGAAAGAGCGCGTCGCCAAGAAAAAGAAAGACGAAGACAACGGCGACGAAGGCAGGGCCTCCAACCCGAGAGACCCCAACAGGACCCTCGGAGGCGGACGCAACAACATGCCCAAGGTACACTTCTACGATGTCGAGAACTTCAACCTCTCCTTCTCCTACAACGAGACCTTCCAAGAAAACACCGACATCAAGTATTACATGACCAAGGCCTACCGTGGCGGATTGGGCTACAACTACGCGGGCAACCCCAAGAACGTGACGCCTTTCGCCAAGGCCAAATGGGCCTCGAAGCCATCGATGCAGTTCTTCAAGGACATCAACTTCTACTATGCCCCGAAGAGCATCACCTTCAACACGGAGATGTATCGCTACTTCTCCCAAAGGGAACTCCGCAACAAGAGCGGCGGCGAGATCATCATCACCCCGACCTTCTCGAAGCAATGGGACTGGAGCCGCAACTACCAAGTGCGCTACGACCTCTCCAAAGGCCTCACCTTCGACTACTCGGCCCAAGCCCAAGCCTACGTCTACGAGCCTGCCGGCTATGTCGACAAGAGCGTTGACCCCGAGACTTGGCAGAAAAACCAAGACACCATCAAGAACGAGCTGAAACACTTAGGCTCGATGTCGCGCTTCCAGCAGAACTTCAACGCCAGCTACACGCTGCCCATCAACAAGATCCCGATTTTCAACTGGATCACCGCCAGCGCCAACTACCAAGGCACCTACAACTGGAACGCCTCGGCCCTCTCCATCCAAGAACGCTTGGGCAACACCATCGAGAACTCGAACAACATCCAAGGCAACGCCAACCTCGACTTCAGCAAGCTATACAGCAAGGTGCCCTACCTGAAGAACCTCAACACGCAACGCCGCAACAATAACAACAACCGTAACGGCAGGGGCAACCAAGGCAACAGGGGCAAGGATGGCGAAGAACAGCCGTCAGACTCGACCAAGGCCAAGCCCAAGACGAACTACGGCAAAGTCGTCCTCGACAACGGCCTGCGCGTCCTCACGCTCGTCAAGAAAGTGTCGGGCACCTATTCGCTCGCCAACGGACAGTCGCTGCCCGGCTTCCTGCCACAGGCACAATACCTCGGCATGAACTCAGGCGCAGGCTGGGCACCCGGACTCGGATTCGTGCTCGGCAGCACCTTCGGCAGCGACGACAACATCTACGACAAGGCCGTGGCCAACAGCATCAACGTGGAAGACGTCAGACGCTGGCTCACCACCGACTCCATCTTGAGCGACCCCTACACCCGCCGCAAGACGGAGACCATCAACTACCGCGTCAACACCGAGCCTTTCCCCGGATTCAAGATCGACTTCACCGGCAACCGCAACTACGCCGAAAACAACCAGCACTACTTCCGCTACAACGAGATGACGAACAACTTCGACGTGTTCACCCCGACCAACAGCGGCAGCTTCACCATGAGCTACCTCATGTGGGGCACCTCCTTCGCGAGCACCGACTCCATCCACTCCAAGCTGTTCGACAACCTGCTCAGCAACCGCAAAGTCATCGCCGAGCGCATCGCCCGCAACAACCCGCAATGGATCGACCAAATCAACGAATACAGCTACGACAGCATCGCCGGCGACTACTTCCCCGTGGGCTACGGCGCGGCCTCGATGGACGTGTTGCTCTATTCCTTCATCGCCGCCTACACCGGCAAAGACCCCAACACGATGGCCCTCAATCCCTTCCCGCGCATCCCGCTGCCCAACTGGAACCTCACCTACAACGGCCTGACCAACATCCCCGCCATCGGTGCCATCTTCAAGTCGGTGAGCATCACCCACAGCTACAAGTCGAACTACGCCATCAACTCGTGGGCCAGCAACGTCTACTACGACGAGAGCAACAGCATCCAGATGTTTGAGAACACCGACCTTATCATCCCGAAATACGACATCGCGCAAATCGTGCTCAACGAGCAATACGCCCCCTTGATCGGCATCGACCTCGGCCTGCAAAACTCCATGACCACCAACTTCCAGTTCAAGCAGTCGCGCACCATGACGCTGAGCTTCGCCAACAACCAACTCACCGAAGTCAACGGCCGCGAAATCGTGGTGGGCGCAGGCTACCGCATCAAGAACCTCACCTTCTCGGTGAAGCCCTTGGGCGGCGACGGCAAGGCCCAGACCATCAAGAACGACCTCGTGCTCAAACTCGACATCGGCTTCAAGAAAGACAAGACCGTGTTGCGCCGCATCGACGAGAACAACAGCCAAGTGTCGGCCGGACAAAACAAGATCAACTTCTACCTCACCGGCGACTACACCTTCAGCAAACGCCTGAGTGCGCAAGCCTTCTTCAAGTACGACATCACCATCCCCGAAGTGGCCAACACCTTCAAAAACTCGACCACCTACGGCGGCATCACCATCAGATTCAGCCTCGCACAATAAAATTTTTCGCCAAAATGCAGACTGAGCAATTAAAATATGTATTTTCGCAGCCTGATTAAGAAACAAGAAAGACAAACCTCTAAACATACAGTAAAATGAATATTCCAGCAAACCTGAAGTACACCAACGACGACGAATGGATCCGCCTCGAAGGCGAGACCGCTTACGTCGGCATCACCGATTACGCACAACATGAACTTGGCGACATCACCTTCGTGGACGTCGACCCCGACATCGTCGGCGAAACCTTGGACGCCCAAGAGGAATTCGGCGCCATCGAAGCCGTGAAGACCACCGCCGAACTGCTCATGCCCGTGGCCGGCGAAATCATCGAAGTCAACGAAGCCCTCGCTGACGAAGAAAACGCCAAGCTCGTCAACACCGACCCCTACGGCGAGGCTTGGATCATCAAGATCAAAGTGAACGACGCCGCCGACCTCGACCAACTGATGGACGCCGCCGCCTACGAAGCCAAGATCAGTTAATCCTTTGGAACGACTAACTAAAAATAGTTACCCGGGAATCCTGTGCGGAATCATCATCCTGATCCTGACAGGGCTTCCGGGTTCTTGTTTTCCACACGCCAAGCCCCTCGTCGGCCTCGACAAGGTGGCGCACCTCTGCATGTATGCCGGTTTCGCCTTCGCCTGTCTTTGGGGCTATCGCAAACAGTTCGTTGACAACGGAATAGACTATCAAAAAAAAGCACTGCTCATCGCCATCGTCATCAGCATTGCCTATGGCGGACTCACCGAACTGATGCAGGAATTTCTCGTGCCTTCGCGCACCGGCGACTGGTTCGACTTCCTCGCCGACAGCATTGGAACCCTCGTCGGAGCCGCCATTTTTCATCTTTTTTTCCGAAAGAAAAAATAAAATTCGCCCAATTTGCGTTTCATAAACAAATAATTCCTATTTTCGCACCCAAAATAAGGAAGTAGAATCTAAAAACACATAACCATGGAAGAGAAAAAATCACCTAAAGCCAACCTTGAGAACAAGAAATTGATGTTCACGCAGATAGGTCTGATCATCAGCTTGCTCGTCGCATGGGCGGCTTTCGAGCACAAGAGCTACGACAAACGCGAAATCGACCCGACTTTGCTCCGCCAGACCGAAGTCGTGGAAGAAGAAATGGTGGAAATCACCAAACAGGAAGAGCAGAAACCACAGCCGGTGGAGATGCCCAAGCAGACCACGCAACTTGAGATTGTGGACGACAATGTCGAAGTGGAAGACATCGAAATCAACGCCGAAGTCGACCAACAGGAAGTCATTGAAGAGTACGTCCCTGTCGAAGTCGAGGAAGAGGAAGTCGTGGAGCAAGAGATCTTCCAGATTGTGGAAGAGATGCCTGCCTACCCCGGCGGCGACCAGAAACTGATGGAATACGTGGCCAAGAACATCAAGTATCCCCAGATTGCCCGCGAAACTGGCATCCAAGGACGTGTGTTCGTCGGCTTCGTCGTCGAGCCTGACGGCAGCGTTTCCAACGTGAAGGTGCTCCGTGGCATCGGTGGCGGCTGCGATGAAGAAGCCGTGCGCGTCGTCAAGTCGATGCCGAAGTGGAAGCCCGGCAAACAGCGTGGCAAGGCCGTGCGCGTGTCTTACATGCTACCAGTAAACTTCAAGCTGCAATAAGCTTGGAGTGTTTTCAAGTACAAGGAGGAAAGCCAGCGCCCGCTGGCTTTTTTTATGCGTGGAAATGACTGAAAACGACCTGCGCCTTGGCGGGGCCGACGATTTCGGAAAGGCGTTCCATCGATGCCTCCCTGATGCCCTTCACCGACTTCAGCTCCAAGAGCAGCTTCTCGGCAGTCTTTTTCCCGATGCCCTTGATGTCGGCCAACTCGGAGTGCATGAAGCCCTTCTCGAACTTCTTGCGGTGGAAGGTGATGGCAAACCTATGCACCTCATCCTGGATGTGCGTCAGCAAACGAAACACCTCCGAATTGGGCTTCAGGCCAATCACCTTGGGCGGGAAGCCAAACAGCAGTTCGTTGGTGCGGTGGCGGTCGTCCTTGGCTAAGCCCGCTATGGGGATGTCGAGGTGCAACTCGTCCTCAATCACCTGCCGCACCACCTCCATCTGTCCCTTGCCGCCGTCGGTGATGATGAGGTTGGGCAACGGCTTCTGCTCTTCGACAAGGCGCGAATAGCGGCGACGCACCACCTCTTTCATCGAGGCGTAGTCGTCGGGGCCTTCCACGGTCTTGATGTTGAAATGGCGATAGCCTGCCTTGTTGGGCTTGCCGTTGACGAACTGCACCATGCCCGCCACGGCGTAGTCGCCTTGGAAGTTGGAGTTGTCGAAGCACTCGATGACTTCGGGCGTCGCCTCAAGTTGCAAGGCTTCCTTCAGCTGGTTGAGCACCCTTTTCTGGTGGCGTTCAGGGTCGACGAGCGAGCGTTGCTTCTCCAAGTCGATGCGGTATTGCATGGCGTTGCGGCGCGAGAGGTCGAGGAGTTTCAGCTTGTCGCCGCGTTGCGGGACGGTGACTTCCACGTCTTCGATGGCGTAGTCCAATTTCATCGGGACGATGATTTCGGGCGCGTGGTCGCCAAACTGCTGCCGCAAGTCGGTGACGGCAAGCAGCAGAAGCTCGTCAGGCGTCTCCTCCAACTTGCGCTTCATCTCGAAGCTGTGGCTTTGCACCACCGCGCCGTCCTTCACCTTCATGTAGTTGACGTAGAACGTCTCGTCGTCGTCGACATAGGAGAACACCTCCACATCGTGAATCGTCGCGCTGACCACCGTCGAGCGGCTTCGGTATTCCTCCAAAAGCTCGTATTTCACCTTTATTAATTGTGCCTGCTCAAACTCCATGCGCGAGGCGTGGTCCATCATCTGCGCCTTCAGGTCGCGAAGCACCCCGCCCATGTTGCCCTTGATGATTTCGCGGATTTCGCCAATCATGGCGTTGTAGTCGGCCTTCGAGACCAAGCCCTCGCACGGGCCGTTGCACTTGTGGATGTGGTAGTCCAAGCAGACCTTGTATTTGCCTTTCTCGACGCCCGCTTCCGTCAGCGGTGTGCGGCACGAGCGGATTTTGTAGGCTTGGCCAAGCAAGTCGAGCAGGATATGTGCCGTGCGCACCGAAGGATAAGGGCCGAAGTAGTCAGAGCCGTCGTTCACCTTTTTTCGCGTCAGGAACACACGCGGGAAGGCCTCCTTCTTGATGCAGATCCACGGGTAGGTCTTGTCGTCCTTGAGCATGATGTTGTAGCGCGGCTTGTATTGCTTGATCATCGTGTTCTCAAGCAGCAGGGCCTCCGCTTCCGAGTCGACGATGCTGTATTCGAGGTCGGCAATCTTGCTGACGAGGACGCGCGTCTTGCCCGTCTGTTCCTTGTTGAAGTAGCTGCTGACGCGGCGTTTCAGGTTCTTGGCCTTGCCCACGTAGATGAGCGTGCCGCCTTTGTCGAAATAGCGGTACACGCCGGGCTTCGAGGGCAACGCGGCGAGTTTTTGCTTCAGCGTTTCGGGGAGATCGGGCATAATGGTTTCTGCAAATTGGAACAATTTATGGCAAATGTACGAATATTTAATTTGGCAATAAGAAAAATTTCACCCAAAAATCCTGTGGAAAAGAAAAAAGGTTGTATCTTTGCAACTTGAAAGTCTGAGGCAGACCACCGGAAGTATCCAATCCACAGGACGCTCTCTTTCATTAAACACACGGTCGCTACTTTGTTGCAGCGGCCGTTTGTATTTTGGATGTGATGGAATGAAGCCTGACAGTCTTTCTAACCCTGTTCTACATAATATTCAGATATAGTTCCCTGTTATCGATAACAAGCTTATAATAATGGTACAATACTCCCTTTTTCCCTTTCTTTGTATCCTTATCTGTCTTGACATAGATGGCGTTTTTGAACAACTGGGGCAACGTACTAATGTCGCTTATCAATAGCACTCCCTTTGTCCGATGCAAGGCATCTGAAACAAGATGTTCGATATCTTGTTCGGTGACCCGGAATTTGATCTTTTTCCCGCTGCTTTCGGGAATGATGTGTGGTTGCGACAGCAACAGAGAACTCCTTGCTTTCACATGATTCTCGATTTCGGTCTGCGACATGTTGGCATAGCGCCAATCTGGGTTGTAAGCCTCGCTCATATTGTCCGTTTTTGATGAGTTGAAAGGATTAGGTCTTCCTCCAATGGTCCCAGCCCTGCGCCTTGATGGGGATAACGTGATTGTCGGGGGTAATCATTTCGGCAATGCCCGCGTTGTCGGTCATGTAGCCGATGACGGTCACGTCCGCCGAAAGCTGCTGTATCTTTTCGTAGTCCTTCTGGTCGATGGTGAAGAGCAGCTCGTAGTCCTCGCCCCCGCTCAATGCCGCCACCGAGGGCACGATTTGGAACTCCTTGGCCATGCGGTCGGTGGTCGGGTCGATGGGGATGCGCTCCTCGTAGAGCTGGCAGCCCACTTTTGACTCTTTGCAAAGGTGAAGGATTTCGGAGGCCAAGCCGTCGGAGATGTCAATCATCGAGGAAGGCTTGATGCCCAAGGTTTTCAGCTGTTCCACGACATCCTTGCGGGCTTCGGGCTTCAGCTGGCGTTCAAGCACATAGTCCAAGCCATCGAACTTGGGCTGCATGTTGGGGTTGGAAAGGAACTCCACCTTCTCGCGTTCAAGGATGAGCAGGCCGACGTAGGCCCCGCCGAGGTCGCCGGTGACGCACAGCAGGTCGTTCTTCTTCGCGCCATTGCGATAGACGATGTCTTCCTCCTTAGCCATGCCGATGACCGTGATGGAGATGACCAAGCCCGTTTGGCTGCTCGTCGTGTCGCCGCCCACCATGTCGACGTGGTAACGCTCGCAGGCCAAGCGGATGCCGGCGTAGAGTTCGTCGAGCGCCTCGACGGAGAAGCGGCTCGAAACGCCCAATCCGACTACAATCTGCGTCGGTGTGCCGTTCATGGCGTAGATGTCGGAGAAGTTGCTGACGGCGGCCTTGTAGCCGAGATGCTTCAGCGGGCAGTAGGTGAGGTCGAAGTGGATGCCTTCGATGAGCATGTCGACCGAAACGAGGGTGCGCATCCCTTCGTGGTCGATGACGGCGGCATCGTCGCCTACACCTTTCAGCGAGGAGGCATTACGCAAAGGGAAGTCCTGCGTCAGTTGGTCGATGAGGCCGAACTCGCCTAATTCGTCGAGCTGGGTCAGAGAGGATTTTCTTTCTTCTTCCATGGCATTCGTTTTAGATGGCTGCAAAAGTAATCTTTTTTTCTTAATTTTGCGGGCATGAAACGATGGTTTCCCATAGCGATTCTTGTTTGGATGGTGGCGTTTTCGGCCTGCAACCCTCGCATAGAGACACAAAATGTTGCGTTTCTACCCCATGCCGACGCAGCATTGCAGGCCGTCGACAGCCTGATGTGGCGACAGCCCGACAGCGCGTTGGCGGTGCTGCTGGATTATTGGGCCGGTAGAGACGCATTGCACGCGTCTCCTGACATCGCAGATTCCCTCCAGAGACGCAATCATTGCGTTTCTACAACCTTTGACGACCATTACGCCCATTTGCTGTTGGCCGAATTGCTGTACAAGAACGACTACGAACAGACCAACCGAGAGGAATTGCTGAAGGCGGTGGTATATTTCGACAGTATTATGCAGGTCCCTGAGCTTGTCGAAGGGCCGTCTTTTATACGTAATGCCTTTCTCGCCTCCCGCACCCACTACATCAACGGCGTAGGCTATTACGAAAAAGACAGCATTGTGCAGGCCTGTGCGGAATACCTGAAGGCATCAGAGGTGATGGCGGAACATTTTGAAGAGAAGGAACTGGTAGGGAAAAAAGCTCAGTTTATGGCCTATATCTATAACCGTCTTGGAGATATGTTTGAGGAACAGTTGTTGGCCGAACCTGCCATTGCTTGTTATAAACAAGCATTGTTTTATTGTAGACGAGAGTCGACATCTAAATATGGAATACCTGTTTTGTTATATCGTTTGGGAATACAATATGACATTGTTGACCAAAAAGATAGTACTGCTTTCTATTATGATGAAGCATTGGCGAACATGCCTGATTTTGACAATATCCATTATAGGGATCTTATGGTGAATAAAATCGTATTTGCCTTTTATAACTTAGACTATAGTACGAATTCCATCATTGAGAGTTTAAAATATTATGTCACACTCTCAGCAGATGAAGAAGAAAGAACAACGAGATTATTGACCCTTGGCAATATATTATTTGAAGCTCAACAGTATGATTCATCAAGGGTTTATTTGGAAACTATCTTTGAACAACAAGAAGACATTACATCCAAAATTATGGCTGCGGAAAATTTGAGTAGCATATACCAAATGGAAGGGGATTCCGTAAAAGCCCAAAAGTACGCTTCGTTTCTCGTTGGCTTAACGATGTCGGAAATTGAAAAGAAAACAGAGGTCTCAAAGGTCAATGAAATGTTCAAAGAGCATTTGGCTAAAGAACAGGAGAGGCAGGCCGAAATGAAGCGAGAAAAAGCCGTGAAGAAAGCATTGTGGATGATTATTCCCATAGCTGTTGCGGTTGCTATGGTTGTCTTCATTGTTGCAAAACACAGAAACAAGAAGCAGCTGAAGGAGCAACAAGTGGAAGCAAACAGGGTGCTTAGAGAAACAGTACAACAGCACGCGGAGGAATTGAGACAGAGGGAGGCTGAAGCGAAAAAAGCACTGGAATACAAAGACATACATCACCAACAGGAGATGGAAGCGAAAGAGGCCGAGGCAAGAAAAGAGTTGGAAGAAAAAGATAAACAGTATTCCGAAGTCCTTGAAGCCGAGCGACAAACCCACCGGATGGAGCAAGCCGCCATAGCGGGCCGGCTGAAACGGAGCAACCAGGAACTGCGCGAACTTAAAGAGCAAATCAAACAATTGGATGATTTGGCTGCAAAAGCCGAAGTTGCAGCATCTTTCGATGAAGAACCTATATGTCGTCTCATTATGGATCGGGTGAACGAAGGGCAGTTTAAATCGAAAATTGATTATATCGTCTATAAGGATTATGCTTTGGACAAGCAACAACTGTTAGACTTACGCATGGCAGTCGATCGCCATTTCGGACAATTTACTATCCGTCTCAAAAAGGCCTATCCAGAACTTACCAATAGCGACCTTGACTATTGCTGCCTCTACCTGCTTGGTTTAAATGACGCAGATATCGCGGCATTGATGCAACGTACCTACAATACCGTTTTCGAGCGCAATGGTAAAATGCGTAAGATATTCGGTAGCGATAATCCACTTCCCATCACCTTGATGGGTATGGCCAAGGATTTCTTATTCATTTGATTAATAAGATGTTAGTCAAAAACCCTAACCAATCCTAACCAACATGTTCTTGCAGGGGTTTTAGAACCCCGGTACTTTTGCATCGTGATTTTAATTCTAATACACGATGAAAAAAGTAACAACATTGATTCTGATGCTCTGCTTCATTCTTTCGGGAGCATTATGCTATGCCCATGTCACAGCCAGAACGGAAAACAAAAAAGTAGAAGGATCCATTCTAATAAAACAGAAAGTTCACCATGGAGGTACAGACAAGAGCGGAAGCATAATACCATCAATTAATGGAAATGTGCTTACTGTGGTATTCAGTGAAAACCTCGGGCAAGTTGCTGTTGAAGTTTCAACGGCCTCAGGTACTCAGGTAGATTGCCTATCAGTGTTTACCCCAAATGGTCTGCAGGTCTACATCCCTAATGCAGGGAATTACATTGTCACATTTACACTCTCCGATGGGGATGAGTATTATGGTGAATTTACGGTAACGGATTGATAACCAATTTACTAACAATTAAATTTCAAAAATTATGAGAAAATCCAAGTTTTTCATTGCCATCCTCGCGATGGTAGTCGCGACCCTTGTTTCGGTCGCCATCGTGTCCTGCAAGAAAGAGGACACCGTAGCCCCGACTGGGCAGCATGCCGCAAAAGCGGCCTTCACCCCGCCACAGGTCGACGACATGAACGCCTACCTGAAGGACTTCAAGCAGAGGATGCAGTCGGCCGCCAAGGGCGACGACGAGGCGCTTTCGCTCGACGAAGCCGCCTGGCACCTCTCCAGCGTGGCCAACTACGACTTCGGACACGTCAATGTTGACTTTGACGCTGTGTGCTTCGACACAATCTTCATCCAAACCAAGGTCACAGATGGTAACATACTGTTATGCGACATTGAAAAAGCATACCAGGAAATCCATTCCGAAATTACCAAGATACAGTCAAATACCAAACTCGAGAACATGCATTTTCGCTTCATTGGCATTGACATCTCAGACAATGGGCAAACTGTGATCTCGATGATACAGACCTTTAATAATAGCAATAAAAACCTGTTTGACCACACATGGCACTTCTCAGACATTTTCGCAGCCTATTCTGCTTGCGAAACTTATTTTGATTACTACGGAAACTACGATTGGGGCACAACGGCTGTGGACACTTTGAAAGCCGCTTTGAGAGGGGTGTGGAACTATGAATTTCCTGTAGAGGAAAGAGTCTATTGCACTTATTCCAGGACCCTTAATCCTGATTTCTTGGATCATATTGACCCATATGGCTCACCTTTCGGTTATGACTCAAGGATATTCAATACGGCAAGTCAAGGAACATCTCTTTCTTTTGATGAAATGTGCTACGCTCTTGATTCGTACCTTGGTTTAGGGCAAGAGCTTGCCGTTGATGACGAAATAATTCTAGATTGGGGAATAGGAACGGATTCTAGAATACCCAATCACTCTCACCTAACCGTTTGGTATCACATCCCTTCTATCAAGTATGGGGTTCCAACAGCTATAGCACAGCCGCCAATCGATGACTAAAATCATCATATAATAGGCTTCCTCTGCAACTCAAGCAGAACCAATAATTGTCTGTTTGTCTGGCATCGAATCCGAAAAATTTGTTTATCTTTGCACTTGTAAAACAATCATGGAAGAATCCACCCCTAAAAAAGAACAGCTATGAAAACCACATTGAAATCCTCTTTCATCAAGAAGGCGTTGTTCCTCCTTCTTCTGACCCAGACGATGATTTTGGCCGACAAGGCTTGGGCGCAGGATAGCCTCATACCTTACCACCACATAGGCTACGGCCTCATCCAGCCCGAAAACCTCTGCTGCCAGCGCAATGGCGAGTTTGTCACCAAGACCTTGGTGGCCTCCCCAAATGCCGACACCATCTACGGAAGTGTTTTCCACAAGGTGTCGAGAAGCCCTATGGCCTTCATCGACTCGTTGCTCGTTTCCGACGGAATCGGCTACTTCTATCTCGTGGAACGGAACCCCTTGGGCGACGACAACCTGCGCATCCATGTGGAAAACAGGGAAGACAGCGTGGCCTACCTGGTCATCTCACATTTCACTGACGACAACCTCGCTGGCAACCCCGACGAGGACATCGTCGTGCCCCTGTACGACGGCTATGCGGTTGACTATATCGAAAACATGATTGACAGCCGCAACGACCTGATCCTCACCTACTACACAATCACTGACGAGGGGCTGTTGGGGCATCTTACCCGCTATGGGCTCGACGGGACGCTGAAGCACGAGGCGACATTCCCGCAATACCTGAACTACACTTCCGGCATTTACGAGTTTTCGTCATCTCCCTTGATGTATTACAAATATAAAAAAAACGAGGCCAACAACTTGATGCTCTATATCCTCGACGAGGACTTCCAGGTTGTCAACTCCCACGTTTTCCAAAACGAATACGTCCCCGTAGTGGAAAATTTCTTTTTCAGACCAGGTCCTTATGCTGGGTCTGACCATGTGCTTCCCGACGGCGACGACATCGTTGTAGCCACAACCTACCATAAATCGCCCCTGGCGCCAGTATACGACAGCTTGGGCAACATTTATGGGTATTATCAACTCCCTTACGATTCTACAGAAAATGGCGTTGCCATTGCAAGATTCGACCTGAGGACAAGCCAGTTGGAGAAGTGCGTGAAATTCAATGAAGTGCATGGGCCTTATAGCGCTCCCTTTTGCTTCGGCTTCGAAAGGGTGCCCGACGGAGGATTCCTCTACGTCTTCAAGGAAGGGGATCTGTATGTGGCCCTAAAGCTGGATGCCGACCTCAACCTCCTTTGGAAGCGCTATTGCAAGTTGTCAAACCTCGACCAAGGGGTGCCTAATTTTAGCGCAGCCACTACATTGTTCGACGACGGTGAGGGCGAGAAAGGGATGGCAATATATGGATATAGCAGGAGCACCAACCCAAACGCCAATGACATTGGTCTATTCTTCCTTTTCGTGTACGACGACGGTACGGTGAGCGTGCCAGAGGCCGAGTCCATCGTCCGCCCCTACGCATTCTACCCCAACCCCGCACAAGACCAGCTCCGCCTGCAATACTCGCCCGACGTGCAGCCCAAGCAAATCGAGCTTTACGACCTGCAAGGCCGCTTAGTGCGCTCGCAGTACGAAACCTTCGAAATCCTCAACCTGCAAGGCCTCACGCCAGGGCAATACGTGATGAAGGTCACGCTGACGGACGGACAGGTGTTCACCGATAAGGTGGTGAAGGAATAAGGAACCACATCATCACATCCTTAAAATCACAAAACAATGAAACACACAAAACTCATCCTTGCTCTTTTGGCGTTACTGCCTTTCACGAGAGCCTTTGCCCAAGAAGGCGAAATCATCTATATGGATTTCGAGCCAGATTCTATCGTATACTATCCTATCAGCAAGTTATACATTGATTTTGACCAGGACGGTAATTCCGATGCCTATCTGTATACTCATGCAACCAACGGAGGATGGTGGTTTGACATCTATTCTCTTTCAGGTTGGGAACTATGTTGGTGCGAGGACACCATTACCCCTATTAGTGAGCTTCACGGCGACTGGGGCATCGGCTTTAATTTATTGCCACCCACACAATATGAACGATTCGCCGTACGGCATCTCACCGACGATGGCTATTGCTATGGATGGATGAAGGTGTCGTATGGAGTGCATTGGTGGCAGGATAAAGACGGAGAGCAAAAGTCAGGATGGCATTCAGAAGGCTATCTTATTTTGGATAAGCAGTGCTTCTGCACCATCCCCAACTATCCCCTGCATTGGGGACAGACCAGCATAACCGAAGGCATTGACGAGGCCGAAATCACGGCTTTCGCCACCCTCCACCCCAACCCCACCACGGG